>Ga0209573_1003384_pt1 | contig 17632 bp, 15 predicted proteins | sample TNRBio252014_DNA_FD_185870 | JGI IMG/M metagenome (GOLD analysis project Ga0209573, IMG submission 185870) | Wastewater treatment Type I Accumulibacter community from EBPR Bioreactor in Madison, WI, USA - TNR Reactor_6/25/2014_ DNA (SPAdes)... | ecosystem: Engineered > Bioreactor > EBPR >...
CCCTCCAGACCCTGGATTAATCTTCGGAATACCATAAAACAAAGCAACTAAAAGATAAAATCTGGCTTAATTAAAAGTATACATCAACGGCGACAACGGCACCAGCGCCGAGGGCGGGCCGCTCGGTACGCCGAATGAAGTCGCGTTCTTCAACGGCGTCAGCGTGCCCGTCGATGCCCAACTGAAATTCTACGACGTGTGGGGCAGCGAGCGAACGTATAACCACATGTCGGCCGGCTGGTCCTGGGCCTTCGACACCCCGTTCTCCTGGTTCAAGCAGAACGCCTCCCGGCTCGGTGGCATCAACCAGAACATGGTGGTGTCGTGGCCGGCGCGCATCAAGGACAAGGGCGGTCTGCGCGAGCAGTTCGTTCACGTGATCGACGTCGTGCCAACGATCCTTGAGGCCGCCGGCATCAACGCGCCGGAGGTGGTGGACGGCATCAAGCAAGCGCCGATTGAGGGCGCCAGCTTCGCCTACACCTTTGACGCCACCAACGCCAAGGCGCCGTCGCGGCACCAGACCCAATACTTTGAGATGATGGGCCAGTGGGCGCTGTATCACGACGGCTGGATGCTCAGCACCAAGGTCAATCGCGCGCCGTGGGAGGCGTTCGGCCCGGCCAATCCCGATCCGTTGAACAACCAGGTGCTCGAACTCTACAACCTGAATGAGAATTTCAACCAGACCACGGACCTTGCGGCGAAGCACCCGGAAAAGGTCAAGGAACTGAAGGCGATGTTCGTCGCCGAGGCGAAGAAGTACCAGGTGTTCCCGCTGGATGCTTCGGTGGCGGCCCGCATCGTCGCGCCGCGACCGAACATCACGGCGGGACGCACCGAGTTCGTCTACACACGGCCCATGACCGGGCTGCCGCAGGGCGATTCGCCGATGCTGCTGAACGCCTCGTACACCATCACCGCCGACATCGAGGTGCCGCAGGGCGGCGCCGAGGGCATGATCCTGACCTCCGGCGGGCGCTTCGCCGGCTACGGTTTCTATCTGCTCAAGGGCAAGCCGGTGTTCCTGTGGAACCTGGTCGACCTGAAGCGCGTGAAGTGGGAGGGTCCGGACATCCTCTCGCCCGGCCAGCACACACTGGAGTTCGACTTCCAGTATGACGGCCTCGGTATTGGGACGCTCGCGTTCAACAATATGAGCGGGCTGGGTCGTCCGGGGACCGGCACCCTCAAGGTGGATGGCAAGGCGGTGCAGACCATCACCATGGATCACACGCTGCCGATGATCCTGCAATGGGACGAAAGCTTCGATATCGGCTCCGACACCCTGACCGGGGTGAACGACGCGGACTACCAGCCACCGTTCCTCCTAACCGCCAAGCTGAACAAGCTGACGATTAAGGTGGACCGGCCGAAGCTGTCGCCCGAGGACATCAAGAAGCTTGAAGAAGGCATGGCGAAAGCCGCCGACGCGAAGTAAGGCGCTTCGGTCGCAAACCGCGCGGGCCGTTCCGGTCATTCCGGGACGGCCTGCGAATTCAAATCCCGAAGGAGGTTGAGACAGTGAAACGCATTCTGTTTGGCGCAGCACTCGCCGCCGCCATCGTTGCCGCATCGTTTACCAGCTACGGAGCGGAGAAAGACGCCATCTCCCAAGCCGAGAAGAGCGAGAAGCACCCGCCCGGCATCCTCGAAACCAAGGCCATCGCCGAGGAAGGCTTCATCTACGGTCTGCCCATCGTGATGAACTACGCAGTGATGTATGACTTCTGCGTGGACAAGAATTCAGGCCAATACAAAGGTCCGTTCAACCAGATCGTCAATGAAGCGCGCGTCTTCACCTACAAGGATACGGCTGTCGTTACGCCCAACAGCGACACGCCGTATTCATTCGTGTGGCTGGACCTGCGCGCTGAACCCTACGTGCTCTCCGTTCCCGTGGTGGATAAAGAGCGTTATTACTCGGTGCAGCTTACCGACGGTAATACCTTCAACTACGGCTACATCGGCAGCCGCGCCACCGGCAACGACGTCGGGGACTACCTGGTGGTCGGCCCGGACTGGAAGGGCGAGACGCCCGCCGGCATCAGGAAAGTGTTCCACTCCTCCACCCCGTTCTCGATTGCGATCTACCGCACGCAGCTTTTCAACCCGGAGGACATGCCCAATGTGGAGAAAGTCCAGTCCGGTTACAAGGCGCAGCCGTTGTCGGCGTATCTGAAGCAGTCGGCGCCTCCCGCCGCTCCCGCCCTCCACTTCCCCAAGATCGACAAGGAACTCGTGAAGAAGGATTTCTTTGAATATCTCGACTTCGTTCTGCAATTCGCACCGGCCACTCCGGAAGAAAAGGCCATCCGCGCCAAGCTCGCCAGGATCGGCATCGGTCCCGGCAAAACCTTCAACTTCAAAGACCTTTCGTTGGAGCACAAGGCCGAAATCGACCTCGGCATGCTGGAGGGCGAAAGGAAAGTAGCGGAGAAAGTCGCCAGCGTCGGCAAGAAGATCAACGGCTGGACCGTGGCCTCCGCGTTTGGCGATCAGGAGTATTACCACGGCGACTGGCTGCTGCGCGCTGCCGCCGCCAAGGCCGGCATCTACGGCAACGACGCGGTGGAGGCCATGTATCCGATGACCCGCGAGAACGGTGCCGGCCAGCCGCTCGATGGCAGCCGACACAACTACACGCTCACGTTCGCCGCGGGCCAGTATCCGCCGGTGAACGCCTTCTGGTCGGTGACGATGTACGACGGCAAGACGCAGTTGCTGATCGAGAATCCCATCAACCGCTACCTCATCAACTCGCCCATGCTGCCTGGCATGAAAAAGAACGCCGACGGTTCGCTGACGCTCTACCTCCAGAAGGACTCGCCGGGCAAAGACAAGGAATCGAACTGGTTGCCGGCGCCGAACGGCCCGATCTATCTGGTCATGCGCCTGTACTGGCCGAAGACGGAGCCGCCGTCCATCCTGCCGCCCGGCGAGGGCGTCTGGAGTCCACCACCGGTGGTGCAGGCGAATTAGCCTGAATCCCTGCCTTACATTGGATTGAGACCATCGCGCGGTAACCGCCCGGCGTGACTCAGCAACCGCCGGGTCCACCACTCACCTTAAACCAGAGGAAGAGGTACACCATGATTCAAAAGAAGGTATGGCAAGCGGGACTGTGGGCGGTGGTCACCAGCGCCGGCCTCCTGGCATCGGGCGGCGTCGCCTCGGGCGCTAGCGTGGACATGTACGATGGGCAGTGGCACTACAGCCTCACGCCGTATGCCTGGTTCCCGAACATCTACCAGACAAGCCAGTTCACCACCCCCCTGGGCGGGGGCAAGACCGTCGAGATCGAGGTCGAGCCGGACAGCTATCTGAGCAACCTGGAGTTTGCCCTGATGGGGACCTTCGAGGCGCGCAAGGGCGACTGGGCGCTGGCCATGGACCTGGTCTACAACGACTTCAGCGGCGAGCGGGGCAAAATCAAAACGGTGCGGGGACCGGGGGGCAACCTGGCGCTGCCGCTCGATGCGAACCTGAACGTGGACATTCAGGCGCTGGTTTGGACGGGCATCGGCAGCTACACTGTGGCCCGGAGCGCCGCCGGGACTCTGGACGTGTTCGGCGGCGTGCGCTATCTAGGCTTGGAAACCTCGACGGATTTGAGCTTCTCCGGGCCGGACGGGGTGCTGGGACGTTCGGGCGGCAACTCCGAAAAGATCAACGTGTGGGATGGGATCGTCGGTGTGCGCGGCGAGGTCCGGCTCGGCGACGGCGGCGACTGGTTCCTGCCGTATTACCTCGATATCGGCGCGGGCAACTACTCGAACTGGACCTGGCAAGGCTGGGCGGGGATCGGCTATCGCTTCGACTGGGGCGACCTCGTACTCGCGTACCGCAACCTCTCCTACTCGACGACCGGCGACGAGATCGTTGAGGACCTGCGCATGGCGGGTCCCGCGCTGGGAGCTACCTTCCGCTGGTAGGAATTGATCTATGAACCGCAAAGCCTCGATTATTGCTGTACTATTGACTGTTCTGCTGCTGCTCCAGGGTTGCGCCACCCCCAGTCGTCTGAGCGCCGTACCCGCCCAGGACACGACCCGGGCCGAAATTCCCGGTATTCCCAACGCCCGTTACTGGGTCCAAACCGATATTGAACCGTTCGTCCGGGACGCCATCGCTTCGGTTCAACGCGAGCAAGCCTATTTAGCCCGCATCGGCCACCAGGGTCCGTTACCGCCCATCAATTTTCTGGCCGTTTCCGGCGGCGGCGACGACGGCGCGTTCGGCGCCGGCCTGCTGGTCGGTTGGACGACAGCCGGAACCCGTCCCGAATTCAAAGGGGTCACCGGGATCAGCACCGGCGCGTTGATCGCGCCGTTTGCCTTCCTGGGACCGGAGGAGGACGACGCCCTGCGCGCGGTTTACACCACCATTGGCCCCGCCAACGTCCTCGAGCCGCGCAGCCTGCTGGCAGCGCTCACCAGCGACGGCATGGCCGATAACCGCCCCCTGGGGGAACTGATCTCCAGCCGGATCAATGCCGAGTTCCTGGCGCGGATTGCCAGGGAATACCAGGACAAGGGCCGCTTGTTGTTGATTGCCACGACCAATCTGGACGCCCGCCGGCCGGTGGTTTGGAACATGGGCGCCATCGCCTCCAGTGCCGATCCCCGGGCGCTGGACCTATTCCGCAACATTATGCTGGCCTCGGCGGCGATTCCCGGCGCGTTTCCGCCGACCATGATTGATGTGGAAGTGGACGGTAAACCCTATCAGGAAATGCATGTGGACGGCGGCGCCATGGCCCAGGTATTTCTTTACCCGCCGCGCATGTTTGACCTGGTTCGCCAGCAGGGTTTGAAAGTCCCCCCGCGGGCGCGGAGCGTCTATGTCATCCGCAACGCCCGGCTGGACCCGGATTGGGCGGCGGTGAAACGCAGTACCCTCACCATCGTCGGACGCGCCATTTCTTCGCTGATTCAAACTCAGGGGGTGGGCGATCTGTACCGGATTTACCTGACCGCGCAACACGACGGTCTGGACTACAACCTGGCGTATATCGGTGCGGACTTTAAGGCCGAGCACAAGGAAGATTTCGACACCACCTACATGCGGGCGCTGTTTGACTATGGCTACCAGTTGGCACGGAAGGGTTACCCGTGGCAGAAGACGCCGCCAGGTCTGGCGGTGGCCAGGAACCCGGACTCCACCCAAGGCACGAGAAAACCGAATTGACAACCCGCTCTGGTGAACGTGTGCTGCGCATCCGCTGGGCAACCAGGCCGGCCGGGGAGAGAGCGACGTTTATCGTCCTGGCGCTCGCGGTCAGCGCCGTTAGCGTGCGGGCGCAAGACATCGAACCCCGCGCTTATTCGAACATTCCCATTGGCGTCAATTTTCTGATCGCGGGCTACGGCTACGCCGAAGGCGGATTGGTGACCGACCCGGCGCTGCCGTTGGAGAATGCCAACCTCCAAACCCATACCAGCGTTCTCGCCTATGCCCGTTCGTTCGAGGTAGGGAGCCAGTCCGGCAAGTTCGACGCTATTCTGCCCTATGCCTGGATCTCGGGAACGGCGGAGTATGCCGGTCAGCCTCGGGAACGCGACGTCTCCGGTTTCGGCGACCCGCTGCTGCGGTTCTCGCTCAACCTTTACGGCGCGCCCGCGCTGTCGGTCAAGGAATTGGCGTCCTACCAGCAGGACATCATTATCGGCGCCAGCGTGCAGTTTTCCGTTCCTTCCGGTCAATACGACGCCGACAAGCTGGTCAACGTCGGCGCCAACCGCTGGTTCGTCAAGCCGGAGCTTGGACTCTCCAAAGCATGGGGTCCCTGGACGCTGGAACTCGCCACGGCAGCGACCTTCTTCGCGGACAACGACGACTTCCTCGAAGGCAAGACGCGCGAACAGGACCCGATCTACTCGGTGAAGGGCGGTCTCATCTACGGCTTTCGCAACGGGATCTGGGTGGCCTTGAACGGCGCGTACTTCACCGGCGGGCGGGCGACCGTCGATGGCGTCGAGGGCGACAACCTGCAAAAAAACACGCGGGTGGGCGTTACGGTCGCGCTGCCGGTCGACCGGAATCACTCGGTCAAGCTCTACGCCACCACCGGCATATCCACCCGGATTGGCACCGATTCCGACACCATCGGCATCGCGTGGCAGTACCGCTGGGGCGGAGGACTTTAGGTGATTGTTCGCGTTCGCGCGGAAAACGGCCCGAGCGGCGCCGACGGCGTCAGTTCCGCGCCTCCCGCCGCCCGGAAGGTCTTTTCCCTGTTTCTGATCAAGCCGTCGCACTACGACGACGACGGCTACGTCATCCAGTGGGCGAAGTCTTCGATCCCGTCCAATACGCTCGCCGCAATGTACGGCCTCGCGCTCGACTGCGCCGAGCGCCGGGTCCTGGGCGACGCCGTTGAGATCCGCATCACCGCCTGGGACGAGACCAACACGCGCATCCGACCCGAGCGCATCATCCGCGCGATCCAGGCGGGCGACGGCTTGGTCTGCCTGGTGGGGGTACAGACCAACCAGTTCCCGCGCGCCGTGGATCTCGCGCGCCCCCTGCGCGCGGCGGGCATCCCGGTATGCATCGGCGGCTTCCACGTGAGCGGCTGCCTGGCGATGTTGCCGGCGATCCCTCCGGAGATGCGCGACGCGATGGATCTCGGCATCGCGCTGTTCGCGGGCGAGGCCGAGGGACGGTTCGAACACCTGTTGCAGGCCGCCCACGCCGGGCGGCTCGAGCCGCTGTACAACCACATGAATGACTTGCCGGGGATCGAGGGCGCGCCGATTCCCTTCCTCCCGGCCGACGTGGTGCGCGGGACGAGCGGGATGCGCACCAGCTTCGACGCCGGACGCGGTTGTCCATTTCTGTGCAGCTTCTGCACGATCATCAACGTGCAGGGACGCCAGTCGCGCACGCGCAGTCCGGACGACATCGAGCATATCGTGCGGACGAACCTCGCCCAAGGCATCCACAACTTCTTCATCACCGACGACAACTTGGCGCGCAACCAGAACTGGGAGGCGATCTTTGACCTGCTCATCAGGCTGCGCGAAGAAGAAGGCCAGCGCATCTACATCGTGGCGCAGGTCGACACGATGTGCCACAAGATCAAGGGCTTCATCGAGAAGGCAGCGCGCGCTGGCATCAACCGGATCTTCATCGGTCTCGAGAACATCAATCCGGACTCGCTCAAGGAAGCCAGGAAGGGCCAGAACCAGATTACCGAGTACCGGGCGCTGCTGCAGGCGTGGCATCGTCACGGCGTGCTGACTTACGCGGCCTACATTCTCGGGTTCCCGCACGACACGCCGGCCTCGATAGAGCGCGACATCCGGATTATCCAGCGCGAACTACCCATCGACATCATCGAGTTTTTCATCCTCACGCCGCTGCCGGGCTCGGCTGACCACCAGCGGCTTTATCTCGATGGCGTCGAGATGGAGCCAGACCTGAATCAATATGACCTGTTTCATGTCACCACGCATCACCCGCGCATGTCGGACGCCGAACTGCTCGGGATCTATCGCAAGGCCTGGGAGCTCTATTACACGCCGGAGCACGTGGAAACCGTGCTGCGCCGGGCAACGCACTGGGGCTACGATCCGCACAACATGATGTGGAAACTGCTCTCGTTCCATGCCGCGCCGCTGCTGGAAAACGTCCACCCGCTGGAGGGCGGGATTTTCCGGCGCAAGTACCGCAAGGACCGGCGGTACGGCCTGCCGCTCGAGCATCCGCTCGTGTTCTACGCGCGCCACGCCTGGGAAACCTGCTCCAAGTACGCGCGCTTCCTCCCCATCTACCTCCGATACCGACGGACGCTGAAACGGGTGACGCGCGACCACCGCCCGTACACGGATGTGGCCATGACGCCGGTTGATGCGGCCGAGTTCGAGCGACTGGAACTGTTCCAATCCACCGAGGCGGCGCGGATGGCGGCGGCAAAGGCCCAGCGGCGCAAGGCCAAGAGCCTATCCAAATAACGGGCTATCGCCGGCAAGCCGGCTCCTGCCATCAACAGGTTGGTTCTTATGCAGCCTCTTGGGAACGCCTTTTCCCCAGGATTTCAGATACGGATATCCCCACCCATGTACCGCAAAACCTCGGCCATCGCCGTATTGCTCGCCGTTCTGCTGCTCCTGCTCCAGGGCTGCGCCACCCTCAGCCGCCTGAGCGCGGTGCCCCTCGAGGATACGATCCGGGCGACCGTTCCCGGCATCCCCAACGCCCGCTTCTGGGTGGACGCCGACCTCAATCCCCTGATCCGGGAGTATCTCAAGGAGTTCGAACGTGAGGAGGTCGAGTGGACGCGCGAGGGACATCGCGGTTCGTTGCCGCCAGCTCACTATCTCGCCATTGCTAAACGAGTGCGCAAAGCTTATGTCATCCGGAACGCCCGGCTGGACCCGGACTGGGCCACGGTGGAGCGCAGCACCCTGACCATCGCCGGACACGCCATCTCGGCGCTGATTCAAACCCAGGGCACCGGCGACCTGTACCGACTCTATCTGCTGGCGCAAAAGGATGGTCTCGACTTCAATCTGGCTTATATCGGCGCCGATTTCACCACCGAGCACAAGGAAGACTTCGACCCCGCGTACATGCGCGCGCTGTTCGACTACGGTTACCAGTTGGGGCGCAAGAGCTACCCCTGGCAAAAAACCCCGCCAGGGCTGGCGGCGGCCAGGAGTCCGTAACCATGTTCCCTTCCTTCTGGCGGTTTCCGCCGTTTGTCGCGCTACTTTTATCCTCCATCCTCCTGCTCGGTGGAGCGGCGCTATTTGCCTCCGGAGCGCATTCCGCCAACGAACCGATAGAACCCCTGCCCGTGGCGTTGCCGGCCCGCCACCCGCCGGTTGCGCCGAGCGGCGGTTACGTCGGCGCGCAAAGCTGCGCGGAATGCCATCCGGCGGAATACCAGCACTGGCAGGGTTCGCAGCACGCCCAAGCGATGCAGCCCGCCACCGACCAGACCGTGCTCGGCGATTTCCAGGACGCTTCGTTCGCTTACGCCGGCATTACCTCCACCTTCTTCCGCCGCGACGGGAAATTCATGGTCCGCACCGACGGTCCGGATGGGAAACCCGAGGATTACGCAATCGCCTACACCTTCGGCGTGTACCCCTTGCAGCAATACCTGATCGGCTTCCCCGACGGCCGCTATCAGGCGCTGGGCCTCGCCTGGGACAGCCGGTCCCGAGAGCAGGGCGGGCAACGCTGGTTCCACCTCTATCCCGACCAGAATCTCACGCACCGGGACCCGCTGCACTGGACCGGCGTGCAGCAGAACTGGAATTACATGTGCGCCGAGTGCCATTCCACGAATCTGCGCAAGAACTACGATCCCCAGCACAACCGCTTTAATACCACCTGGTCCGAGATCAACGTGTCTTGCGAAGCCTGTCACGGCCCCGGCGCCGATCACCTCGCCTGGGCCAAGCAGGAAGGGGACTGGCAGAAGCTGAACCCTACCAAAGAGCTAGCGATTGCCCTCGACGAGCGGCGCGGCCTGCGCTTTCAGGTGCGCGCGTTGGCCATGCAAGGGCTGAATCTGGCGGCGACCGCCGCCCTGCACCCGCGGCCCAGCGTGCTGTGGACGTTCAAGCCGGCCACGGGCAGCGTCCCGCCCGGCACGCTGCGTGCTTCCAGCCGCGAACTGGAGCTGTGCGCCCGCTGTCACGCCCGGCGCGGGCAATTCTGGGAGGATTATGTGTTCGGCAAGCCGTTGCTGGACACCCACCGCCTGGCGCTGCTGGCGCCCGATCTCTACTACCCTGACGGGCAGATGAAGGACGAGGTGTTCAACCACGGTTCGTTCCTGCAAAGCAAGATGCAGGCGAGGGGAGTCAGTTGCAGCGACTGCCACGAACCGCACAGCGGCAAGCTGCGCGCACCGGGCAACCAGGTCTGCCTGCAATGCCACCTGGCGGCGAAGTACGAATCCCCGCGCCACCATTTTCACCCCTTGGGTTCCCCTAGCGCCGACTGCGTGGCCTGTCACGCCCCTACCACGACCTACATGATCGTGGACCCGCGCCACGACCACAGTTTCCGCATTCCCCGCCCGGATTTGACGATCAAGCTGGGGGTTCCCAACGCCTGCACCCAGTGTCATAGCGACAAACCGGCTGAATGGGCGGTGGAGCAGGTCCGCAAGTGGTACGGCAACCCTCTACCGGGCCATCAACAATTCGCCGAAGCGCTGCACGCCGGCGCGCTCGACGCCCCCGGCGCACGGGAGCTATTGCGCGCGTTGCTACGAAACCCGGACCAGCCCAGTATCGCGCGCGCCAGCGGGGCAGTCCTGCTCGGCGAGCGGCTTGATCCCGCCGGGTTCGAGGCTCTGCGCCCGTTGTTGACCGATCCCGATCCACTGTTGCGGAGCGCGGCGGCGCGAGGACTGGAGGCGTTACCGCCGGAGTTGAAGGTGAAACACCTGCTACCGCTGCTCGATGACCCGGTGCGGCAGGTGCGGCTCGATGCCGCGCGGGCGCTGGCTTCCGTGCCACAGGAACCACTGACTGAATCCCAGCGCCGGGCGATCCAGCGGGGCGTGGCCGAATACCTCGCGTCCGAACAGACCAACGCCGACCGTCCGGAGTCGTATCTGAACATCGGGTTGATCCACCTCGACCAGGGCCGGTTTGACCAAGCGGAAGCCGCCTACCGCGCTGCTCTGAACCTGCAACCGAACTTTACCCAGGCGGCGGTCAATCTCGCCGACCTGTACCGCATTCAGGGACGCGAAGGGGAGGGCGAAAAGACGCTGCGCCAGGCGTTGGCTCTCGATCCACCGAATGCCAGCGCGCACCATGCGCTCGGGTTATTGCTGATCCGCCAGAAACGGCTGCCGGAGGCCCTGACCGCGCTGGCGGAAGCCGCGCGGCTGGGCGGCGACAATGCCCGCTATGGCTATGTGTACGCGGTGGCGCTGAATGGCGCCGGCCAAGGCCCGAAAGCGATCCAGACACTGGAAACGGTGCTGGCCAAGCATCCCAACGACCGCGATACGCTCCTGGCGCTGGTGGCGTTCCAACGCGATGCCGGAACCCTCGACGCGGCGCGAGAGTACGCCCGGCGCTTGGCGGCGCTGGAGCCGGATAATCCCGAGCTACAGGCGCTGCAGCAGCAGGTGGGAGCAACGAAATAAAAACGATCGGAAATCAGAAATGAGTTGAACCAGGACTTGATCCATTGCGACCCGGAGTTGGCCCAACCCATCCGGACGATGCCGACCTCCGGGTTTCATCCCCCGACCGTTGTTCAGTAATACGCGGTCAAATAGCTTGTTGTTAACTGTCACGAGGAAAAATCCGATGATGCAGAGCTTTCGCAAAATAACCGGCAGCGTTCTGCTAGCCACGTCGTTGCTGGTGGGTGGTCTGGCGCTGGCGGCGGACATCGACAAACCAGTTGGCAAGGTCTCGCTGGCCGAAAAACAGTTCGGGCTGGTTCTGGGCGGCAGCGCCGGCAGCGGGACGCTGACGTTTAAGGGCAAGAAATATCCGTTCAAGCTCAAGGGCCTGAGCGCCGGCCTCAACGTGGGCATCTCGAAAATGAGCGCGGTCGGCGATGTGTACGCCCTGCAGAATGTCTCCAAATTCCCGGGTACCTACACCAAGCTGGAGGCGAGCGTGGCCGTGGGCGGCGGCGTGGGCGGCCTGCGCTTGCAGAATGAGAACGGCGTGATCATGAACCTGCGCTCGCGGACCAAGGGGTTGGATCTCAACCTCGGAAACGTGACTGGCCTCACGGTCACGATGGACTGAGATACGCTTTGTACAGCCTCTTGTAAGCTGACTCGTTAAAAAGACGCCCTCGCCCCTGTCCCTCTCTCCCGCTTGCGAGAGAGGGTTTTTTTATACCCTGTCTGGATCAAGCTGAAGCGGCCCGCTCTTTCGGCGTCACTCGACCCCGAGTCAACCATCCGTCAAAAGCCACGTTCGCCACGCGGCCGGCGTTGTTCCCGACCAGCGCCGGAACGCGCGGGTGAATGCGCTGGCGTCACTGTAGTCGAGAGTCGCCGCGATCTGGCAAATGGACATGCGGGTGTTTTCCAGCAACTGGCGCGCGATCTCGTAGCGGCTTTCGTCGACCAGCGTCTGGAAAGTGGCGCCTTGGGCTTGCAGCCGCCGGTTCAAGGTGCGGCGGCGCATCGAGAAAAGCTGCGCGACCTCGGCCAGGGAAGTTCGGTGAGTGACCAACAGGATCCGCAGGACGCGGCGCAACCGGCCGGTCAAATCGCCGCTGTCCAGGTTTGTGAGCGTGGCGACTTGCTGCTCGATCTGGTGGCGCTGGTTGGAATCAGCGCCCGGCAGGGGACGATCAAGCCACGTTGCCGGGAACGCCAGCGCGGTCTGCTCCACATCGAAGCGAAGCGACGTCCGAAAGAAGCGGCGATACGGTCCGACATCGCTCGGCTGGCGATGGGAGAACAGCACCTCGGTCGGCCGCCAGGCCGGGCCGCACAGCGCCCGCATGATATTGAAGGTGATGGCGATGGCGCCATCGTAAATCTGGTCGGCGCCTTCCACGCCCCGCTGGTAAATCGCGCAGCACAGCGTCGCCATGCCCTGCTCGACCGACAACAACGGCACTCCCCCCTGGTCGTGCAAATGCAGGTTCAGGATCAGGCTGCGCAGCGCCGAGCCGACTTCCGGCAAGTGCTGGAGCAGTTGGCCGACGATGCCCAGAGAGGCTGGACCCATCCTCTGTCCGATCAGCAAGCCGAAATGGGGGTGTTGCGTCCGCGCCGCGCACTGCTTCAGCAACCGGCCCATGGCAGCGAAGGAAATCGTGTTCTCGGGGTCGTCGAACAGGTCTGGATCAAGGCCGAGGCTGGCCACGATTTCCACCGGGTCAACGCCGAGTTCCCGCAGCACCTGGGGAACCCCGACGAGCGGGCCGACTCGCAGCCAGCCTTCGCTGACTGGATGCTTTTGGGGCGAGGAGTCAGCGCTCCCGTCTTTGGTCAATCGTCCGTGGCTGTTCATCCTTGACAATTAACGAAAGGATGTCGCAATTTGTCAAGCATGTGGATCATTTCACGAGAGTCTTAAGGATTGCTTGACATTGCGGTCGGGACCGAATGAACCACCACCGTTCATCTCTTCTGTTCTATTCTTAACAGATTCAACCCACGCACCGAGGATCGAAGGATGTTGAAAATGCAACGAACTTGCGGGCTGGTCGCGCTGGTCGCGCCATTCCGGGTTTTCCTGGCGTCGCTGATGGTCGCCTTGGGTCTTGGCCTGCAAGCCTGCTCGACGGCGCCCATGTCCCAATATCAAGTCGACGAGCAGCGCGCCGATATTCGCGCGATGGCCAGCGAGACGCTGGCGCAGCTTTACCAGCGGTATCCCGATGCCCGTCGGCAGATCCAACGGGCGGCTGGTTACGCCGTGTTCAGCAACTTCGGTTTCAAAGTGCTCTTCATGGGTAGCGCGACCGGCGAAGGACTCGCCGTCAGCCATGCCACGCGGCGGGAAACCTTCATGCGGATGGTCGAATTGCAGCCCGGTTACGGCTTCGGCGTGCAGCGGTTCCGGCTGGTGTTCGTGTTCGAAACACCCCAGGCCTTGGACCAGTTCATGTATTCGGGCTGGGAGTTCGGGGCTAACGCGATGGCGGCGGCGCAAACCAGCACCCAGCGGATGGGGAACCAGTTGGGCGTGTCGGTCTCGCCGGGCGTGTTGATGTACCAGCTCAGCGATCAGGGCGCCATCGTCGGGGTCAGCATCACCGGCGCCAAATATTACCCGGACGCCAATTTGAACTGACGTCGCCTGATCGGCGGCGTGCCGGTCGCGCCAAGCCCAGCCCAGGATGGTTACCGCCGATGACGGGCGGGGTTGCGCCTATAATGAGGCCAATCGTCCATCGGAGGTTTTCTGCCATGCTGGGTGTCTTTCTCGACCGCGCCTCGCTGGATCGCGGCGATCTCGATTTCGGCGGCTTGGAGCGCGTCCTGCCGGACCTGCGCTATTTTCCCGCCACCGCGCCCGCCGAGGTCGCCGGGCGGATTGAAGCCGCCGAAGTGGTCATCAGCAACAAGGTCATGCTGGACGCCGCCACGATCCAGCAGGCGCCGCGCCTGAAGCTGATCGTCGTCGTCGCCACCGGCGTCAACAACGTGGATTTGGACGCGGCGGCGGCGCGGGGCGTCACCGTCTGCAACTGCCGGGGCTATGGCACGCCGGCGGTGGTCCAGCACGTGTTCGCGCTACTACTGGCGTTGTGCACCCGCTGGCCGGATTACCAGCAGGCGGTGCGCGACGGCCGCTGGCAACGGGCCAGTCAATTCTGCCTGCTGGATTTCCCGATCCGCGAACTGGCCGGCAAGACCTTGGGCATCGTCGGTTACGGCGAACTGGGCCGGGGCGTGGCGCGCGTGGCCGAGGCGTTCGGGATGCGGGTGCTGGTCGCCCAGCGGCCCGGCACGGTGGAGGCGCTGGCGGATCGGACGCCGCTGCCGGCGCTGTTGCCACAGGTGGACGTGCTCAGCCTGCACTGTCCGCTGACGCCGGCGACGCAGGGGCTGATCGGCGCGTGGGAACTGGCGCTGATGCGGCGCGACGCCATTCTGATCAACACCGCCCGGGGCGGTTTGGTGGACGAGGCGCTGCTGGCCGACGCGCTGCGCCGGGGCGCGCTGGGCGGCGCCGGCGTGGACGTGTTGAGTCTGGAGCCGCCGGTCAACGGCAATCCGTTGCTGGCGCCCGATATCCCCAACCTGATCGTCACCCCACACTGCGCCTGGGGTAGCCGCGAGTCCCGTCAGCGCCTGGTCGGGCAACTGGCGGAGAATATCGTGGGGTTTTTGGCCGGGACGCCGGTGCGGGTGGTGGGGTAGGGCTACGGCAAGTGCGGCCGTTCCAGATACTCGTGCGACTGCATTTCCTGTAGGCGGCTGACGGTGCGCTGAAACTCGAATTTCAGCTTCTCGCCGGCGTAAAGCTCCAGCACCGGCGCGGCGGCGGACAGGAACAGCTTGACGCCCCGGTCGTAGAACTCGTCCACCAGATTGACGAAGCGTCGCGCCTGATTCTCCATCTGCCAGTCCATCACCGGCACGTTGGAGATCAGCACGGTGTGATAGCAGCGGGCCACTTCGATGTAGTCGGCGGTGCCGCGCGGCCCATCGCAGATCGCCCGGAAATTGAACCAGACGATGCCGTCCGCCTCGCGCAGGGTGGGAATATAGCGGCCCTCGATTTCCACGTCGCCGCCGCGATGACCCGGTTCTGGCGCGATGTGGGTGAAGGCGTCCTCCAGAATCCGCTCGGCCTTTTCATCCAGCGGATAGTGGTAAATCTCGGCCTTTTCCAGGTAGCGCAGACGGTAATCCACGCCGCCGTCCACGTTCAGCACGTCCACGTTCTGCTTGAGCAACTCGATGGCGGGCAGGAAGCGGGCGCGTTGCAGACCGTCCTTGTACAGGCCGTCCGGCTCGATGTTGGAGGTGGTGATCAGGGTGATGCCGCGGGCGAACAATTCCTTCAACAGACCGTACAGCAACATGGCATCGGTGATGTCGGACACGAAGAATTCGTCCAGGCAGATCACCCGCGCTTTTTCGGCGAAGCGGCGGGCGACCGCCCGCAGCGGTTCCTGCTGGTGTTGCAGTTGCTTCAACTCGGCATGCACCGACCGCATGAAGCTGTGGAAGTGGATGCGCTGCTTGCTCTCCAGCGGCAGGGCGTCGAAAAAAGTGTCCACCAAGTAAGTCTTGCCGCGCCCCACGCCGCCCCACAGGTACAGCCCGCGCACGGTGGGACTGCGACTCGCGGCGGGGGGCTGACCGCGCCCGACCAGCCGAGCCAACAGCCCCGGCTTCTTGCTGGGGACCGGCTCCGGCTGGACCAGCAGTTGCTCGTAAATTTTTTGCAGGTACAGGATGGCGCGCTCCTGGGCGGGGTCGTGCTGGAAACCTTCCCGTTGCAAATCGCGGCGATAGCGTTCGTAGGGCATGGCGGCGCTCGAAAACGTGTTGTTTTAATGGCTGGGCAAGGACAGCGGCCGCCCGCGCGGATGGTGCTGGGGCGGCAGATACCGCGCCCAGTCGCGGGTCGGATCGCCGAAGGCGAAGAAATCCGGGTTGATCAACGCCGGCCGGGCGTTGTAGCGCAGCGGCCGGAACTGGGTGTCGGTCAGATAGCCGCCGGCTTCCTCCAGAAGAATCTGGGCGGCGGCGGTATCCCATTCGCCGGTGGGGCCAAAGCGCGGGTAGAGATCGGCGCCGCCCTCGGCGATCAGGCAGGATTTCAGGGCGCAACCGAGGGCGATATGCCGGTGCGGACCGAGCAGGCCGAGATAATCCTGCAAGCGCCGGGTGCGGTAGGAACCCTGGCTGCTGACCACGCGCACCGGGTAGTGGCAGACCCGCGCGGCCCGGATGCGCTGGGGGGCCTCGCCGGCGACTTGCTTGAAGGCGCCGGCGCCGCGCCAAGCGTAGTAGCATGTCCCGTCGACCGGCGGCAAAATCAACCCCAGCACCGCCTCGTGGCGGTGAATCAGGGCGATGTTGATGGAAAACTGGTCGCTGCGCCGAATGAACTCGCGGGTGCCATCGAGCGGGTCCACCAGCCACAGCCATTCCCATTGGCTGCGTTCGGCGAAACCGACATCGGCCGCCTCCTCGGACAGGATCGGAATGCCGGGCGTCAGTTGCGCCAAGCCACGCAGAATGCAGCCGTGGGCGGCGAGGTCGGCCTCGGTGATCGGGCTTTGGTCGGCTTTCTCGGTCACGCTGAAGCCGTGGGCGTAGACGTCCAGAATGCGATGCCCTGCTTCCCGGGCGATGGCCTGAACCGGCTCCATCAGGGCGGCCAGGGCGTTGTCGGGAACAGTGAGCATGACGCGGGAAACCTCGCGGGGCGATGGGCGCGCGAATGGGGCGCGATCTGCTTTAATTCTACACAATCCAACCCCAAGCCGTTTAGCGGTGGAGTTTTCGACCATGACCACGCGGTTGCCCTGGCCGCTGATTCGCACCGTCCTGCTCGACATGGACGGCACCTTGCTGGATTTGCGGTTCGACAACCAGTTCTGGCGGGAGTTGGTGCCAGCGCGTTACGCCCAGCGCCATGGCTTGCCGCTCGACCAGGCCCGCGCCGAGGTGGCGGCCCGCACCCGGGCGGTCGAGGGGACGCTGGCTTGGTATTGCCTGGATTACTGGACCCGGGAACTGGCGCTGGACATCGTGACTCTCAAGCGCGAAATCGAGCATCTGATCGCGGTGCATCCGCACGTGCTGGAGTTCCTGGACGCCTTGCGCGCCGCCGGCCAGCGGGTGATTTTGGTCACCAACGCCCATCGGCAAAGCCTGACGCTGAAAATGGAGAAAACCCGGCTGGCCGGCCATTTCGACGTCATCATCTGCGCCCACGATCTCGGCTTGGTCAAGGAGCAGCCCGAATTCTGGCCCCGGCTGCGCGAGCGAGAACCGTTCGATCCAGCCACCACCCTGCTGGTGGATGATCATCTGGCCATTCTGCGTGCGGCGCGGACCTATGGAATCGCTTATCTGGTGTCGGTGTTGCAGCCGGATTCCGCTCACCCGCCCAAACCGCCGGGCGAATTCCCGGCGATTCACGATTTTTCCGAACTGTTGCCAGTCGGTTGACGCCCCAACCGACGCTGGCGCGAGGAGGTAGCG
>Ga0209573_1003386_pt1 | contig 17625 bp, 8 predicted proteins | sample TNRBio252014_DNA_FD_185870 | JGI IMG/M metagenome (GOLD analysis project Ga0209573, IMG submission 185870) | Wastewater treatment Type I Accumulibacter community from EBPR Bioreactor in Madison, WI, USA - TNR Reactor_6/25/2014_ DNA (SPAdes)... | ecosystem: Engineered > Bioreactor > EBPR >...
CCTCTCCGCGAATCAGAAGATCGTCTCCCCCAGCTGGCTGATCATCGCCGCCGGATCCACCTCGGGGACCTGGAACTCGAGGTCGTCGAGGGAGAGGTCGAAGGGTTCTCCCTCACGGTAGGTGACGGGGAAGCGGACGCCGAACTCGAGGCCAGAGCCGAGCTCATAGGCGGCGAGCTCGATGCGCTCGTCGTAGAGGCTGGCGCCGAGCACGGTGACGGCGACGTAGCCGGAAACGTCGAAGCGGAAGCGCGGCTGGGCGTGGAGCGCGGCCTCGGCGTCGATCTCGAGGCCGCGCGAGGGCATCCAGTCGATGCGCACGCCAGCCTCGGCAGCCCCTGCGATGCCGAGGGCGCCGCCGATCTCGAGGCCCCCGGTGGCACTTGCGCCGGTGATGCCGAGGCCGACGCCGGCACGCGCGCCGAGCCGCAGGCCTGCCTGCGCCGGAACCTCGAGGTGGGCCTCGCCGGTGACGTGGGTGTCATCCTCGTGTGCGGGGTTGTATTCGATGCGGACAGCGAGCCGGTCCAGTGCCCCGGGGCCGACGCTGGCGTTGGCACTGAGATTGCCGCCGACCTCGGCGACCACGCCGGGGACGATGGGGATCTGCGTCGACATGCCGAACAGGCGCTTGTCGTACTCCAGCCGGGAGAAGATCTCCAGCGAATCGGGCAGGGCGATCTCGCCGGACACGGTGAGCTCGCCGTCGGGAGCGACCCGCAGGCCCGCGCTGCCCTGCAGCCAGGGGGCGATCCGCACGGTCGCGGAGCCGCTGCCGTAGACCACGATGGGCGCATCCGGAGCGCTGGGCGGGCCGCCGGGGCTCCCGTCCGCAGCGACGGCGCGGTTGGTGGCGCCGACGCTGAGCTGGCCGGAGAGCATGCCGCGGCGGAAGGCGCCGGAGAAGCGCGCGTCGAAGGCGCCGTCCGCATAGGTGACGGCGAGCTCCGCGTCGACGCCGGGGATCGCAGGCTGAGCGGTGCCGCTCGCCGCGACCTTCCACTCGCCGTCGGTCTGCGCGCATTCGACGTGCAGGGTGCCGGAGCGGATGGCGGGGTTGGTGGCGAGGGCGACGTCGCCCGCGAGCTCGAGTCCGCCCTCGCCCTGGCGGATCGCGATCGAGGCCTGGCTGAGACCGGGCACGGAGAGTTCGGCACTGCCGTTGAACGACCAGCGCCCTTCATCGACACGGACCGAGGCGGTCGCGCTGCGGATGCCACGGATCTTGTCCGGGGTATCGATGCCGATCGTGCCTTCGGCGCCCAGGCGACCATCACGCCACCAGGCGCGGACGCGAGCGCGGTCGAAGAGGGCGGGATCGAAAGTGAAGCCGCCCTCGAAGGCGACGCCCCCGCCGGTCGAGACCGAGGCGCCGAGCTCGCCGCTGCCTGCCCCCTCGATCGAATACAGGATGTCGCCTCCCACGCCCAGTCCGCGGGTGGTCGAATAGAAGACGCTGACCCAGGCGTCGTCGATCGTCGTGCGCGGGATCGGCAGGCTGACCTGTTCCGGACCGTAGTCGAGCGCGAAGCCGAGCTCGCGTCCGCGCAGTTGCACCGTCAGCGGAGCTGCGAGGATGGGGATCGAGGGCGTGAGCGTGCCCTCGGCGTACAGCTCGCCGTCTTCGGTGGAGATGCGGGTGAAACTCACCGGGCTGAGATGGCGGTACTCGAGATCGAGGCCGGGAAGCGCCGACGGGTAGCCGCGGTACTCGCCATCGCCCTGGAGCGAGATCGTGATCGCAGGATTGGCGGGTTGCCAGTCGGCGGGCAGGTCCCATTCTGCCGAGAGCGTGCCGACGGGGCCGTCGGGCGTGCCGGTAAGGTCGGTGAGCGCGATCGCCGTGATGCGCAGGCCGGCGAGCGCGCGCGCCTGGGTGGCGCCGATCGTGGGCGCGGCACCGGGGCTGTGGCGGAAGCGGCCCACGGCGATGCCGCCGGGGGCGGCGCTGAGGATGAACTCCTCGGCGCTGCCGGCGCGGTCGCCGTCTTCGGCGGCGGTGGGGGCGCTCGCGGTGCCGAGGGTGTGGGCCTGCTCGATCTCGGCCCTGGTCCACCACGCCGAGCCCGTCGCCGCCGAGCCCGCGCCGGTTGCTGCGACGCTGGTGAAGACGAGGTCGTGTCCGCGCAGGAAGCTTGCTCGGTCGGGTCGAGGCTCCAGAGTATCGAGGAAGCCGTCGAGCTTGCGATAGATGCTGCTGCGGATCGTGCCGCCCGAGCTCGAGTTCGAGGGCTGGTCGAGGAGCTCCATGTTCTCGACGCTGTTGCCCACCCCCGAGCCCATCTGGCCGGAGACCTGCAGTTCGACGATGTGGTCGACCTGGAAATCGCGCCTGCGGCCCTCGCGGTCCCATTCGGGGATGCGCAGCAGGGTCTGCAGCTCGGACAGGCGTTTCGACGTCGTACGTGCGCCGCGATGCAGTTTCAGGCGTACGCGGCCGCTGGGGTCGGCGGGAACCGGGATGCCGCGTTCGGTCAGGCGTTCGCGCACGGCGTCGGCGCCGACCTCGACCTGGCGGCTCCATACCGAGCGCTGGTCGGCGCCCTCGCGTCCGTAGCCACGCACGCGCTTGAGCTGGTGCGCCTGCGCGAGGCCGCTGTAGAGCGGCAGGTGGCGCGCCTTCACCGCGGGGATCTCGAGGCGATCCAGTGCGGCGAGGGCGGCAGCGCTGCGCTCGGTCTCGTGGTAGCGGGCCGGAGGGGGCGGTTCGATCGCGCGCGCGAGTGTCGCCGCGGCCTGGCCATCCTGCTGCACGACGTGGGCGAGTTCGTGCGCGAGGAGGTGACGCCCCTCCTCGGTGTCGGAGGCGACGGTGCCCGGTGCGAGGTAGATGTCGCGCCCCGACGTGAACGCGCGTGCGCCGAGCGCAGCGGTGAGGCGCGCCGCTTCGGCGTCCGAATGGAGGCGCACGTCGGCGAAGTCGCGACCGAAGTGGTCCTCGAGCGGGGCGCGGGCATCGGCCGGCAGCGGATCGCCGCGCCCGCGGCGCGCTTCGACACGGCCGGCGGCATAGGCGGGAAGGCGCGCGGAGGGCGAGTTCGCGTCGGCGGAGGCGGAGGCGGAGGCGGATGCGGGTGGGGGGGTGGAGCCGACGTTCGCAGCCGAGGACGCGCCCGCGCTGTCTTCGGTGCTGCGGGTCGGTACTGGCGCGGGGGCCGAGTCCGGCGTCGGATGGGGCGAGTTCGTCGGGGCGACGGCGGCGGCGTGCGCCTCGGCCTCGCGCTCGATGTTCTCGCCGGGCTGGCTCACGCGTGCGGGGGGACGTGCGTAGGCCGGCATGGACGGTGGAGGCAGGCGGCTCGCGGCCGTCGCGGGTGCCGCCGGGCCGGCACGGCCGCTCGTGGCTGCAGGTCGGGTGGCCGGCGCGGGCCTTTCGGCAGGCCGGTGCGCGAGCTTAGGCGACGGCGCTTCCATCGTCGTTGCCCGGGGTGGTACCCGGCACCGGGTTGGCGGGGCCGGCGCCGGGAGCCGGCCGGGCCGGGGCCGGCACCGGCCAGTCGCCCGGTGGCGAGGGGGCGCCGCATTCCATTGCAACTTGCCATTTCGGCTTGTGCAATCCCAGCGCCCAGGGCGACTGCGCGGTGACGCTGGCGAGTGCGTGATGGAAGGTCGCGTAGTGCTGCGGACGCACCTCGTTGCCGAAGGACATGATGCCGCCGTTGTGTTCCTTGATCGCACCGGGCAGATGGACGCCGTTGGCGTCGGTCATCGCCCGGGTCATCGCGTCGTGGTCCACCGGGTCGCCGACGCGGGTGGCGCCGGTCACGTACTCGTCGTCCAGGCCGAAGGCGTGTCCCCACTCGTGGGCCGCCGTCACCATCCGCCCGCCGCCATCGACGACGAGGTCGGCGCGCTGGTCGCTGGCGCGTCGGGGCTGCGTCGGATCGGCCTCGGCCTCGCCGCGCGCGCGGATGTGCACACGGTTGGCGGTGTTCGCGAAGCCGTGGCGCTCGAGATGCGTGCGCACGGCCTCGGCGCGCCGTCGCGAGAGGTCGACGTTGTAGTGCTCGCTGCCGGCGGCGCTGGTGTGGCCGACGATCTCGACGCGCACCTCCTGGTGGGCAGCGTTGCCGACTGCACCGTTGAAGCGTGCGATGAAGCCGTTGAGCGTTGCGATCGCGGTGCCCGTGAGCGCGTCCGAGTCGTAGTCGAACTCGACGGACTGGCGCAGCAGGTCGTACTCCTTGGGGCCGGCCGTGGTGCTGGCGAGCCGCATCGTCTGGTCGGCAGGGTCGGTCGTGCTGCCCGAACCGACCTCGTGCGAGATGTCGAAGCTGCGCAGGCTCTCGCCTGGCGGGGTCTTGTAGATCTCCACGACGAGGTGGTCGGTGGCCGCCTTCGCGCGCTGGCCGATGTCGAGGTCCACGCGCACTTCGGCACCGAGCCAGTTCCATCGTGGCCTGTTGAGGAAGAAGCTGTGCCGGCCGCCCCAGGTCGTCTCGATCAGCGATTCCAGGCGGACGAGCCAGGGCGCCTGCTCCGCAGGCGTCCACTGGTAGCGTGCGAGCAGCGCATTGCGCACCACGGCGACCGGGATCGCGTTCATCCGGCTGGCGAGCGTGCGGATCTCCGGCGTGGCGGGGAGGTCGGGGTGCGGCGCGATCACGCCCGCGTTCCGCACCAGGGTGTCCTTGAACTGTGCGGCCACGCCTTGCTCGATCGCGAGCACGCCGTCGCCCGCGAGCGGGTCGGCACGGTACTGGGCATCGAAGCCGCCGATGCCGCCCGCGCCGACGATGCCCCGGGGCGCTGCAGGGTAGGGGCCGGCCGTCGCCCATTGCGCCGACGCGTCGAGCTCTCGACGGCAGCCCGCCATCGGATCGACGGGTGCGCGGCTGTCACCGAAGAGCGTGTCCCAGAAATCGCGCTGCAGCTTGGGCGCGGCACTCTGCGGGCCGCCGGCATCGGCCTGCTGGCCGACGTGGGCGAGCTCGTGGGCGAGCAGCTCGAGGCCGGTGTCGCTCGCAGGGGCGTAGCTGCCGGCGCAAAAATAGACGTCGTTGCCGACCGTGAAGGCGCGTGCCTGCATGCTGGCGCACATCGAGTCGGCTTCGGCGTCGGTGTGGATCCGCACCGCGGACAGGTCGCGACCGAGTCGGGTCTCGAGCTGTGCCCGCAGGCCGGGGTCGAGGGGCGCGCCCTGGCCGCGGCGTGCGGCGATGCGTTGTTCGGTCGCGACGGGCACGTGATGGGGGCCCGCGTCCGCACCCTTCGTGGCGGAAGCAGGGGCAGTCCCCGCAGCGCTTCCTGGCCGGGTCTCGCGCATCAGCCTGGGGGCGAGGGTCGGCTTTTGCGGTGGGGTGATCGCCGGTTCGAGGCTCCCGTGCGGAGCCTCGCCGCTGCAGTCCCTGCACTCCCGCCCGGAAGCGCTGCGGGCCGGCGTGCGCAGGGCGCGGGAGACCTCGCCCGCGATGCGGTCGGCCTCGCGCTCCTCGGCGTCCTGCGGTTGGCTGACGGCGAGCCGGGCCTGCAGGTAGCCGGGCGCACCCGGGCGTTTGCCGGCGGCGCTGCCGCCGGGCCGGGCTTGCGGGGTCCGCCCGGTCACGGCCTCGCCGGCGTGGTCCTGTCGGCTGGCAGGAGCGGTGGCCGCGGACGCGGGGGGGCCGTCCGGCGACTTGTGGGCAGGAGCCGTCTTGTCTGCCGGCGCGAGGCGTTGCGCGGTGGCGGCGGGGTGGTTCATGGCGCACTCCGTGCGTTCAGGAGCTGGGGTGGAGGTGTGCGGCCGATCTTGCGGTACTCCTCGAGCAGCGCCGCCACCAGCCGTTCCGCGGCGATCGGGCGGGCCGGGGCGCCGGCGCCCGCGTCCCCGACCGGATCGAGCGCGGCCGCCTGCAGCACGGCGTTGCGGATGTAGCCGCCGGGGAGCGTGCAATAGCTGGCAAGCTGGCGGCAAAGCGCGGCGTCGGGGGCGCGTCCTCCGAGATGCGACTCCCAGAGGCGCAGGCGTTCGTTCGCGCCCGGCGGAGGAAAATCGATGATCACGTCGAAGCGACGGGTGAAGGCGCTGTCGATGCGGCCGCGATTGTTGCTCGTCAGCACGACGATGCCTGGGTGCTGTTCAATGCGCGTGAGGAGGAAGTTGGTGAGCATGTTGGCGTAACGCTCGCCGGTCTCCTTGCCCTCGCTGCGGCGGCCGAAGAGGGCGTCCGCTTCATCGATCAGCAGGATCACGTCCAGAGCCGCGGCTTCGTCCAGCAGGCGTCCGAGGTTCTTCTCGGACTCTCCGATGTACTTGTTCATCACCGCGGACAGGTCCACGCGGAAGAGCGGTGCGCCGAGGATGGTCGCCAGCCGGCTTGCGGCGAGCGTCTTGCCGGCTCCGCTCTCGCCGCAGAACAGCGCCCGCACGCCGCGTGCCGGCTCGGCAAGACTGCTGCCGAGGCCGTCCGAGAGCGTTTCGCGCTGGCGGCAGCGCGCGACCAGGGCCGCGAAACGCTCGAGCAGGTCGTCGGGCAGCACCAGCGCATCGTGGGGCACTTCGCGTGCCACCGGCTGCGCGAGCTGGCGCAGGCGCTCGCTGCCGAAGCCGGCGCGCGCCCGGCGCAGGTGGCCGAGGCCGGGCGCCTCGCCGCGCACCCTGGCGTCGAGGCGCATGCGCCCGGCGAGGGTGCGCACGCTCGGGCCGTCAAGGAGCGCATGCTCGGCGAAGCTGCGCAGGCGGTCCTCGTCGAGGCAGGGGCTGCCGTCCCCGTCCTCGCTGGCGAGGGCTTCGCGCCAGGCCTCGCGGCGTTCCTGGGCGCTGAGCGGGGGAAGGTCGATCTCGATCAGTGCGGACGCCTCGATCGCGCCGTCGCGGCCGCCGACCAGCAACATGGGGACGGCGAGCGCGGGATGCTCGGGAAGGACGTGGCGTTCGCCGGGCCCGAGCTCGAGCGTCAGCACCGGCAGCCAGCCTGCATAGCGGCAGGCGGCGGCGAGGGCTGGCTGGCGTGTCCAGGTCGCCGCCTCCATTTGCAGCGGCGGGCGTCCCGCCGCCGCTGCCAGGCGCGCGGCGGCGGCAAGTCCGGCCGCGCGTGCGCCGCGGAACATCACGTGGCGGGTGGCGCCGCTGCGCAGCATGGTCGCGAGCGTGGGGATCTGTTCGCGGAAGCCGCGCGGCAGCATGGTGTCGCCATCGGCGAGCGGCGCGGTGTCGCGCCACGCGGTGGGGTCGCCGCAGAGCAGCGCCCACAGCTCGGGGGCAACCGCCAGGCTGCGGGTGGGCATCGGCCCCTCGCCCACGATCTCGAGGACCCCCGCCCGCACGAGGCGGTGGTTGGGCAGCGCGAGGGGCGCGAGCGGAGCGCCGAACAAGGCCGCGCTCGCGGCGGAGAGGAGATGAAGGCCGGGGCGGAGCGCACCGGGCGACTGCAACTCGGCGAGCGCCAGGTTGAGCAGGTAGCTCGACTCGTTCTCGCCGCACAGCGCCATGGCGAACCACTCGTGCAGCTGCAGCTTCAGGTCGGCAAGCAGGCGCCCGAGGGGGCCGTGCAGCTCCGGCGCGGCTTGCGCGAGTGCGATGCAGGCGGCTCGCCAGTCCTGAGGCGGGGTACCGAGCAGGGTGGCGAGGTCTTCGCCCCCCTGGCTCGCCGCAAGCGCCTCGAAGACCGCGGACGGGGCGCCGACGCTGAGGCGGGCGAACTCGGCGATGCCGGCATGGACGAAGGCGCGTGACAGGCGCGCGCCCTCGCTCGCCGGGGCGGATTCCGGGCGCAGGCTGGCGGGGGCGTTCATGGTGAGGATCCTCCGCGATCGGCGGCATCGCTGCGGTCGTAATGAAAGCGCACCACCCGCCCTAGCCAGGGCAGCCAGCCAGGGTCGAGGTCGAGGCCGCCCCGACGCAGCTCCAGGTCGACCTCGGCGAGGCGCAGGTGGACGTCGACATGGCTCGGACTTGCGCGCACGCGAGCGGGGCGCTCGGCGCGCAGCGCGCGCAGGGCCGCGTCACCGACGTGACGCAGCACGGCCCGGTCGACCGCGACGGGATCGGCGCGCGCGGGCAGCTTCGCAAGGCCCGCAAGCTTGGCGACGGGGTCTTGCTCGCCCTCCAGTGCGCAGGCCTCGGCCAGGAAGCCGGTGAGCGGGGCGTCGGGAGCGAGCTCGAGCCGGAGCGCGAGACGGACGAGTTCGCGCCAGCCGGCGTGGGGTTCGTGCAGGGTGCCCCGCCAGGCGCGCAATCCCGGATGGTTCAGCACGTTGAGCAGGAAAAAAAGCCCGCCGCGGCCGGTGTGGAAGTCGACCTCGGCCTGCGTCGCCGTCACCGTCACCGCGAACGGGTCGGTGACTTCGCTCGGGGCTCCTGCCCGGGGCGGAGCGGCGGGGCGCGCGTTTACCGCAGCGATGGCGCGGGGAGAGGCTCCGACGCGGATGGAAGCGGGGGGTGCGAACCCTCGGGAGGCGGGGGAGCCGGCGGGTATCGAACCTGCACCGGCGTCGCGCCGCCGTCTGGCGTCGGGTAGGTCCCCGCCTGCAGTGCGCGCGCGACCAGGTCCGGATGCCCGTGCCGTCGCCGACTCCGCATCCTGCCCGCCGCCGAGTTCCGCCAGGGCTGCGGCCGCGCCGCGCAGGACCTCGCCCCCCTGCGGTCCCGCCAGCGCTGCGGGGGTACAGCGCCACAAGGTGAGCAGGGCCTCCAGCACGACGAGCGGATCGCTGGCGGGCAGCGTGCCATGCGCCGCCGCGCCGGGCGGGGCTGGCCGGCGCGGCGAACCCGCCCTTGTCGCCGCCGGCCCGGTGGGCGGGGGCGACGGGCCGGGCTCGGGGCCTGGGCGGATTTCGTCTCCGGATATGCGCTCATGGTGGGTTTGGGCCTCCGTCATGAGGTCCGCGCCGCTCCCTGCCGCCTCCGCGGCACGAGAAGCGAGCGCGTCCGAGATGGCGCCGTGCCAGCCGGTCGCGGCCCCGATCGCGCGCAGGAGGCTGCGTGCCGCGGCGGCATCGAGACGGCACCACAGGGTCGGCAGGCACGCGCGCAGCGGCGGGTGCTCGAGCAGCGCGGGGAGTGCGAGGGCATCCTCGCCGAGCAGCTCGGCAAGCGCGGTCGCGGTGGGGTGGGCGAGAAGGGCCGCTCGATGACGCCATAGCCAGCGGCGTGCGGCGGTGCCGGCGAGGAGGTCGCGAACGAGGCAGGCGCGATAGTCGCGTGCGTCGCGAAAGCGCACCACCTCGGCGCCATCGGCGCCCGGAGTCCACGGATCGACCGCCCGGCCGGCAAGCTGTCCGGCAAGCGCGGCGGCGCGCGCGGGCAGCTCGGTGCCAGTGCCGCCGACGGCGATGCGCCGCACGACGAGGATCGCTTCCTCGTCGGGCCAGCGTGCGCGGGCGAGTGCGGGCGGCAGGGTCGCGCGTGCGTGCGCGATCGCCGTGGCGCTGCCGCGCAGCGTCAGGCGACCGATGTGGAGGTCGGCGAGCGCGATCATCGGGCTCAGCCTCGATCGACTCCGCTGATGTGCAGTCCCGTGGCGAGCACGGCGCCGGGGTTGCGCTCGAGCTCGGGGTCGAGGATGGAGGCGACCGAGGCGACGGTGCCCTGGTCGTCATGGTCGTCGACACGCAGGGTCGCGATCACGCGCTGGTCGTCGTCGAACAGCTGGAGCAGGGTGCCGGGCGCGGCCTCGCGGTCGAGCTTCAGGCGCAGCGCCTCGCCGAGGCGGAAGCGCCCCGGGATGCTCTGCAGGCGCCCCTGCACGAGCTGTTGCGGGTCGTCGCTGGCCGCGAGCAGCAGGCAGGCGCGCACCAGGTTGCGCATCGCGCCGTGCGCGGCGGCGGAGGCGTCGGCATCGAGCTGGCGGAACCACCAGGCGACGAGCTCGACCAGCGTGCGCACGCCGTTGAAGTCGCGCTCCTCCGCCTCGGCGAGGCCGGGCCAGCGCTCGGGGGCCTCGACGGCGAGCCGGTCAGCCTCGGCCGCGCTCGCCCAGTTCAGCCGGATCGAGGGAGAGATCGTGCGCAGACGCTCGAGCAGGCAGCCGGCGGCGGTATCCAGGCGCTGGTGCAGGGCACGCGCCGGGTCGCGCAGCTGTGGCGAGGGGATCGCGAGCAGGTCGTCGAGGGCGAGGATCGCGCCTGCCTGGCGCTGCAACTCGCCGAGTGCGCCGGCGCTGAAGGGGCGCGCGGCGATGTCGCGCACCAGGGCCCTGTTCTGCTGCACCAGGCCGGACAGCAAGGCGAGGCCGGCGTCCGGGGGGCGGTTCAGGCGCAGTGCGAGCTTCTGGCGGCGCATCTCGACCAGGCCGGCGAGGATCGTGCGCCCCGGCAGCAGGTGGCCGAGTGGCCGCAGGTGTGCCCAATCGGCCGCCGGGATGTCGTACACCGCCTCGATGAAAGGCGCGAGCGCAGCCGGCAGCGCGGTGTCGCGTCCTGCGCAGCCGGGCACGAGCTCGTCGGGGCTGCTCGGGCGCAGCTCGAGCGGGTCGGGCAGGCTGCGGCCGAGCGGGGTCTCGCGCACCTTCACGTAGAAGAGGCCTTGATGAGCCTCGATGATTCGCCGGCGCTCGGCGTGGGCGGCTTCGACCTCGCGCCAGTGTTCGGCCAGCAGGCGTTGTGCAACCGCGTAGTCGTCCAGGGTCTCGGTGCGTTCGCGCTCCAGGACGTCGAGCCGGCGAAGCTCGCCGGGTAGCTCGGCCTCGAGTGCGACCAGGCGGGTGCGCAGGTCCTCGAGCGCCTCCTGATGGCGGCGGCGCAGCGTGGTCAGGGCGCCGCGCAGCGCCTCGACCTGGCGGATGTCGTCGGCAACGACCTTACCGGCATGGAAGAGCGCCGATTCGTCGTTGTGCTTGACGCCTTCGATGTCGTCCTCGCCCGGGCGGGGAAGGGCGAGGTCGAGTCGGGGGCGCAGCAGCACGCCCTCGGCGTTGTGCAGATCGGGCGCGACGAGCAGGCGGAAGGGACGTGCCTGGGCCTCGTCGTCGATGACGCCGAGCCGGCGCAGCTCTTCCGGCTTGAGATAGTCGTCGAGGAAGTCGCACACGCGGTCGATGAGCGATTTCGCCTGATTCTGGCGAGCGTTGGCCCTGGCGCGCAGCTCGAGGAGGTCGCGGCGCACGTTGAGGAAGCTGTCGTGCACCCGCTCGACATGCGCCAGCATTCCCCTGCCGGTGCTCGTTGCCTTGCTGAAGACCGGCTCGGTGAGCGGCTCGTCGGGCGCGGCCTTCGGCTGCAGGTCGGCGAGGGCGGCCAGCATGCCGGCGGAGATCGTGGCCTCGCCCCGGGTCGCGTCGGCGAGATCGACCGCGGCTGCCGTGCCCTTCGCGTCCACGAACTTGAGTTCGGTGAATGCGCTCGCGTCGGTGGTGAAGCGCTTGAGGATGTCGCTCATGACGGGTTCTCCGTGGGGGGCTTGGGCACGAAGTTCGCCTTCGCCGTCCACCTGACGAGCTGCGAACCGAGGCCGTCGCCCGGTACGCCGCCCGCAAGCGTGCTGAACGACACCGTCAGCGCGTCGAGTTGCTGGCGCTGCAGGCCGAGGAAGTCGCCGACCTCCTCGAGCAGGCGGAAGCTCTTGTCGAGCGCGGCCTCGAGGTGGCGGATGTCGGCGCGCAGCGCCTCGCGCCGGTGCAGCAGGCCGTTGCCGGCGGGCTGGATGTCGGGGACGGGCTGGTAGTCGTCCGGGGCGGGGTGGGGGTCGGCGAGGTGGCTGGCGTAGGGTTCGGGCAGCGCTGCCGTGCCCTCCGTGGCGAGGTCCGCGAGGGGATGGGACGTCGTGCCCTGCGGAGCGGGCCGCAGCGTCTTCGCGCGGTCGGTGACCAGCTTCGTGCGGTATTGCCCGGGCTCGGGGGGAGCCTTGGTGAGCAGCACCGGCGCGCGCAGCGCCTCCAGCTGGGCGCCGCTCAGACCGTGGAAGAGCGCATACCACCGCGCCTTCCACGCTTGGTAGGCGTGCGCCGCGCGTTCGCCGCGGCGGAACAGTTCGTCTTCGAGCCGGGTGTCGCGCTGTGGCAGGTCGAAGAGGTCGCGGCGGTAGTCGAGATCGGGGATTGCCAGCAACAGGCGGAGATGTTCGCCGAGCCCGTGGATCAGGTCGACGGGACCGCGCCCGAGCTCGCCGACGACCACCTCCTCCACGGTGCCCGCCGGCACCGGCGCGAGCTCGACGCGCAGGTCGCCAGGCAAGAAGGCGAGGCTCGGGCTCCGCGCGGCGGGGTCGCGCAGCAGCGCGGCCGGGAGCGGGCCGGCAGCGGGAAGGAAATCGAGCCCGAGGAGTTCGTCGAGCGTCTGCGTCGCCACCGCGGGGAGGGGGGCGGGATGCGCGCGCTGCCAGGTCTCGAGCGTGGCGACGGCATGGGCGAGCAGGCTATGGGCGGCCGCATCCGGCTCGGCGAGCAGGCGTCCGGCGCACGCGTCGAACCAGACCGGCAGCTTGCCGACGATCTTCGCGAGTCCGAGCGGCACGCCCCCCGAGTCCGCGCGGAAGGGCGATTCGCGCAGCAGGCGGACGCCGATGCGGTTGGCGGCGCGCGCCTGCGGCATCGCCATCATGCGCGGGCTGCCCGCGATGCGCTGCAGGCCCAGCAGGCTGACCGTCTCGATGCGGCGCTCGCGCAGCGGATCCGGTTCGCTGCGGGTGCAGGGTTCCGCTGCGGTCGCATCGTCGATCTCCTCGACCGCGCTGCGGATGGTGAGCAGGAAGAGGCCGTCGCGCAGCGGGGCGTCCTGGTCGCGCTCGGCCTGGGCGACGAGCTCGCTCCATGCCTGGTCGAGCGGGTAGAACAGGCGTACGAGCTGGCCGGCCGCGCCGACGGCGAGGCCAGGCCCGACGCGTACGCGGGTGTCGGTGCCGGTGCCGAAGAGCGCGCACGCCAGGCCCTCGACGATGCCTGGCGCGAGGCTCGCCAGCAACGGTGCGATGCGATCGTCGACGTAGGCCTGCAGGCGCTCGAACTCGCGCTCGCCGAGCGCCCGCCCGGGGAAGAGGTTGATCCGGCGCGGGTCGTCCGGGCGTCGCTGCGGCTCGTGCAGGCGGATGGACGGTGGCGTGCGGGGCAGCAGGGCCGCGGCCGGTCGCGACGCGAGCGCGGCGAGGAGGCCGGGCGGGATGAAGGACAGGGTGGCCATGATTGCTCAACGCCTCGTGTGGGTTCGGGATGCGGCGCCCGGAGTGTCCATGGTCGTCAGCCGAGGACGCGTTTCCAGAGTTCGAGGAGCGCACCGGAAAGACCGAGGCCGGGGCCTTCCTCGAGGAAGAACTTCGCAAGATCGAGCTGACCGGCCGCGGCGAGGAAGTGGTCGCGAAGCTTCACGAAGACGGCGGGGTCGAGTCGCGCCAGCGCTGGCAGGGTCGGCCACAGCGCGGGGTCGAGGCGGCGGTCCGCCATGCCCACGATCTGCACTGCGGCGATGCGCGCCCGCGCGTCGGCGCCGATCAGCTTGTCGGCGCCGGTCGCGGCCTTGATGCCGGCGTCGTCCGCGCCGCGGGCCTGTGCGAGCAGCGCGAGGGGAAGCTGGGTGGCGAGGTCGCCGGCTTGCGCAGCCTCGCGCTCGAGCCTGCCGATGGTGGCCTCCGCGACCGCGAGCCGGGTGGAGAGCGCCGTGCGTTCCTGTTCCAGTGCGGCCGCCCGGGTGCGCTCGCTGCCGAGTGCGGCGACGAGCTCCTCGATGCGCGCCTCGAGGGTCTCATCGACCGGGGCGCTGGCGGTCTTCAGGCGCTCGATCTCGGCATTGGCGGCGTCGAGCGCGAGCTTCAGCGCGTCGATCCGGTCGCTCGCCGCCTCGAGCGCGTTGGCGAGGATGGCGGCGTTGCGGTCTTCGGCCTCGAGCGCGGCGATCTCCTTGCGGGCCGTCTCGAGCGCGAGCCCGAGGCGCTCCACCTCCGCGAGCAGGTCGTCAGGTACGCCGGTGCCGGTTGCGGCGAGGGCCTTCTCGAGCTTTGCGATGCGCAGCCTCAGGCGCGCCGCCTCGTTCTCGAGCGTGGTGCGCGCCTGCGCGGCGGCGTCGACCGCTTCGAGGGCCGCATCGAGCCGTTCCTCGAGTGCTGCGGCGTCGGGCGGCAGCGCGCTGCCGGGCGGCGGCAGGCTCGCGCCGAGGGCGAGCACCAGCGCGCTCACCCCGGTTTCCGCGGTGCGCGGCGGGCGGCGCACGTACATCAGCTCGGCCGGATCCGCTTCGGCCCAGATCGCGCGCCACACGTCCGCGTCGGTGTCCACGCGGTGGATCGGCGGGCGCGGGAGGATGCGCAGGGCGAGGCGGTCGAGGTTGGCGAGCCGCCCGAGGGCGCGCGGGCGGAACTCGGCCGGTGCCTCTAGCTGGCGGGCGCGCAGCGCGAAGGCGCTGTCGCTCATCGGCACGAGCACCATCACGTCGCAGTCGGCGTCGCGTTCGAGGTCGATCGGTGCGAGCCGGGCGGAGTCGGCGAGCACGGCGGCGAGCTCGCTGCGCCGCACCGGGGCGATGGCGACCTCGTAATCCTGCGGGAAGAACTGCTGGCGGCCGCCGACCGGGTCGATCGCTTCCTGCGGCAGCGGCCCCCAGGGGGGGAGCACGCGGAAATACTGGCCGGCCGCGAAGGCTCCGCGCAGGCCGGCGCTGCGGCGCGCCGCGAGCACGGCCTGCATCAGCTCCTGATAATGCGTGGCGAGGTCCTGCTGGATCGCGTCGGGGGTGTTCGGCGGGCGCTGCGGCCGGCGCAGCAGGCCGCGGTCGAGCCACAGGATCCGTCCGCGCTCGACCGCGATGAGGCCGAGCGCGACGGCGTCGTCCGAGGGCAGCGCGAGGCGCTCGCCACCGGAGAGCAGCTCGCGCGCGAGGCTGGCGCGCACGGCGATCTCGTCCTGGCGTGGCAGCGGCAGCGGCAGCGGCATCAGGCGCAGCTCGACGCCCTCGGCCCATGCCGCGACATGGGGAACCCGCGCGGTGGAGAGGTCCTTGGGGAAGGCCTCGGCGACGCCATCGACGACCTGGGTGTGGGTCAGCGCGAGGGCGTGTAGGCCGCGTGCGGGGCCGCGGAAGCGGCCGTCGTTGAGGGTCGCGATCAGGCCGCTGTCGAGCAGGTCGATCCTCAGCGCGGTGTTCGAGAGTTGCAGCACGCGGCCCGAGGGCGCGATCGCGATCCCGGGAGAGACTTCCAGCAGGTGGCCCGAATGCAGGCTGGGTTCGAGGCCGCGCACGATGCCGGCGCCGAAGACCTGGCCGAGCTCGAGCAGGCGTTCGTCGAGGTAGATCTGGTCGCGTGCGAGGTCGGCCGCCTTCAGGAGCTGGCCGTCGAAGTAGTTCGTGCGCGACAGCAGGGGATCGACGCTGGAGATGCGCTCGCCGGCGGCGTTGCTCGTGCCGATCCGGAGCGGGGTGAAGTGGATGTTGGCCATGGCGGTTCCTTAGGCGCGGATCAGGCGAGCAAGCGCGACGGCGTTGAAGAGGAAGGGGCGCACGAGGTTGTCGATCTCGATTCGGCGCGGATTGACGATCAGGTCGGGATCGGGCGCGGGCGGCGCGAGGCGGATCGCAATGCGCGCGAGCAGGGTGCGAGCGAGTGCGGCCGGGTCGGTCAGGAAGGCCTGGCGTGCGACCAGGGCCCGGTTGTCGTCGCCTAGCGAATGCAGCAGGCGGGCGCCGAGCTCGAGCTGCGCGCGCGCGCCGCCGGTGGCGGCCTCGACCTGGGCGCGTTCGCGCTCGCCCAGCTTGTCCTCGATCTCGTCGTAGGGGCGGATGCGTGCGTGGGCGGCAAAGAGGTGCTCCTCGGCCGGAGCGTCGTCGGGGCGCTCGGCGACGAGCTCGAACAGCACGCAGTCGGCGACGCGGCTCGGCTGCACCGGATCGGTGCCCGCGTTGAGCTCGGTTGCGAGCACCGGCTGCAGGCCGCTCGCGCAGTCCTGATAGCGCATCGTGACCTTGAGCCACAGCAGGTTGTCGTCTGCGGCGTAGCCGTCGCGGATCAGCGCGTTCCAGCGCTCGGGCTCCTCGTGCTGGGTGGTGAGCCAGGCGCCGAGATCGACGCAGTAGGGCTCGGCCACGCTCAGCTCGCGTCCGAGGCCGTCGACGCCGATCCCGGGGCTCACCACCAGGCGCACGCGCACGTTTTCGGTGTCGTTGCCGGGATCCTTGGACTGCAGGCTCACGCGCAGACCCGCGACGGTGCCGGCGCCATGCAGCCAGTAGCCGTGGCGGGTGGCGCGGCGGCGGTGGTAATCCTGTTCGGCAAGCGTCGCCTCGATGCCGAGCAGCATGCCGGGTGCGTAGTTCACGCGCTTCAGCATTTCCTCGAAGCGGCCGTCGCTGGCGAGGCTCGTGTCGCGCTTGTCGTCGGGCTCGCTCATGGCCCTTCTCCTGTGTTGTCCTTCACGGTGCGTCCAGGACGGTCGCGTCGATCGGCACGGCGTGCTCGGGGTCGAGGGCGACCGGGTTGTGCAGCAGGTCACCGCGACCCAGCCGTGTGCGGTCGAGCACCACGGGCCGTGCTGGTGGCGAGGCTTCCAGCCAGGTTTCGATGCCCAGCAGCGGCGACAGACCCGGCACGAAGGGGTGCTCGCTGCTGCGGATCGCCCATTGCACGGTCGCCGGCACGAGCGCGGGCAGGGCGTCGCGCACGACGGCCGCGAGCCGTCGCGCCGGTCCGTGCAGGATCACCGTCATGCGCCGCGCGGCTTCTTCGAAGAAGCGTTCGACCACCGCGGCCTCGCCCTTCGCTTCGGCGACCTCCGGGGCGAAGAGGGCGAGGAACTCGCGGGCGAGGTCGTCGGACAGGATCAGGCTGTCACCGACGAGGCTGTTGCCGGAAAGACCGGTGCCCAGGGTCAGCGGGTGGTCGCGGTCATCCATGTCCACACCGAGGATCGTTGCCATCGTGCGGCGCAGGCGGAAGTGCTCGACCGGGATCACCGCGCCCCGCGCCACCGCTCCATCGGTGAGGATGTCGAGCGCGAGCAGCAGGCCGCGGTAGCTGCCGTGGCTCTGCTGAAGCATGCCCTGCGCGCCCAGCCAGCGCCGGCGGCGTGCTTCCGGCCAGTGGGGCGGCAGCGTGGTGCCGAGCATCGCGGCGAGGCCGGGCAGGTGCGCCACGGGCGCGACCGCGGGGTCGAGCAGGATCTCGGCTGCGGCGATGCGGTCCTCGATCGGGGTCAGCAGACCCTCGAAACTCGCCAGCAGACGCTCGCGGAAGTCGGCGCCGTTCGCCTCTGCCTGGTTGGCCTCCGCGCTAGCGAGCGGACGCTCCTGCTGCTGGAAATGCTCGGGGAGGTAGTGGGTCTGCCAGGAGAAGCGCGGGTACTGCACGCGCAGCGCGAAGATCGCCGGGCTGTGGCGGCCGTCGCCGTGCATCGTGATGCGCAGGCGCAGGTAGCGCCCGCGCACCTCGCGCACCGCGCCGCTGGCGCGCTGGATCAGCAGCTCGAACAGGCCGGAACGATCTGCGTGATCCCCACTCCCGGGTGCGCGCCCGGACGCGAAGGGTAGCTCCGACGACACCGCGGTCAGCACCGGCTGCGGCTGCGCGATCCACTCCGCGGGCAGGTTCTCGCGGTCGTCGCCCGCCTGCACGGCGAAATCGATCCGGCAGCCGGGGGGGATGCAGGCGTCGATGAAGATGCGGTCCCACAGCGTGTCGGGCATCGCCGAGTCGAGCGGCGTGCCCAGCGTGACCGTGCCGTTGGGCGCGAAGCGGGCCTGCGCGAGGCGGTAGAGCCGGACCGGGCCGTCTGCGCTCAGGGCGCGCGGCCG
>Ga0209573_1003388_pt1 | contig 17614 bp, 20 predicted proteins | sample TNRBio252014_DNA_FD_185870 | JGI IMG/M metagenome (GOLD analysis project Ga0209573, IMG submission 185870) | Wastewater treatment Type I Accumulibacter community from EBPR Bioreactor in Madison, WI, USA - TNR Reactor_6/25/2014_ DNA (SPAdes)... | ecosystem: Engineered > Bioreactor > EBPR >...
CGGCGATGGGCAGCGTACTGTCTTCAACCGCCATGGGCGGTAGCACATCACCCAGGTACTGATAGCGGATGGCGTCAACGATGGCGATGTCGCCATGATGTGCGGTAATTTCCAGTTGTGCTGATCCGGGCGTCAAGAGAAAGACACCCAGCGTGTTCCACTGGCCACCGAGTACCGTTTGATCCGTGTAAACCCTGTGGCGTTCCTGGCCATTGCTGATCTCGAATGCCGCTTGGGGGGTATGTTGCCCAAAAACCGGCTACCATGCGTAGATTCGGTAGTAGCCATCGCGGGTAATCGGCAGGTTAAAGTGAAAACGGGGCTGGTCGCTGCCCAGTAATGCGGTTTCCTGATAAGCCAGTTGGCTTTTGACCGGGTTGAATTGCCCACTCAAAATGGTTCCTTTGGTTTGGTCCAGAACCGTGTTTTCGTGAAATTCGGTTTGGATGGTGCCTGGGTCCGGTTGCAGGTCGTTTGCCGTCCCGGCAGGCTGTATTGATACAGTGAAAGTTAGTAGCAACGGAATCAGCCATGCAAATTTATTTTTATATAAATCAATTAATTGGACTTTTAGTCGAGACATGGTCAATATCCTCCATTATAATGCTTAGTAGTTTTGGGGAGACTCTCAACAAACTTTTGATTGCATCGATCAGGCAAGAAACTACCCATCTCAGTGTGAAGTGTGGACATGCGAAACCTTAATAAAAGTAATGGCGGCTTATTCATGCATAAATTTATATTTATATCAATAATGTGTTGTGTTTTTCATTGCGCGGATAGTTACGCTACAAGTAATCCATGTGGCGAGTTGGATAATGCTTATGGTCCTTTTGATTACACGAACCCTGAACATTTCCGCGAGAAGTTGCCCGTTGTTGAGCGTTTTCATTTTACATCCAACGTTGAAAATCTAATTAGTGGACAGAGTGGCAAAATTATAGGTGACTTGAATTATACTCTACGTGCTTTTCCGAACCATCACCGTGCTTTGTTGGCAGTTTCCAAATATGAACGTCAACAACTTCAGAAGAGTCGGGATAACAAGCAGATTTATCAACCTGAAAAAACCACAATGGGCTGGCCTAATACGGCTGAATGCTACTTTGATCGCGCCATCCGCTGGCGGCCAAATGATCCGGCAGTCCGATTGATTCATGGCGTTCATTTGCATTTGACGGGAAAACTACAGCAAGCGATTGAACAATATAAAATTGCGGAAAAAATGCAGCCGAACGTGGCCGATCTGCAATACAACCTCGGACTGTTGTACTTTGATATGAAGCAATATGCGTTAGCCAAGCAACATGCCAAAAAGGCTTATCAACTGGGTTATCCGTTGCCAGGCTTACGCAAGAAGCTGGCGAGTGTGGGGCAGTGGCCTTGATTGATGAGTTGATCTTTCAGCGGTCTGCGGACACGCCTGGGCTGCTGCATGGCCAATGAATTGAACAATCCGCATGACCGTTTCTTCAAAGCGACCTTTGGGCGCACCGAGGTGGCCGCCGAGTTTCTGGAGCGGTTTCTGCCGCCGGCGGTCGCGGCGATCTTGGACTGGCGCACACTGTGCGCCGAGAAAGAGACTTTTCTGGACCCGCAACTGAACCAGCATCCGGCAGACTTGCTCTACGCGGTGGATGTGCATGGCGGCGAGCAGCAAGGGTATGTGCATGTGTTGTTTGAGCATAAGAGTTATGTGGAGTCGCGGATTAACCTGGATTTGCTGCGCTATCGGGTGCGGATTTGGGAGCAGTGGCTGCAAGAGAAGAAGATCGGGGCGTTGCCGGTGATTGTGCCGGTGGTGTTTTATCACGGGGCGGCGGGGTGGACGGCGAAACGCCAGTTTGCGGACACGGTGGCGGAGGTGGCGCCTTTACAGCGCTATGTGCCCCAGTGTGAGTATCATTTGGTCGATCTGAGCGCTTACCCGGATGCAGCGCTGCGCGGGGCGGTGATGCTGCAGGTGGCGTTGTTGACCCTGAAGTATATTTTTCGCGATGAACTGGGCGAGCGTTTGCCGGGGATTCTCGGTTTGTTGCGGGAACTGGAAGAAGGATCGAGTGGCCTGGATTTTATTCGGTCGCTGCTGCGCTATCTGGCGCAGGTGGTGGGGACCGATCGGTTGAGTGAAGCGCAGTTCCGCCAGGCGGTCACGCAGGCGTTGAGCGGAGGAGATGAACAGATGATGACGATCGCCGAGCAGTGGGTGCAACAGGGTTTGGCGCAGGGTTTGGAGCAGGGTCTGGAGAAGGGCCTGGAGCAGGGTCTGGAGCAGGGTCGCCAGCAAGGCCGCCAAGAGGGGCTGGATTCGGAGCGGCAGTTGCTGGTGCGGCTGGCGCAAAAACGCTTTGGGGCGACGGTGACGGGGCCGAGCCAGGCGTTGCTGGAGCGCATTGTGGAATTGGCAGTGTTGGAAGAACTGGGCGAGGCGCTGCTGGATTGCGCCGACGGCGAGGCGTGGCTGGCGCTGTTGGCGCGCCGGGTTGGCGAGTGAGAATGTGGAGAGATCGCGATGTTGGCGGCGAATGAGCTGAATGCAGTGGTTTCCCGTGTGGTGGCGAATGCTCGCCAACCGGCTAAAGTGATTGTGTTTGGTTCTTATGCGCGTGGGGTTGCTGATGAGGATTCGGACCTCGATTTGCTGGTGGTTGAACAAGAGCTATTCGACAAAGGGAAGGAATATCTACGCCTCAAGGCCGCCGTGGGCCGCATTGGCGTGGGGGTCGATTTGCTCCTGATGTCGGAATCAGAGTTTGAGCGCCGCCGACAGGTGTTGGGCACTGTACCCTATTGGGCCAGTCAGGAGGGACGGGTGCTGTATGACGCCACAGCGTGAGGAGGCAGGGGCGCCTGTTGCGGCTGGCGATGCGCGATCAGGCAGCGTTTAGCGCGTTGTGCGTTGCCCCCGAAGTGGATGTCGCAGTGGCTTTGTTCCATGCCCAGCAATCGGCTGAAAAGGCGCTTAAATCAGTGCTGTGCTTGCATCATCTGGAATATCGTCGCACTCATGATTTGGAAGAGCTTGCTGCACGCCTGTCTGCTGCGGGTGTTTCGCTGCCCGTGAGCGAGGATCAACTCAGTTGCTTAACGCCTCATGCGGTTGAGTTTCGTTATGATGATGAGGCGGTTCACTTGCTGTCTGCGGATGAGGCTGAGCAGTTGATCGGTTTGCTTCTGGCGTGGGCCAATCAGGTTGCTGAGACTGCTAATGACTAGCGTCCGCCGCGCCTTGGCATTCTCGTTTGCCGAGCGTTATGCGCTGATTGCGCTGGCGCTGGCGGGTAATATTCTGATTGCGCGGTTGTTGACGCCGGAGGAGATCGGGATTTATTCGGTGAGCCTGGCGGTGATTGGCATCGCGCAGGTGTTGCGGGATTTTGGGTTGGGCAATTTTTTGATTCAGCAGAAGGATCTGAGTGAGGCGCATATTCGGACGGCGTTTGGGTTTGCGTTGTTGATTGGTGGTTCGTTGTTTGTGGTGGTTTATGCGGCGGCGCCGTGGGTTGCGGATTTTTATCAGGATGAGCGGATGGCGCAGACGATGCGCATCAGTTCGCTGAACTTTCTGGTGTTGCCGTTTTGCTCGATTTCGTTGTCATTGTTGCGGCGGGCGATGGCGTTTAGGCAGTTGGTGACGGTGAATTTGATGGCGGCCGTGGTGGGGTTTGCGACGATTATCAGTTTGGCGTATGCGGGTTTTGGGCCGAATAGTATGGCGATTGGGGCGGTGGTGGGGAATATCGTGACGGGCGCGGGGGCGTGGCTGGCGCGAACTGACCGCAAGTTTTTGTTGCCGGGATTTGCGGAGTGGCGGGCGGTATTGAGTTTTGGCGGGCAGAGTTCGCTGGCCAGTATTGTGACGACCGTTGCGATGGATATTAATGATCTGGCCTTGGGTAAAATTCTCGGTTTTGCCCCGGTGGCAATGATCAGTCGCGCTCAGGGGTTGATGAATTTGTTTCATCGGGATGTCATGGGTGCGATCAGAGGGGTGGCGTTTCCGGCGTTTGCCAAGGCGCATCGCGAAGGGGAATCGCTGGAGGCGCGGTATATTGCCAGTGTGACGATGGTGACGGTGATTGCTTGGCCGTTTTATGGGTTTATGGCGTTGTATGCGTTCGAGTTGTTGCGGTTGTTGTTCGGCCCGCAGTGGGATGAGGCAGCGGCGCTGGTGCCGTTGTTCTGTCTGGCGGGGGCTTCTTTGGCGGCGTCGAGCCTGATTATGAGCGCGGTGATGGCGGTAGGCCGCATTGATTTGGTTACTCAATCCGAGTTGCTTTTTCAGCCGTTGCGCGCCGGGCTGATTGTGGCCGTCGCCATCATCTTTGAATCGCTGTTTGCTTGTGCGGTAGCGTTTCTCATCGCTTTTCTGTTTTATACGCCTTTTGCCTATGCGGTGAAATCTCGCTGTATCCCGAATGATTATCGTAGTTTGCGGGTGAATCTGTGGTCGAGCGCGAAGGTGACTCTTTTTGCACTGGCGTTGCCCATGTTATTGTCGATATTCGCCGGGCTTGACCGCAGCACACCTGCCAGTCTTTTGTTTTTAATGGGCGCAGCCACATTATGCGGCGTGAGCTGGTTGGCTGCGTTGATGATTTTCAAGCATCCGGTGACGGCAGATCCGTTGTTTAAGCGGGTGACGGGTCGGTTGCCGTTTTTTAGTTAGGGAGTAGTGGCATGACGCTTTCATTGGGGTATGGGGTGGTGCTGTTGCTGCTGGCGTTGTTGGCGCTGGCGGCGCTGGTTCTGCACAAGACGCGCCGGGTGCATTTGGCGACTTATCGGTTGCGTGATGATGTAGCGGCTATCCGTCGGGAAGCCTCGGCGCTGTTTGGGCAAATTCAGGCGTTATTGGCTTTGGAGCGCAAGCTGGGTTTGGCCGAGGCGTTGCCACCGATGCGCGGTTGGGCGGGGTCACCGGATTTTTTGCTGGTCGTCGCTGAGGAAGTGCTGGCGCGCAAGCCGCAAACCGTGATGGAGTGTAGTTCCGGGGTATCGACGCTGGTTGTGGCGCGCTGTCTGCAAATGAATGGCGCCGGGCATGTGTATAGCCTGGAGCATGAGCCGGATTATGCGAATAAAACGCGGAGGTTGTTGGGCCGTTATAGTTTGGCTGATTGGGCGACGGTGTTGGATGCACCTCTGCAAACCAAGCATACGGACACGCCCTGGTATGCTGAGGAGGCGATCCCCGCAGACCTTGCGCCGGTTGAGATATTGATTGTGGATGGGCCACCCTCGCAAACAGCACCTTTGGCGCGTTTTCCGGCGTTGCCAAGATTGTTGCCGCACTTGGCGAAAGACGCCATCATCATTCTTGATGATGCGGATCGGGAGGATGAACGGGAAATGGTGCAGCGCTGGAAACAGCAGTTCCCGGAGTTGCGGCAGACGGAGGTGAGTTGTGAGAAGGGCTGTGTGATGATTAAAGTTACTGATTCATAAAACTCTACTGGAATTTTCTACCAGATACGGTGTTCATAATGGCAGCATCTATGGCTATTGTTTTTGCAACATTCAACGGTGAAAAAACTTTACCGCGAATGCTCGAAGCCCTTTGCCAACTCGATCTTCCACAAGGCGGATTACAGCAAGTCATCGCTGTCGACAATGCCAGCTCAGACAACACACCGCAAATTTTACATTCTTTTGCCAATCGCCTCCCCTTACTGTTGCTTCATCAACCTGAACGCGGCAAAAATCGCGCCTTAAATCTTGCAATTCCTTATATAGAAAGCGACTTGGTTGTTTTTACTGATGATGACATTATTCCAGATCAGAACTGGTTAACTCTATTTGAATGTTGCGCTAATCAGCAGTCTGATCGTGATCTCTTTGGCGGGGCCATTCTCCCATATTGGGAAAAGACGCCCGATCCCTGGCTCCTGAATGCAGTTCCCCACGGCGTGACCTTTGGCCTAACCGCTCCCGATTTGCCAGAGGGTCCGATCTATCCTGGCCTGATTTGGGGTGCAAACATGATGGTGCATAAGCGCGTTTTCGACGCCGGGCACCGCTTCCATGAAAATGTCGGGCCAAGCGCCGGTCAATACATCATGGGCAGCGAGACCGAATTTAACATTCGCATGGTCAACCACGGTTACAAGACCTGCTTTTGTCCCACGGCGCGGGTGCGGCACATCATCCGTGACTTCCAGATGACCGAAGAATGGGTAATCCGGCGCGCTTATCGCTTCGGGCGCAACCAGTGTTATCAGGATTTCGCTGCACTTGCCGGGCACGATCCTCCTACTTCGCTAGGCGGATGGCTCAACTGCCCCAAATGGATGCTGCGCCGGGCAATCCAGGATACGATTTCAGGTCACTGGTCAATGCTCAAAGGCGACCGAAGTCAGTCCGTCACACGACGTTGGGACGCGGCTTTTTATGGCGGTTATATCGCTCAAGCGCAAGAATTTAAAAAGATAAAAGTAAAAAATATATAAAAATATGACAAATCATAAAATAAAAACTGATGTATCTGTTATCATTCCAATCTATAATCGGCAAAAGACTTTGGCTCGTGCTATAGATTCTATATTGCAACAGACTTGGCCTGTGAAAGAGATCATTTTAATTGATGATGGCTCAACTGATAGTTCGTCTGATATTGCACGATATTATGCGCAACATAACAGTTGCATAAAATTTATCTCTCAAACTAATGCAGGCGCAGCGGCTGCTCGAAATCAAGGATTAGCTTTAGCAACTGGCGCATGGATTTCTTTTCTTGATTCAGATGATCAATGGTTACCCAACAAAAATCAAGCCTGCTTGCGCTTGTACACAGAACATCCAACTATAGAATTTATTCATACATTTTATATTGGCATCAAGAATGGTCAAAAAAATCTACGACTTAATAACGATGCTAATATTAGACAAAGCAAGAAACACCTTTTATCAATGTTTGGTATAAAGACATCAACTGTAATGTTTTGTCGGGTGCTACTCGAAAAAACAGGTTTTTTTAATATTCATCTGAAAACATGTGAAGACTATGAACTATTCTGGCGTTTGGTTGCTTGCAGCAAAGAAATAGGTTACTTGGTTGATGATTTAGTTATTGTCGAAGAGAGTCCAAACAGTTTAATGGCAACAGTACCACTAGCACATAGAAAAAAAGATGATATTACCGCACTATCTTCGGCGCTCAAATGGATAAAAGAACAAGGGGGATATGAAAATGATTGGGTCGATGCTATGAGTACACATCGCTATTGGATGTTCGTAGATCTGTTATCATTCAATATACAAGAGCGTAAGCTGTTCGAGTTGGTAAATAATTATCGATGGTTTATTCAAGAGCAAGACTTTTTGAAGGCTACCAGAGCAATCTTCTCAGCTATTAGAAATAGCGCCATAAAAAATAAAGCTTTGCACACCATCGGATACTAAAAATGTCAGTTAAAATTGCTGTTCTAATCCCAGCTTATAATGCTCAAGATTTTATTATTGAGGCATTAGACAGCATTAGTAATCAGTTGCGTCGTCCTGAAGAAATTATTGTGATCGATGACGGCTCCAAAGACAACACCGCATCGTTAATAAAACAGTGGTCATTGAATAAAAAAACTTCAGTTAACTTGATTCAACAAGAAAATAAAGGACTACCTGCAGCACGCAATCGAGGCATCATCGCTGCAACTGCTGACTGGATTGCGCTATTGGACGCGGATGATCGATTTTTACCAAACCACTTAGCTAAAATGGAACAAGCAATCACATCACAACCTGATGTGATTGCTGTCTTCGGAGATGGTGCTGTATTTGGTCCTCCCGATGTACGACCTCAACCGTTTTCCCGCCACAAAGCCATTGCTGCTGCAGATACCATCAACAGCAATGGCATCTATATAATTGGAAAAAAGCTTTATTCAAGCCTTATTCCTGGTAATTATATCATGCCATGCTGTTTTGTTTTCAAGCGTTCAGTCGCTATCAATATCGGTATGTTTGACGAATCGATGAGATTCATTGAAGATCGTGATTTTATGTTGCGTTTATCCAGAAAAGGAAACTTTGGCTTCATCGATCACATAACAGCAGAAGCCCGAACGCATGACGACAATATTACCCATCCCAAGAATGCCACAAGAAATACCTATTTTGCGCTGCGCGTCCTCAAAAAAGCATTAGACCATGCTGTGGAAATAAAACTTGATTCAGATGAATTGAAACTAACAAAAACTCAATTTCGTCAAACTATGAGCCAGTTAATTTACTCATCATCAATGAATGGTTTGAAATCTTACCTGCAAGCACAGCGCCATCTTGCTGGAATGCCATTTACTACTGCTGATCAATTCAATCCCAAGCATTTGCTTAGAGCTATTTACTATAGTATCAGGAACTCCCATTGAGGGTAAATCAGGGAACCACTGCTCTAAATAATAGGAGTCCTCGCCGCTGGAACCCCCCTTGGTGATGACCCAACACCACTGCATGGACCTGAGCGCCATGCGCGGCGTAGTGCAAGAAGTGGAACCGATGGATGAAAACGCGATCCGCAACGCGATCAGGCGTTTCCTGGAACAACCGCCTGCCCCAGCCGTCTGCCGCGCATCGGTTGAGCCATTCACCTGGGACGCGGTCGCGGAGCAGATTCAGCAGTGTTATGAGGAGGTGCTGACTGCTTACGGAGAAAAAGCGCAAAAAACCAGCGCAGTCTGATCAACGAAAAAATCAGCAACGACCTGATTTTATGACCACTCAACAGCGTTTTCGTAACGGCAAGTATCGGCTGGAGCTACGAGAAAAGGATCATCTACCTATGCATGTGCATCTGGTTGGCGGAAGCATCGATGTTATGATCGACCTTGGTTCACTAAAAACTCTCGAAGGTTCATGGCCTAAAGGCTTACAATCCGAAGTGATGACTTGGATCAAAACTCATCAAGATGATCTGATCGCGGAGTGGAAACAATGGCATCCATGAGACGACCGCGCTTAAAATCCGTCAAGGCGCTACCCGACTACCAATTTGACCTGACCTTCATCGATGGCAGTCGTTACATCGTTACTGAGCGCGAATCGGTGATGACCCTGCCCGGACTTCTACCCCTGCGCGATGAAGCGGCCTTTCTCGCCGCGACCCTGGCAGATGCCGGTTGGACGGTTGAATGGCCCGCGTTCGATATTCAAATTGGCGCCGATACCCTGTGGCTCGATGCACTCGAACAACACGCCAAGACCGATGCGCAACGTGAATTCATTCGCTGGCGAACCCGCAACCATTTGTCACCCAGTGCCGCCAGCGAAGCGATCGGCTTATCACCACGCACCATTCGCGCCTTTGACACCGGGGTGCGTCCGATTCCTAAAGCCGTGATCCTGGCTTGCAAGGGGTGGGAGGTCATTCATAGCTCCGGGCAAGAGTTGCGTTGACATCATACAGATCGGTCCAGCCGTCTGCCGCGCATCGATTGAGCAATTCACTTGGGACGCGGTCGCAGAGCAGATTCAGCAGTGTTATGAGGAGGTGCTGGCCATTACTGCCAGACAAAGATCGCAGAAAGTCAGTACCTTTTGACGGAACCATAGCAAATTCTGGATAAGTCCCCAAATCATGGTTTAAACCATCTCAACACCACAATCACCCAGCGATTCCCGGTCTATTATTTTTGTGACATAGATTTTTAAGGATATTTTTCATAAACGTCATTTAATTATACGAAAAAAGTCCTTATAAATCAAGACGCCGGGAATTGCTGACAATCACCCCATTTTTTACCAAAAACATGTTGAGTTGGAATTGTGGTGTCTTTATGTTCTTATCGAGATTTTCCAGAAAAAGGGCCAATATACTTGCGAGCAGCGACCACATTATCAATATAAAGCGTCATATCTCTAGGTGCTGGCTGAGTACCGCCATGGTAAACATTCATCCACACTGACTCAATTTTGAGATCTTGCACATCACGAAAACGTAAATCCTGTTTCTCAAAAACCAACTGACCATCAATCCAAGCTCGCAGGACACCATCAGCCTGTCCAGGCTGATTTAACTTCACATACTGCTCAACACTATACCAGTGATTTTTGCGCAGCATACCCGTGGGGCCAAGATTCCAACCCCATGAATCACCGTAATGATCTTTCATGCCGGCATGATATGCATAAGAACCCACGCCATACAGTTCGGAGAGAGGCGCATCATCCTCCGATTTTCTAAAAAAATCGCCGCGCGCCGACCAGCCATTAAAGCCATCCGACTTGCGCCCGCCCCAGCCAGCGCGACCATAAGTACCGGATAAACCAGGCAGCTTCCCGCCTGTAACGGTTGGATTCCAATTATCGCCCAGCCTGAGATAATAACGGAAATAGACCTCTTCCGGTTCACCTCCAGCGTATTGAGCAAACCGATAATGGCCATTAAATCCTTGATGTTTTCCCTGCGCGATCGTCACTTTCAGCGCCTGACCATTGAGCGGCTCGAAGCGATTCCGGTCAGCCAGAATATTCTGAACATACGCCTTTGCCTCGTCGCTTGAACCGATCAGAAGCGATGTCGCTGATTCAAACTGATCGGCAAAGATGACATCCGGATGGTTTTCAATCCCTTGGTCGAATTGAAAATTAGCCGCAATACCTTGACGACGTTCGACCGGTTCAGCCCAAGGCACCCGTGGTCGAAAGATGCCCACCAACGATTCTGGCGCATACTGCTTATCAGTCGCCAATATAAGCGCTGCTTGCCGAATCATACTTTTTGTTCGCTGTTCCAGAGGAAAAGCGACAATCGCATTACGATCATCGCCGACCTTAAAAATTGAATCTGCCCCGCTACTCTTATACGTTGGGCAAGAAAAATGAATGTCTGCAGAGGGCTTCAAATGGGTTTGGGTATTATCATCCCACTCGATGACAAGGATCGGGTGATTAACGTATTCTTTACTTTCCCGACTGTAGAAATTGACAATCCCTGACTTCGAACCGGGTAGGGTGCGTAACAGCAACCCTCCAACCGGTTCAGCGCCCGCGATCCATTGCCGGGCCAGTGCAGTAATATCCCAGCTAATGCGTTGCAAACCGGTAGCCCGCAAAATTTTCTGAACAGCAAAGGGTTCACTACCATAAGCTTTGCCCATCGCATCCGTCCAGTCTCCGCCATTTTTCTGCCATGCCATTCGCCCTGCTGCGGCATAGAAATAGCAGGTCATACCATCGGGAGTGTCAGCAAGCGGTACTTTTTCTACGGCCAAAGATATAGCAGAAGCGCTGGCAGCCACTAAGAGACTAATGGCAATTTTTTTAATCCTCATTCTGTATATCTCCAATTATGAAGTTTATTACTAATCTCTTTTAAAGAACTCCAGAAACCACTAATTTTAGCTTCAAATTCGTAATCGCTCATTGATTCACTATCAAGAATACGCTTAAGGGCAAGAGGGTTAGTATCTCGTCGGTTAAGCCCAAATTCAGTGGTCGTAGCAGTCTCAATCCCAGCATCAGAAAGGTCATTAAATATCGTCTTTTTGTACATACCACTTGGATAACAAAAATGAGAAAAAACATCAGGTGAACAACCTAATATTGTACAAAGATGCTGCTTATTTAAATAAATTTCTCTGCGAAAAAGATCAGAATCAAAATCATGCACACGGTGAGTATGTGTATGAAGCTGTATGTCAATGCCTACAGCATGAGCCTCACGAATTTGTTCAGAATTCATTAACATAAAGCATCCTTGCGCTAGTAACTTCTCTATATCTATATTTAGTAAATGGGAAATTCTCACAGTTATATCATACCTCTCTTGAAGAGTAGGCAACGCATCTATGTATGTAATAACTTGTCTAACAATATCCTCTTTATCAATATTCTTTCTGAATAAATCTTCAAATGATGTGTCCTCAGAAAATACATTATGCTGATAAAAACCACGACTAAACATATATTGAATCAAAACATTTATAACTGGCTTACAAGCTAAAACATAATAAGTAGTCACATATAAGGTCGCAGGAAAATGAAATTTTTCCAAAACTGGTAACATATGGAGATATGAACCATACCAAGCGTCATCAATAGTAATAACAATATCTCCACTACGAAGAGAACGATTCTTCAGCCTTCGATACCCCTCTGCTAAAGAAATGACTTGATAGCCGGATTGTGAAAGTATCTCCATCCGACGTTCAAAGCGCTTAGCACTCATGAACAGGCAATCACCAAAATGTGGCTCACTCCCTATCCATATACCATGATATGCGAGAATACGAAGTTGCTTGCGGGTCAAGAATCGGCTTAATTTAAATAAGCCTATAGCGCGAGCCAATCGAAGTATAACAAATCGTATCATTGAATTTCAGACCCCACAGTATCGCTGAATATCCTCACGTAACCATACCATCAGATAACGACGCGGTTGATAACTACCTTCATTAAAGATCTGACGACGAGTTGATGATTTTGAAATTGCCCCTTGGATTACATCAGGCCCAGTACCTGCATATAAGAAGAGAGCCCCATTCTGCTCTGGTACACATCTTAAATAAGCAAGACGAGGACTAATTACACTTACCACTGGATCATAATACCAACTTGAACCCATCAAACCTTTACATTCCGGCCAATACCTAAACAACTCAGCTATCAATCGATAGCAATGTTCACGACCTTGTGCATTAAATTGGTCAAGCATAGCAGGATGTACATGATTTTCCATAAATGGTCTAAATCCTTTAGCACGAATGAAAAAGGCAAGTGCTTGTGTAATTCTACTCAGCGGTTGCTGAATAATTGAGCGTCTTGGCACACCCGAATTTCGAAATACAAGGTGAGATACACATGGAACCAGTGTCATTCTAAGTATGCCAAGATCCTTGAGAAAAATATCATTATTTATTGAGTTAATTTTTTGAGATCCAGTAATTATTTGCCGTAAAATTCGGTTAATATTATCTTGAAAAACTTGAATAAAAACTTCGGGCAACCCGGAAAGCTCATAACGTTTCTCAAAATGAAGAACTAACTCAAGCATTAACAAATTAATGCGGTTTTGAAAATCTATCTTACCAAACTCATCAGCTCTTAATACCTCATCAAACCCAGCAGGCAAATCACGATAACCTAACATTGAGTTTGATATATCAAGTAAATCAAGCAAATTTTTTATCCGCACTCGCACTGGCTGTGGCGCGGTTTCCCCATTACAAATTATTTGTGCTGAAAAATCCTCGATGAGATCTTTTTTAATAAGTAAATTCATTTTTTTCAGTAGTCTTGTAAGTCAATAGTTCAGACAATTTCAAGGGCCACAGATACAGGATTCGACATCGTTAACCCCGGTTGAATAATCATACATTTCTCACGCCGTCTGCACCCACCACAGTATTTTTCGCATACCGGTGAGCGCAGTATCCGGTGGGATTGGCGCAGCTACCTGTGGCAGGGTCTGCCGCTCCATACGCCAACGTTGCACCACCACAAGAGCCGCCATCAAGTTGTAGGGAAAGTCAAAATAAGCCAGACTTAAAAACGCCCCCCCTACGGCAAACCCGACCAGGGAGACCTGCGCCATTCCACCGAAGTGATAAAGCCAATCGGCTTCGGCATCATCCCGGGTGCCTTTTCGCAACGAACCAGCAATGCGCCAAGCGGTAAACCAAATCATTAAAAACAGCAATAAGCCAATATAGCCATGCTCACCCAGCACTTGAAAATAAATACTATGTGCCGCACGGGCAATAGTTGAATCAAACGTTTGATGCTGGATTCGAGGGGCATAAACATCAAAAATAAGCCGATCGTACATCTCATAACCCGCACCAAAAACCCGGTCGTTAGCAATATTGATCGTGGTTTGCCAGACATAAATCCGCCCCATCGCCGATCCGTCTTCCTGATAGGTTTGAATGGTCTGCATCCGATCATGCCAGGACTGCGGCATGAACGTCCAAGCAACGCCAACCAGTAACACAAGGGCAAAAGCATTGATCAACTTGTTAGGCGCTCGCCACCACAATACGCCCCCCATCGCAACAATCGCTAGTAAAGCGCCACGCGATTGAGTGCCCAGTGCTGAAAATGCCGAGAACACCATCATTGCTATCAGACCACGCTTAACCCACAGATACGGTGTTGTCAGCCGCAGGAAATTCATCAGCGGGATCGCCATGATCAAAGCCAGCGCGAGTTCATTGTTACCCGCGATGAATCCACCGGGCGGTCCCCAAACTCGACCTTCTCCGCCACCCTGTATGGTATAGATGCCACCTTTAAGCCCATAAAAGCCAAGCGATAGCACATTAATCCAGATAAACAGGCGAATATGCTCCCACTTATACAACACGGCTATCGTGACAAAAATCATCAATTGAATTTTCAGCACTCTAGTCAGATGTTCAATCGATCCATCCTGAAAAAATGCGAAATAAGTGGTCACAAACGTCCAGATCACAAACATTGCCAGAAAGGATACTGGCGCAGACCAAGCGAGCTTGACCCGATCACGGGTTGTGAAAAGCCCTAGCAGGGTAATCCCGGCAATCGCAGCAGCGATCGGCGCGTTATGGGTAAAACCATAAGCCAGTCGATGCGGGTTCATGATGCTAACCCAAGTCCACAACAGAACGCCGACAAACACATGACGAAAGACAAAAGGCAGGGTCGAGGCAAGAATGCCGGTAATCAACAGGTCACGAAGTGGCATCCACATCTCCCAAAGCTATCGATTCAGCAGGGAATTAAATATATCAAGTTGCCCTTTAGTGGTCGCCTCCCAGTCAAAAGCCTCAGCATAACGCCGTGTTGCAAGGCGGTCAGGAAGCGCACTCCGCAAGCGCTGAATACCGAAACGCAGTGCATCTGTACTTCTTTCCTCGACCAGTACCCCGGCCTCAGGTGCAGCAACTACTTCTGGCGTTCCCCATACATCCGTCGCAATGACTGGCGTACCGCATGCCATCGATTCGAGCAGGACATTAGCCCAACCCTCCCGACTGGATGCCAGCACTAAAGCATCCGCGCCGCTATAAAGCAGACGCAATTGATCCTGCGTTAACATTCCAAGAAAATGCACGCGATCCGCCACATCCAAGCTATTTGCCAATGCCCTAAGTCGTCTCTCTTCCGGACCGCTTCCAGCAATAAACAACTCGGCATCCGTTAAGTGCGGCAGTACGCCAATCACCAAATCATGCCCTTTAAGTGGAACCAAATTCCCGACCGAAGCCAGTGCAAAATGCGACATACCGAACACACTACGCGCCCATTGTCGATCTTCCGGATAAAACTGCTTGAGATCGACGCCATTCCGTAGAACCGTCACCTTATCGGGATTGATACCGATATCAACCAGTTCGTCTTTAAGCGCTTTGCACACCGTAATGATAGCCGCACAACGCCGCCCGGCACGCTGGATCATCCAACGCGGCAATGCATAACGAGGAACCAAGCTGATATCGGTACCTCGTGCAGTAATGACTACTGGCTTGCCCAGTACCCGACCCAGAATCATCGCTGCCACTCCATCTGGGTAGAAATAATGTGCATCAATAAGATCAAAAGCAACCCCTTGACGCAACAACGACAAAATAGTTCGGTAAGCACCCATGGCAAGCAGGACGGGCGCAATATTCATTCCCACCTTCGGCGGTAAAAAATAACGAGGATGGAAAACCTCGATATGATTCCAGATTTCGCGTTGGGGTGTGGCGGCAAATTGGGCATAGCTGCCAAAATAGGGATGAGTGCTTGGAAACCAGGGTACTGGCGCCACAACTCTGGTTTCAACCTGACCGCTTGCTAAAAGATGCCGCAATCGGGTTTCAACGAAGATACCGTGACTAGGACGAACGCTGCTAGGATATAGCGTCGAAAACAGTAGGGTACGAATGGGTCGATCCATTTTGAAAATCAAGTCATTATCTTTAACGTGAAATGTGCAAGCACTGAATACGCATTATTGTGCATAAGTTCCACTTCCAAACCTTCCGCGCACAGCAAACGCACCAGTTGCTCACACTGGTTCGCCATACCGCCCGATGGCGGCGGCAGCGGCCCCGCCACACAGATACGCGGCCCTTGCCCTGTCTTCCTCACTCAATCAACCCTCGGACTGGTGAAAAGACCGTTCCCTGTTCCTCGACCGCCGCCACGCAATAATCCACGCCATTAAACACCCCAGCGCAACCCCACTCAGAGCGACGATCGCCAGCAACCTAGCTTGTAACCAGCGCATCGCCTCGCGCTGCGCCGCATTATCCGCCGTTTCCAGAATCCGGATGCCCGGATGCACCCCAGCCACTATCCCGCCCAGTTGTTCCAGCGCCCGATGCGCCGCGCCGAAGACGCGCACTAACGCCGACTGGTCATACTCGAACACATTGTTCCCCATCCACAAATACCACTCCGGTAAGCCCCGGCGGTAGTAATCCCACGCCTTATGCTCGTGAATGAAACCAGGCGGCGCCTCGGCATCAATCCGCACTAATCGCACATCCGCCTGACCCGCCGGCAAAGCCGCCCGAAAAGCCTGGGCCGAAAGCGGAACACCGTGTGCATCAGCGACATAGAAATTATTGAACACATCGATCATCCGCCACTGACCCGCCTGCCGATCCCAGATTTCGTTGAAGACATGCCCATGACCGCCGAAGCCATCAAACGAAAACGCCCAGGCACGGGAGAACAGACCGGCAGCGTGGGCCAACCCGGTAAACACATCCGCGAAATCCCCGCAATAGCCTTCGCCCCGTTCCACAATCCGCCGGTAGGTATCGTCCAGACTGGACTGAATCGCCCCACCTCGGCCACTCGCCTGCAACAGATGCTGACCGATGCGCAGTGCCGTCGCCCAGTCATCCCCTGGAACGACTAGGGTATGTTTAACGACGGCTTGCGCATAAAGCGCATCCACCGGCGCGGCTTCCAGCCGAAATCCCAACGGCGGCGCCGCCGGCGTCCACTCTCCGGTCGCCGGCGCATCCTGCAGGAGCAACGCATTGCGCATCCGCACCAACTCCGCCGAATTTCTCAAGTGCGGAACCAGCGTCGCCCCCACCAGCGCCAGCACGATGACGCAACCCCAAAAGCCGCGCCGCCAGAACTGTATGTTCACACGCCGCACTCCCTGGAAAAAGAGTTTAAACGGGCTGCGCTATTCATCGTCAGGACTTTCGCTTTTCGTCATTCCCGCGTATGCGGGAATCCAGTCATTCGTTGAAAAGAATGGATACCCGCCTTCGCGGGTATGACGAATTTACGGGTATAGCGAAAGTCCTGATCGTCTGGGGCGACTCCCAAATCGCGCAAGCGTTGCGCCAAACGCTCGGCGCGCTGGCGCTCCTGGATAACCTGCGCTCGTTCCTGCTGGACACATAGCTCAGCCTGCTCAGCACGTTGCCGTTCCTTCTTAGCCTGTTCCTGCTCACGCCGTGCGGTTTCCTCCGGTCCTAACACCAAACTCCCGTCCGGTGCAAAGTACCGCAACCAACCGTCCTTGACTCCCAGATACAACCCCAACTCGTCACTCCATCACCAACCTTGCTCATTCGTTGCAACCGCTTCGTACTGGCGGTTACTACCTAACCGGAATCCTTCAAACTCCCCGGTGATCGGCGAGAACCAGAAATACTCGCGCGTTCGAAAAATGTTCTGGTACAGA
>Ga0209573_1003390_pt1 | contig 17611 bp, 16 predicted proteins | sample TNRBio252014_DNA_FD_185870 | JGI IMG/M metagenome (GOLD analysis project Ga0209573, IMG submission 185870) | Wastewater treatment Type I Accumulibacter community from EBPR Bioreactor in Madison, WI, USA - TNR Reactor_6/25/2014_ DNA (SPAdes)... | ecosystem: Engineered > Bioreactor > EBPR >...
ATGCCATTCGGGCGATTAAAAAGTTCAGAATCTTGTCTTCCGTCTATCGAAATCGCAGAAATCGCTTAGATTTAAGACTACAACTCATCGCTTCCTTTCATAACTTTTTTATCCGAAATGTTAATTATACTTAACAAAGAGGTCTATTTTTTTCAAATCTTTTAAGACTTTTGAAATAATGGTCTAAGGCTTGCGGATAATTTCCTTGATTAGTGTAAATGTTTCCAATACTTAACCGGCAATGTGCGATACCGCTATCATAAGCAATTGTTTCAAAAATATCAATACTTTTGTTATAATTTATGAGTGCTTGTGAATAATCCCCTTGTGTTGCAAAGATGTCCCCTATATTATAAAAGCAATAAGCAGTACCTTTATAATTTTTAATTTTGGTATATATTTTAAGTCCTTTTTGATAAAAAATTAATGCTTCCGAATAATTCCCTTGATCCGCATGAAGGTTGCCTATATTATTTAGACCGTCCGCCTCACCAACTTCCAAGCCTATTTGTTTGTATAATTTAATGCTTTTTTGATAAAAAGACTGTGCTTCCGAATAATTCCCTTGATCCAAATAAATATGTCCAATGATATTTAAGCATTTGGCGACCCCTGATTGATCCTTTCTCTGTTCCACTATTTTAAGCCCTTCTTGTCCTTTATTCATAGCGGTTCCGATCTCTCCTACAATTCTTAATTCATCACACAGCCGACAAAGACTCCGCCCCCTCACAGTATCCACCTTCGTGGTTTCGATGACCTTTTTCAGGCTGTCGATCTTCGCATTCTGTGCGAAAACCACAACGGACAGCAGACAAAAACAGATCGTTAGCAAAAAGGCTTTCATATCAGGCAAAGATAAATAATTTTGCCTACCGACAAGGCTAACGGCAACCGACGGTTACCTTTTATCGAAAGAAAAGGTGCGCACGATGTTGAAGCCGAAATAGATGCCTCCGTCGCCAATATCGTCATTCGTACCGGCGATGAATCCCTTTTCGATCATCGGGCGGGCGTTGGTGAGGTGAAGCTGGAAAACGTGTCCGCCCGTTTCAATATCTACCCCGAGCGCGGCGGCGTTGTAGTGGGTGGTTTTGATCTGTCCCGTAGGCAGGTAACTGTATTCCCCCGTGATGGCGATTCGCTTCGATAGTTTTACCCGTCCCGCCGCATTGAGGGCTAAGACTGTGTTTTGATCCTGCGCCGACTGCACATAGTTGCGGTGAACCATCGCGGGCGTGAGTTGAAGCGATAGCCACGAGTTGAACTTGCGCGCAATGATGACCTGCGTAGCATACGATACCCGATTTTCAAAGCCGATGTTTTTGCCTTCCGGTACACCGGGTATGAGTTGGTCTTTTAAGCTATTGATATACGTCCCACCAAAGAGGGACAATGATACCGGCATCTTTTTAGCACCTTTCGACTGGCGGAGTAGGCGTACTTTGGCGTATCCGTCATAGGTTTTCTCAAAGGTACTGCGCCCGACCCCGATCTGTAACCAATCGGTTACGCCATAATCCAAGCCGAGCCTGATTTGCGCCTGATCCAAACCGAACATATCATAAAAACCCTTATCAATGCGATCAAAGCGGTGCGAGATGATAAAAAGCAGGTGTTTTTTCTTCAAATGTTCTATCGAATGCTGGTTCACGATCCGAAAGGATTTGAAGGTAGCGAATGCGTAGTCGGGTTCATCCGTTCCGGCATCGAGGAGGTTATCCATCTCATTTTGGGCGCGGAGGGCGGGAACAGTCGAAAGAGCAATCAGTAGCGTATAAAGTAGTCGCTTCATGGGTGGCGCAAAGATAGGTATTTTTCGGCATTGAGGCGTACTTAGGGTCAAGTGATGGGTTTTTATCGAAACAATCGAATGTGATGTGGTTCGGAATGTTAACTTTGTCCTCCTTAATTTAACCAACGGATGAAAACCGTCTTCTTGATTTGCTCTTTTTGTTTGTTGTCGGTTGTTCTTATTGCGCAAAATGCGAAGATTGACAGCCTAAAGAAAATTATCGCTACCACCAAAGTGGATACAGTGAAGGGGAGGAGTTTGTGCCGGCTGGCTTATGAGTTGGCGGAAACCGGGGATTATACTAATGCTATTCTCGAAGCAGAAAAAGGACTTCAAATCAGCCAACGAAGCCGAGATAATCATGGAATAACCTATTGTTATTGGATTTTGATAGAATCCTATATCGATAAAGCAGAATATGAAAGATGCTTAAAACTATGTGATAGCATGGAAATACTTGTTAAACAAAATAGGGATAATTTTAACTATAAATTTGTATTATTGTCAAGAGGAAATGTACTGGTTCGATTAGGAAGATATAAAGAGGCAATTCGATCTTATGAATTGCTACAAAAGTATGCCATTCAACAGATGGATACTAATAATATTAATTTAGCCAATGCAAACTTGGGTGTAGCGTATCGTTCACTGGGTAATTATCCGAAAGCCCTAAAATTTTATTATAATTCTATCGCTATTAATGAAAAGCAAAAAAATTATCAATCTTTAGCTTATGACTATGCTAATATCGGGGCATTATATAATCAATTAGATTCACAGACGAAAGCATTGGCATTTACTGAAAAATCCTTAAAGATTAATCGTGATTTAGAGAATAAACATGAAATAGCTAACGACCTTTCAGCAATAGCAGCTATTTATAATGATATGAAAAATTGGAACAAAGCAAAGGAATATTACCAACAAAGTCTTAAAATGCAAGAGCAATTAGCCGATAAGGATGGTATTGCCTATGGCTGTTATAATTTCGGAAATTTGCTTCTGGAAGAGGGGAATTTTGAGGAAGCACTACCTTATCTAAAGCGGAGTTTGGCTCTTTCTATTGAAATGAATTATAAAGAAATGATTATTAATAGTAATTACGGACTCGCTTCTTATTACTACAAACACCACCAATTCAACCTTTCATGCAATCATATTCGAGAAGGGCTTCGGCTATCATTAGAAATAAATGCCTTAGATCAAATTCAGATCGGTTATAAGAAAATTTACCATGCCGACTCCGCTCTCGGCGACTACAAATCCGCTTTTGAGCATCACAAACTCTTCAAACAATATTCCGACTCGCTACATAATGAGGACAAAGCAAAAGAATTCGGGCGCGTGGAGTCCAAATACCAATTTGAGAAAGAAGCCGAAGAAGCCAAGCGTAAACAAGCCGAAGCCCAACGCAAAGAACAACTTGAAACCGAACGGAGAAACAACCTGCAATACCTGTCTATTTTCGCGGGGTTGATGGTACTGTTTGGCGGGCTGGCATTCGTCGGTAAGTTAAAGATTCCCCCCAGAGTCTTGGATATAACCCTTTTCGCCGCGCTGTTGATTCTGTTCGAGTTTTTATTGATTCTCTTTGATCCGCTTTTAGATCAATATACGGGCGGTATTCCCATCCAAAAGCTGGTCTTTAACTCACTGATTGCACTGGGATTTGCGCCCCTGCACGGCTTTTTGGAAAAAAAGCTGAAGAAACGTTTTGATATGAATTTAGAATAATTAATTTCGTGCCGTATGAAAGCCTTTATCCTGATTTGCATATTTTGCCTGCTGTCTATGACTATTTTCGCGCAAAATGAGAGGATCGACAGCCTCAAGAAGGTCATCGCCACCACGAAGGTGGATACGGTGAAGGGGCGGAGTCTGTGTAGGTTGTGCAGGGAATTAGGTAAGGTAGATACCTGTAAGGCTTTTTCAAATGGATTAAAAGGGTTAAAAATAGTCGAATCAAGAAAAGATGAGAGAGGGATTGCCATTTGTTCGATCTATCTTGGAAACATTCATTATCAACAAAATAATTATCCCCAAGCATTATATTATTATAGGATTAGTCTCCAATCCTATGAGAAAACAAAAAATCAAAAGGGTATTTCATTATCCTTAAAATACACAGGAGATGTTTATTATCATATGAATAAATATTATAAAGCCATGTATTATTATCACAAAAGCCTAAAAATATGCGATAGGCTCGGAAACAAACTATCAAAAGCATCATCTTTACACATGATAGGGGATAGCTATCTTTTTTTGAGCAAATATTCAGAGTCCTTAGATTATTATCATAAAAGCCTAAAAGTAAACAAAGAGATCGGCAATGAAAGTGGATTGGCATCAACTTTCCAAAGAATAGGAGAGATATATGAATACAAAGAAAATTATTTAAAAGCCATTCAATTTTATCAACAAAGTTTATATATATATGAAAAATTAAAAGATTCAACGAATATAGGAAATTTGCTTACCAATATAGGTGATATACATGAAAGTTTAGGGAAATATCCTGAAGCATTAGACTATTATCATAAAGCTTTAGAACTATTAAGGGATGGAAACGATGAAATAGGTTATTCGAGAACAATTCATGAGATCGGAAACATTTATGAAGATTTAGGTAATTACCGGAAAGCACTTGACTATTATCATAAAAGCTATAATTTATCAAAAAAGATAGAAGACCAAGCAGGTATAGCATCTTCTTTAGATAATCTTGGTAATATTTACAGGAAATTAGGTAATTTAGCTTTAGCAAAACACTATGGATTGAAAGGATTTTATCTTGCTACTGAAGTTGGAGATTTTGAAACTATCCGAATTGTTTGTCAAACCATGTATCAGATAGACTCTGCAATCGGCGACTTCAAGTCTGCATTTGAACACCACAGACTCTATAAGCAATACTCCGACTCTCTCCACAACGAAGCCAAAGCCAAAGAATTTGGTCGTATCGAGTCCCGCTACCAATTCGAGAAAGAAGCTGAAGAAGCCAAACGCAAAGAAGCCAAAGAACTTTTAAAAGATCAGGCACTCAACGAACGAAAAACCAACCTTCAATACCTTTCCATCTGCGGAGTGCTTTTATTGTTATTCAGTAGTTTAATGTTTATAGATCGATTCCACATATCTTTAACAATGATGAATGTAATCCTCTTTGCCGCTTTATTGATTTTGTTCGAGTTTTTACTCATTCTCTTTGATCCGCTTTTAGATCAATACACGGGCGGTGTTCCGGTGCAGAAATTGATCTTTAATTCGGTGATTGCCTTGGGATTTGCGCCCTTGCACGGCTTATTGGAAAAGAAATTGCGGAGAAGGATGACCACAACAACTAAAAGCTAACGGAATATTAATCTTCCTTCGGCGGGTCGGCAAAGAACATGATCTCTACCCGACGGTTTTTGGCACGTCCTTCTTTAGTGGCGTTAGTATGAACAGGTTTTTCTTCACCGTAAGCCCCCAATACGATGCGACTATCCGATATGCCCGATTCCACCATCCGCCTTTTCACCGATTCGCAACGGCGGATCGAAAGATCACGGTTGAAGTCATTTTCACCCACAAAGTCCGTATGCCCCAACAGTTTTACCTTCAACCCCGAATATTGCGCCATCAGGGCGATACATTCCTTGATCTTGGGCTGTTCTGTTTCGATGGGGGTATCTACATTAAAGTCATAATAGACGATGGTATTGGGTGGCATCTTGCTCGGCAGGGCGGGGGGCGGAGGCGGAGCTGACTTCTTCCGGTTCAGCCGGTCTAAGATGTCGAATTCTTCCTCCGTACGGGGACTGTTATTCACCCACACCGACTGCTGAAGTGCTACATCGGGCAGGCACAGCTTAACCTTGACCTTATGCCAGCCTACGTCTTTCGGTGCAAAAGTAATCGAATAGCTGTTCAGCATCCGGCGATACACGTCCCGAAAGACGAGTGCAAACTCCATCGTACTGTAAATGTGGTGATACGTTCCGCCGGTTTGCAGGGCGATGTCCTCTAAATAGTTGGAGGTGGTACTGTCGCCGAAGTCAATGGCACAGATGGGGATATGATGGGTTCGCGCTAAGGTAATGATCGAATCTTTGCTGAAGCGCGAACAGTTATCGTAGCCGTCCGAAAAGATAATAATAGATTTCTGCTTAAATTTATTAATGCTCTTCGTTTCGGTTATACCCTTATAGAGTGCGTCGTTGATGGCGGTCATGCCCCCGTAGTCCTCTAAGCCTCTGGCTTTCAGTTGGTAGAGTAGGCGGGCAGTATCGGTCGTATATCGGCAAACGGTATTGACGTAGTGGTCAAACTTGATGAATCCAAAGGCATCTTGGGGACGCTTTTCCCGAACCAATTCCCGCAGGCTTTGTTGCACGAAGTTGGCGCGCTCATCACCCATCGAACCGCTGAAGTCGGCTATCAGGTACGCGGCTACGGGTTCGTGGTTGGTTTCGTCCCACTCTTGGACGTTGAATTTCTTGACGATGGTGGAATCTTTGATCGTGGAATCCAGCAGATAGCACCACATATTTTTCCATTTCACCATTCCGCCGTTTTTGTAATAAATACCCGTCGAATCCATCAAATGGAGGTACATCCGTATCGAGTCGGGGCGCGCCATCAAGCGGTCTATCGAAAAATAGAGGTCTTTTTTGCCTTTGGCACTGTCTATCGGTTGAATGCCGGCAAACCAGACGGGGTTATAGCCCGGGGGCGGGGTCGCATCTCGCATGGACGAAGGCTCACGGTCAAAGCTGACGCGCTTTTTGGGAGCGGGAGAGGTAGCTTTGGGTTTTTCCTTTTCTTTCTCAAAGAGTTTACGCAGGGCATCACATCCCGGCAGGAAGAGAGCCGTCATCAGCAGGCATACATAGAATAACAAAGACAGGCGACGCATAGCTTAATTATGAATTAATCCCCAATGGTCGGGTGCAAGAACCGTACCCGTTAGCAAACGGATAAGGGGGTTACAAATAAACGCGAAAAGTGCTATTAATCTTATGAGACGGTAAAGGATAGTTTGGCACACAGAACTTAGGAGTAGGAAGCGGGCGGGTGAATTAAAAAGATAAACATCCGTTTCGTTAAGTCCTATCCCTAATCTCTTTTTCAGTGGATATTAATTCGGTATTATCCCGTACGGAGTCTAAACATTGCAGAATTTTCTATCTTTATTCGCACTAAATACTATTTTTGTATGCCTTTGGATTAAACACTACAATACGAGATGAATGCAGAGACTGCGCGCGATCACTCCGCCCCTGTTAACCTTAAAAACCAACTCCCAACCCTTCGTCGTGCGTTGTGAGGGCTTCGTGAGTTACCTGTGTAAGACGGCTTTAACGCCTTCCCCGCTGATCTGCGAAACGCTCTGCGCGTGCTTCCTGCGGGATTGGTCTTGTCCCACGCCGCCCTTTGCCTTCGTGGAGATGTCGGAGGAGTTAATGCCCCCCCGATTAGCGTCGGACTACATTCAGCCCTTTTTTGGCAGTTTGTATCTGAATGATCCGGCATATTCCGTTACGGTGGATGACCTCTATTACATCACCCACCGCAAATTGCATATCAGCCGAGAAAATTTAATGTTATTTGCTAAGCTGTTACGCGTAGCACTTTTCGACCTTTGGGTCGGCAATCGGGATCGCCATTCCAATAATCCGAACATCCTGATTTATATGACCGAGCGTAACCTGTACGACCTTTATCCCATAGACCACGAAAAATGCTTTTGTATGCGGCAAATCGTCAACGGTATCTTAGCCGATAGCGGAGAAACCTTACATCCCGCTCAAACCCTATTGGATACGCCCTTCATCCAAAATTGGTTTGCTTATTATCGGAGCAGAAAATCGAGCGACTATATTTTGCAATTCAACCGTATTTTAGAAGAGTTAACGGATAATTTCCCTATTTATATCGAAAAATGTAGGTCGAATTTTGAAAATTACTTATATTCGCTCCCGCAAGAGTGGATGAAAGATTTTTATGCCGATAACCGAAAAGAATTCTTATATCACTTCTTGTTTGATACCCAACGTAATAGCCGTACTTGGGAAACGTTTTACGATTACTTAACGACGGAAAGGGGATAATTCCATGTCATCAAACTATGTCATCATCTACGTTAATTTGGGTTCTTCCATCCAAGAGCGCATCGCTATCGGCATGATGATGGCATCCCATCAAAAAGGAAACATCCGTTTCTCCGAATTTAAGATCGAGTGGCTGAAAAAACTGCTCCACCCCCAAGCCATCCAAACCATCAAGCTCACCCAAAAGAGTTTGCAACATACCTTCTCGGCGTTTACCGTCGGCGAAACCTTCGACCTGACCGCCTTCTTGGAGTGGTGTCAACATTTACATCAGCACAGCAATAACCTCATCGGCATCTCCGAAGCCATCCCGACCCTCTTAGCCTGCGATGAAGCCTCCTTTGAGGAACTATTTAATCTGGAGGTGGATCGTTATGCTTTTTTGACCAAAAACCTGAAGGATACTGCTCCTCCCGCCGAATTTAACAGCCGCCGGGTGTTGCAAACACTCAAAGCCCAAGCGGCGAATCACCTGACGTTCAATTATCGGCTTACACCCGAAAAGCTGGCATCCTTGATGGCTCCCGTTACTTTGCCCTTTGCGGGAGAAAATAAAACGCAGGGGACGGTCGTTACCGGGCATGTGATTGATTTTACCTCCGACCGGATGCCGAGCCTCTACCTGCCCCTCGTCAACCTGATCCATGAGACCATCCATACCGAAAACCTGCCCGAACCGCTCCATTTCATCATCTCCCCCGAACCTGTCTCGAATGATACCCATTTTCCCTTATGGTCGAAAATGCAGGATTATGCGTATATTCGCCTCGTTACGCCCGAACGCTTGGATACCATCGTTCGCTATGCCGTTGACCACAACCTCCAACCCGAATTAACTTTTGGCAGATGAGATTTGCGTTATTCAGTCTTCTATTGCTCGTTTGTGGTTGTACGAAAAAGTCGGATGAACCGCCCTTTTCTATCAAACCCGAAATCCGTTTCGTGAGCATGAAGCCCCAAACGGTCATTGCCGGCAGGGATTCCGTTGCCTTCCAAATCGAGTACCAAGACGGGGACGGCGACTTGGGCGACAGCAAAGCCGATGCCCAAAACCTGTTCCTGACCGATACCCGCATCCATGCTGTGTACCCCTACCGCATTCCGCGCATCGTGCCGTCGGATACTAAAGTGCCGATCAAGGGTTCATTTACTTTTTCGTTACCGAATACTTTTTTGACGGACAGCGTCCCTAATCAGCAGACGACCTTCACCATCCGCATCCGCGACCGCGCCGGGAATGAAAGCAATAGCCTCACCACGCCCGCGCTGACGATTAAAAAGGGGTGAAAAACTACCGATTATTCGGTATTCGGCGGATGTCCTGAAGGTTGAAGGTGGTGCGACGAGGATAACTATGTTTTATTTGTGTAGGTGAATCCATCTCCATAGAAGATATCGGTCCCGTTGTATATCCTGAAACTAAATCTATAATTATTGCTGTGAACGACGCAGGAGAGATATTTATCTTTTGACTCTGGATGGTATCATTTCTACACACATTTAATTGGTATTGATCCGGTGGTAATTGATGTATTGAGACGATGCCATTTTCATCTGTTTTTCCTAAAAATGCTAATTGGCTTACTGAATTATAAACTCTGATTTCTAATCCTTCCGTTTTCTCTCCTTCTGTTCGTACTTCAATCTTTAAAACACTTTCATTAAAGAAATTTTGCCCAATATTAGCATTAATGATTCTCACGCTATCCGTCTGCCCCACCGCCTCACTCACCAAGCCCCCCGCAAACACCAACCACACCGCCAGCGCGAAGACCGCTAACCGTTGCATGGGAAAGGTGCGAACCGTCATCACCGGGCTGATTTGTTCCGCCCGCGCGCGGATGCAGAGATTGCCTCCGTTGTCGGAATATTTTTGGAGGATGCTACTATCGTCCATTTGGGTAACGTCTATGACTTCCTTTTGGCAGACGGCGCAGGAGCGTCCGCAGGCGGTAGGAGTCATCGCGTCCCAATTTTCGGAGCAAGGCGTAGGGATAGTGAGCTTCATAAACGTAAAGATAGGATTTTTTTACGAAGGGTTGAATAAGGCTTCCGCCGTTAATTCCAAGTCGGGAAAGATTTTGGAGGAGAGCCTCCCTTTTTCCAGCGCATAGGACAGGGGTTCATAATGACCGTCTTTCAGTTCAAAGATACCGATGACCCGCATTTCCGGCAGGATGAGCCAGTATTCGGGGATACCCTCGGAGGCATAGAGCATTTTTTTGGCTTCGGTATCTTCAACTAAGGAAGTTGCAGAGATGACCTCCACCACCAAATCAGGCGCGCCGTAGATGATGTTATCCACCAATACGTGTTCCAAACGATTAGTAAAGATGAACGCTAAGTCAGGGCGGACACGCTTATTGACCGAGAGTAGTTGCACATCGGGATCAACCACCAAGCGACCCAGTCGGCGGGCTTTGATATAGATTTGAAACCAGTAGGCGAGTTCCGCCAAAATACTACCGTGATTGAATCGGGACACGTCTTGGTCTTTATCTATGAGTTGAATGTCGGCTAACAGCATAAGCGACTTTTCACAAAGATAAGAAATAACTACCGCCCGATTTTGTAATGCTCGAAAATCTGTACCTGACCATTACCGTCAAAGACGCGGTTGGGAAGACGACGAGTGTCATCATCGGGTTTAACAATCGCTCCAACTCCTCCTATTATCATTAAATCGGATGAGATTATCCGCATCGTTAATTGATTGAGCATTCCCTTACAAACCGATACTTGTCCATTCAATCCAATACTACTGTACTTATTCCTTTTCACGTGGATCATATAATCTCCCGCCGGCAATCCCCGAAAAATACAGATGCCGTTTGGGTCAGTTAGTCCTTTAATTGAAGTTGAATCTTCTTCCCTTCTGATGAAAACCCGCACACTATCTGTTGAACGATTTTCGGTATCTATTACATGAACCATCAACACGCAATCGTTGGTATCGGAAACTGATACTTCCGTCCTCACGCTATCCGTCTGCCCCACCGCCTCACTCACCAATCCCCCCGCAAACACCAACCACACCGCCAGCGCGAAGACCGCCAAGCGTTGCATCGGAAAGGAGCGCACCGTTATCGTTGGGCTGATTTGTTCCGCCCGCGCACGAATGCAGAGTTCGCCACCGTTGTCGGAATATTTTTGGAGGATGGTACTATCGTCCATTTGGGTAACGTCTATGACTTCCTTTTGGCAGACAGCGCAGAAGCGACCGCAGGCGGTAGGAGTCATCGCGTCCCAATTTTCGGAGCAAGGTGTAGGGATGGTGAGCTTCATTGGGTAAAGATAGGGAAACGGCTTTGAATAACAAAATGAAGATTACTTTATACCGCAGAATATCGCAAAATCTTTGTATGCGTATTGCTTTTTCTCACAAATCCTTAACTTTGGGGAAATATTGACTTTACTTGGTGTTTAACATATCTTTTCCTATGACTCCCTTTCGTAAACTGATCCTCACCGTCGCGGCACTTGCTTGTTTTCAGGGCTTTGCCAATGCCCAAGTCCGCCCAAACGGACGTATAGACGGCATCGAAGAACTCTCCACCACCATCGAATACCGCTTCAAAATGAAGGACGGCGTGCATCTGGCTTCAGATGTTTCGCTCCCCATTTTGGCGGATGATCTGGGCTTTGATTCCATTCCGATTAACTTTGGGCCAATCAACATTGTCATTCCCCACCTGAAAATAGCCAATAAAGGCTGGCAATACATGCAATTTCCCGGGCAAAAAGACCCTTTTCAGCTTCCGGTGGTCTTCACCCGCACCCCTTACGGCAAAGGTGATCCGATACAGGGGCAGATTGTTTCTATCTTAGGCTACGCCAACGTTACCCAAGATATGCGGGGGCGTTACCGCTCGGAAGGGACGTATTACCCCATGTTCAGCGACAGTTGGGATAAAAGACCCTACTTAGGAAGCATCGGTCATCCCCTCGATACCACCAAGAACCACGCCGCCAACGCCCACGAGGACGGCATCGAAAGCCTTGATTTCATCACCAGTCAGCTCCGCTGGGACTCCAACGGCGACAGCACCATTGATGCCAATGACCGCTTCGTTTGTAACGGCACGATAGGCATGTTCGGCGCATCGGCACTGGCAAATACCCAATACCAAGCGGCGGCGGTCAAAAAGATAGACACCTCCAAGCCCGGACTCAAGTGCATGGTACCGGTCGTGGGTTCATGTGAGTTTTATCATTCAACGGGACACCATAACGGCGTTTTCCGCGAGCGGATCATTGACGGATGGCTTCGCGGGCAGGTCGAACGCTATGATTTTCAGGATGCAGATGATAATTCTGTATTGAATGACATACATACGCTACACGATTATGGTCCCAACATCCACTATCCCAAAGATGCCGCCGAGTCTGCCATTGACTTCTGGACGACCATGCACCGCGCCCATTATCCCAACTCCGGTTTCCGCTCCATTCTGGACGTTTCCCATGCCATGCTCAATGAAAAAGGCGAATCCGACCCCAACGGAAAGGTTAGCCGATATACCAACTTAGATTTACCGATTTATAACCTTTCGGGGTGGTATGACATCTTCGTGGACGGTCAAATCCAAACGTGGCAAAACCTGACCAAGCACATTTCCCCCAAACAAAAGAACTTTCAGAAGTTAGTCATCGGTCCTTGGGCGCACCAAACCATCGGCTCGCGGGTGTCGGGTGATATGCGCCAAACGACGAAAGGCGACTTCCGCTACAAAGAAAACGTAGGTATGATAATCGGTGCGGCGTTGGATGACGTTTCGCCCGAAAACATCGGCGATGTAGCAAAAAGTGAGCTGATAGACTGGTTCCGCCAATTCATGGGTTCGCCGATGGTGGTCTTTCCGCCCGCTACCGAATACCAAAAGGTGGGTCAAGTATTGGGCAGTGAAGCCGAAGTCCTCATCCCTGCCGACACCGTTAAGATGCCCTTTGAGGACTTTTTTAACTTCATCAACGGGACGGGAGGCGTGAATATCAAGATCAAAGTGAAAGGGGTAACGCTTTTCCCTGAAGATCAGATGATAGACCTACCTATTCCGGCTACGGGACAATCGCTCATCGGCGACCGTTCTGGCATTAAATTAGAGAAAGGTAAATATAAAAACTTTGACGCTTCCGCTGCGGACGGTGTGCCGAATGTACGCTTTTACGTCGCAGGACCGATCAATGACGGCATCCCCGAAAATGAAAACGTCGGTAATTATTGGGTGCAAACCGATACCTTCCCGCTTCGTTCGGGTGTAACGAAACAAAAACTGTACATGCACGGAGACTTTACCTTCTCCGATAAAGCCCCGAAGGCGGAAGAAACGCCCCGCGTTTTCTTGGCTGACCCTGATAACCCCGTCCCTACGCATGGCGGTCCCAATATGATCGTTTATACACCGGATAATGCGCGATTAAGTCAGGGACAGATGGATTTTAGCGACCCGCTGTACCGCGATGTGGTCTTAGACCGGCAGAAGCATCTCATTGACGGCGATTCCATTCCTGACCTCTTGTCTTTCACCACGCCCGAATTAAGCGATACCTTCTCGATTGCGGGCTTTCCGACGGCAACCCTTTACGCCAAAGCCAAACCGCTGAGCCGGCTGTTTGCCGACACCACGAATTGCGATTTTATCGTGCGGGTGTTAGATGTCTATCCCGACGGGCAACAACTCTACGTTTTTGAAGGAGCGGTGAATGCCCGAGCGCGGGAATATGCGCGCACTTGGGCGGAAGGCGGTGAAAATCCCAACATCGGCTTTAGCAACATCGCTTCGGATAAGATTTATGAGTTCAAATTCCGTATGCTACCGATAGCTTATACCTTCGGTAAAGGGCATCGGATGAAGGTACTGATCTCGGGGACGAACTACCCGCGCTATCAGGCTTGCCCGAATGTTCCGCTCCACGACGGCGAATTTTTCCGCAGAAGACCCTACGAAGAGAAATCCTACAAGTATAACAATGTGGAACTCTTCCCGCGTAAGTCGCTCCAGACGCTTCATTTCGCGCCCGACATGCCGGCACACATTGAGTTTCCCGTGCGGGGCAAACAGATGGTTACGGGCATGGAGGATGAAAAAGCTACGGCACTGGCTACGGAGACCTTCCGCGTGTACCCCAACCCCGCCAACGGCCTTGTTGCCGTCTCCTGTGAGAGCAATAAAGCATATGACGTTCAGCTCCTCAACCTGATGGGGCAGTCCCTCCAAAGCGGACACATCACCAACAACATCTGCACCCTCGACGTGAAAGAACTGCCGTCGGGTGTGTATGTGATCCGCATCGCCGCTCAGGACGGTTCGCAAGTGCTGAATCGCAAATTGGTGATCCAGCGGTAGGGACGTAATCATATAATCTATCTATATAATCCCCGAGCATTTTTTAACAAGAAAATGCTCGGGGATTATGTTTATTTTGCATCCTAAAGTTGTAGATACAATATGCGTATATTGTTATTGTTGACCCTGTTGTTCTTTTCATTATTCTGTCCTCCGCTTCAATCTCAAGACCTTCGTTTGGATTGGGAATGCGGTGGCTTTGGCGATCCGTTTGTGTCTGATTGTCATTTTATTTCAGCCGATACCGGATTTGTCGTTACCGAAGACGGTAATAATGTATTTGTTACCAGTGTCGGATTCCGAGATTACAGCGGCAGAAAAGTAGCTTTAGATAAGCCCTACCGCTTTACCAATATCCATATGATGAATTACAAAACGGGACTCATTGTCGGCTTTCAAGAAAGCATGAACCCCTTTGACCCCGGCGGAAGCATGAATGGAATAATCATTAAATCATACGACCAATTCCAAACTTTTTCAGTCAAATACCAAACTTCCGGTCAGCGGATTTATTCCCTCTACTTTCAAAAGAACAACAAAATCGGTTTTGCGATAGGTGAAGTGCTGTTAAGAACCGAAAACGGTGGAGAAAGATGGAATCCCATTGAAGTAAAACGACCGAACGGTAAAAATATCCGAATCAATGAAGTAATGTTTTTGACGGATGAACTCGGCTTCGCCGCCGCTGATGCGGGTTGTGTTTTCAAAACGACGGATGCCGGAAAAAATTGGTTTATCATCCGAGATACCAAGCCGGGCGATACGCTCACCGTCCCCTTAAGCGGAATTCACTTTCGGGATGAAATGCACGGAGTCATTAGCGGTGCTTATGGAGCAAGTGGTATCGTTACGACTGCGGACGGAGGTAAAACGTGGAAAGGGCAATTGGAAATAGATGGTCGTAGAGACTGGCATCACTATAAAATGACCTTCCCGACTCCCGATATTGGTTTTATGTACGGAGGCTTCGATTTTAAGAAAACGCCTTGGGCTTACACGCATGACGGAGGACAAACCTGGCATTTAGCAGGCATCGCTAAATGGTGTGGGGCAGAAGACGATTATCATCCGGAACTAAAATGTATGTGCTTCGGAAATGCCTACACCGGATACGCTATGGGGATTCAGATAGGATATAGAACTCGGTCAGGAGGGAATCCGGTATCCCGTAATCTTGATCCGGTTGAAGATTCACCTATTCGGATTCTTCCCAACCCCGCTAACGACCTCGTTGCCGTCTCGTGTGAGAGCAATAAGGCATATGACGTTCAGCTCTTTAACCTGATGGGGCAGTCCCTCCAAAGCGGACGCATCACCAACAACATCTGCACCTTTGACGTGAAAGAACTGCCGTCGGGCGTGTACGTGATCCGCATCGCTGCGCAGGACGGTTCACAAGTGCTGAATCGCAAATTGGTGATCCGACGGTAGGGTAACTTCAAACATAGACCCCGAATGACCAAGTGTTGTTCGGGGTCTATCATTTTTCCTATTTTTGCAATAAATATATTTGCGGATAATCCTATGAAGGTCAAAATACTAAGCTGGAATGTCAAGAAAAATCGTGGTTTTCGGGTAGATGGAGTTGATCCGGCAACATTATTTATTAATGAATGGATTGGTGAGCAAAAAGAGGGGGAATACTTTATCGTATTATTAAGTGAGGCTCAAGATGAATACTTTAAAGCATTATCTATTCATTCTTGGATACGACAATCCGTTCGGGTCGTTAAGTCAGTAGGTAGTAGAACACAGTTAGTTTACGTAACAAATATCCCCGACCAACTCATCGGTCAGCAGGAATATCCTTTATTAAAAGAGGTAAAGCGATCAGAAACAGATATTAAACGTTCGTTTGCCAAACGACTCCTACCGCTTTCCTTATCGGTGGATAAAAACGTCAAAATATTAATCATTTTGGTTCATTTACATTCTAAAATTGAGTTGGCTCAAAACGAGATGAATCAGCATATCTTTGAGCATATCAAACAAATAGAGTCGTTGTATTATACTCACGGAGAGACCAGATATACGACTTTGGTTGGCGACTTCAATTATAATCCCTTTGATATGCCGATCGCTTATCAACATCATAAAGACGAGTTAGTGAATCAGGTATATCAAAATTATTTACTTTGTACAGGCAATCGTCATTTTTTAGAAGATCATCGAGAAACATACTTTTACAATCCTACTTGGGGATTGTTAGGTGATTGGCAGCGCAATGATGATAATATTCATGCGAACTATACTTTTTATTTTGGTCGTAAGCTTACTAACGATACGCTACACTACCTTCCACTTTATATCTTAATTTATTGGATCAAGTGTTATGCCGGCATGGGTTGCTAGAAAGAACATTCTTTGATTTTGATTCGTTTCAAATTGTAACGCAAGCAGGGACAAGGAATTTGTTAACCGATCATTGGAAACTGAATACAGATTACTCAGACCATTTACCCATTCAATTTTCGCTTGATTTTGCTAAAGATTCTTCTTAACTTTGTGTTGATGAATTAACTCAGTATTTCTCGATGGCTCAAGAATATACTTTCGCGAAACCAAAAGAATTAGATACAGCTCTACAAAATGTAGAAAAGGTTTTTGCCGAACTAAAGCGGTTTAAGGAAAGTATGGAGTCTGCTTTCGATCATAAAGTACAAGTCATGATAATTGCATCTACCGACTATACTGTTGATGCAATTATCATGACTTGTACTTTTGCTATCACTGATCTTGCCTATACCCTACCGGTAGTGGATTTGTTTAGTATAAAATTTAATGTTGAAAATTGGAATAATAAATTTGATTTTCTCTACTATACTCATGGTAAAGAAGGTAAAATAGTAAGCAAAAAAAAATGCTCTTTCTAAAACTAATGATATTTTAAATGCTTTAATTTTACAACTTCAAGAGAACGCACAGCAAAACAAGTATTGGAATGAGCAATTATTTAGGATTATTACAAAGGCGGATACCTCTATATTAGAAAAATCAGAGGGTTGATGCACTTTAAGTATAAGATTCTTGTAACATCTGTTGAAATTGCCGTAGGAGTGCTTCCACTTGCCAACGTTCTACGGTGGGGAAGTCTACAAAGAAATCTTCCAATCTGCCGTTAAGCAAGTGGGTTAGAAGCGTTTGCACCGGTACACGTGTCCCCGTAAAAACAGGTATGCCTCCCAAAATGTCGGGGTCGGAATGAAAGACGCTGTTCATATTAGCGAAATTTTATGGACAAAGATAATAGACCTTTTGCAAAATTGGAATTAAGTTTTGTTGCTTAGTAATTCGAGATTTCGGATTCCTGCTGCGAGCAGGAATTGTTGTTGTAATCGGTTCGTATGGCTTCTATAAGTAGTGGAAAAGAGGCG
>Ga0209573_1003391_pt1 | contig 17607 bp, 15 predicted proteins | sample TNRBio252014_DNA_FD_185870 | JGI IMG/M metagenome (GOLD analysis project Ga0209573, IMG submission 185870) | Wastewater treatment Type I Accumulibacter community from EBPR Bioreactor in Madison, WI, USA - TNR Reactor_6/25/2014_ DNA (SPAdes)... | ecosystem: Engineered > Bioreactor > EBPR >...
ACGATTCTAGCCCGGACGTCGCGCCCGCGGCGTGACCGAAGTTGCGGTCGGCGGCAATCGCGCACCGCAAGCCTGTCAGCGACCGCTTGGCGCAGCTTCCCGCTTGGCGCAGCTTCCCGGTCGGCGTGACAGCCCGCGTCGGCGCCTGCGCTCAGCCGTGCAGGCTGTCGGCGAAGCCGAGCGCGACCAGCTGGGCGCGGTTGACCTGTTCGGACGCCAGGTGGAGCTGCTCGACCGCGGTCTGCAGCGCCTTGGGATCGAAGCTCTCGCAGCAGCGCGCCAGGTTCAGGAACGGGGCGAATTCGCCCTGGTTGTGCAGCAGCGCCTCGGTGATGTTCGCCGGCAGGTTCATCTCCTCGAGCAGGCTCTGGATCGAGGTCCCGAGCAGCGTGTGCAGCAGCGAGAAGGCGCCGGTGATGAACAGGTTGTCCCGTTCGGCGGTGTCGAAGTAGCCGGCGCCGATCTCTTCCATGAAGCGCCCGCGCGCGATCGCGGTCTGCATGAGTGCCGGTGCGCTCGGGTCGCGGGTGGCGGTGACGAGCAGCAGCGAGAGCCACTTGTTGAGCGCGTCGTAGCCGAGGATGCTGACCGCGTGGCGGAACGACTGGATTTCGACCATGAGGCCGAAACCTGCCGAGTTGATGTAGCGCAGCAGCTTGAACGACAGCGCCACGTCCTGCTTGAGCACGGCCTCGATGTCACGGATCTCGCCGTTGTTGCGCACCAGGTTGAGCAGCCGCACGATCTGCGCATGCCCCGGCGTCAGGCTTTTTGCCGGCGGGTTGCCGTGCAGGAAGAACCATCCCGAGGCGCCGTCGTAGCCCGCCGTCACCGCCTGGCGGAAGGCGTCGATGTCGGCCAGCCCCCACGCCAGGCTCAGCCCGGGCGAGCCCGCAGGGGTCGGCTGGCGACGCGCGTCGATGAGCACGAAGCGCCAGTCGAAGCCGGCGGGCAGCACGGTGTCGGGCTGGAACCAGGTCAGGCACATGCCGACCCCGGCCGCACGCAACTTCGCCATCAGCGCCTGGGTGTGCGGGTGGGCGAGGGTCTGCACCGGGATCTCGATCGCGGCGTTGTCCGGGATCGCCCACTCCATCAACTCGGGCGTCGGCACCAGGCGGCCCAGGCTGACGAACACCGGGTGGTGCGAGGGCCACACCGCCGCCTGCGCGCTCAGCGCCTCGACCACCGCACCGACGTTGGGTCCGTGCGCGATCAGCCGGTTGGCGGTGATCGCGCGGTTCTTGTTCACGACCGGTTCGCGGGTCAGCAGGGTGGTTTGGCTCATCGGGTGTCGCGGATGTCAGTGGGCGGGCTGGGCGAAGGTGAAGGCGTCGGCGAAGAAGGCGTCCGCGGGCAGGCCGCGCCGGGTGCAGAAGCTGTCGCGTGCGGCGTCGATCATCGCCGGTGCGCCGCAGGCATAGACGTCGAAAGCGGAGAGGTCGGCGAAGTCGTCGAGCACCGCCTGGTGCACCAGGCCGCCGCGGCCGTCCCAGGCCTCGTCCGACAGCACAGGTACGTAGCGCAAGCCGGGCAGCGCGGCTTCCCACGAGCGTGCAAGCGCATCCAGGTAGAGGCCGCTGCGCTTGCGTGCGCCCCAGTAGAGCGTGATCGGCCGCGTCAGGCCGATGTGGAGGGCGTGCTCGACGATGCCCTTGATCGGCGCGAAGCCGGTGCCGCCGGCGACCATCACGATCGGCCGCTGCGAATCCTCGCGCAGCCAGAAGCTGCCGAGCGGTCCCTCGAAGCGCAGGATCTCCTTCTCCTTCATGGCCTCGAAAACGTGGCCGGTGAAGCGGCCGCCGTCGATGCGGCGCACATGCAGTTCGAGGTGGCCGCCGTCGTGCGGCGCGTTGGCGATCGAGAAACTGCGGCGCTGGCCGTCGGCGAGCAGGATGTCGATGTACTGACCGGCGCGGAAGGTGAAGTTCTCGCTCGCTGGCAGCTTGAGGTCCACCACCATCACGTCGTCGGCGAGGCGCTGCAGCTTCTGCACGCGACAGGGCAGCTTCCTGACCGGGATCTCGTCCGCACGGCTGACGGTGCGCGCCCGCACGACCAGGTCGGTGAGCGGCTTCGCACAGCAGAACAGCGCCATGCCTTCGGCGCGTTCCGCTGCGGTGAGCGCACCCGCCGCGTGGCGGCCATGGTCGACGCTGCCTTCGAGAACGCGTCCCTTGCAGGCGCCGCAGGCGCCGTCGCGGCAACCATGTGGAAGCAGCAGTCCGGCGCCGAGCGCGGCCTCTAGCACGGTCTGGTCGTCGCCGGCCTCGAACTGGTGGTCGCCGGGCTGGAGGGAAATCCGATGGGTCATGGTGCGTGAGATAATCGAACGATGAAAAGAATTCTGATCGTCGGCAGTGGCGACGTCGCCCGCCGCGCGCTGCCGTGGCTGACACGGCGCTTTCGCGTCCTTGCCCTCGTCCGCCAGGCAGAGGCTGCGGCAGAACTGCGAGCGCTCGGCGCGGTACCGATCGTGGCCGACCTCGACGATCGCCGCAGCCTGTACCGGCTCGCCGGGATCGCTGAGGCCGTGCTGCACTTTGCGCCGCCGCCGCAGAGCGGTGCCGGCGACCCCCGCATGGCGCGCCTGCTGGCGGCGCTGGCAAGCCGGCGGAGTCTACCACAGGGCTTGGTATACATAAGCACGACAGGGGTTTACGGAGACTGTGGGGGCGTCCGCGTGGACGAGACGCGGCCCTGCAACGCGCAGACGGCACGCGGTCGACGGCGGGTCGATGCCGAGCAGCGGCTACGTGGCTTCGGCCGCCGCAACCAGGTTCGGGTGGCGCTGCTGCGCGCCCCCGGCATCTACGCCGCCGATCGCCTGCCGCTCGATCGCCTGCGCCGCGCTGACCCGGTGCTGGCGAGCGAGGACGATGTGCACACCAACCACATCCACGCCGACGACCTCGCGCGCATCGCCTGCCTCGCGCTGTACCGCGCCTTGCCGGGGCGCGCCTACAACGCGAGCGACGATTCCGGACTGCGCATGGGTGACTATTTTGACGCCGTGGCCGACCATTTCGGCCTGCCGCGGCCGCCGCGCATGGCGCGCGCGCAGATCGCGGAAACGCTGTCGCCGCTCACGCTGTCGTTCATGAGCGAATCGCGCCGTCTCGACAACCGGCGGTTGAAACGGGAACTGCGCCTGCGCCTGCTGTATCCGACGGTGGCGGACGGCCTGCGCGCCGTCGTCGCCTGCTGAGCAGGTCGCCCGCTGTCGCAAGTCCTTTTCGATCGAACCCGGAGCCCGTCCTTCGCATGCTGACCCTCAAGGCCTTTCACATCGTCTTCGTCGTGAGCTGGTTCGCCGGCCTGTTCTACCTGCCGCGCCTGTTCGTCAATCACGCCATGGTCGAGGACGCCGCCACCCGCGAGCGCCTCGCGCTGATGGAGATGAAGCTGTACCGCTTCATGACCCCGCTCGGCATCCTCGCCGTGGGGCTGGGCCTGTGGCTGTGGTTCGGCTACGGCTTCGCGGGCGGCTGGCTGCACGTGAAGACCCTGCTGGTGGTTTTCCTGGTCGCCTACCACCTCTATTGCGGGCGCCTGATGCGCGCCTTCGCCGCAGGGCGCAACACGCGCAGCCACGTCTGGTACCGCTACTTCAACGAGATTCCGGTGCTGGTGCTGTTCGTGGTGGTGTTCCTCGTCGTGCTCAAGCCTTTCTGAGCATGCACGGGATAGCGGAGGGCGCCCGCGCAGCGGGTGCGGCGCATGGAGACGAGAAGATGACGCAGAGCGCGCTGGACGCGGAGCACAGGGCGCCGGCTCGCCCGGTCGAGCTCGCCGAGTACAACTGGCAGGCGCATTCCATCCTGGTGGTGGACGACGAGGAGGGCATGCGCAACTTCCTCGAGCGCACGCTCGCCCGCCGCTGCGGCATGGTGCAGTCGGCGGCCGACGCCGAGCATGCCGCGGCGCTGATGGCGCGCCTGCACTTCGATCTGTTGATCCTCGACATCGCGCTGCCGGGCAAGTCGGGCATCGAGTGGCTGCACGAGCTGCGCGAACATGGTTACACCGGCGACGTCATTCTGATCACGGCGTTCGCCGACATGGAGACCGCGATCGATGCCCTGCGCGGCGGCGCTTCCGACTTCATCCTCAAGCCCTTCCGCGTCGACCAGATCCTCAACTCGATCAAGCGCTGCTTCGAGCGCGCCGGCCTGGCGCGCGAGAACTTCGTGCTGCGGCGTGAGCTTGCCGCCGGCCTCGGCGCCGACCCCACCGGGCTGGTCGGCCATTCGCCGGCGATGGAGCAGCTGCGCGCGATGGTGCGTCGCGTCGGGCAGATGCCGAGCACGGTGCTGCTGCTCGGCGAATCAGGCACCGGCAAGGAGGTGGTGGCGCGCGCGCTGCATCAGACCAGCCCGCGTGCGCAGCGCCCCTTCGTGCCGCTCAACTGCGCGGCGATCGCCTCCGAGCTGATCGAGAGCGAGCTCTTCGGCCACGTCAAGGGTGCGTTCACCGGCGCCTCCGAGAGCCGCAACGGCCTGTTCTACTACGCCCACGGCGGCACCCTGTTCCTCGACGAGATCAGCGAACTGCCGCTGGCGATGCAGACCCGCCTGCTGCGCGTGCTTGAGGAGCGCAGGCTGCGCCCGGTCGGCTCCGAACGCGAGCTGCCGGTGGACGTGCGCATCATCGCGGCCTCCAACCGCGACCTCGCCGCCGAAGTCGAGGCCGGGCGCTTCCGCCAGGACCTCTACTACCGCCTCGCCGTGCTCGACATCGTGCTGCCGCCGCTGCGCGTGCGCGCCGAGGATATTCCCGACCTCATGCGCCACTTCATGCAGCAGCTGTCGACACAGCTCGGCGTGGCGCCGCTGCCGCTGTCCCACGAGGTGGTGAGCCGGCTCGCCGCCTACGCCTGGCCGGGCAACGTGCGCGAGTTGCGCAACTACGTCGAGCGCTCGCTGATCCTCGGCTGCTTTCCGCCCGAGCCGAGTTCTGCGCCCGCCGCGGCGCCGGCGCTGTCGGCGGGTGAGCTCGAGCTGAGCCTGGCCGAGGTCGAGCGCCGTCACATCGAGCGCGTCACCGCAGCCAGTGACGGCAACAAGACCGAGGCTGCGCGCCGCCTGGGCGTGTCGCGCAAGACGCTCGAGCGCAAGTTTGCCGACTGGGCGCTCGAGGACGCCGCGGTGCAGCGCGCCGGACGTCGGGCCTGAGCGCAGTGATCGCAGCGGCGCTCGGGCAGCTCCGGCGGGCGGAGGGGCGCCGATGAGCTTCAGCGAACGCCTGCGCGGCTCGGTGCGCATGAAGCTGCTCGCCCTCGTGCTGGCGCCGCTGATGCTCGGCTTTCCGCTGATCATGGGCCTGCTGTGGTACTGGGGCGAGGTCTACTACCACCGCCTGATGGTGTCGCGCGTGGGCAGCGACCTCGCCACCGCGCACGGCTACTTCGAGCGCGTGATCGACGGCGTCGGCAACAGCGTGCACGGGCTGGCCGCCTCGCAGGCGCTCGCGCGCACGCTGGCCCCGGAGGCGCCGGAGACGGTGGCGACGCTGCTCGCCGCGCGCAAGGGAGGGCTGGCGCTGGATTTCCTCAACCTGCTCGACGTCAATGGCCGCGTGCTGCATGCCGCGACCGCGACGCCTGCAGGCCGCGCCCGCGGCGACTGGCCGGTGGTGCAGCAGGCGATCCGCGCCCAGGGCGGCAGCGTGATCGAGCGTTTCGCGCCCGCCGAGCTCGACGCGCTCGACGCCACGCTGCGCGAGCGCGCCCGCCTCGCGCTGGTGCCCACCGAGCGTGCGCGCGCGGACGCGCGCAGCGCGGAGGAGCGCGGCCTGGTGGTGCACGCCGCGGCGCCGGTGCATGACGCCGCCGGCAATCTGGTCGCGGTGCTCGAAGGCGGCGTCCTGCTCAACGGCAACCTCGACTTCGTCGATACCCTCAACGCCATCGTCTATCGCGACGGCAGCCTGCCCGAGGGCAGCCAGGGGACCGCCACGCTGTTCGTCGACGACGTGCGCATCGCGACCAACGTGCGCCTGTTCGAGGGTGCGCGCGCGCTCGGCACGCGCGCCTCGGAGGAGGTGCGCACCCATGTGCTCGAGCGCGGGCAGACCTGGCTGGAGACCGCCTTCGTGGTCAACGACTGGTACGTGTCTGCCTACGAGCCGGTGGTGAACAGCCGTGGCGAGCGCGTCGGCATGCTCTACGTCGGCTTCCTGGAGACGCCCTTCCGCAACGCCAAGCGCATCGCGCTGCTAGTCGTCAGCGCGCTCGCTCTGCTGGTCAGCGCCGCCGGTGCGCTGCTCACGCTGTACTGGGCGCGTGGCATCTTCCGCCCGCTCGAGCGCATGCACGCCACCATCGGCCGCATCGACGCCGGCGACGAGCGCGCGCGCGTGGGCGACGTCGCCAGCCGCGACGAGCTCGGCCGCCTCGCCACCGCCTTCGACCGCCTGCTCGATGACCAGGCCGCGCGCCGCGCCGAGCTGCAGGCGCTCAACGCCTCGCTCGACCGCAAGGTCGTCGAGCGCACCGCCGACCTCGCCGCTGCCAACGAGGAGCTGCGCGTGGCCCAGCGCCGCCTGGTGATGAGCGAGAAGCTGGCTGCGATCGGCGAGCTCACCGCGGGGGTGGCGCATGAGATCAGCAACCCGACCGCGGTGATCCAGGGCAACCTCGACCTCATGCGCGAGGAGCTCGGCGCGGCGGCGCAGCCGGTGGCCAACGAGGTCCGCCTGATCCACGAGCAGGTCGGGCGCATCCGCCTGATCGTCACCAAGCTGCTGCAGTTCGCCCGCCCCGGCGAGTTCGCCGGCTACGTCGAGGCGGTGGATGTGAATGCCGCGCTCGCCGACTGCCTGGTGCTGACCCGGCAGCACCTCGCGCGCGCCGAGGTGGCGGTGGTGCAGAAGCCGGGTGCGTGCGGGCGGGTCTGCATCAACCTGCAGGAACTGCAGCAGGTGTTGATCAACCTGATCGTCAATGCAGTGCAGGCGATGCCAGCCGGCGGCACGCTGACCCTGGAGACCGCCGACCTCAATCCCGCCCGCGACCCGGCGCACGGCATGCGCGGCGTGCGGATCACGGTGCGCGATACCGGCAGCGGTATCCGCGCCGAGGATATGGCGCGTATCTTCGACCCCTTCTTCACCACCAAGAAACGGCAGGGTACCGGGCTCGGGCTGTCGATCAGCCATACCCTGATCGAGCGCTACGGCGGTCGCATCGAGGTCGACAGCACGCCGGGGCAGGGTGCGGCGTTCACCGTCAGCCTGCGCGCCGAGCCGGTGTATCGTAACGACCCCGCGCCGCTGCACGGCGTCAGGGACGACGCAATTCGGGAAACGGACGCGACATGAAAGTGATGGGTTTCGCCGGCTGGTCCGGCAGCGGCAAGACGACGCTGGTCGAGCAGGTGATTGCGGCCTTGGGTGCGCGTGGTCTGGCGGTGTCGCTGGTCAAGCACGCCCACCATAGCTTCGACATCGACCACGCCGGCAAGGATTCGTGGCGCCATCGCCAGGCGGGGTGCCGCGAGGTCATGGTCAGCTCGGGCCAGCGCTGGTCGCTCACCCACGAACTGCGCGGTGCGCCCGAAGCCACGCTGGACGAGCTGCTGGCGCAGCTGGCGCCGTGCGACATCGTGCTCGTCGAGGGCTTCAAGCGCGCGTCGATTCCGAAGGTCGAGGTCTGGCGCAGGGTGGTCACCGAGCCGCTGCTGCACCCGGACGACCCCCATATCGTCGCGGTGGCCACCGACGGGCGCCTCGACACCACACTGCCGCAGCTCGACATCAACGACCCGGCCGCGGTGGCGGGGTTCATCGCGGACTATCTCGGAGTCTGACCAGCGCCGCCGTTGTGCGAGGGAGGGCGCGCCGCGACTGCATGCTCAATCCAGGCCGATGATCTTTCCGAGCGGGCCCAGGTCGTAGCCGCCGAGGCGCTGCGTGAGCGTGCGCGCCTGCGGCGCCTGCAGGGCGGCGAGCAGGTCCTGGAACAGGCGGCGGAACAGGATCTCGCGCGGGAGCACAAGATCGAACGCTTCCCAGCCCAGCGCGAGGAAGCCAAGCCCGAATTCGGCTGCCGCCGCGCGCGTCCCCGGCGCGCAGTCGGCGTCCTCGCGCGCGACCAGCGCGGCCGCCTCGCGCTCGCTGTGCGCGGTGGCGACCACGCTGCAGTCGTGCGCTGAAAAGCCGCGGCTGGCGAGCGCGGATTCGAGGAAGTGGGCCGAGCCGGCACCCTGCTGGCGCATCGCCCAGCGGTAGTCGAAGGCGGCGAGCGTCCCGATCCCGTCCACCGCCAGATCGCGGCGCAGGAGCACGCCCTGCTCGCGCAGCGCGAGGCGCACCAGCGCCCACTGCCGGTGCGGGCCGAAGCGGCGCAGCAGCATGGCGTGCTGTTGCGCACTGTGCGCGACGTCGCCCCAGTGCAGCGCGGACACGTTGGCGCGGCGGTGCGCGAGCAGCTCCAGCCCGGTCAGCGCGGCGGTCGGGCTGTAGGCGACCAGCGCCGCGCCGCCGAGTGCGCTGGCGAGCGCCGCCACCGTGGCCGACAGCAGCGGGTCGTCGCTGCCGGTGATCAGCAGGCGATCGGTGAGCGCGCCGCCATGCGCCTGTTCGAGCAGCCATTGCTCGAGCAGCGCGCGCGGGAAGAGCCACTTGCCGCCGACGCGGGCGGCGGGGATCTCGTGACTGTTGGCGAGTTCATAGAGCTTCTTCTCGTTCAGGCGCAGGAAGGCGGCGGCTTCACGCGCGTTGAGGCAGGCTCCGCCGGGCGCGGCCGCGGGGTTCGTTGAATGCGTCGCCGGCACGCTGTCTGGTGTGCCGCAGTCGCTACGCGACGGATCGCGTCCGGGGTGCCGGGCGGCGCGCGGCGAAGCCAGGGCGGGCGGGGTGATCAAGGGCCTGCGGGGCGACATGGCGGCGAAAGGTGTTCCATCAGGCCGCGCCGGCCGGCAGATCCTTCGCCGCCTCGACCAGTTCATCGCGCGTGTTGATGTTGCGGAACGCGGCCTCCTCGTCGTCGAAGGCGACCTCGACCACCCTGAGGCTGCCGTACCAGCGGTCGATCTTGCGCCCGCCGCCGGCGAGGAAGGCGCCGAGGTGCCCGGCGAGATCGCGCCGGCACAGGCAGAACACCGGATGCGCCTGATCGAAAGTCTTCGCCACCGCGAGCTGGGCGTCGGCGGCATGCAGCGCCCCAGCCAGACGTTCGACGAGGTCGGCGGGGAGGAAGGGCGAGTCGCAGGGCGCGGTCACCACCAGCGGATGTTGTGCGCGCACCAGCGCCGCGTGCAGCCCGGCGAGCGGGCCGGCGAAGCCGCCGATGTCGTCGCCGAACACGGGGTAACCAAAGGCCTGCCAGGCTTCGAGGTTCTGGTTGGCGTTGATGATCAGCGCGTCGACCTGGGGGGCGAGGCGCTCGAGCGCGTGCGCGGCCATCGGCCGGCCGGCGAGCGTGACCAGGCCCTTGTCGACGCCGCCCATGCGATTGCCCTGGCCACCGGCGAGGAGCACGCCGGTGATGCGGTGGTCGGCAGGGCGGGAGAAGGTGTGTGCGTTCATTGTTGGTCGTGTTTCGGGGTCATGGAGGCGCGCGCGGCGCCTTCAGGGGCGGCGTCGGCCGATGCGTGTTGCCGCCTTCAGTCGCGCTCGAAGCGGTCGTCGCCGGAAAACAGCAGGTAGTGCTTGCCCTGGGCGCGGCCGATCATGGTGAGGCCGATCTTTTGCGCGATCCGCCAGCCCATGTGGGTGAGGCCGGAGCGCGAGACCAGGAAGGGAATGCCCATCTGCGCGGTCTTGATCACCATCTCCGAAGTCAGCCGGCCGGTGGTGTAGAAGATCTTGTCGGTGCCGTCCTCGCCGTCTAGCCACATCTGGCCGGCGATCGCATCCACCGCGTTGTGGCGGCCGACGTCCTCGAAGAACATCAGGATCTCGCAGCCTTCGCGCGTGGCCCTGGCGAGCGCACAGCCGTGCACCGCGCCGGCCTGCTTGTAGATGGACTCGTGGTGGCGCACCGCCTCCATCAGCGCGTACAGCGTCGACTGCTTCAGATGGCGGTCGTGCGGCAGGCGGATCTGGTCGATCTCGTCCATCAGACCACCGAAAACCGTGCCCTGGCCGCAGCCGGTGGTGACCGTGCGGCTGCCGAGCTTGCGCTCGGCGTCCTGCATGCCGCCGCGGGTGGTGACCGCGACCGCGTCGCTTTCCCAGTCGACCTGCACCGCGGTGATCTCGTCCAGGCTCCTGACCAGGCGCTGGTTGCGCAGCCAGCCGATGGCGAGCGCCTCGGGTGCGGCGCCGAGCGTCATCAGGGTGACGATCTCGCGCTTGTCGACATAGAGCGTGAGCGGGTGCTCGCCGGCGATCGAGGTCGGCACCGTCTCGCCGTTTTCGTTTACGGCGGGGATGTCGACGGTGAGTGGGCGGCTGGCCTGGCTCAGTTGGGGACGTTGGGGCGGGGTCATCGCGGCGGGGCTGGGGATGCGTGAGCTGCCGATTGTAGCCGCAAGTCCTGCTGGGCATGGTCGGGGCTGCGGCTTCCAAGCGGGCTTGGGGCCGCAGCCCCGACCCGGTCTCGTGGCGCGCGGCTTCGATCCGGCCCTGGAGCCGCGACGGAGCGCGCTGCCCGCCGCCTCGGCGCTCCTGAAGTTGGCGTGCCCCGCCGCGGCCCCAAGGCCTCGCGGTTGCGGATGCCGACCGCCGTCGGTGCGTGACGGTGGTGTTTTCTGCAGGAGCGCCGGCAGGCGCGAATGCGGCGCCCGCAATCCGCGCGACGGCCTCTCCGTCACCCGGATCACCGCCGCGGGCTTTTTTTGCGGTCGCACGGTGGCGGGCGGGCACGTATCCTATGGAAGACGCAGGCCTTCCTTTCCGGGTGCAACACGATGAAAGACTTCCCGATCGCGGTGATCATGGAACGCCGCCGTTTGAACAACCCCTGGGTCGATGCCGCCTGGGAGGCGGTGGGGGTGGTGCCCGCCTTCGCCGACGCCGAGCGCGCGCCGCGCCGCATCGTCGACGAGGTAGAGCGCAGCCAGTGGCGCTGCGCAGGCTTCGTGCTCGAGCTCTTCCGCGACGAGGCGGAGAACTACTTCGCCAACATCACCGCGCCGATCCCGAAGATTTTCGTGCTCTGGCGCATCGAGGGCGAGCTCGCCCTGCCGGCGGCGGTGTCGGTGAGCTACGGCGAGGCGGCGCGCTGGCTGGATTCGGGCGAGCAGGTCGACGGGGTGGCGATGCCGCGCGAGATCGCCGACTGGGTGGGGGATTTCGTGAACACCCACTACAAGCCGGAGCCCAAGAAGAAGCTCAGGCGCAACGACCCGCTTGGCCTGGAGCGGAGGCGGACATGAGCGGCGGTTTCGTCGGGCGCTGGTCGCGGCGCAAGCTGGCTGCTGCCGGCAAGGCGGCGCTGGCCGATGAGCCTGCCGACGTGCGGGCGAGCATGGCGCGGCAGGGCGCCACGGATAGGCCAGGCGCCGCCGCAGTGGCGACCACGCCCGGCTCGGGTGAGGGTGCGGCGGGCGTCGTGGCGCCCGCCGCCGAGACGCCGTTGCCGGCTGTCGAGGGCTTGACGCTCGACTCGGATTTCAGCGCCTTCCTGAAGGAGGAGGTGAGCGAGGCGCTGCGCCGAAAGGCGCTGCGCAAGCTGTTTTCCGATCCTCACTTCAATCGCATGGACGGGCTCGACATCTACATTGATGACTACTCCCGGCCCGACCCGATCCCGCCCGATATCCTTGCCCGGCTCAGGCATGCGCGTGAGTGGCTGCAGTCGGACGCGGATGAGGGCGCGGCAGGGGTGGAAGGTGGCGAGGAGATCGCACGCGGTGACGGGGCCGGGGCGTTGGCGCCCGCGGCTGGTCGCGTGGCGGAACCTGATGCGCAGCCAGCGAAGGTCGCCGCCGCGACGGCCACTCCCGTTTCAGAGGCGAAAAGCGGCGCGGCCGTTCTGCCGGCGGCCAGCGGGCTCGATGGCGCGGTTGAGGAGCCCGCTGCGGGCACCGACGCACCGGTGTCGGGACAAAAAACACCGTAAGCGACATTTTGTCCCGCAACATGTCGAGCGCTTCTCGTTTTGCAGACTTTCAGGGTGTCGGGCGGGTTTTTGCTGTCAGTGGGCTGGCCTATGAAATGCTTTGCATGGTCGTCAAGTTGGAGACCTCATGTCCGGCACGCGCGCAACGCCCCCCTCGGTCCATGTCTGTGACTGCAACCGCAGCTTCACCGTTGATGCCGCCTGCCTGCCGGCAGGCGCCCAGTGCCATCACGCCCTGTGCGGGGCCGAGTCGGCAGCGCTCGAGGCGGCGCTCGCCGAGGGCGGCGAGGTCCATGTCGCCTGTACGCAGGAAACCGCCCTGTTCGGCGAGCTCGCCGAGGCGCAGGGCGCGGGCGAGCGCATCCGCTTCTTCAACCTGCGCGAGAACGCCGGCTGGTCGGCAGAGTCCGCAGCGGCCGGCCCCAAGCTCGCCGCGCTGATCGCGGCCGCGACCACGCTGGCCGATCCGGAGCCGGTGGCGGCGGTGCAGATGAGCGCCGGGCGCACTCTGCTGATCATCGGCGAGGCGGGCGCGGCGCTGGGTTGGGCGGAGCGCCTGGCCGGCAGCTTCGAGCCGGCGGTGCTGATCACCGCGCGCACGGCAGATGCCGAGTTGCCCGCGGTCAACGCGTATCCGGTGTGGTCAGGCGGCCCGGTCAGACTCGCTGGCCACCTCGGCGCCTTCGATCTCGAATGGACGCAGGAGAATCCGATCGACCTCGAGCTGTGCGTGCGCTGCAACGCCTGCGTGAAGGCCTGCCCCGAGGGTGCGATCGGCTGGGACCTGCAGGTCGACGTCGAGGCCTGTCGCAGCCACCGCGCCTGCGTCGCCGCCTGCGGCGAAATCGGCGCGATCGACTTCGCGCGCGCCGACGTGGCACGCAGCGAGCGCTTCGACCTCGTCCTCGACCTCTCGCCCGCGCCGCTGCTGCGCCGCGTCGAACTCCCCGACGGCTACGCCGCGCCGGGGCGCGACCCCTTCGAGCAGGCGCTCGCGGTGCAGGCGCTGGGCGAATTCGTCGGCGAGTTCGAGAAGCCGCGCTACGTCGGCTTCGAGGCTGGCCTGTGCGCGCACAGCCGGGCGAAGAAGACCGGGTGCGCGAACTGCATCGAGGCCTGTGCCACCGAAGCGATCCGCAGCCAGGGCGACGTAATCGCGGTCGATCCCTGGCTGTGCAAGGGCTGCGGCACCTGCAGCACGGTGTGCCCGTCGGGTGCGCTGTCCTTCCAGTATCCGCGCGTGCCCGAGCTCGGCCAGCGCGTGAAGACGCTGCTCGCCGAGTACGCCCGCGCTGGCGGCGAGGATGCCTGCCTGCTGTTCCACTCTGCCGAGGCCGGCACCGCGACCATCGCGCGCCTGGCCCGGCGCGGCCGCGGCCTGCCGGCGCGGGTGATCCCGGTCGAGGTGTGGAGCGCGGACGCGGTCGGGCTGGACCTGATGCTCGGCAGCCTCGCGCTCGGCGCCTGCCAGGTGGCGGTGCTCGCCGCCGGCAGCCACGACGCCGCGCCGCTGCAGGCGCAGGCCGGTCACGGCCAGACCATCCTTTCGGCGCTCGGCTACGGCGGCGAACACCTGCGCGTGATCGAGGCGGACGCCGACGACTGGCAGGTGCTCGAGCGCGCGCTGTACGACTGGGCACCCGCCACCGGCGTTGCCGAGCCCGCGCGCTTCCAGTTGCTGCCAAAGAAGCGCGAGACGCTGGACTTCGCGCTGCGCCACCTGGTCGCCCACGCGCCTGCCGCGGCGACGCCCGCCGGCCTGCCGGCGGCGATCGCACTCGGGGCTGGCGCGCCCTTCGGCCAGGTGCTGGCCTCCGATGCCTGCACGCTCTGCATGTCCTGTACCGGCGCCTGTCCGGCCGGCGCGCTGCGCGCGGCCAGCGACGCCTATCGCCTCGAGTTCGTCGAGAAGAACTGCCTGCAGTGCGGGCTGTGCGACGTTTCCTGTCCCGAGTCCGCGATCACGCTCGAGCCGCGCCTGCTGCCGGGCGAATACGGTATCGAGAGTAGCCGCCGCGCACGCACGCTGCGCGAGGCCGACATCTTCCACTGCACTGCCTGCGGCAAGGCTATGGGCGCCGCGCCGCTGATCGAATCCATGATCGCCCGCCTGTCCGGGCACTCGATGTTCGCCGGCGCGGCCGAGCGCGCGCGCCTGCGCATGTGCGCCGACTGCCGGGTGATCGACATGATGAAGGCCGGATCCTCCGTGAAGGCCTGGGACCTCACTGAATGAACGACTCCGAATGAACGCCGCCGAAAACGCCACCATCGCCATCCAGCCGCAGCCGACCTGGTCGGACGAGGACCGCGCTCGCGCCGAGCACTATGCGCTGCTCGCCCGCCTGTTCCACGCCGCGCCCGACGCCGCGCTGATAGGCGTGCTTGCGCAGGCTGGGCAAACGCTCGGCGGTAGCGAGGGCGAGCTGCCGCGCGCGTGGGCCGCCCTGGGCGCCGCGGCGCAGGCGACGCCGTTGCAGACCGTGGCCGACGAGTTCGACGCGCTGTTCGTCAGCGTCGGCAAGCCCGAGGTGATGAGCAACGGCTCCTGGTATCTCACCGGCTTCCTGCAGGAAGAGCCGCTCGCCGAGCTGCGCGACGACCTCGCGGAACTCGGCCTGGGGCGTCGGCCCGGGATCACCGAGACCGAGGACCACATCGCCGCGCTCGCCGAGGTCATGCGCCACCTGGTGCTGACCGGGCCGGACGAGGCTGGGCTGGCGCGCCAGCGGCGCTTCTTCGGCCGCCACATCGCGCCATGGTATGCGCAGTTCGCCGGCGCGCTGGCGGCGGCGCCCGGGGCGGATTTCTACGCGAAGGTCGGCAGCCTGCTGGCGGCCTTCATGGACATCGAGCGCGAGGCGTTCGACATGCTGGAGGCGGAAGCGCGCTGAGCGCGGCCGCCATGGAAACGAGGCCGGGTCGGCATGAGCCGCTCCGGCGCATAGAGGGGAGAGCGAGGATGAAGGACGAAAACACCAAGCTGTCGCGCCGCAACTTCCTGGCCGCGATCGGTGCCGGCGGTGCCGCGGGCGCCGCCGCGCTGGCCGCGACCGCCGCGCAAGCCACGCCAGTCACCGCCAAGGTGGTCGAGGACGCGCGCCGCGAGGCCGCCGACCAGGGCGTGAGCGAGCACATGCGCAATTACTACCGCACGACGCGGATCTGAGGAGGACGCGAGGATGTTGACGAAGAAATCCGCGACCGCCGCGACCAGCGCGCGTCGCCTGCGCGGCGCCACCGCGCGCCAGCTCGGCCAGACCATGGACCGCCGCGCCTTCCTCAAGCGCTCCGGCCTGGGCGTGGGTGCCGGCGCGCTCGCCACCCAGTTGCCGTACAACTTCATCGGCGCCGCCGAGGCCGCCGCGCCCGCGGGCGCCGCGCGCGCCGAGGGCAAGGCCGAGGTGCGCCGCACCGTGTGCACCCACTGTTCGGTGGGCTGCGCCAGCGACGCCATCGTGCGCAACGGCGTGTGGGTGCACCAGGAGCCGGTGTTCGACTCGCCGATCAACCTCGGCGCGCACTGCGCCAAGGGCGCGGCGCTGCGCGAGCACGGCCACGGCGAGTACCGCCTCAAGTATCCGATGAAGCTGGTTGACGGCAAGTACCAGAAGATCTCGTGGGAACAGGCGCTGAACGAGGTCGGCGACCGCCTGCTGAAGATCCGCGAGGAATCCGGCGCCGACGCCGTGTACTGGATCGGATCGAGCAAGCACAACAACGAGCAGTCCTACCTGCTGCGCAAGTTCGTCTCCTTCTGGGGCACCAACAACTGCGACCACCAGGCGCGCATCTGCCACTCCACCACCGTGGCGGGCGTGGCGAACACCTGGGGTTACGGCGCGATGACGAACTCCTACAACGACATGCAGAACGCCAAGGCGATGCTGTTCATCGGCTCGAACGCGGCCGAGGCGCACCCGGTGTCGCTGCTGCACATCCTGCACGCCAAGGAAAACGGCGCCAGGATGATCGTGGTGGACCCGCGCTTCACCCGCACCGCGGCCAAGGCCCACCAGTACATCCGCATCCGCTCCGGCACCGACGTGCCCTTCCTGTTCGGCCTGCTCTACCACATCTTCCAGAATGGCTGGGAAGACAAGCAGTACATCGACGATCGCGTCTTCGGCATGGACAAGATCCGCGAGGAGGTGCTCGCCAAGTGGACGCCGGACAAGGTGGAAGAAGCCTGCGGCGTGCCCGCGGACCAGATGCTGCTGGCCGCGCGCACCATGGCCGAGAACCGCCCGAGCACCATCGTCTGGTGCATGGGCCAGACCCAGCACTCGATCGGCAACGCGATGGTGCGCGCCTCCTGCATCCTGCAGCTCGCGCTCGGCAACATCGGCAAGGCGGGCGGCGGTGCCAACATCTTCCGCGGCCACGACAACGTGCAGGGCGCGACCGACGTCGGCCCCAACCCCGACTCGCTGCCCGGCTACTACGGCCTCGCGGCGGGCTCGTGGAAGCACTGGTCGAGCGTGTGGGGCGTGGACTACGAGTGGGTCAAGGGCCGCTACGCCTCGCAGGAGCTGATGGAGAAGTCCGGCATCACGGTGTCGCGCTGGATCGACGGCGTGCTCGAGAACAAGGACCTGATCGACCAGCCCGCCGGCAACCTGCGCGCGGTGGTGTACTGGGGCCACGCGCCCAACTCGCAGACGCGCGGCGCCGAGATGGTCGAGGCGATGAAGAAGCTCGACACCCTGGTGGTGATCGACCCCTACCCGTCAGCCACCGCGGCGATGGCGGCGATGGTGCGAAAGGACGGCGTGTACCTGCTGCCGGCCTGCACCCAGTTCGAGACCCACGGCTCGGCTACCGCGTCGAACCGCTCGCTGCAGTGGCGCGAGAAGGTCATCGAGCCGCTGTTCGAGTCCAAGCCCGACCACACCATCATGTACGCCTTCGCGAAGAAGTTCGGCTGGGGCGAGCAGTTCGTGAAGAACATCAAGGTGGAGAAGGACGCCCAGGGCTGGGACGAGCCGAGCATGGAGGACACGCTGCGCGAGATCAACCGCGGCACCTGGACCATCGGCTACACCGGCCAGTCGCCCGAGCGCCTCAAGCTGCACATGAAGAACATGCACACCTTCGACGTGAAGACGCTGAAGGCGGTGGGCGGCCCCTGCGACGGTGAATACTTCGGCCTGCCGTGGCCGTGCTACGGCACGCCCGAGATGAAGCACCCGGGCACGCCCAACCTGTATGACACCTCCAAGCACGTCATGGAAGGCGGCGGCAACTTCCGCGCCAACTTCGGCGTCGAGAAGGACGGCGTGTCGCTGCTCGCCGGCGAGGGCTCGGCCTCCAAGGGCGCCGACCTGCAGATGGGCTACCCCGAGTTCGACCACGTGCTGTTGAAGAAGCTGGGCTGGTGGGACGAGCTCACCGAGGCCGAGAAGGCCGCGGCCGAGGGCAAGAACTGGAAGACCGACCCCTCGGGCGGCATCATCCGCGTCGCCATGAAGAACCACGGCTGCCACCCCTTCGGCAACGCCAAGGCGCGCGCGGTGGTGTGGAACTTCCCCGACCCGATCCCGCAGCACCGCGAGCCGATCTACTCGCCGCGCCCGGACCTGGTTGCCAAGTACCCGACC
>Ga0209573_1003392_pt1 | contig 17605 bp, 14 predicted proteins | sample TNRBio252014_DNA_FD_185870 | JGI IMG/M metagenome (GOLD analysis project Ga0209573, IMG submission 185870) | Wastewater treatment Type I Accumulibacter community from EBPR Bioreactor in Madison, WI, USA - TNR Reactor_6/25/2014_ DNA (SPAdes)... | ecosystem: Engineered > Bioreactor > EBPR >...
CGGTGCGCATGATGATCTCACCACCGGCATCATAAAAAACGGGACAAGGCACGCCCCAGGTGCGCTGTCGGCTGATGCACCAGTCGGGCCGGCCACTGACGGTGCCGTGGATGCGATTGCGCGAGGACGCGGGCAGCCAGGTGACCTTGTCGATCTCGCTGAGGGCCTTTTCGCGGATGGCGTCGATCTTGATGAAGAACTGCTCGACGGCGCGGAAGATGATGGGCGTCTTCGAGCGCCAGCAATGCGGATACTGGTGGACGTACTTTTCGTTGCCGAGGATCGCTCCCTTGGCGGTGAGGATCTCGATGATGCCGTCGTTGCTGGAGAAGACGTGCTTGCCGATGAAGTCAGGCAATCCGCACTCGGCGGTGAATTTGCCCTCGGCATCGACGGGCGAAAGGATGTCGAGCCCGTGCTCGCGGCCAGCCTGGTAGTCGTCCGCGCCGTGTCCGGGGGCGATGTGGACCGCGCCGGTGCCGGTGTCGTCGGTGACGAAGAGGGTGTTGATGACCTTCGAGGTGCGCGGGAGGAAGGGATGCTGGGCCGCGCCGCCGTTCAAGGCGCTGCCTTTGAAGGTGTCGTTCGCATGCGAAGTATCGAGCACGAAGCCGGTGCTGGCGGCAAAGCCTTCGAGACGTGACTTCGCGATGACGAGCTTCTCGCTGCGGCCATCGGCATGCGTGAACTTGCCGCAGACGTACTCAAACTCAGGATGCAGTGCGATGGCGAGGTTCGCAGGCAAGGTCCACGGCGTGGTGGTCCAGATGACGAGCGATGCGCCTTCCGCTCCGGGCGGTGGCGTGACGAGCGCGAATTTCACGAACACCGCAGGGGAGGTTTTCTCCTTGTACTCGACTTCCGCTTCCGCGAGCGCGGTTTGCGCACCGTAGCTCCAGAGCACGGGACGCTTCATGCGATAGACGAGGCCCTTTTCGACGGCCTTGCCAAAGGTGCGCAGGATGCCGGACTCGTAGCCGGGATCGAGCGTGAGATACGGATTGTCCCAATCGCCGAAGACGCCGAGGCGCTTGAAACTGGTGCGCTGAATGTCGATGTACTTGCGTGCCTCGGCCTCGGAACGCGTGCGAACCTCGACCGGCGTGAGACCGGCGGCGGATTTCACCACCTTGAACTCGATGGGCAGGCCATGGCAGTCCCAGCCGGGGATGAAGGGCGTGTGGAAGCCCGCCATGGTCTTCGACTTCACGATGAGGTCTTTCAGCACCTTGTTCAGCGCGGTGCCCATGTGGACGTCGCCATTCGCAAAGGGCGGGCCGTCATGCAGGATGAACGTGGGCTTGCCTTTGCTCTGAGCGACGATGCGCTGGTAGAGCTTTCCCTCCTGCCACTTCGCGAGGCGCTGCGGCTCCCGCGTGACGAGATCGGCCTTCATGGGAAAGTCGGTCTTCGGCAGGAGGACGGTGTCTTTGTAGTTTTTGGCAGTGTCGGGGGCGCTCATGGTTCAGGGAAAAAGGAGGGCGAGGGTAGCGCGGGCCGGGCGGGTGGCAAGGGAAGCGTCAAGGAGTCAAGGCTGCGCCGGTCAGGGAGTGGTCAAGGCGGTGGCTCGTCCTCCTGCTATGAGGGCGTCGGTCAAGGTTGTCTTTTGAATGTTTTTGTTTTTTGGTCAACGACGGTTGGTTGGTGTTGGTGGAATGGCTTGTTGATTGGCTTGGTAACGGCTTCCTCCAGCTCTTGAGGGCTTCATGCTCCTCTCATCCTGCTATCCGCACATGATCGTTGATCAGTGCCATTTACTTGATTCGTCGGTGGAGGCTGGAGGAACGGGCGGCGGCTCTACTCGGCGGACAGTTCTTCACTGCCCAAGGAGGACGGCGAACTCGCCGCACCGTTCCAAATTCGTTTGTCAGGTCTCAAGGATGGGTCAGTGGCGCTTTCTCCTTCTCGCTGTTTTGAGGTTTATCGACATCCAGCCCGCCGTTTGGGCTCCTTCAGGCTGCTGCGATCAGGCCCAGCTCGGCCAGGCTGCAACGCCCGGTGTTGAGCCGCCACAGGTCCACGGCCAGTTCTCGCGCCAGTGCCACCACACCTTTGCGACCGACTTTCGCGCTTGCCGCCCGGGTGCTTTGGTTGCGCAGCCGCGTGTGGAGCTTTTCCAGCCGCTTCCAGCCCGATTGCAGGCGGATGAGCCTCCACACGGCCTCCACCAATGCGTGCCTCAATCGCGGATTGCCATGCTTGTTGATGTGCCCCTGCCTGCGGCTGCCGCCACTGCTGTGCTCGCTGGGACACAGCCCGGTGTAACTGCTGACTTGCCGCCGGTTGTTGAAGCGGCTCCAGTCGATGACTTCGTGCGCGATGATTTGCTCGGTGAGCGCTCCAAGCCCTTTGGGGCGCTGCTGCGCGGGCGCGGCCATGGCTTCGACCTGCTTGGTGCGCTCGCTCACAAAGACCTCCATCTGCACGAGCATCTGGCGCAGCGGCTCAATGAGTTCACGCAGCCATGGCGGCAGCTTGGCGGAGCATTTCGGCCAGGTGCTTTTACGCCACCAGCGCCCACTCAGCTCATGCCCCTGGCTCATGGCGTGGCTGCGGCCCATGGCGGCGAGCCTCTTGACTTCTTTGACGAAGCTGCCGCGCTGCCGGCTCAGGGCGCGCTTTTGCTCCTGAGCCGCCTCGGGCACGCGCACCACGGCCAGGGCGTGTTTGTTGCCTGCCTCATAACGCGCCAGATGCTCGGCGAGCTCGCGCGCGTCGCGCCCGTCGGTCTTGACCTTGCTGCCATGCTTGTCCCAGTCCTGCGGGCGCACCACATGGCAGGTGATGCCTGCGGCGGCAAGCTCGCGCTGCAAGGTGTAGCCCAGCGGCCCGGCCTCGTAGCAGCAGACCACACGCCCGGCCAGGACGAGCTGCTTGCGCGCCCAGGCGATGAACTCGGCGGGCTTGAAGCGTTGCGCGGGCTGCGGCGTGGCTCCATCAAGCTTGCGGCAAACGACATACTGCCGCAGGTGGACATCAATGCCCAGGTGGATGATCTGCGCCTTGCTCCCACTGTGATTTTCAGGCGGGGCGGGTGATGCCTTGCGGCTCTTGTTGTTGCGGATAGTTTGTGCGGCCATGTGGGTGGTGGGTTCGGATTTCTTCAGCTTCCCTTCCTATCACCGTTTCGCTTCGGTGACTCCGCCCACATGGTATCTACTCGAACTCGTCCTCGTGTCGTTGGCGAGAGGAGTTAGGGGTTACGAGTTAGGAGAGGTGTGTTGGCGTGATTTTGAGAGGTGTGGGTGTTGGCGGAGTCGCAGAATCGAGGACGAGTAGGAGTAGGAGGACGAGTAGGATTTGAAATCAATCGCGTAGCGCGACGGCGGGATCCACGCGGGCGGCGAGCCATGCGGGTGGCAGGGCGGCGAGGAGGCAGAGGGTGATGGAGCCGAGGCAGGTGGCGAGGATGAACCAAGGCTCGATTTGTGCCGGGATGGTGGAGAGGAACATGCCGGCGGCCGAATCGGTGTTCCCGCCGCTGAGGATCGCGATGCCCAGGCGGATGTCATCGCGCAGCCAGAGCACGAGGCCGCTCAGGGTGAGGCCGGTCAGCGTGCCGAGCGTGCCGACAAAGGCCGCCTGCGCGACGAAGATGCCGATGATCTGGCTCTGCCGCGAGCCGAGCGCGGTGAGCACGCCGATCTCACGCCGTTTCTGCGTGGTGACGGTGATCGTGGTGTTCATGACGGAGAACGCGGCCACGACGGCGATGATCAGGAGTACGATCCACATCATCACGCGCTCGTTGCTCATGGCGGCGAGGCGCGCATCGCCCGCATCGGTCCAAAGCGAGGCGCTCCAGCCTGCGGGGAGGAATCCAGCGGCGGTGAAGCGCTTCATCACGTCCTTCACCTCGCCGGGCTGTTTCAATTCGATCAGCACACCACTCACCTGATCGCCGTAGCTGAAGACCTGCTGGGCGGTTTCGAGCGTGGTGTAGCCGTAGGCCCCGGCGGTCTCGGAGCGGGTGTAGCCCTGAAGGATGAGCTCCCGCGCATGCAGCTTGATGTTCTTGTAAGCGGCGTGGCGTTTGGCTTCGTCCTGTTCGTCGGAGGCGATGCGGAAACGTTGCACGGCGCTGGTGACATTCGTGGAGGCATAGACGCTGATTTTGTCTCCGGGATGCGCATCGAGCTGGCCTGCGATGTAGTCCGCACAGACCACGCCGCCATGACGCAGCTCCAAGGAGCCTTCGAGGCGGTGCGGCGCGATCTTGGCCATGTAAAACTTCGCGCCGTCCGCCGGCAAACCAATGACATCCATGCCAGACTGCATGCCTTCACGCTCCGCATACATGACACCGCGAAGGTAGCTGCTCGCGGCCAGCACGTCCGGCTGCGCGCGTACTTGAGCGAGCAAATCTGCTGTCGCTTTGGTTGAAGCAGGCTTCTGGCCCTGCGGGTGCAGCAGGATGTGCGGCTCCGAGCCGATCAAGACCTTGCGAAACTCGCCTTCAAAGCCCTTCATCACCGAACTGACGACGATCATCATCAGCACGCCCACCGCGACGCCGAGGATCGAGATGACCGTGATCACCGATACGAACGAACGCTTCGCACGCAGATAGCGTCGGGCGAGGAAGAGAGTGACGTTCGAAAGCATGGGAACGCATCAAAGCGATGCGCGGGCGGGATTCGAGGAGAAAGTGAGGAATGAACAACGGTGCAGGGGTGAAGGAGCGGTGGCACCGCGCATTCCATGCGCAAAGCCGCCCAATCCCGCCTGCAAGGTGGCCCGATGGATGCGCGTTTGGTTTTTTGGAGTTCGGCGCTAAACTGTCGCGCTCCAAAACCCCCAGATGACCCCGCGTTTCCAGTTTCCCTCTCTCGTTTTGGGCGGCCTTGCCGTCGCCTGCTCGTTCGCCACGGCGGCGGACACGTTTCCGCCGGACCAGATCGAGTTCTTCGAGAAAAACATCCGCCCGGTGCTCGCGGAGCGCTGCTACGAGTGCCACGGCGCTCACAAGCATCAAAACGGCCTGCGCCTCGACTCCCGTGCCGCTGTCGTGCGCGGCAGTGATTACGGCAAGGTCGTCGAGCCTGGCAATCCGAGCGCCAGCAAGCTGATCAAGGCCATCAATCATGCCGCTGGTGTCGAGGCAATGCCGAAGAAGGGCGACAAGCTGCCCGCGCCGCAGATCGCCGCGCTGGAGAAATGGATCAGCCTGGGCCTGCCCTGGCCGACGGAGCCTGAAGTGGCCGATCATGCGGCTCCGAAGGCCGATCCGATGCAGCATTGGGCCTTCAAGCCGGTGCAAAAGCCCGCGTTGCCCGCCGGTTTCACCGGCAATCCGATTGATGCCTTGGTTGGAGCCAAACTGAAAGCCGCTGGCCTCGATTTCGCGCCTCCTGCCGAGCCTGCCACGCTCACCCGCCGCCTCTTCCTCAGCCTCACCGGCCTGCCGCCGACTTTCGATGATTTGCAGAAGAAGCGCGATCCCCAGTCTGTGATCAGCGAGCTGCTCGCCAAACCCGCCTACGGCGAGCGCTGGGCGCGTGTCTGGCTCGATGTGGTGCGCTACGCGGACACCAACGGCTACCAGGTCGCGGGCCGCAGCAATTTCTACCCCTATGCCTACGCCTACCGCGACTGGATTGTGAAGTCGCTCAACGAGGACATGCCGTATGACAAGTTCGTGAGCTACCAGCTCGCGGCAGACCGTCTGACCGCCGCCACTCCAAACGCCCCCGACCTTGCGGCGCTGGGTTTCTACAATGTCGGCGAGCGGTTTATCAACGACCGCGTGCTCATCACCGACGACCGCATTGATGTCATCGGCCGTGGCCTGCTCGGTCTCACGGTCGGCTGCGCCCGCTGCCACGATCACAAATTCGATCCCATTCCGAGCCGTGACTACTATGCGATGTACAGCATCCTCAACAGCAGCGACGAGCCGGACGAGCCCGCGATGCCCATCATCGGCAAGGCAGCGAATGAAAAAGACGGCCAGGACTACGACGTCAAGGTCGCGGAGATTCACAAGAAGGAACTCGACTTCAAGCGCACGGTTTATGACGAGCTGCGGCAGCAGGAGCGCCTCGCTGACTACCTCATTTTTGCGCAGGAGACTGTCAGCATCACGGACAACACTGTCTTCCGTGGCAAAGCCGGCCAGATGAAGCTGCGCGACAAGGTGGCCGACAAGTGGCGCGACTTCCTGAAGCGTTACGCGCTCCAGGCCAAGCCGCATCCGGTCATGGTGGCCTGGAAGCGTTTTGCCGGCCTGCCTGCGGGCGAATTCGCCGCCAAGGCGCCTGCCATCACGCAAGAACTCGCCAAACCTGACAGCGGCTGCTCGCCGGAGATTGCCGCCACCTTTGCCAAAGCGCCGCCGAAGTCGCTGAAGGACGTGGCCAGTGCCTACGCGCAGATCATTCTCGCCGACAAGACGGAGCCGATGCGCCAGCTCATGCAGGACAAGCTCTCGCCCATGTCCGTGCCGGTCGAAGCTGCGGATGCTTTCTTCACTCGCAAGGATCTCGAAACGACCGTGCGTCTGAGCAATGAGCGGGCAAAAATCGATGCCACGCATCCCGGTGCGCCGCCACGTGCGATGGTGCTGCTGGACAAGCCGAAGCCGAACGACGTGCGTGTTTACATCCGTGGCAATCCTGCACGGCAGGGCGAAGTGGCCCCGCGCGCCTGGCTCACGATGTTTGGCGGCCAGAAGTTCACCGACGGCAGCGGCCGCCTGGAACTCGCCCGGCAAGTCACCAGCAAAGACAACCCCCTCACCGCTCGCGTCATTGTGAACCGCGTGTGGATGCAGCATTTCGGCAGGCCGCTCGTCTCGCAGACCAGCGACTTCGGGGTGCAGACGCCCAAACCCGCCCAGGCTGAATTGCTCGACTATCTGGCCGCCAGCCTCATGGAAAACGGCTGGAGCCTCAAAAAGCTGCACACGCTCATCCTCAGCAGCCGCACCTGGCAGCAGAGCAGCCACGCCACGCCGGAGAAGCTCACGAAGGACGCCGACAACGAACTGCTCAGCCGCTTCAACCGCCAGCGCCTGGATTACGAGACGATGCGCGATGCCATCCTCGCCACAACCGGTGAACTTGACGCGAAAACCCTCGGCGGACGCGCCATTGAACTGAGCGCGAAGGAGGCCGAGGCCCGCCGCACGCTTTATCTCAAAGTGGACCGTTACGACCAGGCCAGCGTGCCCGCGATGTTTGACTTCGCCAATCCCGACAGCCACAGCCCGCAGCGTTTCAACACCACCGTTCCGCAGCAGGCGCTCTTTTTGATGAACAGCCCCTTCATGCGCGCCCGTGCCGATGCCATCGCCAAGGCCACGCCGCTGAAAGGCAGCACGCTCGACTCCGAGGCCATCCGCGCGATGTATCAGCGCATCCTCGCCCGCGATCCGAAGCCCGATGAAGTCGAGCTGGCCCAGCGCTTCGCGGCGGATGCCGACGCGCTCAATGGCGAAAAACCTTTCCGCTGGAGCTACGGCTCGATGAAGCTCTCTCGCACGCCCGATGGCAAACCCGGCTTCGCCGAGTTTCAGCCCTTCGCCCATCTCACCGAACGCGGCGGCGGCGGGCAGAAGCTCTGGAGTCCTGGTGCCAAGATCCCTGATCCCGATCCGAAATGGGGCCACGCCTTCTGGGCCAACTACGGCGGCCATGCCGCGCCCAAAGACCTCGCTGTCACTGCCCGCTGGCATGTGCCCACGGACATGAAAGTCAGCATCGACGCCGTTTTGAGCCGCGGCAGCGACCGTGGCGACGGCGTCCGCGCCTGGATTCACAACAGCCGCACCGGCGTCGTCTCCGAATACTTCTGTACGCCGAAGAACAAAAAAGTGCCCACCCAGATCACCACCGACGTGAAGCGTGGCGACATCGTGAGCTTCATCGTCCACAACGAAACCGGCACTGACAGCGACAGCTTCGACTGGCAGCCGCAAATTACCCGCGCTGACAACGGTGAAGTCCTCACCAACGCCAAAAACGACTTCTGCGATGCCAACCGCTGGCCCTTCGGCCGCCCAAAGCCCCAGCAGCCGCTCAGTCAGCTCGCGCAGGTGCTCATGATCAGCAACGAGTTCATGTTTGTGGATTAAAGTTGTCCTGTTCCTGCGGAACAGGATGTCTTGTTGCACAGCAACAAGACTACTTTGCGCTCGACACCGCCACACGCGGTTCGGTATCTTGTAGCGCATGAAGTCGATCATTCGCGTCGCTACCGTCATGTCGTCACTCGCTCTGCTCATCGGCTGCGTCTGGTTTGCGCAGAAGAAGGCCAATCCCGCCGTCATGCCCGGCTCCAAAAGTGGAACGCTGATCATTCCCACGCAGCAGTCTCCGTCTAAAACGATCATGCCGGGCAGCAAATCCTTCACTGGTGGCCCCACGGTCAGCTCCGGCGCCCTGCGAATCGGCCAAACGCCGTCCACAAAGCCATGAGCATGGCGTCCCAACTCTCTCGAATCAGCGTGGTGGTGTTTTCGCTGACACTGTTGGTGGCTTATGTCTGGCATTCGCATGTCACGCCGAACACGCCGCCTCCCGACCCGCTCGGCCTCAGCACTGTCGAATTGGAGCTGCGGCCGGAGGTCGCCAAATTCGGGGGTTTCATCAATCACGGCAGTCCAACGCCATCCGGTGAACGACCAGCGAATGACCTGCGCATCATCAGTTCGAAGGTCATCAATCAACCGATCTTCAGCGTCAGAAAGCTGGAGCCAGAGACGCCAGAATTCCGCGCCGTGACTGCCGACTTCAAGTTGCTGGGCCTTCAAATGGTCAAAGATTTGGAGGTCGTCCCTGGCATTGTCACCACCGCGCCACAGTCTGCGGGCTTTTTGTTGAAACGTCAGGCCGATTCGCTGGAACAACCAGAAGCCATCAAGCGCATCATGTTTGATAACGACAGCGCTGCCAGGAACGAACGGATGATGACGCCCGAAAAACTGTGGGAGAACTTCCATGTGCAAATGACAATGATGTCCGGCTCGAAGTCGGGACGTGTCTTCCAGCCCTCACTTTTCAACTTCCAGCGACCGCTGCTAAAGACGGACATCCCGCTCAGACCATGACCCTCCCAGCCGTCATCCTCTCCGCCGGCCTGAGCATCCTGTTTCTCGTTGTGCTGTTTCGTCCGCTGGAAAAACTGTTTCCGGCGCGTGAGGGGCAGAAGTTCATGCGTCCGGCCTTTTGGACCGATTTGTTCTTCCTGCTCGGCCAATATCTGCTTTGGAGCGGCCTCGTGTTCTGGGCGCTGAATCATTTTCGCGGCTGGCTGGATGGCTTCGTGCCGCAAAATTTCCGCACAGCCGTCGCGGCGCAGTCGTGGTGGCTGCAGGCCGTTGAAATGATCGTGCTGAGCGATTTCATCATCTACTGGGCGCATCGCTTGCAGCATGCGGTGCCGTTTCTGTGGCGCTTTCACTCGATCCATCACAGCGCGGAGCATCTGGACTGGCTGGCGGCGCACCGGGAGCATCCGCTTGACACGATTTACACCGTCGGCCTCATCAACCTGCCCGCGTTCATCCTCGGCTTTCCGCTGGAGACGCTGGCCGGTTTCCTGGCCTTCCGCGGCCTGTGGGCCATCTTCATTCACTCAAACGTGCGCCTGCCCATCGGCCCGCTGCGCATGATCATCGGCGCGCCTGAGCTGCATCACTGGCATCACGACAAAGCGCGTGACGCGGGCAATTACGCGAACATCTCGCCGCTGATGGACATCCTCTTTGGCACCTATCGCTGCCCTGATCACGAACCTCCGGCCTTCGGCATCCACGAGCCGATTTCCAAGCACTACCTCGGCCAGCTCTGGCATCCGTTTCGGCGGCGCCAACGGTGTGAACCTCGATTAAAATGATGGGGCGTGGTCATCAGCCGAACTGTGGGCGCAGATCAACGACCTTGGTTCCGGCAATCTCGTCATGCAACGTGCGCTTGTTGTCACGGAAGATCATCAAGCAATCCACGATCATGAAGATGAAGTTCACGATTGGAACGAGATAAAGAATCTGCATGATCACCATACGTCGGGTGATAATACGAATGCGGTCACACGGACCGCCTTCAACGCGGTCGATGCGCAGTTTGAGGACTCTTTTGCCGATGGTCTGGCCATTGGCGAGAAAGATCCAGTTGATGCCAACGAGAATAAACAATGCGGCGGCAGACCAGAGGATATTTTCGGCATTAAATGCGAACATCGAGCCGCCAGCGGCCTGTCGCTCCATCTCCCGCTGGAAAGTGCCGGTTAAATACTGCAACGGCATGAAAATGACCATGAGGATGAGTGAATCTAGCAATGATGCGACGAGCCGGTGCCAGCGGCTCGCGAGCGGCAGTTCCTGATCGGCGACAGGAGCGGAAAGGATGGCAGACTGTGGGGCGGCGTAGGGATTGAATTCTTCGTTCATGTAGAACCGCGCTTAACACAAAACGCGTTCCATAGTCCAGAGGAAACCGCGCTGGCCTGCCGCCACACAAGCATGGTTGTTTTCCCGTCTTGTTGGAAAACATCGGACGCGGCATGATCCCGCACCCTCGCATGGACTTTCCTGCCCGGTCCTGACGATCTGGCCCGGAATGGCAAGATCAGCCCCATCTTGTCGTACATGCCGCTGATATTGCCCTTCCAACACGCACCCAACGCACACCATGTTCCGCATTCCTGGAGTCCCCGGTAAAGACCTCTGTGACACCCATCTCGGCAGCACGCGCCGCGACATTCTCCGCGTCGGTGGCGCGGGAATCATGGGTCTCACGCTCAACAATGTGCTGCGTGGCCAGGCCATGGCGGCGAATTCACCGAACGCGGGCCGTGCTGGCTGGGGCAAGGCGAAGCATGTGCTCATGATCTATCTCCAGGGCGGCCCCTCGCACCTCGATCTCTGGGATCCGAAGGAAAACGTGCCGGACAAGGTGCGCAGTGCTTTCAAAACGATCCCGACCAAGGTGCCCGGCAAGCACTTCACCGAGATCCTCCCGCAGCTCGCGAAGGTGAACGACAAGTTCACCATGATCAATTCGATGAGCTACACGCCGAACGGGCTCTTCAATCACACCGCCGCGATCTACCAGATCATGACCGGCTATACGACGGACAAAGTCAGCCCCTCCGGCCAGCTCGAACCGCCGAACGCCAAGGACTTCCCGAACTTCGGCTCAAATATCATCCGCCTGAAGCCACCGACCGAGCCGATGCTGCCCTTCGTGCAGCTCCCGCGTCCGTTGCAGGAATCCAACGTCGTCGGCAAAGGCGGCGGCGCCGGCTTCCTCGGCAAGGCCTTTGATCCCTACACGCTCTTCCCCGATGGCGACGATCTCGACATGGGCAAGATGGACCGCATCAAGATCGAAGACCTGCAACTGCGCCCTGACCTCTTCAGCGTGCGTCTGGAACGCCGCGCGAAGCTGCGTGATGCCATCAACGACCAGATGCCGACCATCGAGGCCGCCACGAAAGATCTCAGCCTCGACAGCTACTACAGCCAGGCCCTCAACCTCATCTCCAGTGGCCGTGCCCGCGATGCCTTCGCGCTCGACCGCGAACCTGAAAAACTCCGCGACCGCTATGGCCGCAACACTTTCGGCCAGAGCTGCCTGCTCGCCCGCCGCCTGCTCGAAGCCGGCACCCGCGTCGTCGAGGTCATCTGGCCCAAGGTCGCCAACTCCGACAATCACTCGTGGGACCATCACACCGGCCTCACGCAGCGTATGAAGAGCCAGAGCGGTCCTATGCTCGATCAGGGGCTCAGTGCGCTGTTTGACGACCTCGACGCCTCCGGTTTGCTCGATGAGACGCTCGTCGTCGCGCTCGGTGAATTCGGTCGCAGTCCCGAAAAAGGCATCTCCACCTCCGGCAACAACAACAGTGCTGATGGCCGCGACCACTGGCCTTACTGCTACACCGCCGTCATCGGTGGCGCGGGCATCAAGCGCGGTTACGTCCACGGCAAATCCGACGCCACCGGCTCCGCACCGACCGAAGACGCCGTGCATCCGATGGAACTGCTCGCCACCATCTACCACAGCGTCGGCATCGACCCCGAAACCGTCGTTTACAATCACCTCAACCAGCCGCGTGAGCTGGTGAAGGCCAAGCCGGTGACGAAACTGTTTGCTTGATAGAGTCGCAACTAAAGGGGCCGGGCGAAAGTCCTGCCCCTTTTTGTTACTCTGACCGCTGAGGCACCTTGACGAGCAAGCGTGTGTCGTAGCCTTGCTTCGCCATCCTCTCCAGGATGCCGCGATACGTTGCCTCATCGAGCACCGGCTTGCGACTGAGCACCCAGGCCAGTTTGCGGTTGGGATAGCCGATCACACTCCACTGGTAGTCCGGGTCGAGGTCGATGATGAGATAGGGCACCCGCAGCGGCCAGATGAACTGCACGCGCCATTCGGCGTTGGTGGCCTTGTTGTGAACCCAGGCCACGCCTTTCCACTGCTCCAACGGCGCGTCGAGGCTGCCACGCCGGAACAGGAAGATGTTGTCCATTTTGCCATCCGGGCGCAGCGCGTAGCGGTCCAGCGTGCCCACCTTGCCCTTTTCTAGCGAGTAAGGAATGTGGGCAAAGACGAACCAGTCGCCCACATAGCGGTTCAGATCGACGTGGGGCACGGTTTGCAGCGGGGCGGGTTTCATGGGAGTGCAGGAGGCGAGGCTGAGCAACGAAAGCAGCAGAAGGCCGAGGGTGGATGATCGAAAGCGCATGCTTGATGAACGAATCCGGTCGGCGCATGGGCGCGAATTCAGGCGTATCATCTTCACATGCCTGCCACGCCCACGCTTGAATTCCGCCTCGCTGTCCGCGAGCGTCCCTCGCGTCCGCATGTGATGCTTCAGTGTTGGGAAAAGCTGGTCTTCCTGCACTGGCGCTGGGACGCGGCGGACATCCAGCGCACGCTGCCACCGGGCTTGTTCGTGGACACGTTTCAAGGCGATGCCTGGCTCGCCATCGTGCCATTTTACATGCGTGGCATCCGTCCGCGTTTCTGCCCGCCCGTGCCGGGCATCAGCGACTTTCTCGAACTCAACGTGCGCACCTATGTGCATGACGCTCAGGGCCGCCCCGGCGTGTGGTTTTACTCGCTGGACTGCGATCAGCCGCTAGCCGTGTGGACGGCGCGCGCGTTTTTCCACCTGCCGTATCAGCATGCGAGGATGCAAGCACGCGAGAGCGTCCTGGAGTGCGCCGGTCCTCCGGCGCTTTCGTGCGCGGTTCGGCCTGCGGAAAGCTCCAGAGGGCTGGAGCACTCCAGGACGCTGCCGCGTGATTCGATGAGCCCTGAGAAACCGTGGATCGACTACACCTGCCAGCGTCGTGGCGAATCAGCGCCATCACGTTTTCGCTATCAGGTGTCCGGCGAAACACACACGGCCGAACCCGGCACGCTCGAATTTTTCCTCGCCGAGCGCTACCTGCTCTTCTCGCAAAGCCCGCGTGGCATCCGCAGCGGCCAGGTGCATCATGTTCCGTATCCGCTCGCGGAGGCGAAGTTGAATGCCTGGGATGTGAAGCCGCTGCTGCAGGCCGGTTTCACCGATCCCCAGCGTCCGCCCGACCATGTCATCGGCTCTCCTGGCGTGGATGTGCGCGTGTATCCGCTCACGGCATGATCTTTGGAACAAACCCGAGCCTCGCGAACGTTGAATGGCGCTCCAGCCATGAAATTTGCTCTTCTCCCGTTCCTGTTCGTCGCGTCTCTTCACGCGCAGACACCCGCGCCCGCCGCCAAGCCGGCTCCCGTGCCCAAACGCGCCCCCACCATCGCGAATGTGGCCTACGGCACGCATGAACGGCAGATGCTCGACTTTTACAAAGCGGAGTCCGCGAAGCCCACACCGCTGCTGTTCTTCATTCATGGCGGCGGATGGGTGAACGGGGACAAATCAGGCATCAATGCGGGCGACCTTGAAGCCTGCCTCGCCGCCGGCATCTCCGTCGTCTCGATCAATTACCGATACTCCTGGCAGGCGCAGCTCGCTGGCGTGATGCCGCCGGTGCAGTGGCCGTTGGAGGATGCCGCGCGCGCCTTGCAGTTCGTGCGCAGCAAGGCGGGCGAGTGGAACATCGACAAGCAGCGCATCGGTGCCAGCGGCGGCTCCGCAGGCGCTTGCAGCAGTCTCTATCTCGCCTTCCACGACGACATGGCCGATCCGAAAAGCAGCGATCCCATCGCCCACGAATCCACGCGCCTCTGGTGCGCGGCGGTGGCCGGTGCGCAGACCTCGCTCGACCCGAAACAGCTCATCGAATGGACGCCGAACAGCCGCTACGGCGGCCACGCCTTCGGTTTCATGGACCCGAACGACCGCAAAACCCGCGACACTCGCTTCGCCGAGTTCCTGGAGAAACGCGAGTCCGTGCTGAAGTGGATCAAGCTGTACTCGCCCTACGAACTCGTCAGCAAAGACGATCCGCCCGTGTATCTCTTTTACACATCGGTTCCCGCCATCGGCCAGCCGCAGAAAGACCCCACCCACACCGCCAACTACGGCGTCAAGCTCCAGGAACACTGCCAGGCCATCGGCACCGAGTGCGAAGTCTTCTATCCCAACGCTCCGAATGTGAAGCACAAGACAATCGCGGAGTTTTTGATCGCGACGTTGAAGAAATAGAGACGCCATGATAGCCTCAGCCTATGAACATGGTCCTCAACACCGATGTCCTCAGCATGGCGGAGTTCGCCTTGGACACACGCGAGCATTCAGCGCGTCTGAAACAGCGGGGCCGGGCGACGGTGTTGACTCAGGATGGTGAGGCGGCGGCGGTGCTTGTGCCGGTGGAGGCGTATGAAAAAATGGCCCGAGAGGCTCATGAGCATCAGATGGACCAGCGGTTGAAGACGGCTGTCGAGTCTTACGCCCAGGGAGAACGCGGCACGCCTGCGCGTGAGTTTTTCGACAGCCTTTACCTTGAAGACAACAAGACGACGGAACGTGCATGAGCTACTCGCTGAGTCTTGCGGCTGAAGCCAGGCTGAGCATCCGGCAGCAGCGTCAGTGGTACCGCGCCGAGTTGGAGGATGGGGATGAACTGGCAAAGCGATGGACGCGCGAACTGGACCTGGCCATCGAAAAACTCTGTGAGCATCCAGAGCGGCACAGCCTGGCTGCTGAAAACGGCAGATGGCACCCCGAAGTCGTGCTTCGTCGGATGCTGTTCCGTCCATGGAAGTCAGGCGTGGGCTGGCGGGTGCTGTTCACGGTGGATGAGCAGGAGCAGGTGGTGACGGTGCTTCAAGTGCGGCATGAACACCGGCCGCCACTCGAAGAAAGCGAGGAGTGATGTTTGGAATCAGCCTGTGAGATGGCCGTTCGTGCTGACGTTTGATCGGTCCACCATGAAACTCACCCTTTCTCTCCTCCTGCTCACCAGCATCGCCTTCGCCGCCGAAACTCCGGCGAAGAAGGCTGAAACGCCCGCCAAGAAGGCTCCGGCCAAGAAAGTTTATCCGCAGAACCCGCCGAAGACGGTGGCTGATTTCAAGTATGGGCCGCATGAGCGGAACGTGCTCGATTTCTGGCAGGCGAAGTCGGACAAGCCGACGCCGCTGCTGTTTTACATCCATGGCGGTGGCTGGATGGGCGGGGACAAGGCAGGGATCGCGGTGGAGCCGTTTTTGAAGGAAGGGATCTCCGTCGTTTCGATCAACTACCGCTACATCTCGCAAGCGCAGGAGGTGGTGCCGCCGGTGAAGGCTCCGCTGCATGACGCGGCGCTCGCCTTGCAGACCGTGCGCAGCAAGGCGGCGGAGTGGAACATCGACAAGACACGCATCGGGGCCAGCGGCGGCTCGGCGGGCGCGTGTTCAAGCCTGTGGCTAGCCTTCCATCCTGACATGGTCGATCCGAAAAGCAGCGATCCCATTGCGCGTGAATCGACCCGTTTGTGGACCGCTGCCGTGAATGGCCCGCAGACCACGCTCGACCCCAAGCAGATGCGCGAATGGACGCCGAACAGCAAGTACGGTGGCCACGCCTTCTTGAAGAAGGAGGAATACCCGAACTTCGACGCCTTCGTCGCCGCGCGGGAGAAAATCCTGCCGTGGATCGCCGAGTACTCGCCTTATGCGCTCGTCTCGTCCGACGATCCGCCGGTGTATTGCTCTTTCGGCGCTCCTCCTGCGATGGGGCAGGAGCAGAAAGACCCCACGCACACGGCGAACTTCGGCGTGAAGCTGCAGGAGCACTGCAAGGCCAACGGCGTGGTCTGCGAGTTGTTTTATCCGGGTGTGACCGACGTGAAGGCCAAATCCACGACGGAATACCTGATCGCGAAGCTCAAGGAGTAAGCACCACGATCATCTGAAAACAGGCTGCGGAGAGTGAACTACCTCCGCAGCTTTTTCTTCAAGCGCATCCACGTTGGCACGTCGAGATCCTCGCCCTGCACGATGGAGGGCTCGGTGTCCTTGAAGCGCCCGCGGTCTTCTTCACCGAGGCTGAAGGTCTGCTGGGGATCGCTGGCAGGCTTGCGGGAGACGATGGTGGTGGCGTGAATCGTCGTGGCTGGCGTCGGTGTGTTGTCGAAGGTGATCAGGTCATCCTGCGGAGGGGCGGATTCGGTTTGCAGCGTGACGCTGCGGGCGACGACGGTGGCCAGGGTGGACTCTTTGGAACGAGCGGCGTCCGCGAGTTCCTTGGCGGCGGGAGTGCGAACCGGGATGCGGGCTGTTTCCGGCGAGGCTTCGATGACGGGAGCGGCAGGCTCTTCGGCCACCATTGGTTCCGGTTCATCCATGAACTCCGGTTCTTCGACTTCCACGGGTGTGCTTTCCTTCGCGGTTTCGACCACAGCGGGGGCTGGGGCAGCGGCGATGATCTCCTCGGTTTTGAAGAGCAGATCCGCCACAGGCTCCGCAAACACGGGTGGCGGTGGTGGTATCACGGCTTTTCTCACCGGGACTTCGCGCCTGGGCTCAGGCGGCGGCGCTTCGGCACGCGGCTGGAGCATTTCCGACGGTGGCGCGGCGGTGGCATGAGCGTTGAGCTGGCTGAGGCCGAGAGAACTGATGAGCGTGATGGCGACCGCGTCGCCGAGCTTGGCATCGACACCGAGGCCGAAGAGAATGTGCGTCTGGTCGGGCACATGACGGCCGAGCTGCTTCATGACGCCCTCGACTTCGACCAGTGTGAGCGATTCGCCGCCGGCAACGTGGACAAGCAGCGTCTGCGTTTGATGCAGCAGGCGGCCCTGGTCGATGAGCGGGCTCTTGAGAGCTTTTTTGAGCGCTTCGGTGCCGCGGTTCTGGCCACGCGCCTCGCCAAAGCCGAACAGGCAGCGGCCGTTCGCGGTGGCGAGCGCGGCGGTGAGGTCATCCAGGCCGAGTTTCACCAGCCCTGGCGTGGTGGTGATGGTGGAAACAGCGCGGAGGCTCTGGGCGATGAGCTGATCGGCCTGATTGAAGGCTTTTTGGATGCCATCCTTCGGCAGGATGAGCTCTCCCATGCGATTGTTTTCAAACAGCACGAGCGCATCAGCGCGTTTTTGCAGCAGTTCGAGCGCCTCTTCCGCCTGGGCGAGGCGGCGGCGGCCTTCAAAGCTGAATGGCATGGTGGCGACGACCAAAACGAGCGCCCCGGTGCCTTTCGCGATTTCGGCGATCACAGGAGCCGCACCGCTTCC
>Ga0209573_1003393_pt1 | contig 17605 bp, 14 predicted proteins | sample TNRBio252014_DNA_FD_185870 | JGI IMG/M metagenome (GOLD analysis project Ga0209573, IMG submission 185870) | Wastewater treatment Type I Accumulibacter community from EBPR Bioreactor in Madison, WI, USA - TNR Reactor_6/25/2014_ DNA (SPAdes)... | ecosystem: Engineered > Bioreactor > EBPR >...
GGCCCCGGGTTTGGGGCCGGCGTCCGCTCATGAAACGGAGAGAGACGCTATACTCGCGGGCATGTCGGTTCAAGACAATGAACAGATCCTGCTCGAGCGGATCCGCGATCTCGATGAGCGCACCCTCGGCCTGTTGCACGACCGGTACTACCCTGAGCTCTTCCGGTTTGCGCTGTACCGGACAAGCGATCGACAGGTCGCGGAGGATGTCGCCAGCGAGGTCTTCGTGAAGTTGATCGATGCGCTTCGGGCCGGGCGTGGCCCACAGCAGACGGTGCGGGGCTGGCTGTTCGGGGTGGCGAGCAATCTCATCGCCGAGCACTTCCGCAAAGCGCCCCGCGAAGCGGCCGAGTTGCATGAAGGGCTGGCGATGGCGGGCACGGTGAGTGGCGAGGTCGAAGCCCGGATGCAGAACGCTCAGGTGACGCGGGCGCTCACGGCGCTGACGCGCGAACAGCAGGACGTGCTCAGTTACCGGTTCGGGGCCGGATATTCGCTCGAGGAGACGGCGGCGGCGATGGGCAAGAACACCAACACCATCAAACAGCTGCAATTCAGGGCTGTCGCTGCGCTCAAGCGTCAGTTGGAGCTCGAGGGAGGTGCGGCGTGAACGACAAGCTGCTCACGGCCTTCGAAGAATGCCTGCACGATCTCGAGATCGGCGTCGGGCTCGACGAGGCGCTGGCGCGGTACCCAAGCGATCTGGCCGCCGAGCTGCGTCCGATGCTCGAGGTCGTCGCTGTCGCCCGGCCGTCCCGGCCAGAGCAGCCGCGCCCCGAGGCCGCTCAGGCCAGCCGGGCGCGGTTCCTGGCGCAGGCCGGCGAGGCCCGACAGCAGCGCCGCCGCAGCCCCTGGGCCTGGCTCTTCAGCCCGACGCCTCTGGCCGTCAAGCGGCGCACCTTTGCGCTTCAATTTGCCTCCGCGTTCTTCATCGGCGCAGTCGCGCTGAGCTCGGTTCTGGCCCTCAGCGCGGCCGGCTCGGCCCTGCCGGGCGATGGGCTATATGGGCTCAAGCGTGCCGTAGAGGGGGCCCAGCTCGCGCTGGCGCCGCAACCGGCAGCGCGCGTCGACCTGGAGGCCGAGTTCGCTGACCGGCGGATCGCCGAGGCCCAGGCCCTGCTCGCCGCAGGCCGCGAGGCCCCCGTGTCCTTCACCGGCGATATCCAGGTGATCGAAGGCGATCGCTGGGTCGTCAGCAACGTCCCGGTGCAGGTCGGGGCGCAACTCGCCACGGGCTTTGGGGTCGGCGACACTGTGCGCGTCAGCGGGTTGTCAAATCGCGCCGCCGACGCCATCGTGGCCGAGACCGTCGAGCTCCTGACCGTGGCGACGCCGACCGAGACACCAACGTTGGCGCCCGCCCCTTCGACAACGCCGCTGCCCGCGACCGCGACGGCCGAGCCCACGCCCGAGCCGACGGCTACCCAGGCCCCGACCCAGGCTCCGTCCGCGACCCTGCCCGTTGCGACGGTCACGCCGCTCCCGCCGATCGTCACGGCCACCGTTGGGGGTTCAAGCCCCGGCGTCACGGCCACCGTCGACGATCATGGCGGTGGCTCGGACGATCGTACGCCTGAGCCGGAGGAGACCGACGACTCCGACGATGACGATGACGACGGTGGCAGCGACAACAGCGGGCCGGGTGGTGGCGGTGGGGGCGACGACTCCGACGACGACGATTGAACCGATCGCTGATAACACAGCGGGCCCGGCAAAATGCCGGGCCCGCTGTGTTTTGTGCGGATCGTGGCTCAGTCGCGGCGGCGCATCCCAGAAAGCAGCAGGACGTAGTACATCAGCGTCGAGATCGCCGACACGGCGGCAGCCACATAGGTCAACGCCGCTGCGTCGAGCACCTGCGCGACGCCGCCGCCTTCTTCGGAGCTGATCATGCCGCTGTCACGCAGAAACTCCTTGGCGCGGCGGCTGGCATCGAACTCCACGGGGAGCGTGATCACCGTAAACACGGCCACCGCGCCGAAGAGCAGCACGCCCAGCCAGGCGATGTCATAGCCGACGCCCGCGCCAAACGACAACAACGCGAAGCCGGCCATCACCACGATCGGGCCGAGCCATGACCCGAACTGCACAACAGGCACGATCGCCGAGCGAATCTGCAGCGGCCAGTAACCCTGCGCGTGCTGTAACGCATGCCCGGCCTCGTGCGCGGCGATGCCGACCGCCGCCACTGACGGCGTGTCGTAGTTCGCCGCTGAGAGGCGCAGGGTTCGGCTGAGCGGGTCGTAATGGTCGCTGAGGAAGCCATCCACGCGCTCGACACGGACGTCGCTCAGGCCGTTGGCGTTGAGGATGGTGCGCGCGATGGCGGCCCCCGTGGCGCCACGGCCCGTGAACACCTGCGACCACTTCTCGACGGCGGCGCGGACGCGCCATTGCGCCCAGAGGCCGAGTAGCACTGCGGGCAGGCTGAACAAGAGGTAAAGCGGACTGATGTACATGGCGTCTTTCCTTGCGGGCGCCGGATTCTGTTCGCCCGGCGCTCCGGAAACGTCACGTTGCAGTATGCAAGAGGTTCCTTAGCAGTGTATCAGAGCCGGCCGACGCTCGGCTGACGATTTCCGCCCCAAGAGCGAAGTGGGGCGATGAATGGGCGCCGGGCCAGCACGGCCTCTCCGGCACCCGTTCGTCGCCCGCAAACCCCCCCGGGTTCCCGGGGTCGACGAGATGTCCGGCAGCGCGTATCATGGTCGGATGCTTATGTCCCGCTTTTTCGCTATTCGATTGATCCTGGTGGCCCTGATCCTCTCGGCGTGTGCCCCGGCCCCGACGTCCCCGGCGCCGGTCGCGGCCACCTCGACCACGGTGCCTGCGCCGACCGAGCCACCGGCCACCGTTGCCCCGACATCGCCTTCGACCGAGGTCGTCGCTGCATTTCCACCGACCGCCACGGCGACCGAGCCCGCGGCCCTGCTCAACCCGTTGACCGGGCTGCCGGTCGACGACCCGGCCGTGTTGGCGCGCCCGCCGCTGGCGATCAAGATCGCCCACTTCCCGCGCGCCGTGCGTGAGGCCCAGGCCGGGTTGAGCCTGGCCGACAACGTCTGGGAGGTCTACGCCGAAGGCGGGGTCACGCGCTTCAACGCGATCTTCTGGAGCCAGACGCCGGAGCGCGTGGGGAACGTCCGCTCGGCGCGGCTGCTCGACGCGATCCTGATGGACGCGTATCAGGCGCTGCTGGTGACCTCGGGGTCGAGCACGGGCACGATGAACCGGCTGCGCGAGGACGCCGAGCGCTATCAGCGCGTGATCGCCGAGGCGACTGATTACGGCGGCTGCCCCGTGCTCTGCCGCGAAGCTTCGGCCACGCTTTCGGCCAACAAGCTCTTCACGGAGCCGGCCGCGGTCTGGGCGATCGCGGCAGAGCGTGAGCTAGCCGGCGCACCGACCTTCGCCGGGTACATCTTCGATTCGACAGCACCAGTCGGCACGCCAATCACGACCGTGCACCTTGACTGGCAGCTCAACAACACCATCGCCGAGTGGCGCTATGACGCCGCGATCGGCCGCTACTGGCGTTGGATCGACAGCAGCGGCACCAGTCCGGGGAACCCGGCGCTGGTTCAGCACATCGACACCCTGACCGGGGCGCCGCTCGTGGCCGACACCATCGTGATGGTGACGGTGCCGCACGTGGCCAGCAACATCGTGGTCGAGGACGGCACCGTGGCACAGTACAGCTACGATGTGCTCTTCACGGGCGCGGGGCCGGTTAAAGTCTTTCGCGACGGCGTGATGGTCACAGGCACCTGGGAGCGCGCTGAAGGCAAAGGCCAGTTGCCGCGCTTCCTTGACGAAGCGGGTGAACCGATCGCGCTCAAACCGGGGGTCACGTGGTTCGCCGTCTACGTCACGAACTCGCCTGAGACGCTGGACGCCGAGGCCGGGCTGTTCCAGTCGCGATTCAAGGCGCCCGGGCTGGCTGTGGCCCCGTGATCGGGTGGCTTTACACCCTCACCGTCCTGGGCATCGCCGTCTTTGGCCTGCACATGGCGCTCCTGTTGCTCTTGGCCTGGCTCGCGCGCCGGCGTCGGCCAGTACCGGCGCGCGTCGACGGCACGTCGTGCGCGCCGTGGCCGCGGGTGCTGGTCCAGATCCCGTTGTACAACGAGCGCACCGTGGTCGAGCGTGTGATCGCGGCGGCGGCCGCGCTCGACTATCCGCGCGAGCGACTTCTGATCCAGATCCTCGACGATTCGACGGATGAGACGGGGCCGCTGGCACGCGCGCTGACCTCGCGCTGGGCGGCCGCCGGCGCGCCGATCGCGTATGTCCATCGTCGAGACCGCTCGGGCTTCAAGGCCGGCGCGCTCGCGGCGGGGTTGGCGTTGGCGCGCGAGGCCGAGTACGTCGCGATCTTCGACGCCGACTTCGTGCCGCCGCCCGACATCCTCAAGCGCTGGCTTGCGGCGTTCATGGAACAGCCTCAACTCGGCCTTGTGCAGGGGCGTTGGGAACACCTCAACGGTGCTGCCAATTGGGTTGCTCAGGCTCAGACGCTGATGTTCGACAGCTACTTCGCGGTCGATCAGGTCGCGCGCTCGGCGAGCGGGCTGCTGATGAACTTCAACGGCAGCGCGGGCATGTGGCGACGGGCCTGCATCGACGACGCCGGCGGCTGGCAGGGCGATACCCTGGCCGAGGATCTCGATCTCTCGTACCGGGCTCAGATCAACGGCTGGCGTCTCGCCTATCGCGCCGAGATCTCGGCGCCGGCCGAGTTGCCGACCAGCCTGATGGCCTTTCGACAACAGCAATTCCGCTGGGCGCAGGGCTCGTTTCAGGTATTTCGAAAGCTGGGCGCTCCGTTGCTCCGGGCGCGGTTGGGCTGGCCACGCAAGGTTCTTGGCGTCCTACATATCCTCGGATATCTGCCGCACGTGCTGCTTGTGCTATCGCTGGGGCTCAGCCTGCCTCTCGCGGCGTTGGGCGGGTTCGCGCCCGTGCATTGGGGTGCGCTCTCCTGGCTGGCTGTCGTGCCCTTTGTGGTGGCGGCCTGGGGGCAGTGGGCGCTAGCGCCCGCCCGGGGCGAGACGCGCTGGCGCGCGCTGGGTCGGATGTGGGTCTTCCCGTTTTTGACCCTGACCTTTCTTGGGCTTGCCTGGAGCACCACCGTCGCCTTCATCGGCGCCCTGGCCGGGCGCGGCCGGGCCTTCGAGCGCACGCCGAAAAGGGGCGACGGCACGGCCGCATATAGCGTTCGCACCGATCGCTTCCTCGGGGAGTTCGCCTTGGCGATTTACGCGGCCTTCGCGGGCTGGCTGGCCCTGCAACGGGTGCCCGAGCTTGCGCCTGTGCTGTTCCTTTATGCAACGAGCTTTGGACTCACCGTGGTGCTCGGGCTACTCGAACAGCGCGGCACAGGTCGACAGTCGCGGGCCGAGTCGGCGTGATTAGTTGTGCGCTGCAACGCTGGCCACGGACTGTCACAAGACCGTGACCCGGGCGGTCACGGTATCGACCTAAACTGGCGGCATGCACACGCTTCGCCGTGTCAGCGACCGGAGACGCCTCGCCTGGGCGACATCCGGGCTGATCCTCGCGCTGGTTGCGGTATCGATCCACGGCTGTCGGGTTGCGTCCTCCGCGCTACCAGCGGCGACGTCGAACGCCACCGCCACGCCGATCCTGCCGGATTGCGCCCAGGCGTTGACGAAGATCGCCACGCCGGCCCCATTGCTGCCGACGTTCGCCCCGGATTGCGCGTGCGAGATCGAGAACGTCAGCGTAACCGAGAAGACCTGTCTGGTGCGGGCCGCTCCCGATCAGGTGTACCCCTGCGCGCGATCGGAAGCGGTCCACGAGCGGGTGCTGGCTGAGACGGCGGCAGGTCGTTTGATTGTGCGGGATCACACGCGCGCGTCCGGGTGCTGGCATGGCACGACGAGCGAGCAACGCAGCCTGCGCTATTGCACGCTGAGCGATTGCGCCACTCGGACGATCGCCGAGCGGATTTGGGGCGATCCGCTACCTTCGCCCGATACGCTCCGCTGGGCATTCGTCGCCGCCGGCGCCGATCCGGCTGAGCTCGCCCTTCAGTTGTTCGTCGTCGATCTGGCCGACGGCGGCGTCGTTCAGCTCGACACGCAGACGTTTCCACAGGTGCAGGTGGTCGGCGCGCAGATCTTGAGCTGGTCGGCTGACGGGCTCTGGCTTGAGATCTCACTCTGGGATGGCCGCGCCGCTGGCTACCACCGCTTTCGGCTGCGCACCGATGGCCACGGCGATTTCGAGCCTTTGCCTTGACGGCTCGCGAGGTCCGCTTGATCGTTTGGATCAGGTCTGGACGCGGTCAGCCGGCGCCACGCCGTAGCCAGGCGCGAATGCGGGGGAGGGCTGTGGTGAAGAGATCGTAACGCCACGCGGCGGGGGCGAAATCCCAGGCGCCGAGGCTGTGGTGCACGTGGCCGTTGAAACCCTCTTTGAAACGCCAGACCCCCCACATCCGATCATGCTCGTCGAACACGTCGGGCGCGCCCCAGAGGTCGTAGGTCTTCAGGCCCTGTGCATGCGCCCAGCGGATCGCCTCCCACTGCAGCAGATGGTTGGGCATGCGATCGCGGTGAGCGGCCCGACTCATGCCATAGAAATACCAGGCGGTGGGGCCGAAGTGGAAGAGCACGACGGCGGCCACGGCCTCGCCCTCGACCTCGGCGATCAGCGGCTGCGCCTGACCGACCGCCATCAGCGTGCGCCAGACATCAGCGTAGTAGGCCGGCGGGCGGATGAGGAAGCCGTCGCGGGCCGCCGTCTCGGCGTAGAGCGCCGCCAGCGTTGCGAGGTCCGCGAGGCCCCCGGCGCGGACGACGACCCCTTTGCGCGTTGCGAGCCGGACGTTGTAGCGCATCTTCTGCTTCATGTCGGCCAGCACGACTTCGGGGTCGCGGCCCACATCGAGCAGCACGGTGTTCCGAAACTGCACCTGTTCGGGCGAGAGGCGCCAGCCGCGGTCGGTCAACGCGGCGAGCGTCGCCTGGCCGGCCGCCTGGTCGGCTTCGGCCCCGAAGGGCCCCAGCTTGAGCGCGACATCGGGGTCGATCTTGAGCGCGATCGCGCCCCGGCGCCGGGCGAGCGCCTCGAGGTCGGCCAACACTTCATCGCGGAGCGCCGTGTCGCCCCAATCGAGCAGCGGCCCACGCGGGATGTAGAGATAACGGATCAACCCGCCCGCAGCGGTGCGGGTGAGCACCTGAGCTGAGGCGCGACCATCGGCCCAGGCCAGCCGTTCGGCGCGCCAGCCCCAACGGCTCTTGACCTCGCCCCAGGCCCAGGATTGAAGGATGTGCGCGCCGGGGAGCGATTGGGCCAGCGCGTCCCAGGCAGCCTGATCGGTTACAGTCGTCAGAGTCATGATTGCCAATGTGCAAACGGGCGGCCCGGCGATGGTGTGGGCCCGAGAGGAGGCCAGTCTGCTCGCCGCCAGCGCCCTATTCGCCTGTGCCTCGTTGTGCAACGTACCAGGTGTAGAGCCGGTAGAGCAGTGGATTGTAAACCTGGTCCCACGCGCCGATGGTGCGTGTCAGGCGCCCGCCCCAGCCGCGCTTGAACCGGTAGACCCCCCAAAGACCGTCGTGGCGGGCCTCGAATCCGGCTTCGAGCTCGGCCTCGTCGGCGTCGGGCACGCCCCACAGGTCGTAGGCCCGCGCGCCCCTCCCGCGGGCCCAGTTCATGGCCGCCCACTGGGCGAGATACGGCGCCATCCGCTGGCGCTCGTGGTCCGATGAGGCGCCGTAGAGATACCAGGCCATGTCGTCGGAGATAAAGGCCATGACGGCGGCCAGGAGCCGGCCGTCGAGTTCGGCCAGTGCCAGCGCGACCTGGCCGGAGCGGGCGAACGACTCGTAAGCGGCGATGTAGTACGCCGGGGCATGGACCCCGAAACCATCGCGCGTGCCTGTCTCCTGCATCAGGGCATTGAAGGCCGGCAGGTCGTCGACTGAGCCGATCCTGGCCTGAACACCCTTCTTCTCAGCCAGGCGGATGTTGTAGCGTGTCTTCTGCTTCATGCGCGCCAGCACGGCTTCGGCATCGTCGTCGATGTCGACCACGATCGATCGGCGTGGTTGGATCGTGTGGGTTGAGGGGCGGAGGCCGAGGGCCGACAGCGTGGCCGCGTTCTGCGGCGTATCTTCCCTATCGGGCTCGAGCTTGAGCATGAAGGCGCCGCGGCGCCGGGCGACGGTCGCCAGCGCGTTGAGCTGAGCGGAGTCGGGCAGCGGGCCGCGCGGAATGTAGGCCAGGCGGAGCCCCAGCGGCAATCGACGGTAAAGGATCAGCTGGTCGGCGACGGGCTCAGCTTCCCATCCAAAGCGGGCTTTGAGCTCCCCCCAGGCCGGGGTTTGTAGCAGATGCGACATTCCATCCATTGTAATAGAGTGATATCGGGTCAAGGTGGAGAAAGGGGACGTGTGTGCACGGGCGTGTTGTCGCCCCGGTCCGGGCGCGGCTCCAAACAAGCCGGATCTTTGCCACGAATTCCACGAGAGGATACGAATTTGCACGAAGGTGATCTGAGGCAGTCGGCGCACATTCGTGTCAATTCGTCACCATTCGTGATACTTGTGGCAAGAATCCCTCCCAACGCGTGCTTGCACACCGGCCTCACGACGCCCTAATGCTTCGTCGTGTCTCGCACCAATCCGTGGCCAAAACAGGGTGGCCGAAAACTGTGAATCCGGTTTGACGCCCTGCAATTCTCGTGTTAGCATCCGTTCCGGAATTCACAAATGCCCCGTTTGGAGCCGTAATGGTCGATAATAACTGGATTTTTATCGGCGTCTTTCTGCTGATTGCAGGCCTTTTCCCGGCTGCGCCCATCATTATGGGTAGCATGATCTTTGGGCCGAAGAAGAGCAACCCCGTCAAGAACAGCACCTATGAGTGCGGTGTCGAGACGGTCGGCGATACCTGGGTGCAGTTCAAGATGCAGTATTACATCTTCACCCTGGTCTTCGTCGTCTTCGACGTGGGCATGGTGTTCCTGTTCCCGTTCGCGATCGCCTATCAACAGGTGCCGCTCTTCTCGGCGCTGGCGGTGATGGGCTTTCTGCTGATCATCGTGGGCGGCCTGGCGTACGTCTGGCAGAAGGGCGCTTTGCGCTGGGTCTGAACCGGCCTTGAGAGACGGAACGCCGATCGCGAGAAGCGGTCGGCTTTTTGTTGTCGAGTAAAATGATGGGGCGTGTCCCCGTTTAGGCGCAACACAATCGAGGTTTTGGGATGGACTTTTGGACTGATCCCCTGGGCCTGATCCGAGCATGGTTGTTGTCGTTGCTGATGTCGATCGGCCTGTCAGCCGATGCGGCCGGCGTGGCGCTGATCGTGCTTGGCACTGTGGTGGTCGGCGGCCTGGGCCTGACCCTGCCGTTGGCCTTGATCTACATCGAGCGCCGGTTGATCGGCCGCTTTCAAGACCGCATCGGCCCGAACCGAGTCGGCCCGGAAGGCATCTTCCAGACCGTCGCCGACGCCATCAAGCTCCTCATCAAGGAAGACATCACGCCGCTGGGCGCCGACAAGTTCATCTACAACCTCGCCCCGGTCATGGCCGTGGTCTCGGTGTTGACGATGTGGGCGATCCTGCCGTTCGCCTACAACGTCTTTGGAACGGATCTTAACGTCGGTGCGCTGTACTTCGTCAGCGTGGGTTCGCTCGGCACGCTGGCGATCATGCTTGGCGGCTGGGCCTCGAACAACAAGTACGCGTTGCTTGGCGCGTTCCGCACCGTCGCGCAGATGGTGTGTTACGAAGTGCCCATGATCCTGGCGATCCTTGTGCCTGTGTTGCTGGCCTCGAGCATGAGCATGAACGCCATCTCGCAGGCGCAAAACCAGGTCTGGTTCCTGTTCAGCGCGCCGGTGGCGGCCTTCATCTTCTTCATCACCTCGGTGGCCGAGACCGGCCGGGCGCCATTCGACCTGCTCGAGGCCGAATCCGAGATCGTGGCCGGCTTCAACATCGAATACTCGGGCATGAAATTCGGCATGTTCTTCGTCGGGGAATTCCTGCACGCCTTCACGGTCGGCGCGCTGACCGCCACGCTCTTCATGGGCGGCTGGACTGGCCCTGGCGCCGAGAACAACGCCATCCTCGGGATCCTGTATTTCGCGATCAAATCGTTCGCGGCTTACTTCATCGTGATCTGGATGCGCGCGACCTTCCCGCGCATCCGTATCGACCACATGCTCGAGCTGAACTGGAAGTTCCTGGTTCCGCTGGCGCTGGGCTCGATCCTGACGACCATGCTGGTCGACAAGCTGTATGCCGAGTACCTGCAGGCCCTGTTCGTCGAGGGCGCGCAGGCGTACGTTCGTGGGGGTCTGCTCTTCCTTGGGAATGTCGCGTTGGCGGCCGTTGCGCTGGTGATCGCCACCCGCGCGGCCCGCTACATGCGGTTGAAGGAAGAGTCGGATAAGTACATGCCGGTCGTCGAAGACGGTCACGGTCACGATGACCATGGCCATGGCGACCACGGTCACGAGACGCACGGCGCGGCCGTTGTGGCGCACTGATTTGACGGGCGTGAAGGGTGAGCGCCCTTGACGCCCGGGATGACTCACGGGGTGTGCGACGCCTGGGCGTTTCCGGGCGCCGGGGTTGATGGAACACGTCTATGTTTCCTGATGCATCACAAATCGTCTTTGGATTGACGGCGCTTTTGATCGTCGTCTCGGCATTGTTCGTCGTGACCGCGCGCAACCTGGTGCACGCCGCGCTCTGGCTGATCGCGACCTTCGCCGGGATGGCCGTCTTGTTCGTGCTGCTCAACGCGGGCTTTCTGGCGCTGGTGCAGGTGGTCGTGTATATCGGCGCGATCTCGATCTTGATCATCTTCGCGATCATGCTCACCCGCCGAGTGATGCAGGACACCGGGCCGCAGACCAACGCGAACTGGTATTGGGGCGCGGCGGTTGCCGGGCTCGTCTTCGTCGGCTCGCTTGTGCTACTGTCGCTGCCCAACGCGTTGACGCCCGGTGGGGCGAGCGTGGTGCCGGGGTTCTCGCAGGCGCCGCCGGTTATCCCGTCTGAATTCGCCAACGCGGCAGATTTCAACACGGCCACGCTGGCCAACCTGGGCCTGGCGCTCTCGAGCCCCGATCACTACCTGCTGCCGCTGCTCCTGGTCGGCGCGTTGCTGGCCGTCGCGATGGTCGGCTCGATCAACATCGCCCGCGACGACAAGGAGAGGGAGTAAGCCATGTCGATCCCGCTTTCGTGGTATCTGGCCCTCTCGGCCGCGCTTTTCAGCATCGGCGTCTTTGGCGTGCTCTCGCGCCGGAACGCCGTCGGTGTGTTGATGGGCGTCGAGCTCATGCTCAACGCCGTCAACATCAACCTGGTGGCCTTCTGGCATTACGGCGCCTTCGGCCCGTCAACGGGCCTGGCCTTCGCCCTGATCGTGATCGCCATCGCGGCGGCCGAGGCGGCCGTCGGCCTGGCCCTGATCATCTCGGTGTACCGCCGCCGCAAGACCGTGGTGGTCGACGACGTCAACCTGATGAAGTTCTAGCCCAAAGGCTGTAAGCCGCCGGCTGGCGAAAGACAAACGCGCGCATGAGCCCTGAACTCGTCTCCCTCACCTGGTTGATCCCGGTCCCGCCGCTGGTCAGTTTCTTCCTGATCATCCTGCTGACCAACCGCTCCAAGGCCCTGAGCCACACGATCGCGATTGCGTCGATTGCGACCTCGTTCGTTTTGAGCTGGATCGTGGCGTTCGCGGCCTTTGGCACCCCGCACTTCGGCGCCGAGGACGCGATTGGCGCGCTGTCGGTGCCCTGGTTCGATGTGGGCTCGGGCGCCTTTATGATGGGCGTGCTTGTCGACCCGCTGACCGCGATCATGCTCTTTTTCGCCTCGACTGCGATGCTCGCGATCTTCGTGTACAGCGTGGGCTACGGCAACTACGGCAAGAAGCTCGATCCGCATGACAAGCCGGGCTGGCCGGCGCACAACGGCGTCGACCCGCTATACTCGCGCTTCTTCGCGTACCTCTCGCTCTTCGCCTTCGGCATGCTCGTGCTGATCCTGGCCGACAACCTGTTGCTCATGTTCATGGGTTGGGAGGTCATGGGGCTGTGCTCGTACCTGCTGATCGGCTTCTGGTATGCGCGCAAGTACGACGACCCGAACAAGATCACGCCGCGGCAGGCCGGGGTCAAGGCCTTCATGACCACGCGCGTCGCCGATGTGATCATGCTGCTTGGCATCGTCTACCTGTACTTCGCGACGGGCACGCTCTCGTTCCGCGAGATCATGTTCGCGCAAGAGGGCGAGATGCTCAGGCACCTGGCAAGCACGCCCTCGATCGTGGCCGGGCTCTCGCAGGCCAGCCTGGTCGGCATCCTGGTGCTGATCGGCACGATCGGCAAGAGCGCGCAGTTCCCGCTGCATACCTGGCTGCCCGATGCCATGGAGGGCCCGACCCCGGTCTCGGCCATGATCCATGCGGCAGCCATGGTCTCGGCCGGCGTGTACTCGGTGATCCGCATGTACCCGGTGCTTGCGGCCGATGGTCTGGTGGCCCATGCGGCCGAGGCGGCCGGACACGCGGCCGAGGCTGCGGCACACCACGGCCCGGTGATCACCACGCCGATGGGTGTGCTGGCCTTCATCGGCGCTTTCACGGCGCTGTTCGCGGCGACCATCGCGGTGGCCCAGAACGACGTCAAGAAGGTGTTGGCTTACTCGACGATCTCGCAGCTTGGCTTCATGCTCGCCGCGCTCGGCATCGGCGGCTACGTGGCCGCGGCCTTCCACCTGATGACCCACGCCTTCTTCAAGGCCCTGCTCTTCCTCGGCTCGGGCTCGATCATCCACGGCATGGAGCACGGCGCGCACCACGCGCACGACCACGCCTCGGACCCGCAAGACATGCGTTACATGGGCGGGCTGCGGCACAAGATGCCGATCACGTTTGTCACGTTCTTCATCGGCGGCATGGCGCTGGCCGGGTTACCTATCGTCACCGCCGGCTTCTGGTCGAAGGACGAGATCCTGCTCGATGCCTGGCTTCACGCGCCGGCCGTGTTCTACACCCTGGCGCTGGCGGCGCTGCTGACGGCGTTCTACACGACGCGCCAGCTGTGGATGGTGTTCTTTGGCGCCCCGCGCTCGCCCTCGGCCGAGCACGCGCACGAGAGCCACTGGACGATGACGGCCCCGCTGGTGGTGCTTTCGGTCTTCGCCGTGGGCGCGGGCTGGCTCAACATCCCGGCCGACTTCCCGCTCTTCGGGCAACTCGTGGCGAGCCTCGGCCTCGAGCCGGGCTGGTTGCATCACTTCCTCGGCGGGACGCTGGTCGAGCACCCTGAGACCCCGGCCTTCACGCTTGTGCCCCTGATCACGTCGCTGGTTGTGGCGCTGGGCGGGATCACGCTGGGCTGGTGGGTTTACCGCAACGCCTGGAAGACGTCGAGCGACGTCGACCCGGTCGAGCGCACGATCGGCGGCGTGATCTACGGCCTGCTCAAGAACAAGTACTGGGTCGATGAACTGTACGACGTGCTCTTCGTCAAACCTGCCTTCTGGCTGGGCCGCGTGTTCTTCACCGGCATCGACAAGGGCGTGATCGACGGCTTTCTGCACGGCGTGGCCTGGGTCAGCGTCGGCGTCGGCAACGTCTTCCGCGATTACTTCGACAAGCCGGTGGTCAACGGGGCCAGCGACGGCTCGGGCGTGGCAGTCAAATGGGCCGGGCGCGAGCTGCGGCCGATCCAGACCGGGCGCGTGCAGCAGTACCTGATCATGGTCATGGCCGCGGCCTTCGTCATCGGCTTCTTTATGTGGGCGGCCAGGTGAGCAGCATGGACCTCCTGAACAGTCACCTCCTCAGTTTGATCCTGTTGACGCCGGTCGCCGGCGCGCTCGTGCTGCTGCTGATCCCGCGCGATCAGGTCGGCGCGCTGCGCTGGACGGCATTCATCGCCTCGCTTGTGCCGCTGGCGCTCTCGGTCGTGCTCTGGCTGAACTTCCAGCCCGACATCGCCGGCTATCAGTTCCGCGAGGATTTCCTCTGGTTTCCGCTGGTCGGGTCGGACTACCGGCTGGGCGTCGACGGCGTCAGCCTGCCGATGGTGCTGCTGACCGCGCTGCTCGCGCCGCTCGGCGTGCTCTTCAGCTTCGGGGTACAGGATAAGGTCAAGGCCTACATGATCCTGTTCCTGCTGCTCGAGACGGGCAGCTTTGGCGTGTTCATGGCGCTCGACCTGCTGCTGTTCTTCCTGTTCTACGAGATCGGCCTGATCCCGATGTACTTCCTGATCAACATCTGGGGCAGCGCCAACAAGCAGTACGCGTCGTTCAAGTTCATGCTTTACACCATGGCCGGCTCGCTCGGCCTGTTGCTGGCCACGCAGGTCATCGGCCTGACGCTCGGCTCGTTCAGCATCGAGAACGCGGTGACGGCCTGGCCGGCCTGGTCGGGCACGATCGCGGGCCTCTCGGCGACGACCGTGCGCGCGATCGCGTTCTGGGCGTTCGTGATCGCCTTCGCGATCAAGGTGCCGATCTGGCCCTTCCACACCTGGCTGCCCGACGCACACACCGAGGCCCCGACGGCCGGCTCGATGATGCTGGCCGGCGTGTTGCTCAAGCTCGGCGCCTATGGCTTCCTGCGGCTTGTGCTGCCGCTCTACCCGGTCGAGGCCGCGGCGGGTGCGCCTGTGCTGGCGACGCTGGCGACGATCGCGATCGTCGCCGCGGCCTTCGCCTCGTTTGGCCAGAGCGATTTCAAGCGCCTGGTGGCGTATTCCTCGGTCAACCACATGGGCTTCGTGGCCCTGGGCGTGGCGGTGGCGGCCTGGACGGCCCAGCACGGCGGCGCGCAGGAGGGCATCCTGGCGCTCAACGGCGCGGTGCTGCAGATGTTCAACCACGGCCTGAGCGCGGCCGGCATGTTCCTGCTGGTCGGCGTGATCTATGACCGCACGCACACGCGCAACCTCGATGACTTCGGCGGGCTGATGCCGCTGATGCCGGTCTACGGCGGGCTGCTGCTCTTCACCAGCATGGCCTCGCTCGGGCTGCCCGGCCTGAACGGCTTTGTCTCTGAGTTCATGGTCGTGCGCGGCGCCTTTCCGGTCTTCTCTGTGCTGACCGCGATCTCGATGATCGGCCTGCTGATGACCGGCGCGTACATCCTGTACGGGATCTACAAGACCATCTACGGCCCGCTGAACACGAAGTGGGTCGGGCACACGTCGGACATCTCGGCTCGCGAGGTCATCGCCTGGGCGCCGCTCGGCATTTTGATGCTGGTGCTTGGCCTGGCCCCGAACTGGATGGTGAGCGTGATCAACGCGGCGGTAGCGAGGCTGTTTTAGCGACTAGCGGTCAGCTGTCAGCCATCAGCGGTCAGCCTACGCTACCGCGCTGACCGCTGATGGCTGACAGCTGATGGCTCTAATTGCGAGTGGCATTATGACCTTTCCTTTTCTTTCGGTCATCACGTTTGCGCCGTTGGTGGCGGGCCTGGGCATCCTGCTCTTGCCGCCTGAGCGTAAAGACGCGGCCCGGACGACGGCGCTGGTGACGGCGGCCTTCACGGTGCTGCTCTCGGGCTACCTGTACTTCGCTTACGATCAGGCGGCCGGGGGCTTCCAATTCGTCGAGGACGTGGCCTGGATCCCGCAGCTGGGCATCCGCTACCACATGGGCGTCGACGGCTTCAGCCTGCCGATGTTGCTCCTGACCGGCATCGTGTTGCTGACCGGGGTGATGATCTCGTGGGGCATCGAGGACCGCGCCCGCGAGTACATGGCGTTCTTCCTGATCCTGTCGGTCGGCGTGTTCGGCGTCTTCGCCGCGCTCGACCTGTTCCTGTTCTTCTTCCTGCTCGAGATCGCGGTCTTCCCCAAGTTCCTGATGATCGTGGTCTGGGGTTACCCGAAGACGCGCGAATACGGCGGCATGAAGCTGACGCTGTACCTGTTCCTGGCCTCGCTGGTAGCCCTGGTCGGCGTGCTGGCGCTGTACGCGGCGCTGCCGGCCGGTGCGCGCTCGTTCGGCCTGCTCGATATGGCGGCCGCGAACTTCTCGCCCGAGCTCCAGCGCTGGGCCTTCCCGCTGATCTTCGGCGGCTTCGCGATCATGGGCGCGATCTTCCCGCTGCACTCGTGGGCGCCCGATGGCCACGTGGCCGCGCCGACGGCGATTTCGATGATGTTGGCCGGCGTCGAGATGAAGATCGGGATGTACGCGGCGCTGCGCATCGGCGTGTATCTGCTCCCTGAGGGCGCCAAGTTCTGGGCGCCCGTGATCGTGGCCTTTGCGCTGGTCAACGTGATCTACGCGGCTTACATCGCCCTGATCCAGAAGGACTTCAAGTACATCATCGGCTTCTCGTCCGTGTCGCACATGGGGCTTGTGATGCTTGGCTTCGCGACGCTCAACCCGCTGGGGTTGACCGGCGCCGGGCTGCAGATGTTCTCGCACGGCGTGATGACGGCCCTCTTCTTCTCCATCGTCGGCATGGTCTACGACCGCGCGCACACCCGTATGCTTCCCGAGCTCGGCGGCATGATGCAGCGGATGCCCTGGGCGGGCATCGCCTTCCTGGTGGGCGGCTTCACGTCGATGGGCATGCCGGGCTTCTCGGGCTTTGTGGCCGAGATCCCGATCTATATGGGCCTGTGGCAGGGCGTGGCGCTCGACCCGCTCAACCTGCCGGGCTTCATGACGACACCCTGGTTCTTCCCGCTGGCGGCCGTGATCTCGGCGCTCTCGATCGTGATCACAGCGGCCTACATCCTGCTGGCCGTGCGGCGCGTGTTCTTCGGCCAGCTCCCGGCGCAGTTCGCGGATCTGCCGGATGTGAGCGCGCTCGACAAGACGGCGCTTGTGTTGCTGAGCGGTCTGATGATCGTGGTCGGGCTGTACCCGGCCATCATGGCGCCGCTCGTCGAGAGCGGCATCCAGCCGGTGCTGCAGGCGTTGGGCGGCGGCTGATTGTGGATTGCTGATTGCTGACAGCGCATCGCTGACAGCTCACAGGGCTAGTGCTTGATGAATATTCAGCCTTTTGAACCTTCTCACATCCTGGCGCTGGCGCCCGAGATCGTGCTCGTGATCTCGGCCGCCGTGATCATGCTCGCCGACGTCAACCGCGGACGCGAACGCAAGCGCGAACTCGGCGTGGTCGCCGCGCTCGGCTTTGGGGCGGCGCTTGTCGCCGGGCTGTTGTTCACGTTGCCCGGGCTGACCGCCGACGGCCAGTTCGGCGGCATGGTGCGCAACGACACGGCGGCCTTCGCGTTCCGAACCCTGTTTCTGTTTGCCGGATTGATGACGGCCCTGATCGCGACAGACTCGCCCGTGATCGGCAAGGAAGGCGAGTTCTACCTTGTGCTGACCGGCTCGGTCATCGGCATGAACTTCATGGCGCTCTCGACCGACCTGGTGATGCTCTACCTCGCCATCGAGGCCTCGTCGATCGCGCTTTACGCGTTGGCGGGCTCGCTGCGCGAGAGCGACAGGAGCGCCGAATCCGGTCTGAAGTACTTCCTCTTTGGCGCCTTCACCTCGACCGTGCTGCTCTACGGCTTTAGCCTGCTCTACGGCTTCACCGGGAGCACTAACCTGTTCGAGATC
>Ga0209573_1003394_pt1 | contig 17601 bp, 15 predicted proteins | sample TNRBio252014_DNA_FD_185870 | JGI IMG/M metagenome (GOLD analysis project Ga0209573, IMG submission 185870) | Wastewater treatment Type I Accumulibacter community from EBPR Bioreactor in Madison, WI, USA - TNR Reactor_6/25/2014_ DNA (SPAdes)... | ecosystem: Engineered > Bioreactor > EBPR >...
TTCCTCCCACGGCCACGGCGCGATAGGAGTGGGCCTGGTAGTCGGCGAGAAGCGGCTTGTAGGCGTTTTCTGGAAAATATTTATGGATATCGATGCGGGCTTCGTTCCAGGCTTCGTCTTTGACGGGGATCAGGTCAAGACCGAGGCCTTGGTGGCAGCGCAAAGCCCCCCCATCAAAAGAATGGGCGCGAAAGCTGGGGTGTAGAAAGCCCACCTCCGTGGAGGCGCCACCGACATCGAGATATACAAAACTTTCGTTTGGAAAATTCTGGACGGCGGCTTGGCGTGCACCACGCATGCTCCAAAGTGCTTCGTCCTGGCCGCTCAGGATTTCAAGATCGACACCGAGATGTTTCTTAACCCGCGTCGCGAGTGCCTCGGGATTCTTCGCGTTTCGCGCCGCCGCGGTTGCCACCACACGAAGACTCTCGAGTTTGCGAGGGCCTTTGAGCTTGGAGGCAATTTCGACAAGGGCTTTTGCGGTCGCTTCGAGTGACGACTCTTCGAGGAGTCCTCCACTTTTTTCGAGGTTCTTCCCGAGGCGGGTGACCCATGATCCCGAGTCTACAGGTGTTAACGCCCCGCGTTCTACTTGGGCGACGAGATACTTGATCGAGTTGCTTCCGATGTCGACGACGGCACGCATAGGATGCGATCGGTTCTATCCGAAATCCGGGTTTTCGGATAGGTTCGAGACATGTTAGGCATCCTGCTCGCCGCCGGTCGCGGAACGCGCATGAAAAGCGCTCGACCAAAAGTTCTTTTCGACATCAACGACGAACCACTTTGCTTTGCGGCGTTTCGAGCGCTTTTTGATGTCTGTGATCGCGTGATCGTGGTCGTAGGCTATCGTGGCGCCGACGTTCGCGAAAGTCTTTTGAAACGCGCCCACGAAGCGTTTGGAGAAGAAGCTGTCAAAGCGAAGGTGCTTTTCTACACTCAAGAAGAACAAAAAGGTACGGGCCACGCGGTTCGAACGGCGATCGAGGGCCTCGGAAAAGGTATCGGCTCCTACGAGGCAACGCTTGTTCTCAACGGCGATCTCCCTCTGGTGCGCGCTGAAACGCTGCGCCCGCTTGTCGCCGACTTCGAGACACGTCGTCTCGATGCGCTTTGCCTCAGTTTTGAAATCGCAGACCCCACGGGTTTTGGGCGCATTTTGCGCGATGCTTCGGGGCAGCTCCTCGGAATTCGCGAAGAAAAAGACGCCAGTGACTTCGAAAAGAAAATTCTCGAGGTTAACGGCGGAGTTTATTGTTTCCGCAACAGCGTGCTCGGGGCCTCGCTCGCCGAACTCAAAACCGACAACAAACAGGGCGAGTTCTATCTCACGGATCTTCTGGGGTCACAGAAGCAGGCATCCCTTCGCACTGATGCCGTGCGTGTGAAAAACGCGGAGGATCTCTTGGGTGTGAACACGACCTTTGAACTTGCAGAACTTCGTACGCGCTCTCAGCGTCGTCTCAAAAAAGATCTCTGCGAGCGCTACGGGGTTGATTTCGTGGATATGGATTCAAGCTTCATCTCGGCGCGCGCAACTTTTCAGGGTGCGTGCCGCGTGGGGCCCGCATGCTCGGTTATGGGCAACTCCGTTATTGGTGAGGACGTTGATCTCGAGGGTCATGTTCTGATCAAAAACTCCCGCATTTCCAAAGGCGCGCATATTTTATGGTCCAGCGTTATCGATGACAGTGCGATCGGTGAGCGGGCCAAAGTGGGTCCTATGGCCCATCTTCGAATGCAGAGTCAGGTCGGTGCCGATGTGAAGATCGGGAACTTTGTCGAAACCAAAAAAACAACCTTTGCTCGCGGCGCCAAGGCATCGCACCTGAGTTATCTCGGCGATGCTGAGATCGGTGAAGAGTCGAATATCGGCGCGGGCACGATCACCTGCAATTACGATGGATTTAATAAATTCAAAACCAAGATCGGTAAACGCGCGTTCATCGGCAGCGACTCCCAGCTTGTTGCTCCGGTGAACATCGGAGATGACGCTTACGTGGGCTCTGGAACCACGGTGACCGAAGATGTCCCTGCGGGGGCTCTAGCTATTTCGCGGCCCGACATGGTCGTCAAAGAAGGCTATGCCCAAAAGCTCGCCGAAAAACGCAAGCTCGCGACTGCGAAGAATCTTGTGAACTCCAAGAAGGATTAGAACAATGTGTGGAATTGTCGGGTACGTCGGCGACGAGAGCGCGAAACCTTTTCTCATTGAGGGGCTCAAGCGCCTCGAATACCGCGGGTATGATTCAGCGGGCTTTGCTCTCTACGATTCCAAAACGCGAGACTTCGATATTCGCCGAAGCGTGGGGCATGTCGAAGCGCTCGTGACTGCGACGCTTGGTATCGGCGAGCGCGAAAAACTCGGGATCGCACACACGCGTTGGGCCACGCATGGCGTTCCCAGCGAAGTGAATGCGCACCCTCATCGCGCGGGTGCGCTGGTGCTGGTGCACAATGGCATTATCGAAAACCACGCCCAAATTAAAAATGAACTCATGTCTGAAGGTGTGAGTTTTTCGTCTCAGACCGACACCGAAGTTTTCACACGCCTGATTGAGAAGCACTGCCTTGCGCTCGCGGCCCAAAAGAAGGTCGACTTTCTTGGGGCAAACTCCGAATTGAAGCGCGAGATTGCCATCCGTGCGCTTCAGCGGGCCGCCTCTCAAGTCGAAGGGCACTACGCTGTTATTTTTCTCATCCAGGGTGTCGAAGACCGTATTTTCGGGCTTCAATCGGGAGCTCCTCTTGTGGCGGGCCACTGCCCCTCTGGGGGCCTCGTGGCGAGCGATCTTCAAGCGCTGCTTTCCCACACTCAAAACGTCAGCTTTGTTCCCGTCGGCACGATTTTCGAAGTGACGGCGACCGCAACCACGTTCCTCGACGTCAAAACTCTTGAGAGCAAGAGCGTGAAGCTCGAGAAGATCGAATGGTCGTCCGAAAAAGTCGCCAAAGACGGTTTTGATCATTTCATGCTCAAAGAAATTTTCCAGCAGCCTGGCGTGATCGCCGACACGCTTTCCGGGCGTATGCCACTCTCTGAGCTTGGCTCCTTCGTATGGGACAACCCTGTCGCGCATGAGGCTCTTTGGAAGAACGTTAAGAAAATTTATTTGGTCGCGTGCGGAACGGCGTACCATTCGGCACTCGTCGCCAAATACTATTTTGAAAAATGGGCCAAACTCTCCGTCGAGGTCGATATCGCGAGTGAGTTTCGTTACCGCGATCCTGTTTTCGAAGTTGGCACGATTGTGGGAGTTATTTCTCAGTCGGGTGAAACCGCCGACACCTTGGCCGCCCTCCGGCTTGCCAACGAAAAAGGATTGACCACATTTTCTGTGTGCAATGTTCCCGGCTCAACGATCATGCGCGAGTCCAATTTTCAATATTCCACCAAGGCCGGTCCTGAGATCGGGGTCGCTTCGACCAAGGCCTTTACGGCGCAACTCACGGTGCTCACGGCGCTTGCTTATGACGTCGCGCACCTTCGTGGGATGAGCCCCAGCAACAGCGCTTCGGAAGAAGGCTACCGGGCGCTCGCACGGCTTCCTCAGGACATCGAAAACGTTCTCGCGCGAGCGCCCGAGTTTCAGGCCATCGGCGCGTCGCTCGAAAAAATGCGCACGATCCTCTTTATCGGACGGGGCACGATGTACCCCATCGCTCTTGAGGGGGCCCTTAAGCTCAAAGAGATCACCTATCGTCATGCCGAAGGCTACGCGGCTGGAGAGCTCAAGCATGGACCCATCGCGCTTGTGGACAAAGATCTTGCTGCGGTCGTTCTCGCTCCACGCGACGGCTTGCACGCAAAAACGCTCTCGAACCTTGAAGAAATTCGCTCGCGGGGCGCGTATATCGTGGGCATCGGCGACGAGAAAGATGACGAGTTCCGAAAACTCTGCAACGCGTATGTGGGCATCCCCAAGACCTCGTGGACCACGGCTCCAGTCCTCTACGTTATTCCTACGCAGCTTATTTCTTACGGACTGGCGCTGAAGCTAGGCTGCAGCATCGACAAACCTCGGAATTTGGCGAAATCCGTCACGGTGGAGTGAAATCACACAGCAGAGGGCAACATGCATGGCAGACGCGAAGTTTGTGAGAATGGGACACACGGCACTTCGAGTAAAAAACCTCGCCCAGAGTCTCGACTTTTACCGCGATCTTATCGGATGTCGCGAGGTCTGGGTCGGTGATGATGACTGGGCTCAAGTCTCTCTCGGTCCCGATGATCTCAGTCTGATCCAAGAGGGCGCGTCTGAGCATCCCGCGCATCTGGGCTTTCAAGTGAAGGAACGCACGGATCTCGAAATTTTGCGCGCTAAGCTTGTCAAAGAGGGCGTCAAGGTCGGCCCTCTGAAGGACCATCGCGACGGGACGGCCTCGTTTTATTTTTGGGATCCGAGCGATAACACACTCGAGGCCCTTTGGGATTCTCGAAGTTCGTTGGAAGGACGCTGATGCGAATTCTTGTCGTCGAGGACGATGCGCTGGTTAGAAAAGGTCTCGAGGCCGCTCTTCGAGGGCATGAGGTCTTTGTGCTCGAGTCGCTCACGCTTTTTAGCCCCACGACAGCCGGTGGAGGCGAGCTTGATCTTGTCTTGCTGGATCTTAAGAGCGATTTCGATCCGGACGCCTCGCGCACTCTCGCGGCGATCCCGGCCTTGCGCGCGCGCCATCCTCGTGCAGAAATTTGGGTCCAGTCTGGGAGCGAAGAACTCTCTTTGATGCGAGCCTGCATTCGCGCAGGGGCCCACCGCTTCGTGTTAAAGGAGCATCTCATGGGCGAGCTTCCGCTCGTGCTGGCGGGTCTTGAGGAGAGGAATCGTAAGAGAGAGGGCGTCGCGCGTACCATTCGAGGCAGCAGTCCTTCCACGCTTCGCCTGCGCGAGGAAATTCTGTGGCTCTCTTCGTCCGATGCGGACATTCTTATCGAGGGCGAAAGCGGATCGGGGAAGGAGCTTTGTGCGAGCGCGCTCGCCGAGCCCCTCGTGGCTGTTAACGTGGCTGCGTTACCGGCTGAGCTGTTCGAGGCGGAGTTGTTTGGTTTCGAAAAAGGCGCGTTCAGTGGAGCGCATGCCGCCAAGCAGGGCCTTTTCGAGGCTGCGGACGGCGGAGCTCTTTTTTTGGACGAGATCCAGTCGCTTGCGCCCGACTTACAGGCCAAGCTTCTCAGAGTCGTCGAGACGCGGCGTTTTCGCAGGCTCGGTTCAACGCGGGAGCGCATTTTTTCTGGTCGTATTCTCTGCGCGGCGAACGTCCCGCTCTCTGAAAAAGTTGCGACGGGAGAGTTTAGGGAGGACCTCTATCACCGCATCGCTTCCGTGGTCCTGCGCGTGCCGCCGCTGCGACTCCGCGCGGGGGACATCGAGGAGCTCGCACGCGGATTTCTTGCGGACTTTGACCCTCGGGGCACGCGTCGCTTCGATGCCGAGGCTCTCCAGCTTATGAGATCCTACGACTGGCCAGGCAACGTGCGCGAGCTGAAAGGCCTCGTGCGTTCGCTTGTCGCGCGCGTGCCGTATCCAGTCTTGGGAGCCGCAGAGCTCCGGGAGCATCTCGCCGCTTGGGAAAAAGCTCCGCTCCGCGACGAGCTTCCCAGGGCCACAGGAGAGTTTGTGGTCGATTGGAATCTTGGGCTCGACGCGAATCTAAAGCGTCTCGAGGAGTGGATGCTGCGAAAAACTCTCCAAGGCAATTCAACAAAACAAGCGCAAGAGCAGCTCGGGTTGCGCCGCTCTCGTTTCTACGAAAAACTCAGGCACTACGATCTGCTTAAGGAAACAGAAGATCGATAACGCTTCGAATCTCCTGCGGCGTGATGCCGACGCTGAGCGTGTCGTCGCTGAAGAGCTCTTCTTCGCGAGCAAAGTCAGGGTTGATCTTGAATCCTGCGACGCCATGAGCGCGCAAATGTCTTGCGGTGGAAGCATCGGAGAGCACTTGAAGTAAGGAATCCAGGGCGTCCGCAAAAACGGTGCGGCTGAGGAAAAAGGAGGATTTCACGTCGAAGCGCTTGATGGTGCCAATGTCGAGAAGCATCTCGAGAGCAATAGCATCGAGATAGACATGCTCATTGAAAAAACCGGAGCGCCCAACAACGAGCTGAGCCACGTTGTGATCCGAATCATGCCAGAAGACACCCATTTCGCCGAACTTCGCAACACGATCGATGATCTCAAAACTCCGATAGCGTTTCAGGGCGCTGAGGATATCGCTGCGTGCGGTCAGCACGGCATCAAAGCTGTTCAAAAATTCCAGACGGCTGCGGTTGGAATTGGGGAGCCGTTCGCCGAGTTCAGTCTCGAAAACAATTTTAAGAGAAGGGGTTTCTTTTTTAAGTTCGCGCGTGATGCTGACGAGATCTCTCAGGGTGCGTGCTTCGTCAGCAAGGCGGTCTGCGATGAGTTGAGACGCATCGAAGTGGGCCGGATAGTGGAGGGTGTGCCCCTGAAGTTCTGTGGCGACGCGGGCCTCTTCGTGTGTGATCGGGCGTCCATGGCCGTGGTCCTTGACTCGGATCTGGCGCACGAGGCCATTTGACTTGGCAAAGTGTTCGCCGACGCCTTTTTCGAAAACCAGAGAATAGAGTTCCTGGATGGCTTGGGCCTTGGCGAGCTCCGGGACATAGCGCTCAACTTCTAGATCGACACGTGTGCGGAGGGCGGCCTCTTTTTGTTTGTAGCTTGCATTTGCGCCATGGGCGCTCAAAGCAAGACTCAAGGCCAGAAGAGAGGAGCGGAAGGTCAAAGAGTTCATGAGTTTCCTCCAGGAAACCTTAGCTCTAGGAGGCTTGGGTGGAGGAATCAAATTTCAGCGCCGAGGATGGCGAAATCTTAACGGTCGAATGACGCCATGCCACCTTCGGGAACTTTGCCCGAGTTGATGGCTTCTTTGAGGACCTGCGAGACCTTAAAGGTCATCACGCGACGCGCGGAAATCTCCATAGCTTCGCCGGTCTGAGGGTTGCGTCCCATGCGTGAGCGTTTGTCCCGTAGAACAAAATTTCCAAAACCAGAAATTTTCACGTCTTCGCCGACACTAAGGGAGGATTTTATGGACTCGAAGACGGTTTCGACGAGATCTGCAGCTTCGAGTTTCGAATAGCCGCAGGTTTGCGCCACTCGTTCTACAATGTCGAATTTCGTAAGAGTCATTTCATCCCCCAATGAAGAGCGACCCTTTGCAGAGTAGGTCGCTATGCTTTGATGTTAACTTAAGTTTTTGTATTTTCTAGATCACAAAATGTGAATTGGGATACTTAGTGCGATGAGTCATGGCGGATCCTGCTGGAGGAGCGGAAAATTGAGAACCTGAGAGAGCTCAGAGGCGCCGACCAGACACTGCAGCAAGCGATCAAGTCCTACGGCGATACCGCCCGCCTCGCCGAGCGTGCCAAGGGCCCTGAGAAGGTCTTCGTCCAAAGGAGGGCTTTCTCCGTAAAGACGTTCTCGCTCGCGCTGCTCAGCTTGGCAGCGTCGCCGTTGCTCGGTCGCGTCGGTGAGTTCCCCGAAGGCGTTCCCGAGTTCGATCCCCCGGAAGTAAAACTCAAAGCGCTCAGCCAAGTGCGGGCGGTCGCGACGCCGTCGGGCCAGGGCCGCGAGCTCTAACGGGTAGTCCCAAAGAAAAACTAGATCCATCTTTGCAAAACGGGGTTCGAGCACACTCAGCACAAGCCAATGAAAAGCGTCCTCAAAAGAGGCCTCTTCAGGCATGTCTTTGAATCCGGCCTCGCGCGCGCGGCGCGCCAACGCCTTGTGTTCCCCATTGCGCAAAATCAGGTCGAGAGAAAGGCCGCAGAATTCCTCAAAAGCCTCGCAAACTTTGAAATGGCGGGCTGTCTCCCAGGCTTTGGGCTCTCGAGAAAAGCGAGGGGCTAAAGTCCTGCAAAAGTGGAGTGCGTCCTCGGCGATCTCGCGGTAGCTGCCAGGATGTCGGTACCATTCGAGCATTGTAAACTCGGGTTGATGGCGCTTGCTTAGCTCACCGTTTCGAAACGAGCGGGTGATTTCGAAAATTCGCGGGAGTCCGGATGAGGCCAGGGCCATTTTGAGGTGATACTCGGGCGAGGTCGGCAGATAGAGAGTGAGATTTTCTCCCTGCGACATTGAGGGACGGAACTCCGTCTTGAAATACTCAAGATGAGTCTCGAGGCCAGGATTTGTGACAAGCAAGGGAGTTTCCACTTCGACAAAATCCAGAGTTGTTCCAAAAAACTCACGAGTGTCTTTGAGAAAAGCCTGTCGGAGCAGCAGAAGTTCTTTGGAGGGAAGACCTGTGCGCATGTCCTATGTTTTAGGGGGTGTCGCTGTCTCTCACAAGTCCCGCGGTCTATCAAAATCCCCGCCCAGCAGAAAGCGTTCGCCAGCGCAGTCTCGAGGCGCTACAAGTTTCCAGCGATGAGCGAATCCGAATACAAGCCTCGATACGGCGTCGCACTGATCCGTTGTCCCCAGCGCAATTCCGTCAAAATCAGCGATGAGATTTGGTCGTGGCCCGGCTGTCAGGGGCTCGAAGAACTCCCTGATGCTGATGCAGGTTTCTATGTCCCGAGCGAAGATTTTGAAATCCTCGAGTTCGGGTCCGAGGCGGCTGAAAAATGTGCCGAATGGCTCGACTCAGGTGCGTTCCAGAAAAGCCATTTCCATGTTTTTTTGAAAGTGTATTTTACGCTTAGCGAAGAGGCGCTTGTGCGCACGCCTGAGGACTTTCATGCGCATATCGGCGCTGCAGGAAAGAAAATGCCGTGGGGCTGCGAGCTGCTGTCCTGGACCGAACTTCCGGATACGGATTACCTCGAGAACTACAAAAAAAGCGTTCGCGGCGTGAGTTTCGGCGATCATCTCTGGGTCGGACCGCCTTGGGATGAGGCTCCTGAGGGGTATTGCGCCTTTATTGTGGAGCCCGGAATGGCCTTCGGGACCGGGGATCATCCGACGACACAAATGTGTTTGGAGCTGCTGCAGAAGCTCGCGGCGGACTCGTCATTTTCGCCTCGAAAAATCTACGACATCGGCACGGGAAGCGGCATTCTTGCGGTCGCCGCGCGCCGCTATTTCCCGGAGGCCGAAATCGTAATGACCGATCTTGATCCACTCTGTGAACTCGAAGTGAAAAAAACTTTTGCCCTCAACAAGCTTTCTCTCGAGGGGTGTGAGTTGATCTGCGGACCGCGTGCCGACCTAACGAGAGAAAAAAACAAATGGCCTGCGGGCGATCTGCTCTTGTCGAACATCTATGCCGAAGTGCTTGCGTCACTGCTGCCGGAGCTGGCCGCGCTTCTGAAGCGGGGAGCCCCGTGGGTGGTGAGCGGTCTGCTTGAAGGACCGGCAACCGAGGACTTCGAAGCGCGCGCGTGCGAGAAACTCTTCTCGCTTTCAGAGCGTCGCACTCAGACGCGTGAACGTCCGGTGCTGCAAGCAGGAAAAAACAAAGGCCTCCTAAAAGAATCAGAAACTTGGGGTGGGCGTCTTTTCCTAAGAAGCTGAAACATGCGTGGACCGTCTCTTCGACGCGCAGCCGGGGGCCGCGACGAAATCCCTGCCAAGCGTTGCCAGGTGTGGAGCGTCTGCTAATTTCTGAAAGCAGAATGATTCTCAGCGGACCCGAAATTCAGAAACGCCTTGGGACAGACATCGTCATCGAGCCCTTCGATGCGAAGTACGTCAATCCAAACTCCTATAATCTGCGCCTCGACAAGTCGCTCAAGGTCTACACTGAGATGCCCCTCGATATGAAAAAAGACAATCCTGCGCGTGACCTCACAATCCCACCCGAAGGAATTGTGCTCGAGCCCGGCAAACTCTACCTAGGCCGCACGCTCGAATACACCGAAACACGCAATCTCGTTCCGATGCTTGAAGGACGCTCCAGTGTGGGACGCCTTGGACTTTTTGTGCACGTCACAGCGGGTTTTGGTGATGTGGGCTTCAAGGGTTTTTGGACACTTGAAATGCACTGTATTCACCCGATTCGCGTTTATGCGGATGTGCCGATCTGCCAGATCTTTTACCACTCTGTTGAGGGCGAGATTCGCGAGTATTCCAAAGGAAAATATCAGGCGAACGCCGGCATCCAGACCTCACGCATGTGGATGGATTTTACGAAGTAAGGGCAGCTGTTTGGGGCGGCCTAGGCCCCGCCGCAGGAGCCACATCCCGCTTCAGATGGAGGTAGCCCCCCCTCGAGCTTGATCTCTTTGCAGGTGTCGCATTCCCCGGAGCCGCATTCTTTGCCGCCCTCTTCGCAAGGCCGGCGCGTTTTCAGGTCCCAGGCGAGCATCTCCCAGTCCTTGAAAAGGCGTGAGGCGTGGCTGCGGGCATCTTCAAAGCGTGCGAACTCGTAGTGCTCGATCTCGGTGTAGGGCAGTTGGGTGTGGATAAATACCTGGAAGCTTTCGGATTGCTGGGTGGGATCGTAAATGCTGTTAATTCCGCCTTCATTTCGGCCATTTACAAAAACAATGCGGTGCATTTCTTCCGGCTTTAGAGCCATGATTCTTAAAGAGTTATTCACATGTTATCCTCAAGTATAAGATGAGCTAAAGTCATCCATAAGTTTTACTTAAAAAATTTCGTTTCTCAAAAAACGTGTTCGCTCAAACGTAGCGGGCTTTGATGAGCTCGACAAGGGCCTCTTGCGCCCCTTTGGGCCCGTATCCAAAGCGCTCCTGCAGTCCCTTATAGACCTTGGTGAGCATGTGTCGAGACTCGCTCAGCTGCTCCTGTTCGGAGTTTGCGCTCATGAGGGCTTCGATTTCTTTGAGGTCCAGCACGAGCGCGCCCATGGAGCGGATTTTGGAGTTTTGAGTTTCGCGGAAATGGCTCAAAAGTTTTTCCATCAGGTCCGGGAAAATTTCTGGGTAGGGGAGCTCATCGCTCGCCACACGCGTGGCGTTGTCGATGGACCAGGCTCCGAGCCGCGCGATGATGTTCTTGCGGAAGTCTTGGGCGGCGCCGGGTGAGACGGCTGCGAGCGCCTCGAACTCTTTCATGAGAGATGCGTCGGGCTCTTCGCTCTTGCCGGTGTGTCGGTTGCGGATCTTCTCGCCGCGCACGTGGTGGGTTGTGTGATAGACGTAGTTTTTTAGAAACTCGCGCAGCTGGTGGCTTTGTTCCATGTCCAGGCAGGCGCGCATTTCTTCTTCGACCCAGTCGAGCCAAACCTTGCGAACCTCTTCGATGAGGCCTTCGAAGTTGTGATAGAGGCCCATCGATTCTTGGCGCAGATACTCAAAGTCTTGGGGGCGTTTCACGAGTTCTCTCAGTTCAGCAAAGATCGCATTGGGGCTCAGGGTGGGGAAATGGTCGTTCTGTGCCGTAAGTTGCAGAAGTGCTTTGAGCTCGCGTGCGGAGGGACCCAGAAGCCCTTCGTAGTACGGAAGTCGCTGGTGCTCGGCGACGAGTTCTTCGACGTGCCCGCGAAGTTCACGACGTTGCTCCTCGTTCAACGACTCAGGCACATGGCCACTGTCGTAGATGAGAGCCTTATCGATGGGCGAGAGTGACTCGAGCACCTTTGTGAGTAGGGCGTTCTTGTTTTTGAGCAGAGGTTTCTTGAGGCGCGCCGCGACGGCCCAAAGTGCGAGCAGTCGGGTGGTGTGGGGGAGGACTTCTTTGTTCCCTGCCGCTTTGCGTGCGGTGTCCTTGTAGATTTTTTCTTCATCCGAATAACGCAGCAGGTACGGCACTTTGACAAGCTCGATGCGCGCCTTGAAGCTGTTGTATTCGGGGTGTTCGCGAAAAGCCTCGAGCTGTCGGTCGTTGGTGCTTCCGATGAAGACGGTGTCCAAAAACACCAGAATGCCTCCGAGCGAAAGTGTTCCTGTCTCGGAGGTTGAGAGCAGGTACTTGAAGTGTTCGATCGGGCGCTTAAGCATGTCGTTGAATTCGACCATGCCGCGATTGCCATCGATGAGGTGCCCTTCGAGTTGGAAGAGATTCAGCGATTGCAGAGCCGGTGGCAGGTTTGCGAGCGAGCGGTCGAGCGTCACTTGTCTCATGCCTGCATCTACGGCGAGCTGAGGCTCGATCGTGACGAGTCCTTTGCGCAAACGCGTGGAGAGATAAAAACGCTCGACGCGCACGTGCCGCAGCACCTTTGAGATGTCGCCACCGTAGTTGTTCATCAAAGCTTCGAAGATCAAGGAATTCTTGTGTGAGAGTTCGGCCCTGAGAAAAGACTCACGGCAGACTTCGAGTCGTTTGCGTTCAGTGGGGCTTGAGGCCCGTTCGAGCCATTCCGCAAAAAGGTTCTCGCGTTCCGCGCGGGGCACGAGATAGAGAGGATTTTCCCAAAGTTCGCTGCGTACGATCGCGCCGATTTGGTCTTGTTCGAGGCGTGCATAGGAGTCCGCAAGATTCTGCGCGGCCTTGGGTCCGATGCCCAAGGTTTTGCGATCATAGGAGTCGTGAGGGAAGACCCAACTGAAACTAAAAGCCATCCCGTCGTCGGACTGCGAGTAATGCTCCAGCCCATCATAGAGCACGCGCACAAGGCTCGACTTTGCGGATCCGTTAGGACCATGCATGAGAATGAGCTTGTCGGCGCGTCCAGCGTGCGAAAAACCTCTGAGGATCTTCACGAGGCGCTGCTGGACGGCTTCGTGTCCTACGACGGGAGTGGGTGATTCGACCGAAGCATGGTCGAAGATTTGGTAGCGACGCTCTTTGTGGCGACGCACGGGGATCTCTTCGGTGCCGGCGGAGTCAATCGCGTCGCAGACATAGGAGGCAGCGTTGCGCGTGAAGCGGTAGGGCTGTGTCCGACAAAGATCAAAGTATTCTTCAAAAGACAAAACCCGCTTCGAGTCTTCGAAGCGGGTCTTAACAGAGGATTGGATCTTTTCTAATTCGAGGCTCACGCCTCTCATTATACAGATTATTCGCCAATCAGGGGAGCCACGAGACCCAAGGTGCGAGCGCGCTTGATGTGCTTGGCGAGCTTGCGTTGGTTCTTGGCGCTAACGCCTGAGACGTGACGGGGAACGATTTTACCGGTCTCTGTCACGAAGCGGTAGACGACCTTGAGGTTCTTGTAATCAAGAACAAGGGTCTTATCCATGATGAAGGGGCAGACCTTGCGACGACCGAAGCGCCCACGTGCGCCGGCACCGCCGCCTCCACCGCCGAAGCTGCGACCGCCCTTTTCGGCAGCGCCTCTATCGTCTTGCGACATCCGCGCTTCTTGTTGTTGCTGGCCCTGCTGAGGAGCGTTGTTATTTTCCATTACTTCTTAGCCTTTCCAGCTGCTTTCGCGCGTTTGATCTGTTCTTTTTTCTTTTTCTGCGCGGTTCTTTGGCGCATCTTTTTGGTTTTACGGTTGTCTCCACGAGCCATAGTCGTCTTTTTCCTCTAGAGCCGAAGGTCTTAGCGAAGCTGTGCCAAAGGGTCAAGGATTTGCTTTAGCCTCGGGCACGGCTTGAGAAGACTCTTCAAATTATTCAAATTTCTTCATGAAGAAGTGATCGCGGGTTCCGGTGTGGGGCTCGCGGATATGCAGTTCGAGGGTCGAGTCGCTGAGGTTCTCTGAGCTCATGACGACCCGCACGTAGGCTCGCAGGCGAGATCCGTTAAGTCTTTGATTTCTTAGGTAAATAGAGACTTCGGGTTTTTCCCAGTCGCGGCGATTAAGGATGCGACGTCCTTCGGCGAGCAGCTCGTGGGTGCAGGCGGAATAAAACTGTACGGAGAGCGCGCCGTAGCTGGGAGACTCGGAGTGTTCGATCTGCCGAACAACAGCGTAGGTCCCGCGGGTGTTGTTGACCCAAATGCCGTTGATGTCGAAACGACCATCGACGCCGGGCCAAGGGAAGATGCCTTGGGCGCGGATAAAGGAATAATGAGAATCAAAAAAAGCGCGCGAGTGTTCGAGAGAACGATCAACCGAGCACGAGAATATGGGAAACAGAGAATCTGATTCCAGATCTGAATCTCCGGCGTTGGCGACTCCTGTGGCGAACGCAGATGAGAGAGCGAGACTCCAGCACAGATGTTTCAAGATTCCTGTTTTCATAACAAAACCCCCTTCAAGGTTTATGAGGTCTTCGGCCCCTCAGCCGACAAACGCCTCTTAAAGTTCCTTGGATGTTGCGACGCCCTGACTGCGAGGCGCAACGTCCGAGATCCGCGACGAGATGTTCACTTTCATGGACGGGTTGAAGTAGTAGCCCTTCGATCCGTTCATGATGTAGCGGCTTTCGCGCGGGTTGGGCTCCAGGAGCTTACGGAGCCGGTTGATGTTGATGTAGATATTGTTGTCGTGGCGGAGAGGGTTGTAATCCTGTCCCCAGACTTCTTTTGCGAGAACTTCTTTTGAGAACTCCTTCCCGGGAGTCTCTGCTAACAGGAGGAGAATCTTCATAAGTGTGAACTTGTTATGGAAGGGGATCTCTCCGAGGTGTTTTTCGCGGACGTAGTTCGAGTTGCGATCGATCTCCAGATCCACGCTCTGCTTGGGGACGAAATGGAAATCGTCGAAGAACTCGTTCACAAAGCGTTGGGCATGGGGATCGAGCTGGCGCAGCTCTGTGCTCCACTCGTCGTAAGTCTCGTAATCGAAGCGCGCGAGGATCACGCGCTCAGCGCGGGCGTTGAGCTTGTTGATGAGCATGAGAATGCTGGCGCGGTCATCGGGAGTCGTCGAGGTGCCGAGTTTGCGCTCTAGGATCATTTTAGCGAGCGCGGCGCGCAGATAAAGACGATCGAAGGAACTTTCTGCGGCGACCTTGAGCGTTTCGAGGACTTTTTTGAGGGCGTCTTGTGGGTAGCCGCTCGTCGAGTCCAAGCGCGCGAGAAGCTCGAGGCACGAAGCTTTGTGACGAAGAATGTTGCGCTCGCTGTAGTAAGCGAGGGCCTCTAAGAGCATCGCACGCGCTTCTTCTTGTTGCGCGGCTTCGCCACTGCGCAAGAGCACCTCGGCCTTGAGAAGGCGGATACGCATGATGTCGCTTTGTTTTTGTTCGCGCACGGCGGAGACAACGAGCTTGTCGATCAGCTCGTCGGCCTTTTCGTAGTTCCCCATGCGGGTGTAGAGGAGCGCGAGTCCTCGGAGGTAGCGTTTGCCGTAGTAGGAATTCTCGTCGTTCCCCGAGTGCTCGGAGACGCGCTTGTAGCAATCCTCCGCAGCGCTGTAGTCGCCTGTGATTGTGTAGAGCTCGGCGAGTGTCAGATTGGCGCGGATGTTGATCCGCCAGAACTCGATGCTTTGCGAATTATGGCTCGCGAGCTCGAGATAGATGACGGCTTTTTCTTTGTCTTCGAGGGCGGCGTAGCAGGTGCCAAGCGCCCACAGGGTGTAGTGATAGAAGGGGCTGTTCTTGTTGGTCGCGAAGTGTTCTTTGGCTTTTTCGTAAGCGAGAAGGGCTTCGCGGTACTGTCCCAGTTTCCTCAGGGAATCGCCTTTGAGGATGGCGCACGCGCCGGGCAGGTTGTTGCCCTGGGTGGAGTTCGTGCTCTCAAGTTCGACGAGGCCATCAAGGACTTGCTGATACTTGCCCTCTTGGCGCAGAAGTTCCAGAATCCCGAGGCGGACGCGGTAGTTGAGTTTGTTGTCACCTGTTTCTTCGGTGAGCGTGAGTGATTCGTCGAAATTTTTGCGGGCCTTGTCGCGGTCGCCGAGGTAACTCCAGCCGACGCCGATGGAATAGAGGCATTGAGCGAAGCAGGTCTTCTCGTCATCGTTCTGGACGGGGATGTTCTTGATGGCTTCGATGTAAGAGGGCACCTGGTCGAGGTTGAAGGATTCGCCCGCGATGCGGATGAGATGGCTGTAGGCTTCGAGGCGGTCGCGATTGGTTGCGTTGGGGCTGGAGACAAATTTCGTCAACAGGACTTGGGCCGCATCGGTCTTTCCGGATCGCAGCAAGTGCTCGGCCTCGACGACTTCTCTGGCGCGATTCGAATCATTCACGTCCATGTGTATCCTCTACTTTCGACCCCGTCAGATCCCTGACAGTTTCAGGCTTACTCGATTTGAAGCGCGAGATCATCCTAAAGAGATTTTCGCGTCGCATTAAATCGACTTAAGTAGCGAGTTTTTACCAGACTTCTGCCCCGGAGGAAAGGAAAATTAACGCGCTGCGTCACTAAAAAATGCACTGAGTTTTTGGTGCCAAAATGGAACTAAGTCGCCGATTTGTTTCGCGATTTTTGGGGCAAAAACGGGAGACTTTCTTCGGCTTAACGCGGTGCCGTAAATTGAGAAATTTGTCCCACAGGGACGCCGGAGGTCCCCAGGTTTGTCAGGATTATTTAGGCGCGATCATGTCCTCGGGACGCACCCACTGGTCAAACTGGGCGCTCGTCAGAAGTCCCAACTCGATCGCAACCGCCTTGAGTGTCTTGTTCTCTTTGTGGGCTTTCTTGGCGATCTTTGCGGCGTTGTCGTAGCCGATGTGCGGGTTGAGCGCGGTGACAAGCATGAGCGTGTTCTCGAGATGTTTGGAAATCGCAGCTTCGTTTGGTGCGAGTCCTTCGAGACAGTGATCAACAAAACTCGAAGCCGAATCGCCCAGCAGTCGTGTGGAGTGCAAGAGATTGTGAGCCATCAGGGGTTTGAAAACGTTGAGTTCGAAATTGCCCGAAGCGCCTCCCATGTTGAGAGCGACGTCGTTGCCCAGGACTTGGCAGCAGACCATCGTCATCGACTCGCTCTGTGTGGGGTTGACTTTGCCGGGCATGATCGACGAGCCCGGCTCGTTCTCGGGGAGCAGCAGTTCGTTGAGACCGCAGCGGGGGCCGCTCCCGAGCCAGCGCATGTCGTTTGCGATTTTCATGAACGAGCAGGCAAGGGTTTTGAGTGCGCCGTGGGCGAACACAAAAGCGTCGTGGGTGGCGAGTGCTTCGAACTTGTTGGGTGCGGTTACGAATTTGCATCCGCTGATTTGGGAAATTTTTTCAGCGACGAGTGCTGCAAATTTTGGATGGGCGTTGAGCCCCGTGCCGACCGCGGTGCCCCCTTGAGCAAGTTGGCGGAGTCGCGGGAGGGTCTGTTCGACACGTTCGATTCCGTACTCGACCTGAGTGCGGTAGCCCGAGAACTCCTGGCCCAGAGTAAGAGGCGTGGCGTCCATAAGATGAGTGCGGCCGACTTTGATGAGGGTGGCAAACTTCTGTTCCTTAGCGAGGAGCGCGTGGTGAATTTTTTTGAGGTTCGGAAGCAGATGACGCTCGAACTCCTCGACGGCGGCGATGTGCATCGCTGTGGGAAAAACGTCATTGGAAGACTGCGACATGTTGACGTGATCGTTGGGGTGAATGGGTTTCTTGGAGCCGACCTCGCCGCCGAGCATTTGGATGGCGCGGTTCGAGATGACCTCGTTGGCATTCATGTTGGTTTGTGTGCCCGAGCCCGTCTGCCAGATCACAAGAGGGAAGTGCGCGTCCCATTTGCCGGCGATCACTTCGTCGGCAGCGGCGCAGATGGCGTCGCAAGTGTCTTTGGGAAGTTTGCCGAGATCGAAGTTCGCCAGAGCGGCACCTTTTTTGAGGATGCCGAGTGCGCGGATCACCGAGCGGGGCATGCGGTCGCTGCCGACGCGGAAGTTTTCCAGGGATCGCTGCGTTTGCGCTCCCCATAGGGCGTCGGAGGGGACTTTCATCT
>Ga0209573_1003395_pt1 | contig 17601 bp, 11 predicted proteins | sample TNRBio252014_DNA_FD_185870 | JGI IMG/M metagenome (GOLD analysis project Ga0209573, IMG submission 185870) | Wastewater treatment Type I Accumulibacter community from EBPR Bioreactor in Madison, WI, USA - TNR Reactor_6/25/2014_ DNA (SPAdes)... | ecosystem: Engineered > Bioreactor > EBPR >...
GCGGCAGCATGTCCTTGCCCCGCTTGGAGGCATCCGCACATTTCCCCTGGTGACAGTCTTCGGCACCATCTGCGCTCTTCTGGCCGGTACCTATGGTGGCTGGGTGGTTGCGGTGGGACTTGCAGGAGTTGTCGCGACCGCACTTGTCGGAAAGATGTCGCATCCTGTTCGAGGCGATGATCACACCGGGCTGTCGACGGCTGTTGCCATGCCGTTAATGTATGCCGTCGGCGCCTATCTTGTGAATGGTGACTGGTCTGTTGCCGTGGCAGTGGGCGGCACCGTTGCCATTCTTCTGGAGATGAAGCTTGAACTGCACGGAATCGTGGCGCGCCTGGGTGATGCGGACATCAAGGCCATCATGCAGTTTGTCCTGATCTCATTCATCATCCTGCCGATCCTGCCCAATCAGACGTTTGGCTGGTACGACGTCCTGAATCCACGGGAAATCTGGTGGATGGTTGTGCTTGTCGTGGGCATCAGTCTTGGAGGCTATGTTGTCTGGAAGTTCTTTGGGCAGCAGGCTGGCGTTGTGCTGGGTGGAATTCTGGGGGGAACGATTTCCAGTACCGCCACGGCCGTCAGTTTTGCCAAGCGATCCCGGCTGGTCCCCGAATCCCTGCAGGTGGCTTCCACCGTGATCATGATTTCGACGACAGTCAGTTTCGTTCGAGTCGTTGTGGAAATCGCTGTCGTCGCCCAGGACTTCCTGCTGAAGTGCGTCGTGCCGATGTCGGTCCTGGTTTCGATGGCGCTGCTGCTGTGTCTGGTCGTCTGGTTTGGCACTCGGAAAGAAGCGGAGGCGATGCCACAACAGGCGAATCCCACGGAGCTGAAATCCGCCCTCGTTTTTGGTGCGCTGTACGCAATCATTCTGTTTGCAGTGGCGGCGACCAGAACCCACTTCGAACGGAGCGGGCTGTTTGTGGTGGCCGTGATTTCCGGGCTGACGGATATGGATGCGATCACGCTGTCGACGTCGCGACTGGTCTCTGCGGGAAGGCTTACCGCGGAGACTGGCTGGAAGGTGATTGTCTCCGCCATGATGGCAAATCTGATCTTCAAGGCGGGACTTGTCGCGATGCTGGGGCATCGCAAGCTGTTTTATCACATCGCGTTTCTGTTTGGAGTTCTCGTCATCGTCGGCGGCGTTCTGATCGTCACACTTCCCTGATGCTGCGATTTGCACACGGACAGATTGACGATGTCTTTCTGGTGCTCCATGCCGAAGCGGTCTTCACGTCTGCATTCCGTTATTCGCCAATTCGAGGACGATGTCAGAATTGGTGAGACAAGGTCTCAGAGCCCCGGAGGTTGGGCCGATTCGAGTTCTTTTTGCGAATGCCGGGGTAAATGTCGCTCCACCGGGGAAAACGTGGATGTCAGTACAGATTCTGGGAATCTGTAAAAACTCTGCGTTCGCTTTCGATAGGAAATGCGCCTGAGCGACCAGGGAAGCAAGCTGGCCGCAATTGCCAGAAGTCCGGACGAATCGCATTTTTCGAGTGGCGTTGAGCCTGCCAGTCAGTGCCTGCGAGATCACCAGTCTCAGGATGTGGCTGGGAAGTCGTATTAAAGAACGGTTTTGGAGTTGTGCTCAATTTCATCAATGCACCTTGCACACACCTGCAGGTCGCTCACATTGTGAGTGAGTTCCTGTCAATGATGAGGTGCAGGCCCCGAGTGGCAGCATTTTTCCTGGTCGTTTGCAGTTGGGTTGAAGATGCCTGATCCATTCACAAAAACGGTCATCGAGAAAACGGCGGCCGCACTTCGTGCTGCAGAAGAAGATCAATTACCGACCAAGATTCAGGGCTATGATCTGCTGACCCATCTGGGGCAGGGTGCTCTTGGAGTGGTCTACCGAGGAACGCAGCTGGGGACGAATCGCGATGTGGCGATCAAGTGCATCAGGCCGGAACTGCAGCTGAACGACAAGGTCCGGCAGCTCTTCATCCGGGAAGCGTCAATTGCCGCACAGTTGAAGCATCGATGCATTGTGGAATGCCTGGGGTTTGGATTCGTGGAATCGCAGCCCTATCTGGTGATGGAGTACCTGCCGTCCGAAGATCTTGAACAAATCGCCATGCGGCACTCTCCGTCGCGCCGTGTTCGGCTGGCGGTCAAAGTCGTTCTGCAGATTCTGGAAGGACTGCAGTACGCTCACAACAAAGGCTTTGTCCATCGCGATATCAAGCTTTCCAATATCCTTGCCTATCGAGTCAACAAGCGACTGCACATCAAGATCGCAGACTTTGGATTGGCAAAGGTGTTTCAAACGGCCGGTCATTCCGGCATCACTCGTTCTGATGAGCTGTGCGGGACGGTCGCGTACATGTCGCCCGAGCAGATGTCGGACAGTCGCAGCGCAAAACCGGATTCGGATCTTTACTCGGCCATCATCTGCCTGTTCCGTCTGCTGACCGGCCAGTTTCCGTATCCTGCTGGCACAATCGCCGACACGATGCAGCGGCGTTTGCACGAGAATCCTCGACGGGTGCAGGAACTGAATCCGGAAGTCTCAGATGCGCTGGGCCTCGTTGTGGATTCGGGATTGTCACGATTTCCGCAATTGCGATGGCGATCCGGCAGGCGGCTGATCGAGGCACTTCGGCAGGTTCCCGAAATGCAGCAGTGAGGGAGTAAGCAGGGTTTACGGTTTTCGGTCTTCAGAAGATCGCAGATCGAAGCACCATGCGTCCGTCAATGACCAATGACCAAGAAAACTGGCCCTGTTATGAAACTTCGAACGACCTGTCCTTCCTGCAATTCATCGCTGTCTGTCAGACCGGAACTCGTGGGAAAGTCGGTCAGGTGTCCCACGTGCAAAGTCGCGTTTAAGATTGAATCGGTCCGTACTCCGACATCGGAGAAGTCGCACGACGACGGGATGGAGGCGTCGCTGTCGAAAGATAGCGCTGACCCGCAGTCAGACGTCGCTCAGTCGACTGCATTGCCGACATCGATCGCACGATTCCAGATTCGTGAAAAGCTGGGTGAAGGCGGTTTTGGCAGTGTCTACCGTGCCTTTGATCCGGTGCTGGATCGGGAAACCGCCCTGAAAGTTCCGCACGGATCCAGGAACATCAAGCGTCAATATGATCGCATTCTGAAAGAGGCCAAAGCGGCCGCTCGCCTGCGACATCCCAACATCGTGGCGGTGTTTGAAGTCGGCTCAGCGCTGGAACGGCCATTCATTGCGGCCGAATACGTCAAAGGGTGCACGCTGTCCGCTGTGATGAAGGAAAACAGCGATGACAGTATGGCCGACTTGCGCCAGCGCATCGAATGGCTGATCGCGATCGCTCGCGGGCTGTCGTACGCACATCGGGAAGGAATTGTTCATCGCGACGTTAAGCCACACAACATTCTGATTGATGAAACAGGACGAGCCCAGTTGACGGACTTTGGTCTGGCCATGCAGCAGACGGAAACAGAGACTGACGAGCGGAAGAATGCCATCGTCGGAACTCTGGAATACCTGTCTCCGGAACAGGCGGCAGGAGATCAGTCACAGGTTGGCCCACCTGCCGATCAGTATGCTCTGGGGGTTGTGCTGTTCGAGATGCTGGCGGGACGTCGACCATTCGAGGGACATTCGTATTCATTGATCAATCAGATCATCAACGATGTCGTTCCCAGACCTTCAACGGTTGCTGAAAACGTATCACCGGATCTGGAATGCATATGTCTGAAGGCTTTATCCAGAGATGTGGCCAATCGTTACGCATCGTGCGATCTTCTGGCCGACGACCTGCAGCGATGGCTGGATGGCGAACTTGTCGAAGCCACTAACCCCACCTGGGTGCGGCGAGTCATTCACTGGGGTCGTCGGAGACCTCAACTGGCGGCGTGGGCCATCACAGCGGCTTCGCTGATACTGGTGGCGACTGGCACGACAATTACGATCGCCGTGCAGCAGAAGCTGGAAAATGATCGCCTTGCCATTGAGGCCGAGCAACTCAGGCAGAATGCGACTGCATCAGACGAAGAGAGTGAGGCCGCACGAGCCGCCCTGGCACTTGCTGAACAGCAAAGAGTCGCGGCCCTGGCAAAGAACGAAGCGGTCGAGTATGCGAATCAGCTGGAACGCGTCCGCGATGCGATTGCAGAGTACCGCCTGGACGATGCTCATCGGATGCTTGACGAGGTCCCGTGGAACCAACGACACGTGGAGCATGGCCTGCTACGACGTGAGGCCATGGGAACGCCTTATGTTTTGCGGCATGGCAGTGCTGTCGAAAAACTTGTGTGGAGTCGCGACGGGCGGATTCTGGCGAGCGTTGGACGAGACGGAACGATTCGATTCTGGAGTGGAGAGACAGGTGAGCTGAAAGGTTCTCAATCGTTTCCCGGTGGCATCGATGCCGAGTTCTCACCATCCGACGATACCTTGTGGGTTGTCATTTCGAATCAAGCCACGATGACGACGGTCCTGGAATCCTACGGACTGGTCGAAACAGCCGCTGACGTTCGGCTTGAGCCCAACGCTGGGAAATTGCAGCTGGACCTGCTGGCCGCGTCACTGTGCATCAATCCCTCAGGAACCCTGGTTGGTGTGACCGGCAATGCCGCGACAGGAAAGTCTGGCCTGGTGATCTGCGACATCGGAAGTCCGGAGCCGAGCGTCCTACACGCTCCGGACGGCCTGCCGAATGAGATTAGTGATGCAGCCTTCCGCAGTTCGGGTGATGAGCTGGTCTGTAAAGTCGTTGCGCGTTCGAGTGACGGGCAGATCGATGTCACGCTTTTCGGCGTTGATTCCGCGAGGGGAACAGTTTCGGAGTTGAAAACAGCTGCCACTGATTCTGGTGTGCTCGCGACGGCCACCACGGCCCAGGCGGTGACTGGCCAGGAAGCACAGCCAGAATATTTTCGAGGGCAAACATCCCATATCGACAACTTTAACCAGGCCTGGCAGGAGCCCAACGAGAATGTGACGGCACGTTTCGAAGTCTCGCCAAAGACGCCATTGCTGGGATATCAGAGTGGCAGAATCAGGCATCCAGGCGAAGTTCCGGCTGATTGGCACGGGCACACGTCCGCCATCTCCTGCTTTGCTCAGCGGCCGGACGGAAAATGCCTCGCCAGTGCGGACTATTCCGGAGAGATTCGACTGTGGCCGACTTCTCTGCAGACGCGTTTCGGAGTCACGCAGAAGGAACTTGGTGACAAGCCACTCGGCCGTGCTTCACATAACTTCGATGGGACACTTGCGGCCTGTGCTGTTCCGCAGGATGAATCCGGAGAATTGCCAATCTGGAGTACGACGACTGGCGAGATCGTGCGGCGATTGACCGGCCACAGCAACGGGATTCCGCTTGTTCAGTTTCATCCGAAGGTCCAACGACTGGTCACGATCGATGGAGCAGCGGTGGTTCGCTATTGGGATACGACTGATGGCACAGTGATTCACCAATGGGAGCTCGAGCCAGGATCAATTGAGGATGCGGCATTCGATCCGGAAGGTAACATCCTGGCACTCGTTGGCGGCAGCTCGCCTCAGCCGCAACCGTTAACTGCAGATCCTCCCGCCGAGAACACCACGACAGCCATTGTCTCACTGTGGAATCCGGAAATCGGGTTGCAGTCCGTTTCCATGTCCGGACATACTGGCAAAGTTGTTCGAGTTGCATTCGCGCCGGACGGACGGCAATTGTTCACGGCCTCAGAGGATGGAACTGTGCGAGGCTGGTCATCGATTGACGGCGCGGAACAGATCAAACTGGAATGTGGTGAGAGGGTGCCCATCGACCTTGCTGTGTCGCAGTCAGTTGTAGGCATCGTCGCAAAGGAAAAGTGTGCTGCTGAAATGCAGGCGAAAACTCACGTCATGGCTTGGGATATTCATGACCACTCAAAAATGTATTCCCTTCCGCAGAACGAGCATCCATTTCGGTCGCTGGATCTGAGTGACGATGGACGACGGCTTGTGCTTGTCTCGGAAGCGGAGGTGGCGATCCACGATTCGGCCGCAGGCAACCGGCTGCACGTGCTGCCGATCTCATTGCGAACAGGGACGATCACGGAAGCTCACGAAAAGGCCTACACGGTCATGGTGCCGTATCAGGAGCAGCGACAAGGTACGCAACTCGTCTGCAAAATGGTCACTGAAGCGAGGATGGAAGAATACACGGTCGTTGTCAACGGACAACCTGAGACTCGCACTCGAACTGTGAGCGTGCCGAAGCGAGTCTATGAATCGGTGCCTCTAACTTACACTGTAACGGTCTGTAAACCTGAAACGCGCTCCGCAACCTATATGGTCACCAGAAATATCGCTGCAGGCTCAGTGCCACTGGATGCGAAGTTTCTCCCGAATTCCGAAGGCGTTCTTGTCTCCGGAACGGAATCCGCGAGTGTGTTCGACGCCGCAACGCCGTGGGCTGTCCGTGAGCTGACAGGTACAGAGACAATCCATGAAGGATTCGCCGTTAATGAGAGCGGCGACACGCTGGTGTCATACGGAAGGCTTAATTCAGGCTGCGAGCAAAGTACCGGCATCGACGTGTGGAACACAGCAACGGGAAAACCGATGCAGTCACTGCGCCGACCGGGTGAGTTCGTCCATGCGATGCTCATTCACCCAACGACAGGAAATCTGATTGTCGCTGCGGGGAAAACAGATCCTCGAATGCCCCAGTTTGCTCCTTCTCCCGTGCCTATTGAGGCTGCAACATCTGGCGTCACCGGTGAAGAACCGACATTCGGTGTGGACTCCGGCAGCCGTCAGGGAAACGCTGCGCCGGGGCCGGATTTCCGGATTGAACTCATCGATGTGAACTCCGGTGATACACTCAGGACACTTGCCTCGGAAGATCTGGATTCGCCCGTCCGAATGCTGGCTGTCAGCATTCAGCCAGCATTGCTGATGTCGGTTGATGAACAGGGGGCACTGCAGTTATGGGATCTGAACGATGGAACGCAGATTCAGTCCCTGATTGTGGGAGGGATTAACGCGACTCGGATTGCTCTGAGCGCTGATGGGCGGGTCGCGATGATTCAGGACTCAAAAGGAGTTTCGGTTTGCCGGACAGAATCTCTGGATCAACGATGGCAAATTGCCGTCAACTCAACTTCGCTTGATCCCTCTGCGTGCCCGGAGTCGGTCACGTCTTTTCAGGCATCCCCTGACGGGTCAAGCGTGTTCCTCCGGACCGGGAATCATGGTGCCGGGACACAAGCATCGATTCCTATAGTTGTCGACTTTGCCGACCTGACCAAAGCATTGGCTAACGCTGACAGCAATCGATTGGTCGAACTCCAGACAAGGCTTTCCGATGACCCGCTTTCGTGGGTTTCAGATGCTTCGGCAAACAGCGTGTTTGGCTCTGGCGGATTCTACCTGATGCAGGACGGCGGCCCGGTGGATCAGGGTCCCCTTTTTCTATCCACGCTCTATCGCGATCTTGGCTCAAATCTGTCTGGGACTTCGTACTTTGATGATGGGCATGTTTTGTCGGCGTTCAATTACTCAACGATTCTGCAGTGGAATCCGACAGCCGCCCGCAAGCTGCAGGAACGGTTTCGAATCACAACGCCCGCATCGAAGACGATGATTCGGCATGCTACCGAGTCTGGTCCCAAAGTGGCGCCAGGTTTGTTGCTGTTTCCTCTGCCCCGGTTAGAGCCAGGCGTGCCGGGAGAAGCAGTGCCTGCACCACCAGCCCCCGTTGCCGATCCTGCGGTCCCTGCTCCAGCAGGTGTTTAGCCTGCATTGCACACGACTCCTTGAGCAAATGAGACTGGCTCCGATCGCAGTGCAATCTTCAAAAAGTGTGACGGCATACGAGATCGGTGCCTGTCCCATTTGCGGCCGGGCTACCTTACGGGATCGGCGTATTGGATGGATCGTTCAGAAAAGCTCGGAGCACGGGCACTTCGAGAACGCAGTCTGGATGGCGTTCGCATTCTGAGAAGAGTGTCTCAATTTCTGCGAGGCGAGCGGCTTCGTTGGGGACTTCACCGAAGTGACGTTCGGCACGAAGCAGTTCAATCTGAAACTGGGTTTTTCCGAGGAGGTATACGGTCAGGTTGGGATTCAGCGCCAGCAGACGCGTGTCGATTTCGATGCAGCGTTTTGCCAGTTGGGCGGCTTCGGCCCAGTTTTCACGAACGAAGCAGTTGTCGATCAGTGATCCGAGCAGTTTTCGTTCAATCTCGTCAAACCACGGTTTACTGCGATCGGGGTGATCGATGGCATTGAGGATGCTCATAGCGACCCGCAATAATTGTTCGGCTTCGTCGTGTCGTTTCTGGCTTCGAAGAGTGGTTGCCAGATTCGCACGAGCCAGCAGAGAATACTTGACGAACATCAACTCGTCCGGGTGTTCCTTCCAGAGAACATCCGACATCTGCCACGCGTCGCGGAAGAATTTCTCGGCAGATCCGGGAGCTTTGAGCAGGTAGTCGATCGCCAGGTCGTATTTGCAGGACGCGACGGCATCGCGGTAATAACGATCGCGCGGCGCAAGTTCGAGAAGTCGGAGGACGTCCCGGTGAACGGCTTCCTTCATGGCGATGCGTTCAGGCAACGTTGAGCCGGGCCCAAAGAATTCGGAGGCGATGACCTTGCGGTTGAAGAAAACATCATACTGATAGTCAAGGTTGTCAGGATCTTCTTTAAGAAGAGTGTCCAGTAACGCGAGACATTCGTCGCGGTACTGCCTTGATTTCTCCCTCATTGCCAATCGTCCGGCGGCAGTTGCCGCTCGCGAATATGCAATGCTCAGCGCGTAGCGACCACGTGCGTCGTTTCCCAGGTCAGCCGTAAGTTGTTTGAATTTCTGGATCTGCAGGAGACTCAACTCATAGCGCTTCTTGGCCATCCCCGGAATATCGTCGAACTCTTCGTCAGCGACAGAAGCGTAAGATTCGTGAATTGCATCCAGTGCCAGATCTACGGCCTTTCGTTCACGAAGATACAACGTCGAGACGGTGATCAGCGAACCGATGACCACAATGGCTGACAGAGTCGTCATTGCGGCGACTGCCGGATTCTTACGGACCCAGTATTTCGCACGACGAATCCAGCTCGCCTTTCTTGCGACGACCGGCTCGCCGCGCAGAAATCGGTGCAGGTCTGCAGCAAGGTCTCCTGCACTTGCGTACCGATCATGCGGCTCCCGTGACAGGCACTTAAGGACGATGTTGTCCAGGTCCTGAGGAATCGATTTGTCGACTCGCCTCAGGCTGGCAGCGGGTTCCTGCAGGATCCTGGTCATCGTCTCAGCAGTCGAACGACCTTCGTGGGGCGTTGTTCCGATGAGCGTCTGGTGCAGGATTGCGCCAAGTGAATAAATATCTGAACCGATACCAACGTCGTTCAGTCGCCCGGCGGCTTGTTCCGGCGACATGTATCTCAGCGTACCGAGAATCTGGCAGCCGTCACTGAGATTGTCCTTCAGATCGGTCTGGTGATTGACACGCTTGGCGAGACCGAAGTCGGTCAGCTTCGGGCGGAATTCGGCAGTGTCGGAATCCGTCGCTGTGCAGGGCTCGAGAAGAATGTTGCTGGGCTTAAGATCGCGATGAAGGACGCCACGCTCATGGGCGAACTGTACGGCTTCGGCAACTTGCGCGATGAGTGGGACGGCCTGAGTCGACGGTAGGCACCCCCCACGTTCTTTCAGCAGATCCGCCAGGTTGGGGCCATTGACGAGACTGGTCATAATGTACGGAAGACGTCCGATGCGCCCGGTCTCAAAGACTCGCACGATGCCAGGATGATCCAGCGACGCAGCGGCCTGGGCTTCTCGCAAAAAGCGCCGTTCCAGGGCGTGGGATTGTCCCAGCGACGGTCGAAGCAGCTTTAATGCAACGATGAGGTCCAGCTTGGTGTCCTGCACACACAGCACTATTCCGAATGCTCCCATTCCAAGCAGCCGTTGCGGAACAAAACGACTCGGAGGGACTTCCGGGACCGGTTCGTCCAGGAGAACGTCAAACGCCGGCTCGACGTTGGAATCGGGGATCCAGGTGCTGTGTGAGCTACGAGCGTTGGCGGCAGAATCTGTGACACTTTCGGGGAATCCCGACGCAACCGATCGGAGCACATTGAGCAAGGTGTCCGGAATGCGGCCGAACAGTTTGTAGCAGGCTGTAAGATCCTCCACCGCCGAATCCGAGGAATTGACAGCATCCCATGACGGATGATCGATCCACTTCTGCACTGTGTGAATCACGTCCGCGTCGGGCAACGCGTTCTGACTTCTGCGCGAATTTCGTGCTCTGTTCTGATCAGAGTCGAGAGCCATCGATAGCGAACTCCCGCTGCAGCCGGTTCAGCGACCGATTGACCATCATTCTTACCGCATCTTCACTGCGATCGACCAACTGGCTGATCTCCTGAAACGACCGTGATTCCAGATAACGCCACCTGAGGATTTCGCGATGTGCGGTCGGCAATCGTTCCAATGCCGATTCCAGCCGTTCGATGGATTCTGCCAGAAGCAGCTCTTCCTGTGGCGACCTTTTCCGGTCCGATTGTTGCACCGATGCAGGCGATACCTTATCAGATTCCCGGTACACACAACGCTTCTGACTTGCCAGAAATCGGCGCTCGGCATCGGTCACGTTGTTGGCCATCAGGCTGGTGAGCCATGCATGGAACTGACTGACAGAAGTTGCTCGCAGCTGCGGGATTCCAATCACTGCGTCTTCACAGGTCTTCTGAACGAGATCCGACGGACTGACTTTTGGTCTGAGAACTGTCGGAAGATCACGCTCGGCAATCGCCAAAAGCAGCGGTCGATAGGTTTCCAGCAGAAGTCCCAGAGCACTGCGATCACCGTCGACCGCTCGAGGCCCAAGGCTTCGCCAGATCGATGAACCGGAACGCTGTCCTGCAGCAGCCGGCATCGAGTGTTTCCTGGAGAGGTGAGACATGCGATCTCTACTGTAACGTTTGAGTCGAACATCAAACAACAGAACGCCGGGGTGTTCGCGGGTGTTCAATCATCGACAACGTGAACAGATTCCTGTCAACGAGCGGGAATGCACCTTTGGTCAGGCAATTGTGTAATTCGCTGTCGTTCGGAACAATTGTGTCACCTGCCTGTTTGATGGAAGTTGTTGGCGCGAAATGTTTTATGTGTCCATCTCGTCGCAGGCAGCGACGAGTCTCCATCCCCAATCCAGAATCCATAGAAAGACGTCCAGTCCTTACTGGGAAAGTTCAACCCTGACCGTTCCAGGGAAACGGCACTGGGCATCGCATGCGTTGTCGGCAAAAAAGGTTGCCATGCCACTCGGTCCCCGCCTCGCCGAAATGCTTTGCTGCTGGGCGTGCCACTCGATCTGGTCTGACGAATATCGATGCAATTATGTTGTCGACGTCGCGGAAGGTGTCTGCGGGAAGGCTCATCGCGGAGACTGGCTGGAAGGTGATTGTCTCCGCCATGATGGCCAATCTGATCTTCAAGGCGGGACTTGTCGCGATGCTGGGGCATCGGAAGCTGTTTTATCACATCGCGTTTCTGTTTGGAGTTCTCGTCATTGTCAGCGGCATTCTGATCGTCACACTTCCCTGATACCGTGATCTGCGTATGCCAGCGACCTGCCGCCCACCTGCACCTGATTTTCCCTTTGTTTCCCGCAGTGTTGTGACACTATTGAGGTTAAACAGGGGCGGAGAATTCTTCTCTGAGTATTTCCGTCGATTTGTGTTGGCGGATTGAGCGAACCACGCCTGTAAGCAACGTGATCACCGTTAAAGGAATCACAAGCCCCAGCATGACGAATGTATAGGTGCGATAGTATCCCGGAACCATCTCCGCAATAACGAACGAGGCCGTGTAAGCACAGTAGTACGCGAAGAACATGACTCCGTTCCAGCGAGAGATGACGTGTTCCACGAAGAACACCGGCAGACACGCAGCAGCGACTGTGACCATGACCGGAATGTCCAACTGAAGAGCAGCCTCCGAGACGTTAACTCCGCCGGGTGAGACAACACTGGAGATTCCGAGCACCGCGAAGATATTGAAGATGTTGCTTCCCACAACATTTCCCACCGCAATGTCACGTTCTCGCCGAATGGCCGCCATAATTGAGGTGGCAACCTCCGGCATGGAGGTGCCTGCGGCGACGATTGTCAATCCAATTACCAGTTCGGAGACTCCCAACGCTCTGGCAATCACGATGGCAGATCCGATAAACCAGTGAGATCCCAGCACAAGCAGCCCGAGCCCGGCAACGAGAAGCACCAGGTTCAGGGCAATCTTTCCGCCGCCTCGAGTTTCCGTGGCATTCCCAAACTCAGCCTCGTATTCCGCTTTGATTCCAGCTCGCTCTTTGCGACTGATGATGATTGCAAAGGCTGTGTAGGAGATCAGGCCCCCGACCAGCAGCAGACCATCCAAACGTCCAATGCTTCCATCAAGAGCCAGCACGAAGACCAGGATTGAAATGGCAATCATCAGCGGCACATCAATTCGGATGAGTTGCTGTGAAACGCGCAGTGGCACAATCATGGCCGACAGGCCAAGAATGAATAACACATTGAAAATATTACTCCCCACGACATTGCCGATTGCGACATCAGGCTGTCCGATGAGAGCTGACTGAACACTGACAACGAGTTCGGGCGCACTCGTGCCAAACGCAACCACGGTCAGACCAACAACCAACGGGGAGATACCCATCGCGATTGCGAGCCGTGATGAGCCACGGACCATTAATTCAGCGCCGACTGTCAGAACAGCAAGCCCCAGCACCAACATCAGAATAACCATGACCGAACCTTCGTCCCGTTGGCGGAGCAACCGGCATACAGTATCCCCGTCGCTCCGCCGCCGGGACACCATGGTATTCATTCGCGACTACGAAGACTTCTTCGTTTGATTCGCAACCTGCAGTGAGGATTTCATCTGCAGGAGTTCCACGCCCAGACAGAATGCCATCGCGAAGTAGACATACCCCTTTGGAATTTTCTGGTGAAAGCCCTCAGCTACCAGCAGCGTGCCAATCAGAAGCAGGAATGAAAGTGCCAGAATCTTGAGCGCCGGATGGCGCTCGATAAAGCTGACAATGGCCTTTGAGAACACCAGCATGACTGCGACCGAGATCATGATGGCGGCGATCATGACCGGCACAGGGTTCTTCAATCCTTCCGTCATTCCAACAGCCGTGATCACGGAATCCAGCGAAAAGACAACGTCCACGATCAGCACCTGAGTCAGCACAGCCTTCAGTGTTGTCACTCCCGGCGTTTTTGTTTCAGGGTCACCTGCGTGTTCAATTTTTCGATGGATCTCGTAAGTCGCCTTGCCCAGCAGGAACAGTCCCCCAAGAACAAGAATGATATCCTTGCCCGAAAAACTTGTACCGAGCAAAGCGAAGAGCGGCTGATTTAACTGCATCACCAGACCGATCGCCAGAACCAGAATCGCACGAGAGGCAACAGCGAGTGTCAGTCCTGCCTTCCGAGCGTAGTCTCGCTGTGACTCCGGCAGTTTGCCCGCCAGAATTGCGATGAAGATTACGTTGTCAATCCCCAGGACCACCTCCAGAGACGTCAATGTAATCAGGGCAATCAACGCCTCCGGTGAGAAAAATTCGATCATTACCTGGTTCGTTCAAGCAGTGTTGCGAGCGTCGAAGGAAGAGAGTCGTTCGGCTCTTCAAGATCAAGTGGGCTGATAATGTCTGTTGTGCCCGCGCTGGTTGCCCTCGCCATTGTTGATGGATGGTTCGAGCTTGTCGGCTCGCGGTCCCGAATGGCTTCTTCCGTTGCGATTCGGGCAATCCGAGTTGCCATCAGGCCGTCCATGGCCGTGGGCATGTCGCGAAGTTCGCCAGTTGAAAGTGCATGAGCAAACTCCCCGTGCATGCCGGAAAAGTTTTTCTCCGGATGCCATGCGAGCCATTGAGTGCCGTGAGAGTTTCGCAATTCAAAAGAATGCTCTTCGCGGCTATACCTTATGACACCATCTGACCCGATCAATTCATACTGGAAGTGCGTACGCGGTTCGCGTGATGTCGCGTTATAAGAGAAACTGATTTCGACCATCGTATGTGCCCCACAGGCATGACCCATGTGAAGGTAAAGATGGTCAGGCGCCTGATAATCTTCGACCCATACCCCGATGCCCCGCTGCCATTCCACTTCGGATCCCAGCCACCAGCGAGCCAGATCGATCTGGTGAACACCACAGTCGACCATCGGCCCGCCCTCCAGCATTCGACCGACACGCAGTGGACTGGCAATCCGGTCGCCCTTTTCGTTCCAGCTCCATTTGCCATGCAGGTTCCACAGGTAATTCAGCCGCAAGGCGCGAACTTCGCCGATCGCTCCGTTTCGAACGAGTCGATGAATCTCCTTTGCCGAACCACTGAATCGATAGGTGAAACCGGTGCAAAGCATCAGTCCGGCTTCGTCCATGACTTTGATCATCTGCAGGATGTCAGCCTCATTCATGGCGAGCGGCTTCTCGCAAAGGACATGCTTTTTGTACTTCGCGGCGTCCAGCACGTTTGCCAGATGAAACGGTGCCGGAGTACAGATGACGACGGCATCGATATCTGATTCCCAGAACGCCTGTGAGGAATCCGGAACTTCGACTGCATGGTCAAAGCTCGGTTCCAGCTGATGTCATAAACGGCATGCAGAGTGATGCCGGCAACATGCCTGAGGGCTGGCAAATGTCCCAGCTCTGCAATCATTCCACATCCAAGAACACCAATCTTCTTCGCGATCATTTCCCGAATCTCGATCCATTCAGAATCTTCGGATGCTGACTACTGCCCGGACATCGACGTGCCCTGCGAATCGCGAAGACGATCGGGCCGTCGCGAGACTGCCAGTGCTGCTCGATCGGCAGTTTCCGCAGCGACGGCTACCACTGAGGTTCCTTTTCCTTCCACCAGAAGTTCGCCTTTTCCATGGAGCACAATCTTCATGCGACACAGAAGATCGTGCCCGCCTTTGGGCCCATTGACGTCACTGAACGACACGTCAACACTTCGGATGTGAGAAGCGAATCGATCAAACGCAAACTTCAGGCAGCGATCAATATGAGCCTGCTGGTCAGAGGTGATTCCTGCGTTTCTATCCAGGATCTGCATGTCCATTGTTGATCTTTTCCGGTCAGCTTCTGTTTCGCAATCAGGTATCTGCAAACTCAACTCCACAACACTCTATCTCAATTTCTGAAATTGACTAATCTAAACGAAAAGATCAAAGCATTGATTTAAATGAAGTATTTTCAGCGTGGGGTTTCGTGTTCGAGTGCTGATTTCACTGCGAGCAATACATTGAGTTAATCAATGAGATTGGCGTGTACTGTGAAATTGTTGCCGATCTGATGATGCCTAGAATCGGGCTTCATGAAGGTCGCAGATCAGGATTGAACTGTGCGGGAGGCGGCGATTCGAAACTGCATCGGGGTTTCGCTGCAGGGGATTGCCGTTTTGCCTGAGAGCATCTCCGATCGACATGGCGTGGTGAATGGGATTCAGGTTTTCAGCGTCACGTGGAGGTGTTTCGATGAAGTGCCCTGTTTGCGATACCAGCCTGCAGATGACCGAACGGTCGGGCGTTGAAATTGACTATTGCCCAGCCTGCCGTGGCGTCTGGCTTGATCGTGGCGAACTTGACAAGATTATCGAACGGTCGGCCCCGGTTTCTGATCGGGGACGACTTTCAGCAGACCGCGATCGCCATCACGACTCAAAAGATTCCTCATCTTCAAGGGAAGCTTCGCAACCGAAAAAGCGAGAATCGTTCTGGAGTGAGTTGTTCGATTTCGGCTGATCGGGAGAAAAGGTGGCAGGAACCGTTTCCGTTGATTTGCATCTATTCGGTTCCTGACACCTTTTTGCGAGTCTCTGGGAATTCATGGGAATTCACGAAGCGCAACTGTTGACCTGCCTGACACTGGCGGGGTTGAAGATCGGGTTGCTGATGAATTTCAGCATGACACGACTCAAAGACGGCATCACGCGATTCATCCGCTGATTTCTTCGTGCTCGTCGGGTGCTTCGTGGCAAAACCATCCAAGTGAATGAGACGTACTCTGCTGCCAAAGCATGCCCATGCCCATGCCCATGCCCATGCTCGGCGAGGGCATGGCACCCGAATTCTGTCAGTCGGCTGCATTCGTCTGTCGATACACGACGCCTTCCTTCATGACGAACGTCACGTGTCGCATGAGTGTGATATCTTCCAGGGGATTGCCTTCAACGGCGACGACATCCGCCAGCTTGCCGGCTTCCAGAGTGCCCAGCTGATCCTCAACTCGCAGCAGTTTTGACGCTTCCAGAGTGGCCGATTGAATGGCCTTCATCGGTGGCATGCCGCCTTCGACCATCAGTTGAAATTCGCGAGCGTTCTCACCATGGGGCGAGACACCGCTGTCAGTTCCGAAGGCAATCTTCACGCCGGCTTTGTAGGCTTTTTCGAAGGTGTTCCGAATGGCCGGGCCGATGGCAGCGGCTTTGGGGCGGACAATTTCCGGAAAGTAACCAGGCTCTTCGGCCTTCTTAGCCACCCATTCTCCGGCCATGTTTGTGGGAACCCAGTACGTCCCGCGTTCCTTCATCAACTGCATGATTTCGTCGGTCATGTACGTGCCATGTTCGACGCAGTCGACACCGGCCAGGACAGCTCGCTTCATGCCCTCTGCTCCATGAGCATGGACAGTGACGACCATGTTGTAGTCTTTCGCCGTCGCCACGATGGCCTTTAGTTCCTCATCTGTGAATTGTGGATTCTGCCCGCTGGCGGCCAGGCTCAGCACACCTCCGGTGGCGGTCAGTTTGATCAGATCGGCTCCGTCCTTGTAACGCTGGCGAACGGCCTTGCGAGCGTCATCCGCACCATTAATGACACCTTCCAGCGGGCCCGGATCTCGACGGTATGTTCCCTTCAGCCCGTTGCTGGGATCGGCATGTCCGCCCGTGGTGGCGATGGATTTTCCGGCGGTAAAGATTCGTGGGCCAACGACCCAGCCTTCGCGAATGGCCTTCCGCAGCGCGACGGAATTGATCCCGTTGTCGCCCAGGTCACGAACGGTGGTGAAACCTGCCATCAGAGTCGCTCGGGCAAATGTGGTCGAGCGAAGTGCGTATTCCGATTCGTCCAGGAAGAACTTTTCAGTGTACGAATCCTTTGAATGCTGACTCATCAGGTGCGTGTGCATGTCCATCAGGCCGGGCATGACGGTGCAGCGGCTGAGGTCAATGAGCGTGTCGGTGTCAGCGGGTTTCAGGAAGCCTGATTCAATTCTCGCGATCTTTCCGTCTTCGATGACAATCGACATATTCGCCTGCGGTTCGTCGCGGCGACCGTCAATCAGATGACCCGCGTGAATGATAGTAGCCGCCTCGACAATCTTTGCTGTGCCGGAAGCCACAAGAATGAACATCAGCAATCGCAGGGCCATGGATCGCTCCTGAGCAAAAAGGGACGTTTTCGAGTATCGCCGCACTCGATGAATTCTGCTGAAGGCTATCCGAAGCCGGACGCCGTTTCCAAACCCTGTTCGCGAATTCATTTAAGCACTAGACTTCGCCACCCGATGGTGTTTGGGTTTGTTCGTCCCTCCTGTGCACTCGCATACGAATGCACCTGAAAACCAGCGATTGACCGAGTACCAGGAG
>Ga0209573_1003396_pt1 | contig 17597 bp, 11 predicted proteins | sample TNRBio252014_DNA_FD_185870 | JGI IMG/M metagenome (GOLD analysis project Ga0209573, IMG submission 185870) | Wastewater treatment Type I Accumulibacter community from EBPR Bioreactor in Madison, WI, USA - TNR Reactor_6/25/2014_ DNA (SPAdes)... | ecosystem: Engineered > Bioreactor > EBPR >...
GCGGATTGCCGCCCGCGGCAGTTCGATCATCGTGCCCGTCAGATAGTCGATCGTCACGCCGCTTTCGGTCATGACCTCCCTCGCGACCTGATCGATGCGCGCCTTGACGAAATCAAGCTCCTTAACGATGCCCACCAGCGGCACCATGATTTCAGGCACCACCGGGCTGCCGGTTTTCCTGCCGGCTTCAACGGCGGCCTCAAATATAGCGCGCGCCTGCATCTCGGCGATCTCAGGATAGGAGACGGCCAGACGGCATCCGCGATGGCCCAGCATCGGGTTGAACTCATGCAGCGCCTCTGTGCGCAGGCGAAGCTTCTCGGCTGAAACATTCATTGCGCCGGCGACTTCCGCAATTTCCTCCTCTGTCTTGGGGAGGAATTCATGCAGCGGCGGGTCCAGCAGACGGATGGTGACCGGTAGGCCGGCCATAATCTCGAACATATCCAGGAAATCCGACCGCTGCATCGGCAACAGCTTGGCGAGTGCGGCGCGCCGGTCCTTTTCGGTATCGGCGAGTATCATTTCGCGCATTGCGACGATGCGGTCGCCGTCAAAAAACATATGTTCGGTGCGGCAAAGGCCGATGCCCTCGGCGCCGAAGGAGCGCGCCATGCGCGCATCCGCCGGCGTTTCGGCGTTGGTGCGCACCTTCATGCGGCGCGCTGCGTCGGCCCATTCCATGATCTTTGCAAAATCGCCGGAGAGTTCCGGCTGGAGCATCGGCACTGCGCCCTTGAGCACCTGCCCGTTGGAACCGTCAATGGTGATGATATCGCCCTTCTTGAATGATTGACCAAGCGCCATCAGCGTGCCGGTCTTCATATCGACACGGATAGAACCTGCGCCGGAAACGCAGGGCTTGCCCATGCCGCGGGCAACCACCGCCGCATGACTGGTCATGCCGCCGCGCGTGGTCAAAATTCCTTCAGCAGCATGCATTCCGTGAATGTCTTCGGGGCTGGTTTCGATGCGCACCAGGATGACCTTGCGGCCAACCGACTTCATCTCCTCGGCTTCATCGGAGGAAAAGACGATTTCACCAGTGGCGGCGCCGGGAGACGCCGGCAGGCCTGCGCCGATCACATCACGTCTGGCCTTCGGGTCGATGGTCGGATGCAGAAGCTGGTCGAGCGAGCCGGGATCGATGCGCAACACCGCCTCGTTCTGCGTGATCAGGCCTTCTTCGGCCATTTCGGCGGCAATCTTCAGGGCCGCCTTTGCGGTGCGCTTGCCCGACCGTGTCTGCAGCATCCAGAGCTTGCCGCGCTCGATGGTGAACTCGAGATCCTGCATATCGCGGTAGTGGCGCTCGAGCCGGTTGGCGACTTCGACAAAGTTCCTGAACGCCTCCGGCATGACCTTTTCGAGAGACGGCTTGTCAGATCCTGCAGCGATGCGAGCATCTTCGGTGATATTTTGTGGGGTGCGGATGCCCGCGACCACATCCTCGCCTTGCGCATTGACCAGGAATTCGCCGTAGAGCTTCTTCTCGCCGGTCGAGGGATTGCGGGTGAAGGCGACGCCGGTTGCCGAATGATCGCCCAGATTGCCAAACACCATAGCCTGGACGTTGACGGCGGTGCCCCAGTTTTCCGGGATGTCATGCAGTCGGCGATAGGTGATGGCGCGGTTGTTCATCCAGGAGGAAAAAACCGCGCCTACAGCGCCCCAAAGCTGCTGCTGCGGATCCTGCGGGAACGACGTTCCCAATTCCTCCTCGATCTTGGCTTTGTAGAGCAGGATGATCGATTGCCAATCGGTTGCCGACAACTCGGTGTCCAGTTCGAGGCCGCGGCTGGCCTTCTCGTCTTCGAGAATCTCGTCGAACACCTCATGGTCAAGACCAAGAACGACATCGGAATACATCTGGATGAAACGGCGATAGCTGTCATAGGCGAAGCGTGGATCGCCCGCTTCGCTGGCCATCGCCTCAACAGTCTCGTCGTTCAGGCCCAGATTGAGCACGGTGTCCATCATGCCGGGCATCGAGGCGCGAGCCCCTGAACGCACCGACACCAGCAAGGGCTTCCTGGCGTCGCCAAAGCTGCGGCCTGCCACTCCGGCCAAACGGGCCAAAGCAGCCTCCACCTGTGCAGCCAGCTCGGATGGGTAGGCTTTGCCGTTGGCGTAGTACCAGTTGCAGACCTCGGTCGTGATCGTGAACCCGGGCGGAACCGGCAGGCCGAGACTGCACATTTCGGCAAGGTTTGCGCCTTTGCCGCCGAGCAGGTTCTTGTCACGTGCGCTGCCTTCGGCCGCGCCATCGCCAAAAGTATAGACCCACTTCGTCATGGCATCGTCCTCCAACCGTTCGACCCTGACGCCCCTGACTGCCGCCGAGGGGCGACGGGACCGATAAGATGCTGCGCTGCGAAAGGCAACATGGCCAATAACGTCATTCTACGCATCAATCGATTTGAAGATGAACTGATCACCGTTCGGTCAGAAACCCGGCGATCGAATTGCGCAGCTGTCAGGCACAAAACGCGCCTGCGAGTTCGAGACCGGATGCGAGCAAACGCTCCGCCCGCGCCTGCACCGGCGCTTCAGCGTAACAACGCATCTCGGGCGCATTGCCTGACGGTCGAAAGTGAACCATCGCTCCATCCGTGAAGAATATCTGAAGACCGTCAATGTCGGCGATACGGTCGATTGCGCCAAGACCCTCGGTCACAGTCTCGATATTTGTCTGGTCAGCACGCAGCCAGGCCATGAACGCCGCACTGCGGGCAAACGGATAGTTCTCCAGGCGGTCGCTAACAGCTACCGGGAGTGCCAGTTCAGCTGTGATGGTGGAAAGCGCCTTGCCCTGCCCGGCGATCGTCGCCAAGGTGAGCAGGATAGGTAAAACGCTATCGCGCGTCGGCAACGGGTCAAGCGTTGCTCCATTCAGTCTGACCGGCGAGGCGGTCAGATAGCCGCCATTCGCCTCAAATCCAACAACCGGCTCGCGGCGATCAGCTCCGCTGTACATGCCCGCGATCACGAAAGGCGAGCCTACGCGGGTGCGCACGACTTCGAAACCTCTGGCATCCGAGATTCCGGTGTTGGATGTGACCGGTGTCACAACAGTTCCCGCCTTGAGATACAGCGAGGTCAACAGGCCGAGCAGATCGCCGCGCACCTGCTCGCCCCGGTCGTCTATCACAAGCGGCCGATCTGCGTCGCCGTCGGTTGACACCAGCGCGTCCAGCCTGTGCTCGCTGACCCAGCCGGAAAGCTGCCTTCTGGACTCGTTGGACAGGCTCTCGGTGTCTATAGGGACGAAAACGTTCGAGCGGCCAAGCGCGACGACTTCAGCGCCGTATCCTGCGAGAATGCGTCCGAGCAAGTCACGCGCGACCGAACTGTGCTGGTAGAAGCCGATCCGAAGGCGCGAAAACGCGCCAGCAGGCAACAGATTTGAGAAGCGGGCCAGATATTCTGCCTGGGCCTCGCCCGCAGCGTCGCTTCTGTGGGCCGCAACAAGCGCTCGCGGCAGCGTCGGCCCGGTTGCTTTAATCGCAGCAATGGCCGCTTCATCCTTTTTGTCGATCTCTCCGGTTCGGCGATAGAATTTGAGTCCGTTCTGGTCCGCGGGGATATGTGAACCGGAGATCATCAGGGCGGGCGCTGTGTGTTTCATCGCGTAGGCGGCCAAGGCCGGGGTCGGCAATACCCCGCAATCAACGGCCTCCCAGCCCAACGCCAGAGCCGCCGCCAGGCATTCTTGCGATATTTCGGGACTGCTTGGGCGCAAATCCCTGCCCACAAAGACGGTTTTCGCGCCTGGTTCGCGCTCCGCCATATGGTTGAGGAAGGCCGCCGTCCACAACCGGGCTGGCGGACCGACCAGATCTGCGACCAAACCACGCAGACCGCTTGTACCGAATTTGAGGCTGGAACGGATTTCAGTTTCAGGCATTTAATCCCGCATCGTGTCTGCGCCACTGGTTGCCGGAAATGACTCCTTTTGTGTGACGCGCCTTAGATCAGCCATACCACTAACGTGTTACTCTTTACGCACAGTGTCGACACCTAGATGCCTCTTTGTCGAAGGGCGTCGAACATGCAGAAATCTATTTCGCAACGTTCTGAGCTGTCATAAAAAGACTCGGTGACGCCAATATAGAGTGGAATAAAATTGAAAGAGAAACACGTCGCTGTATTGATGGCCACCTATAACGGTGAAGAGTTCATCGAACAGCAGCTTTTGTCATTGTCAGACCAAACGCATAGAAATTTCTCAGTTTGGGTTTCTGATGACGGGTCGTCTGATGCAACCCTTGAAATCATCCGCTCGTTTGCAGAAAGATCACCGCAGTTTCCAGTCACAATTGTGGAAGGGCCAGCGAGAGGCTTCGTCCAGAATTTCCTCTCGCTAGTATGCCACTCTGGTATTGAAGCTGATTATTTCGCGTTCTGTGATCAAGACGATATCTGGCACCGGGAAAAGCTCGAGGTCGCTGTCGCAATGCTTGACACGCTTCCATCGGGTCAACCGGGGGTATATTTCTCCCGCACGCATATCGTTGACCGCTCGGGTCAGCATGTCGGCTATTCGCCGCTTTTTTCGCGACGGCCGACCTTGCACAATGCGCTTGTCCAAAGCATTGGCGGCGGAAACACCATGGTGCTGAACAGGGATGGAAGGGCATTGCTGCAGGCAGCAGGTCACGATGTCGACGTCCCCAGCCATGACTGGTGGGCATATCTGGCAATCACCGCCTGCGACGGAACCGCATTCTACGATCAGAACCCGTATATAGACTACAGGCAGCATTCCGGTAACATCATCGGCGAGAACTCGTCGCTCGGTGCGCGCTTTGTCCGCGTCGGGCTGTTGCTCGAGGGTCGTTTTTCTAGCTGGATTGCCGCCAATTTGCGCGCCCTGGATCGACTGCGCTCCAGAATTCCGGCAAGCAACCAGGTGCTGATTGACCGTATGAACGAGCTGCGCGCCGAACGTTCAACTTTTTCACGATTCCGCTCGCTGCGCCATTTGGGCCTTTACCGGCAGACAAAATTCGGCGACGCATCGCTTCTGACGGCGGTCCTTTTGCGCAAACTTTGAGCTGTTTAGTGACAGGACTGGCGCAGTGACGTCCGATTGCAGTTGCTTCGAGCTTCGCGGAACACTAGAAGTCCGCCAAAACTGCGGGTCAGAGTAGTTTTCCGACGTCGACAGTCGTTAACACCTGCATTGGCGACCGCAATCGCCTTGAAAAGGATTGGACATTGAAGGGAATAATTCTGGCCGGAGGGAGTGGGACCCGTCTATATCCCCTGACACTGGCGGTGTCGAAGCAGATACTCCCGGTTTATGATAAACCCATGATCTATCACCCGCTCAGTGTCTTGATGCTGGCCGGCATTCAAGAAATCCTGATCATATCGACTCCGCGAGATCTTCCTGTTTTCAGGGATCTGCTTGGTGACGGATCGAATTTCGGTATTACGCTGACTTATGCCGAGCAGCCGCAGCCAAACGGACTGGCCGAGGCATTCATCATCGGCCGGGAATTTGTCGGCTCCAGCCCTGTCGCCATGATCCTCGGCGACAACATTTATTTCGGCGAGGGCATGAAGAAACTATGCCGCAATGCCGCCGCGCGCCAGAATGGCGCATCCGTCTTTGCCTATCATGTCGATGATCCGGAACGGTATGGTATCGTTTCGTTTGACAAGAAAACCGGGCAAGCGCTGACCATCGAGGAAAAACCTGTTGCGCCCAAATCAAACTGGGCGGTCACCGGGCTCTATTTCTACGACAATGACGTCGTCGACATTGCGCGCGAGATCAAACCATCTGCGCGGGGCGAGCTTGAGATCACCACCGTAAACAATGTTTATCTTGAGCAGGGGCGGCTGCACGTCCATCAGCTTGGTCGCGGTTACGCCTGGCTCGATACCGGCACCCATGACAGTCTGCATGAAGCGTCATCCTTTGTGCGAACAATCGAACATCGTCAGGGAATTAAGATCGCCTGCCCGGAGGAGATCGCTTTCGAGCAGGGCTGGGTGAGTGTCGATGTCATCAATGCGCGGATAAAGCAGCTCGGGAAAACCGAATATGCTGTCTATTTAAAGCGCCGGGTCGCTGAACTGCAGGACATATGACACAATGGAAGTAAGAGATTTGGGGCTTGGCGGCGTCCTTGAGATTACGCCACCGCGATTTGGCGATGCGCGCGGTTATTTCAGCGAAACCTATAACGCCGAGCGCCTGGCCAAAGAAGGCGTCGACCTCACCTTCGTACAGGACAATCATTCCTATTCAGCCGAGCGGGGCGTTCTGAGAGGGCTTCACTACCAGTTGGCGCCGCGCGCGCAGGACAAGCTGTTGCGTGTCGTGCGTGGCGCAATCTTCGACGTGGCGGTGGATATTCGGCGGGGGTCTGACACCTTCGGTCGATGGGTCGGAATTGAGATCTCGGCCGACAAGGGCAATCAGATCCTGATTCCGAAGGGTTTTGCCCACGGCTTGGTGACACTCACCCCCGATACGGAAGTCATCTACAAGGTAACCGACACCTATTCGCGGGAGCACGACCGCTCAATCCGGTTTGACGATCCTGATATCGCTGTTAAATGGCCCGGTTCTGCGGAGAATTTCCAACTCTCTGACAAAGACAAGGCGGCCCCTTACCTCAACGATGCAGAGGTGTTTTCATGAGCGCTCGCGCTACCAAGAAAATTCTGGTTACCGGCGGCGCCGGTTTTATCGGATCAGCGGTTTGCCGCCATCTCGTCGCGCAAGGTCACTGCGTCACCAATGTGGACAAGCTGACATATGCCGGCAATCTGGCGTCGCTCAGATCGCTTGAGAATTCGCCCAACTACCGCTTTGCGAAAGCGGATGTCTGCGACGACAAGGCGATCCTGAGTCTGCTTTTGCGCGATGAGATCGACATCATCATGCATCTGGCGGCCGAAAGCCATGTCGACCGGTCGATCGACGGACCGGGCGCCTTCATTGAAACGAATATTGTCGGCACATACCGTATGCTCAATGCAGCGCTCGACTATTGGCGCGGATTGTCAGGCGCGCAGGCTGACGCATTCCGGTTCCACCATATTTCGACTGACGAAGTGTTCGGCGATCTGCCATTCGACAGCGGCATCTTCACCGAAGAAACGCCCTATGCTCCGTCATCGCCCTATTCGGCCTCGAAAGCGGCTTCCGACCACCTCGTTCGTGCATGGCACGAAACCTACAAGATGCCGGTGGTTCTTTCGAACTGCTCCAACAATTACGGGCCGTTCCACTTCCCCGAAAAACTCATCCCGCTGGTCATCCTCAATGCGCTCGATGAAAAGCCGCTTCCCGTCTATGGCGAAGGCGCAAATGTGCGCGACTGGCTCTATGTCGAAGACCACGCCCGCGCTTTGGAACTGGTCGCGAGCCAAGGGACGCCCGGCCATAGTTACAATGTCGGCGGCAATTCGGAACAGACCAACCTCAACGTGGTCAAGTCGATCTGTAAAATTCTGGATACAAGGCGTCCGCGCCAGAGTGGCGCTTCTTATCGCGACCTGATCACCTTCGTGACGGACCGGCCGGGCCATGACCGCCGTTACGCAATCGACGCTTCGAAAATCAAACGCGAACTTGGCTGGGAACCGAGTGAAACGTTCGACACGGGCCTCGCCCGCACCATCGACTGGTATCTCGACAACAGGTGGTGGTGGGGACCCATCAGGGGCGAGCGCTATTCTGGCGAACGCCTCGGACAGGCCCGGCAGGCAGTCCGTTGAGGATTGTCGTTACCGGACGCGAGGGACAAGTTGTTTCTTCGCTGATCGAGGCCGTCAGGGACAGGCACGGCATGGAAGTCGTGGCCTTGGGCAGGCCAGATCTCGATTTGGCCGACACCGGCGGCATCTACGAAGCAATCGCCCGGACAAGCCCGGATGTCGTGGTTTCGGCTGCAGCCTATACAGCGGTCGACCAGGCGGAAGACGAACCTGACCTGGCGTTCCGCGTCAATGCGGACGGGGCTGGCGCAGTCGCATCGGCGGCGGCGCGTCTCGGTGTTCCGGTCGTCCATCTGTCGACCGATTATGTGTTTTCCGGCGACCTCGACCGGCCCTATGTCGAAACCGATCCGACCGGGCCGGTTGGCGTCTACGGCGCATCTAAACTCGCCGGCGAACAGGCCGTAGCCAGCGCGAATCCGCGCCATGTCATCCTGCGCACGGCCTGGGTCTACAGCCCGTTCGGCAAGAATTTTGTCAAGACGATGCTGCGGCTGGCTGCGGACCGTGACGCGGTCTCGGTCGTGACCGACCAGATTGGCAATCCGACCTCGGCGCTGGATATTGCCGACGGCATTCTGTCTGTCGCTGCCCAACTCACCGGTGATGACAGCCGCTTTGGCCTCTACCATCTGGCCGGGACGGGAGAGACCAGCTGGGCAGGCTTCGCCAGCCATATTTTTGATGTCAGCCAGCAACTGGGCGGCCCGTTTGCCCGCGTCAACCCTATCAACACCAGCGATTATCCGACAAAAGCGCGCCGCCCGGCCAACTCCCGGCTCCAGACAACGCGCCTTTCCGAGGCCTTTGGCTGGACCGCACCCGACTGGCGCGCCAGTACCGCTTCAGTAGTACGGGCGCTCCAGGAGTCCTAGCGCGATGCGCCACAGCCGAGATTGGATCGAGAGCTCCAGATGAGCAAACGAGAGCTGCAATGAGCAAAAAACAGCAAAAGACATCCGTCGTAGTTTCAGCAGAAACGCTGCCAGCGAAAACCGCGATCCTTGTGCTCGGCATGCATCGGTCTGGCACGAGCGCATTGACTCGAGTGCTCAACCTCGTTGGATGTGCTCTCCCAAAGGCGACAATCCGGGCCGATGAGAACAACACGGCTGGCTATTGGGAACCGGTGTCGATCAACACGCTGGACGACCAGCTCCTGGCGGCCGCTGGTAGTGGGTGGGACGACTGGCGTCCACTAGATCTTTCCCATGTACAGCCGACGGTGCTCAAAGACTTCGCCAACCGGATCGGGGTCATCATGTCGCGCGAGTTTGACGACAATCAGTTGGTCGTCATCAAAGATCCACGCATCGCGCGACTGACCGATTTCTATGTCTCCACGTTGGCTGCCAACGGCTATCGGTCGCTGTGCGTCATTCCGTTCCGCGAACCGGCTGCTGTGATCAAGTCATTGGCCAAACGTGACGGGATGACGACAGATTATGCTGCAGTGATGTGGCTACGACATATTCTAGCGGCCGAGTCGGCCACACGAACGCTGCCACGGAGCTTCGTGAAATTTGAAGCATTGATGCAGAATTGGCGTTCTGTGATCGTCAAAACCGAAGCTGATATTGGTGTTTCCTGGCCGCGCAAGGTTGACGATGCTGCACCCGAGATTGATGCTTTCCTCAATGCCGACCTGTGGCATCACCGTGAGCAAGAAATAGCAGGCTCGCCGTCCATCTTGAGATGGCTGGAAAGCGCCACAATGGCGCTGAACGCACTGGCCAAGGATCCGCTCGACCATCCAGCGATGGAATCGCTTGATCGCTTGGCGGCTGAACTTTTGGTAAGCGAACCGGTGATTGAAAGAGCAGTGCTTTCAGAGCTATCAGGTTTGAAGAAAGCCCTTCATCGCAGCGCCATAGACGTCAAAAATCTTGAGAAGACTGAGGCGACATTAGCCTCAGTCAGCAAATTGGTTGCGAGCGCCCAAAGCGATGTCCGCGTTTCTGAAGAACAGGCCGAACAGCTGCGCCAACAATTGGCTGAACGGGAAGCAGCGCTTGCCTCACGCACTGCTTCACTTCACGAATTGGAGCGCACGTTTTCAATCAAGTCCGAGGAAGCCCGTTTGCTCGCCAGCAGGCAGGCCGAGATGGATGGCCGTATCGACGAGTTCCGACAAGGCGCAAAAGAACGTGACCGGGTTATTTCAGCGCTTCGTGAAGAGCTTGAAGGTCTGACTTCAAACATCGCCGATCTTGGGACAGAGCGCGACCGGCACAGGGCAGACTTAGAAGAATCCCGGTCAGATCTGGCGAAACTGCAAACGAAACTCGCTCGTTCGAGTTCCGAACTTTCCAGCTTGAACTCCGAGTTGACCCTGACAAAATCGGAACTTGCGAGTTCTCGTGCTGAAAACTCAAAACTGGAATCCGAAATTGTCAATTTGGAATCCAAGCTGGACCGATCCAAATCGGAGCTGTCCAAGTCCAATGCCAATCTCGCGAGAACGAAATCTGCCCTTTCTGAAGCCGAACTCCGCCTGATTAGCCTTGATGCTGAGAGCAAGGCAAAGGCAGGCGACCATGCAAAAGAACTCGCGGCCGCGAAACGGCGTCATGAAACTCTACAGCGTCAGATTCAAGATCGCGACAATATCATTAACGGACTGGATGCAGATATCGACTTTATCCGTGGCCAGTTGGATTCGGAGACACAGGCGCTTGCCGACGAAGTGAGAGGCCGGGAGCACGAGGTTTCTCAACTGGTAGCGGATCACGGAATCGCCTGGGATAAGGTACGTGAGTCTCACTCCCATAACCTCGCGCTGCAGGAGCATCTGGACCAGGCGGAAGACCGGATACGGATGATGGAAAGCAGTTTCGGCTGGCGTATGACCTCGCCTGCGCGGACCTTTCGACGCTGGCGTCGTCAGACAAGACAATTGCTGGGAGAGTCCATCAGCATTTTGAATCTGCACCAGCTTGAGCCGTTGCAGCGGGATGACGGGTTTTCGCAGTGGCGCATGACCGGAACCGATCCGAATTTCGAGCTGGTATGGAGTTCCACCGACCCACTGACACCGGGACACTACCTCATGGCCTTTGAAGCGCCGGAGACAATCGCTGCGCTTGCCGACCCGAAACTGTATGTTGATACTGGCAACGGCTATAGCGAAGCCGAGGCTATACTGCTTCGCCCGTTCGGTCGCGATGAGCGTTTCTTCAAGGCCGCGTTCTCACTGCCAAACGGCGCTCGCTCATTGCGATTCGACCCGAGCATTCGACCGGGAAACCTGGTGATAGGCCCGATTTCACTGCGCCGACTGACGCGGGCGCAATTCTATTCACACCTGAGCCGACGCGTTCTAAAAACACGTCAGCAACTGGATGGTTCGATGTGGCCAACCGTGCGCAGAGGCATGGCGGAGATTCGCAACCGAGGCTTGCGCGGCAGCGTGGACGCCCTGCGCTCAACAGCACAACGCCTTGCCGACTCGGGGTGGGGTGCAGGCGGACGACAGAGGCAATTTTTACCGGACGTGGCCAATTACGTTCCTATTACCGATGAGCCGCCGCTCGAAGACCCGCCGGTAACACTCATTTGTTTTTACCTGCCGCAATTTCACCCGATCAAACAAAACGACGAGTGGTGGGGAGAGGGGTTCACCGAATGGACAAACGTTCGGCCCGCACAGCCGCAGTTCGAACATCATTACCAGCCCCATGTTCCTGATATGTTGGGCTATTACGACCTGCGCAATGTGGAGGTTCAACTCAAGCAAATCGAACTGGCCAAACTTTATGGCGTTGGCGGATTCTGTTTTTACTTCTATTGGTTCGCCGGAGAGCGATTGCTCGAAACACCTACTTTGAACTATCTGAAGGAACCATCCCTCGATTTCCCCTTCTGTCTGTGTTGGGCAAACGAGAATTGGAGCCGGCGGTGGGACGGCAAGGACAGTGAGATCCTGATCGGCCAAGACCACTCCGCGCAGGACGACCTGGATTTCATCGCCTACGTCGCTCAATATTTGCAGGATCCACGCTACATCCGGGTTCAGGGTAAGCCGCTGCTGCTGGTTTATAGGCCGAGCCTTCTGCCCGATCCGGCTGAGACAGCCCAGCGCTGGCGGGAATGGTGTCGCGACAACGGCCTTGGCGAGATCTATTTAGCCTATACTCAATCGTTCGAGATGAATGATCCAACTGAGTATGGTTTCGACGCCGCCATCGAGTTCCCGCCCAACAATTCCTCGCCGCCCAGCATCGCCGACAGCGTCATACCATTGCACGCAGAGTTTGAGGCAAAGGTCTATGACTGGACGATTTTCCCAGAGCGCAGTCGAAACTACCTTGAGCCTACTTATACGCTTTTCAGATCGGTTACGCCTGCCTGGGACAACACGGCCCGCCGCAAAACCCGCGGGACGGTCTTCGCCAATAGTACGCCAGCGCTCTTTGGAGAATGGCTCGGCAACGCGATTGAGGACACGCGTAAACGATTTTCAAACCGCGATGAGAGGCTAGTCTTTATCAACGCATGGAATGAATGGGCCGAAGGCGCGCATCTTGAGCCAGACCAACGTTACGGTTTCGCCTATCTGGACGCCACCAGGTCAGCCCTCGCAAGAGCCACGATGCATCGCTCGCGAAAGCTGGTTCTCGTCTCGCATGACGCGCATCCGCACGGCGCTCAGCTGCTCGCTATGAACATGGCTAGGACTTTCGGCGATCTTGGTTTCGCTGTCGATTTGATCGTTCTCGGCGACGGGCCGCTGATGGACCGATTCCGTGAGGTCGCAACAATCCATAGAATCGATCTGGATATCGAACCTGTGGCCGAGACCCAGATGAGGCTGCAGAAGCTTCGAGAGGCCGGCGCCGAAGTTGCGATCGTCAACACCACTGTTTCCGGGCCTTTGACGCCGCTCCTTAAACAGGCCGGCTTTCAGACGGTATCGCTAATACACGAGCTTCCTGGCATTCTTGAGTCGTACGATTTATCTGCTCATGCTCACGCGATTGCCAACAACGCGGACACAATTGTCTTCCCAGATGCATTGGTGCGCGACGGTTTCGAGACGTTCATCGGTAAATCGGTTCCCCAGGCGGTCGTGCGGCCGCAAGGCACCTATCTGAAGAGCCCCTACCGATTCGCGGAGGACCGTGAGCCGGTGCGCAGGAAGGTGCGCCAGAAGCTCGGTCTCTCCAACAACGCCCGCATCGTTATGTGTGCGGGTTATGGCGACCGCCGCAAGGGTCTCGACCTTTTTGTCGGGGCGCTTCTGGACATCATGAAGCGGAAGCAGAATCGAGACGTTGTCGGCCTTTGGGTCGGCCATTGCGACAGCGCCCTGCTGGAGCAGCAGCAGGCGCGAATCCGGGCGGCAGGACTTGAAGGCCGGTTCATTTTCACCGGCTTTGTCAAAGAACCGCAGGACTATTACGCGGCGGCGGACATCTACGCTTTGACATCTCGAGAAGACCCGTTTCCGTCCGTAGTCATGGAGTCCTTTGACGCCCATATTCCTGTCGTGGCATTTGAAGGCGCGGGCGGATTTGCAACGCTGCTGCGCCGGGGATGCGGCATTCTCGTGCCCGGTTTCAGCGAGCATTTGTTCGCAGAAGCATTGTCCGAACTTCTGGGCAACTCTGCCCGAGCCAGAGAGCTTGCAGATACCGGTCACAATATCGTCGTTCGCGAGTATGATTTCCGACATTATCTCTTCGACCTACTAGCATTCGCTGAAAAACCGTTGCCCAAGGTCTCGGTGATCGTGCCTAACTACAACTATGAAAGGTACATCACTTCGCGACTGGATTCGGTCGTCAATCAAACAATCCCGGTCTACGAGTTGATCGTCCTTGACGATTCGTCTACCGATCGCAGCGTAAGCGTCATCCGTGACTACCTCGCTCATTGCCCTGTATCTGCGACCCTGGTAGCCAACCAAGAGAATTCTGGTTCTGTCTTTGCCCAATGGACGCGTGGCGTCGATATGGCGCGAGGCGACCTTGTCTGGATCGCCGAAGCTGATGACCTGGCCGATCCGGAATTTCTTGAACACCTGATATCGAACTTCGACGATCCTGAGGTGGTCATGGCGTACAGCCAGTCACGAATGATCGACGGAGAAGGCAACGTGACCGCAAACGACTATCTCAGTTATGTTGCAGACATAGATAAAACTCGCTGGACAGAGGCCTTTGTCGCGTCGGGGCAAGATGAGGTCGCAACGGCGATGTTCATCAAAAACGCCATTCCAAATGTCAGCGCCGTCGTCTTCCGGCGTGATGTTCTGCAAGCGACGCTGCGAGACTGTTTTGACGAGATTACCGCATATCGAAATGCCGGCGACTGGGTCGCCTACCTGAGACTGATGGAGAAGGGCAAGGTCGCTTTCCACCCGCAGTCACTCAATTCACACAGACGTCACAGAAGTAGCGTCACCATCAGCGGCTTCAACATCAGACAGCTCAAAGAGATTATTGACGTGCAGCGAGACACGATCGAACGGTTTGGTCTGGATGATGATGCTCGCGCAGCAGCGGACGCATATGCGCAGCGCCTTTTTGAGCAATTTGGCCTCGCCACACCAGACAGTCCCCACTTCCAGAACCACCCGGATCTGGCTTCGCCAAAGAATTGAAGGTATATTGATGCGAATATTGTTTCTTGGCGCCCCCGTTGCACCGCACCCACAGCCTGGCCTCACGTCAGAGCAAAAGTACAGTTATGTTGGCCAGAACACCGGCAACCTGCTGATTGGGCAGTCGCTTTTTGAAGAATTGAACTTTTCGGAACACGCATTCGGCAGGCGCTTCACTCCCGAAGAAGTGAAAGAGCGGTTCGACGTGATCGTCATCGCCGCCGCCAACTTCATCTTCCGAAACTTCGATTTTGGCGACCTCGCAGATTTTGTCGATAAAGCGGGCCTGCCCATCGTCATGGTCGGTCTCGGCGCCCAAGCCCCGGCCCAAGGCGGCAGTTTTGACGATATTCCCGTCGGGACGCGCCGATTGCTGAGCATCGTTTCTGAGCGCACCAAGGTGATCGGCGTCCGTGGCTACTACACTGCAGAAGTCATGAACGCCTTCGGGCACAAGAATGTGCGCGCGGTTGGTTGCCCAAGTCTATACAGGGCCCAAAATAGAGAACTGAAGATTAACGTCCTTAACGACTATTCATCGGCACGAATATCGCTGAACGGATCGCGAAATGTGTTTGGCCATTCTTACGCGCCTGCCATTGCTTTGCGGGTCGAGTCGGACATGATCAAGCTGGCTATCAAAAATGGGCTGAGCTACGTATTCCAGAACGAAGATCCGGAGCTGTATATCGCTGCGGGAGACCAACTTCCCGACGAGAAATCAGGCCATCTGGCGGCTGTTGTCGGACAGCTTGGCCTGCCAGTGTCGGCGCAAGAATACGCGGAATACCTGCGGGCCAACGGCAAAACGTTCTTCACACTGGGTGAGTGGGATACCTACATACAAGGGGTCGACGCCGTCGTTGGCTCGCGGTTTCACGGCACTCTGATTGCTCTCACGAACGGAAAACCCGGCGTTATCATTGCGCACGACTCACGCACCACCGAGATGGCAGAGTTGATGCATATTCCGCACATCCGCATCGACAACATCCAGAAGGTCGAGCCGACCGCCTGGTTGTCTGCGGCTGATTTTGGCGGGTTTGAGGCCCAGTATCGCAAACTTTATGACCGATTTGCTGAGTTCCTCAGCGAGAACGGACTTAGTCACAAACTCAAGCACGCTCAACCGCCGGCACAGCGGGGCGGTCAAATAGAACTTTCCAGCTAAGAATTGATCAGCATAGACATTTACCTCACAAGCCAGCAAACCGACTCCTATGTGCAAGCCTATAACGCACTCATTGAACCCTTTGAAGATCAACAAACCGCACTGCCCACCGTTGCAAATGTCACAGTCATGCTGGCACGCTTTTATTAGACTGCTGACGGCTGTTGGGGTAGAGTTAGGCGTTGTTTTAATTTGTAATGTCAAATATGCGCGGGGGCGTATCAATGCAAACTAAGCTAGGTACTATAAGAGGTGATGATGGAACCGTTGACACATTTGTGCACATTCCTCCATATCAGGTAATCGTTGACCGGCTGAACGATGGGTCAGAAAAGAAAAGTAATGGAACGATAGCAATTTCGGATTCTTTTCTGGTTTTTTTGCTGTCCCACTGGGTTCTACGCGCGCCCTTTGACGAAGCATACTACGTCAGAACCAATCAGGATATTTCGGAAGCCCTCTCCAAAGGTTCGATCAGTTCGGCTGAAGAACATTTTCGGAGCCGCGGTTATTTTGAGGGACGTCTGGGCGCTCCGGTAAAGGTGGATCGCGCATTCTATCTCGCTGCCTACCCAGATGTGGCCAAGGCCTTTGCACGTGGCCTGATCAAGGATGTTCAGTCCCACTATGATGAGACAGGCCGCTTTGAGGGCCGTTTTGCGAATGCCGTCCAAAAGGACCAGCTAGAGAGGTGGGCACATGCGCTCGGCAACGCCAATAAGACTTAGTGTCTGGGGACATTCGGCCGAACTGTACGACGGACCGATCTAGTCTTAGTTTGCGAAGCGCTCCAGGATGAAGCGTCTGTCGACTTGGACATAAGTCGTTGCCCCAGTAGTTATTGGATTGGTTTTCACCATCGTAATATCGTACTCGGAGACGTTGATCTCGACGGTCTAGCGATCAGAGACACGCTGTTTCATATCATCTAAGGACTGGGCTGGACGTGCGCCCATTTGCGTTCCAACTGACCTGACACTGAACTGTCATCCAGCGGCGATTAGAGCCTCGACCGTTTCTGTTACGCCGTATGGCGCGGGTTAAGCAACCGACGGAGACGCGGAGCCCCCATCGAGCGTAGCGTCGTAGCCGGTTGCGGCGAGGGTTCCGGCGAAGGCCGCCGGGGTCTGGTATCCGAGCGAGGAGTGCGGTCTCGCGGTGTTGAAGTCCTGTCTCCACTCGGCGATGGTGCTGCGGGCGTGGTCGAGGCCGAAGAACAGGCTCTCATTCAACAGCTCGTCACGCATCCGGCCGTTGAAGCTCTCGACATAACCGTTCTGCATCGGCTTGCCCGGCGCGATGTAGTGCCATTCGACGTGATGATCCTTCGACCAGGTAAGGATGGCGTTCGAGGTGAACTCGGTGCCGTGGTCCGAAACGATCATGTCCGGCTTGCCGCGGCGGCTGATCAGGTCCGTCAGCTCGCGTGCGACGCGGCGACCGGAGATCGACGTGTCGGGGATCGCGGCGAGGCATTCACGCGTGACGTCATCGACGATGTTCAGCACGCGAAAGCGCCGCCCGCAGGTGAACTGGTCATGCACGAAGTCGAGCGACCAGCGCGCGTTCGGTCTCGCCTCGACCAGGATCGGCGCCCGCGTGCCCACCGCGCGTCGTCGGGCGCGGCGCTTGCGCACCGTCAAACCCTCTTCGCGGTATAGCCGGTAGATGCGGTTGATCCCCGAGGGCTCGCCCTCCCGCCGCAGCAGGATGAACAGGCGCTGACCTGCTACTGAGTTTTTCCTCCATCTGAGACTAGAGTCCGGCCTCGATGAAGGACGGATAGATGAAGCGGAAGCGATTTACGGAAGAGCAGATCATCACGGTTCTGCGTGAGCACGAGGCAGGTGCGAAGGCGGGCGACCTGGCCCGCAAGCACGGGGTCTCCGAAGCGACGCTGTATAACTGGAAGGCGAAGTATGGCGGCATGGACGTGTCCGACGCCAAGCGTCTGAAGGCACTGGAAGACGAGAACGCGAAGCTGAAGGAGCTGCTTGCCGACCAGATGCTGGAAGCTTCGGCCCTTCGCGAGCTTCTGGCAAAAAAATGGTAGGGCCCGCCGCCAAGCGCGAAGCCGTCGCG
>Ga0209573_1003397_pt1 | contig 17594 bp, 10 predicted proteins | sample TNRBio252014_DNA_FD_185870 | JGI IMG/M metagenome (GOLD analysis project Ga0209573, IMG submission 185870) | Wastewater treatment Type I Accumulibacter community from EBPR Bioreactor in Madison, WI, USA - TNR Reactor_6/25/2014_ DNA (SPAdes)... | ecosystem: Engineered > Bioreactor > EBPR >...
GCGTCCGCGCCCAGGTCTTCGCCCGCGATCTCAGCCAGCCCGGCGCGGCGCCAGCCCTGGTCGAAGCGCTGAATCGGGCCGGCTCGACCATCGATGTCCTGATCAACAACGCCGGCTTCGGTCTCAACGGCAAATACCACGAAAACCCGGCCGAGCAGGAATTCGCCCTGTTGCAAGTGAATGTGGTGGCGCTGGCGCAACTCACCCGCCTGCTGCTGCCCGGCATGGTAACGCGCGGCTGGGGTCGGGTCCTGAATGTGGCGTCCACGGCGGCGTTTCAGCCGGGACCGCACATGGCCGGCTACTTCGCCTCCAAGGCGTATGTGCTGTCGTTGTCCGAGGCGCTGGCCTATGAGTTGAAGGACACGGGCGTGAGCGTGACAGTGCTCTGTCCCGGTCCAACCCAGACCGAATTCACCGAGCGCGCGGGCATCCGGGAATCGTTGCTGTTCAAGCTGAGCGCGCAGTCGGCGGAAAAGGTGGCGGCCATCGGCTATCAGGCGATGCTGAAAGGTGAAACTGTCGTCATCTCCGGCCTGCACAACTGGGCGCTGGCGCAAACCATCCGCTTCGCGCCGCGCGGCGTGGCGCGGGCGCTGGTGAGCTGGCTGGTGAAGTAGTCCAAAGGAACCCATCTCATGCGTATGAAAGACAAGGTCGTGCTGGTGACGGGCGGCGCGACCGGCATTGGCAAGGCTACGGCCCTGCGATTTGCCGAGGAAGGCGCCAGGGTGGCGATCTGCGACGTGAACATCGCTCTCGGCCAGGAAGCCGTGAAGTTGCTGGGGGAGGCGGCGATGTTTCACCCTGTGAATGTCGCCAACCGTGAGGAGGTCCAGCACTGGGTTGGTCAGGTGGTCGCCCGCTATGGCCGCATTGACGTGCTGATCAACAACGCGGGCGTGCTGCGGGACAGCCAACTGGTCAAGTTCAAGGATGGCCAAGTGACCGGCCAGATGTCCGAACTCGATTTTGATCTGGTGATCGCGGTCAACTTGAAGGGCGTGTTCAACTGCGCCCAAGCGGTGACGCCGGTGATGAGCCGGCAAGGCGGCGGCGTGATCCTGAATGCCTCTTCCGTGGTGGGCCTGGACGCTAACTTTGGCCAAACCAATTACGTGGCGACCAAGTTTGGCGTGATCGGGATGACCAAGGTGTGGGCGCGCGAACTGGGCCGATACGGCATTCGCGTGAACGCGGTGGCGCCAGGCTTTATCGCCACCGAGATGGTCGCCGCCATGCCGCAAAAAATGCTGGACGGCATGAAGTCGCATACCCCGCTGGGCCGCCTCGGCGACCCGCGCGATATCGCCAACGCCTACCTGTTCCTGGCTTCGGAGGAAGCCTCGTTCATCACTGGCGAAGTGCTGCGCGTGGATGGCGGCATCGTCGTCGGGACCTAATTTCAACCGGGCTGCTTAAGCTTGAGGCATCATCGCGCCATTTGGCGTCCTCAAGGCGGTTCATGCTGGTCACGCCTCCCGCCGAATATCCACTTGGTGACCCACTTGCGCGCTTCTTCCACCAGCAGGGTGCTCGACGCAATTGCCGCCGACAAAGCCCAGTCCTGCGGCGTCAGGCTCACGGTATCGAAAATGGCCTGGGCCGGTCCCCAGTGGACCACGACGATTTGTAGCGCCACCACCGCGGCCAGCGCCAGCCACAGTTTGCCGTTGCGGAAGAACTGGCGGTTGAAGGCGCTGCCGTGCTCGGCGCGGGCGTTGAAGATGTTGAAGAACTGGAACAGGACGAAGGTGGTGAAGGCCAGGGTTACGGCGTAGTCATGGCCGCCGTGCGCGTGGCCCCAGGCGTAAGCGCCGAGCGTTCCCGCCGCCATGAGCACGCCGAACAGCATCAACCGCAGCAGTCGGGTGCCCGTCAGGATGGCAGCCTCGGATGAGCGCGGCGGTACTTCCATGATGCCGTGGCGCGCGGGTTCCACGCCCAGGGTCATGGCGGGCGGACCATCCATGATGATATTGACCCAGAGGATTTGAATGGCGGTGAAGGGCGTGGCCAACCCGAACAGCGGCGCGCCCAGCACGGTCAGAATCGCGCCGATGTTGGTGGAAAGCTGGAACCGGACGAATTTGACGATGTTGTCGTAGATGGTGCGGCCTTCCTTGACCGCGCCGACGATGGTGGCGAAGTTGTCGTCGGTGAGCACCAGGGTGGCGGCTTCCTTCGTGACCTCGGTGCCGGTGATCCCCATGGCTACGCCGATGTCGGCGGTTTTCAGGGCCGGCGCGTCGTTGACGCCGTCGCCGGTCATCGCCACCACGTGGCCACGCGCTTTCAGCGCCTCGACGATGCGCATCTTGTGCTCGGGCGCTACCCGGGCGAAGACGGCGGTGCGCTCGACCAGATCGGCCAGCGCCGCCTGGTCCAGACCCTCCAGTGCCCGCCCTTCGTGGACTTCACCCGTCAGCCCCAGATCGCGGGCGATGGCCGCCGCCGTGGCGCGGTGGTCGCCGGTGATCATTTTGACCGCCACCCCGGCGGCCTGACAGACCCGAATCGCCTCCCGCGCTTCGGGGCGGGGCGGATCAATGATGCCGACCAGCCCGATCAGCGTGAGATCGTCCGCCCAGGCCATCAGGTCGCCGGCCGGATCGAAGTCCTGAGCGGGCAGGGTGCGCCCGGCCACCGCCAGCACCCGCATGGCCTCGCCCGCCAGCGCAGCGTTTTCCGCCTCGAAGGCGGCGTGGGCTGCCTCGTCCAGCGGCGCTTCACCGGCGGCGTCAAGATACCGGGTCGCCCGCGCCAGCAGCACGTCGGGTGCGCCCTTCACCCACATCTGCACCATGACCCCGTCGTGATGGAAGGTGGCCATGAATTTGTGGGCGGAATCGAAGGGAATTTCGGCGATGCGCGGGCTATGGCAGGCCAGTTCGTCCGCCACCACGCCGCCCTTGGCGGCGAGCGCCAGCAGTGCGCCCTCGGTGGGATCGCCGATGAGCTGACCGTCGCGGATGCGGGCATCGGCGCACAGGGTCGCGGGGGTGAGCAGGGGGAGGAAATCCGGCGCCGCCTGGCCGTCTTCGGCGGTGAGGGTCCCGGCGCTGGCGTAGCCCTCGCCGCTGACGGCGAAGCGCCGGCCCTGGTAGAACAGGCGGCGCGCGGTCATCTGGTTCAGGGTCAGGGTGCCGGTCTTGTCCGAGCAAATCACCGTGGTGCAGCCCAGCGTTTCCACGGCGGCGAGCTTTTTGACGATGGCGTGACGCTTGGCCATGCGGTGCATCCCCAGCGCCAGGGTGACGGTGACTACCGCCGGCAGACCCTCCGGGATCGCCGCGACGGCGAGCGCGATGGCGGTCATGGCGATGGTTACCAGATCGTCGCCGTGCAGCGTGCCGATGATGAAAATCAGTCCCACCACCACGCCGGCGATGGCGGCCAGCCGCTTCCCCAGCCGGTCGAGCTGGATTTGCAGCGGCGTGGCCGACTCGGCGGTTTCGGCCAGGAGGCCGGCGATCTGCCCCATTTCGGTAGCCATGCCGGTCGCAGTGACGAGGGCTTCGAGCCGGCCCCGGGTAACCACCGTGTTCATGAACGCCATATTGCTGCGCTCGGCCAGCACCGTATCGGCTGCGACTGGCGACGGCGTTTTCGCCACCGCGTGGGATTCGCCGGTCAGGGCCGCCTCCGCCACTTCCGCTGCATGGGCGGCGATGACCCGGGCGTCGGCCGGGATGCGGTCGCCGGCCTCCAACAACAGCACATCGCCGGGGACCAGAGTCGCCGCTTCCACCAGTGCGGCCTGACCGTCCCGGCGCACCCGGGCGACCGGCGCCAGCATGTTCTTCAGCGCCGCCAGCGCGGCCTCGGCCCGATGTTCCTGGAAGAAGCCGAGCATGGCGTTGATGACGACGACAATGGCGATCACCACCGCGTCCTTCAAGTCCCCTACTGCGCCCGCCAGCACGGCCGCGCCGAGCAGGACGATAATGAGGAAGCTTCTGAACTGATCGAGCAACTTGAGCCAGACCGGGCGCGGCGCTGGCTCGGCGAGGCGGTTGGGACCGTGGCGCTGGAGGCGGGCTTCCGACTCGGCGGCGGTCAATCCCGTGGCCGGAGCGACCGCCAGGTGGCTGGCGACGGATTCAGGTGGTTCGGCGTGCCAGGGCAGAGTCGTGGCGGAGGCATTGGCTTCTGGCGTTGGCGAAGGCATGGTGATGTTCTCTTTCTGCCCTGGATGGAAAAAGTCGGGTAGTGCAGACCCAGGAATGGGGTGTCCGGGGGCGTGGGATATCCGCCGCCCCCGATGGGCAAGGCCTGCGGCGTTAAATTCGGACGGACTCACTGCGGCGCGTAGCGCGACCGCACGCCGGCGATTGCCAGGGCGATGGCGTCATCGAGTTCCGCGCTGTCCTTGATAGACGTCTGAAGGTCTTGCAGGTGTCCATCCGCCAGCCCGTAAATCCAGCCGTGCAACCTCAAGGGTTGTCCCCGCTTCCAGGCGTCGCTCACCAGGGTGGTGCGGGCGACGTTGCGCGTCTGCTCGATAACGTTCAGTTCGCATAGAGCGCGCCAGCGTGTCTCGTGGTCTGGCAGGGCGGCGAGCAACGCCGCGTGCCGGTCGCGCACGTCCTGGATGTGGCGCAACCAGTTGTCGATCAGCCCGAAAGAGGCTCCTTCCAGGGCCGCCTTGACGCCGCCGCAGCCGTAATGGCCGCAGACGATAATGTGCTGGACCTTGAGCACGTCGATGGCGAATTGCATCACCGAAAGACAGTTGAGATCGGTATGCACCACCACGTTAGCTACGTTGCGGTGGACAAACACTTCTCCCGGCTTCAGGCCGGTGATCTGATTGGCGGGCACGCGGCTGTCCGAACAGCCGATCCATAGATACGCGGGGGTTTGTATCGCCGCCAGCCCGGCGAAAAACTGGGGATCGGCAGCCTTCATCGCCTCGGCCCAGCGGGCGTTGGCGGCGAACAGTTCCGGCAGGTATTTCATCGGATTCCTCCAAATCGGTTCAGCGCAGGGACAGGGTGATGGGATCAGCCGGCGTCGTCGCCGGTGATGGACCTTGGCGATAGTCGCGTTGCCGCTCCAGCCGGCGGGCCACCGAGCGACCCGCCCGGTCGGCGGCGCGGTCGATAGCGACGTACAGATCGGTTTCGGTATCTTCTATCACGACGCTCGGCGCGCCGGGAAAGGTGATCTGAATCCGGCAGCATTTGTCCTTGCCGCCGCGCGGGCCGTTCTCATCGGACAGGCGGACCGAGATCTGGCGTAAGCGGTCATCGGCCCAGCCGAGCGCAAATCGCAGGCGTCGCTCGATGTACTCGCGCAGGCTGTCGGTCAGTGCGAAACTCCGAGCTTGAATGTGGATATTCATGAAGTCGCTCCTTTCAGATTGAAGGCGACAAGCAGTTTAGAGGGTAGAAAAACATCCAACAATCCGAATAATATTGAACTACCATTCGATTTATTCGATGTATTGAAGCCTCATGCCTAGTGTTTCAACCGGACTGAATTGACGAAGGGTAGGGTGGATAAGCGAAGCGCAATCCACCTTCCCTGATCTCCCGTTGATGGTGGATTTCGCTACGCTCATCCACCCTACCTCATCGAACTTGAAGTCAACTCAGGTCAGTTGGAGCACTAGCCTCAACTTCAAGCACTTGCGCTATTGCTGGAGGGTCGCCAGGACGACATTCACAACCGGTTCTCCGTGCCCGACAGGGGGAGATGAAACCATCGAGATCAAGCCGGTATGGTTCATGACTTCACCACAGTCAACAGGAAAACTCATGTATAATTCATGTTGCTACTATTGCGTCATCAGGTTAAGGAAGCGACATGATCCAGCCCGGCGTTCGATTCCTGCCCTGCGGGGAATTCGTCAACGAGAGCGAGCGTATCGCCGTCGAGCGGCTGCGTTCCAAGCTTCAGGGCGCGGAGACCTCCTGGATTTTGCTCTCCAATCTGAATCACTCGCCCCATCCCACCTCGCGCTCGGACGAAATCGACCTGGTTGCCATCGGCCCTGCTGGCGTCTACGTCATCGAGATCAAGCACTGGGACACGGCCTGGCTGAAGCAGCAATCGCTCACGGTCGTCGAGCAGGAAGCGGATCGCATCAACGCCAAGGCCAAGCGCATCGCTGGCAAGTTGCGCCAGCGTCTCGATCCGGGTTTTGTCAGCGCCCGGCTGCTGCTGACGCGGGGTGAGTTGCGCTTTGAAGCCAGCAAACGGCCCCAGCCACGCGGCGTGCTGGTATTCGGCCTGCCGGAATGGCGCGAGTTGCTGGCGCTCGATGGTCCCGTCCGGCTGACCCCGGAGCAGATTGAACTGGCGGCGAAGCTGGTGGAACCAATGGTGAAGGTGGCGCTGAGCGGTGAATTGCGCGCTTTCGCTGGCTTGATCAATCTGGAACGGCTGTCCGACAAGACCGATGCCTTTCATCGCGTTTATCGCGGCCAGCATCCCACCCGGCGCGACCGGGTCATCCTGCATCTGTACGATCTGTCCGCCAGTTCCGACAAACAGGCGTCTGATCTGGCCCGGCGGGAATTTGAAACGCTGCAACGCTGGCAGAAATCGCCCTTCGTCCCCAGTCTGCTGGACTCCTTTCAGGATGCCGACGGCTATCCCGGCGAGTTGTGTTTTTTCTCGCTGGTGGATCCCGCCGCCCCCTCCCTGTCCCGGCGCGGACAGGATGCCGCCTGGGACCTGACGGCGCGGCTGGCTTACGCCTGCAAGGCGCTGCGGGCGCTGGATCAGTTTCATCAGCCGGATAATCCCGATCAACCACCATTGCTACACCGGCGCATTACGCCGGCCAGCCTGCGGGTGCGCCACAATGGTGATCCGCTGTTCACCGATTTCAGCCTGACCCGGCTGGCCGATGCCCAGAGCATTTCCGCTGCCCCGGTGGATTTCGGCGCGATGGCGCCCTATGTCGCGCTGGAAATCGTCACCGGTGGACTGGCGGCGGCGACAGTGCGTTCCGATGTTTATGCGCTGTGCGCTACCTTGGCGACGCTGTTCACCGGCGACGATCCCCAGGCCCGGAACGCGGCGGACATCCTGGCGCGGGGGTGTCGCCAACAGCCGGAGGAACGGCCGGCGCTGAGCGAACTGGCGGCGGAACTGGACGCGCTCCAGGGCATCGCTCCGCCCCCCGCCGCATTGCCGGTTCCGGACTACTGGGATGAAGACACCGTCGTTCCCTTCCAGTATTCCCGTTACAAGATCATCAGTCGCCTGGGCCAGGGCGGCATCGGGCAGACCTTCAAGGTGGTCGAACTGGACGTTCATTCCGACGAACGGTTCGGTGCCTACGTCGCCAAGGTGGTCCGGCATCGGGAGGATGGCGACACCGCCCTGCGCGCCTATCGCCAGGTGCGCGCCCATACCGCCCATCCGAATCTGTCGGTGATCCATGAAATCGCCCCGGAATGGCAGCCCAACGGCTTCGTGGCGCTGATGCGCTGGGTCGAGGGGATGCCCTTGCAGGATTTGCGTGGGGTGTTGCCCCTTCATGCCGAAGACCTGGGTGAACCTTCGGCGGAAATCCTGGCGCTGCGCTGGCTGGCGGCGTTATGCGCTGCGCTGGGCGAACTGCACCGGGCCGGGCTGGTGCATGGTGATATCAGCCCGCGCAACATCATCGTTCAGGCCGGAACCGTGGTGTTGACGGATTATGACAAGGTGACGGAGGCCGGCAGGCCGGCGCGCGGCGGTACACCCGGCTTCGCCAGCCCGAGCGTGCAAAACCGGTCCATCATTTGCCCCGGCGATGATGTGTACGCGCTGGCCGCCAGCTTTTTCCAGGTCCTGCATGACCGCAATCCCTTCCCTCGTGGGCAGGAACAGGGCCTGGATTGGGAAGGAGTCACCGGCTACGAACGGCTGCAGCCGTTTCTGGAGCGCGCCACTCATCCCCGGCCCGAGGACCGCTTTGCCGATGCTCTTGCCGCCCGGCAATGGCTGCTGAACCTGCAAGCGGAGCTGGACAATACCGGAGAAGTCGCGGCTCCCCCGGAACCGGCGCCACCGCTGACCCCGAATACCGCTCCTTGGCTGGGGAACCTGTTGTCCGCTTATCCGGGTTCGCGTCATGGCAACAGTGAAACGCGCGGTCTGGATTCGGACTTCGCCTTGAAGACCTACGTAGAGACACGGCTCGACCAGGCATTGCTGAAAGAGATTTTGACCGAAAAGGTCAACCTGGCGATTCTGTTTGGCAACGCCGGCGACGGTAAAACCGCCTTCCTGCAACACCTGGCGCGACAGTTGGGTATCACGGACGTCCATTCTTCGTGCCGGATTTGGGAGCATTGCCTGGAGGATGGCCGGCTGTTGCGCGTCAACCTGGACGGTTCCGCCGCCTGGCAGGGCCGTTCGGCTAACGCCTTGCTGGATGAGTTGTTCGGCCCGTTTCAGCAGGCGGATTACTCGCGCCAGAACGTGCATATCGTCGCCATCAACAGCGGCAAGCTGTTGGAATGGATCGAATCCCACGACCAGGGAACCTATCTGACCCGACAGTTGCGCCAGGTGCTGCTGGATGAACCGGTCACCCTCGATCCCGGTTTTCGCCTGATTGATCTCAACCAGCGTTCCTTGGTGGGCGGTATTGATGTTGCGTCGGGGCAACTGGGCACCGATTTCCTCAATACCCTGCTGGATCGCCTGCTCAGAACCGATGCCGATCCCTGGCAACCGTGTTTGAGTTGCAGCGCACAATCCCGTTGCACGGCTTGGCATTCCGTACAAACCCTGCGCGATCCCGAACGGGGGCCACGGTTGCGGGCGCGGCTGACGGACGCGCTGCAAGCCTGCCACCAGCGCGGCGAGGTTCATATCACCGCCCGGGAACTCCGGGCGGCGCTGTCCTACATCCTGTTCGGTATCCACGACTGCGCCGAACTGCATGAAGACCCCGAACTCAGGCCATCCCGTTATTACCAGCGGGCGTTCGACGCTCATGCGCCACAACGGCAAGGCGAGTTGCTGGGCGAACTGGTCCGTTTTGATCCGGCGCTGGAAGCACATCCGCTCCTGGACCGCACGCTGTTGAAAGAAGCGTCCGGCTCATCACCTCTTCGTCTGGCGAAAGCTCGGCGGCGGGCCTATTTCGAGCGGCCCGATGCCGCCATTGCTTTGGCGGATGGTCAGTATCTGGACCGCTTTCGTCGTGCACCGCTGGCTTCCGCAGAGGAACAGAATGCGCTGTGCCGCGAACTGTGTTTGGGCATGGCCCGGCTGGAAGACCTGCCACCGGTCGCCTTTGAGGCGCGTCACTTGGTACGTGGCGTTCCGTTACGCATCACGCCGCGCACGCCTATCGAAAGTGCGTTTTGGGTGGTCAAACCGTGGGAGCGATTCAGTCTGGAGGCTCCCTTGCCGCATACCGCCGAGGGATTGGAGGCCTTGCATACCCACTTGCGCCTGGTTTACCGCTATGGCAACGGCGGCAGGGAGGTATTGATCATCAATCTGGAACTGTTCCAGCGTCTGATGGAATTAAAGGATGGGGTGCAGATTTCCGGCATCGCCCAGGAAGGGGTATTCGCCAACCTGAAGATTTTTACTCAGCGCCTGGCGCGGGAAAATGCGCGTGAACTGTACGGCTGGCATCCTGCCGAGGAAGAACAGATCTTCCACCTGCGGGTAGAATTGCGGGAAGGCCGACAAACTCTGATTCGAGAAAGACTTTGATAGCTGAATAACCAAGTTTTTAGACCATGTTCATCTAAAAACAGAGGATTCAAAATGAGCCATATACTGACACTGAATGTACCTTCGGAAATCTATGATTCTTTACGTCAAATCGCCGAACAGGCTGGACAATCCCCTGAGGTTGTCGCCGTAAAGTGGCTGGCTACTGCGACTGGTCAAATAAGTGATGATCCTATGGAAAATTTCATCGGCGCCTGGCGCAGTAATGAGTGCTCTTGGGCAGATCAACATGATACCTACCTTGGGAAAGCCATTATGCAACATTCCAGCGATACCAAAAATGACGAATAGGATGACTAAAATTTTCGCTGATACCGCAGGTTGGGGACATTTACTGGATGCTGCTCAACCTTATCATACCCAGGCAACCAGTATTTATCGAAATGCACGGCAACAAGGACGGCATTTGATTACTACCAACTATGTCATTGCAGAACTGGCTGCACTGCTACACAGTCCCCTACGTATTCCGAAGCCGATGATCGTAAATTTATTAACCAACTTGAAAACATCCATCTGGATCGATGTATTACACGTCAGTTCAGAAATAGATGAGCAAGCTTGGCAACTGTTTAGTCAACGGCTGGACAAAGATTGGAGCCTGGTAGACTGTTCGAGTTTTGTCATCATGCATCAGTATGGTATTCAGGAAGCATTAACAACTGATCACCATTTTGAACAGGCCGGATTTATCCGTTTGCTAAAATGATACTTTCCAACTCATATTGGAAGCAGACTAATGCCACGTACTGCCCGTAATATTGTTGAAGATTCACTCGGTCCACAACGCTGCAACGCGCTATGGACTGCAAATTATCTGGCAGCTCTACCTATGACCCCCCAAAACTTTGATATTGGTGCACTGTTACCAGCGATATTGTACATGATGCGTTGGGGTCGGCGGCGCGGTAGAGGTAAACTCACCGAAACTTTCGGCCAACTGGAAGGAAGAACTCACAAACCTCCTACTATTGCGGATGTTGCTAAATATTTAACCAAACCAGATTCAAATTTTTTAAGTGATTTTAGAGATGAAATTGGTCAAGCAATACTTGGCGATTTACTCCTAGCTTATTGTCTTGAAAATACGCGTCGGGCCTTGGGTCATTCAGAACCTCTATTGCGAGTTTTTCCCACTCATTATCTATCCAGTTGGATTGATCTGCCTAAAGAAGTAAGTCATTTGCGTGGCGCGCCAGAATTATTAGTCGTCTTGCTCACGCTACAGGAAACTGGTGATTGGCTAGAATCTGGTAAAAGCACAGGGCCATTCAGTATTGGGACAGGATTTACTAAAAATGTACTGCTTAATTTATTTGGACGGTGCATGAGTATTCGTGGTCGTTTCAGCGACTTAAATTCCGATACTTTTATTGAAGTGGACGCGGCAGAAATTGGTATCGATGAACTTCTTCCTGTACGGATAGCACAAGCCTGTGGCAGTGCACCGCTCCAAGCCAGGGGTGGTGATGAAAGCGAACGGATAGCTAACCGACACCCTCTCGCAAACCGCGCCGCTAGTTATTTATGTCAGGATCTGAGCGTGTTTATTGAGGTGTATGGCACCATTGTACCACGCCAAGCATTTTTACAAATGCTGGAAGCTGGTATCGCCTTGGGAATGACCAATTTGTTGCTATCCACTGCAAATCTACTTACAGCCTGGGAAGTCACTGGACAAGTACCTAAATCAGATCAACAAAATTCTTTACCACTGTTTGTGGATTGCTCGCACGGCCAAGATAAAATATTGCGTGATTTATCAGAAAGTTCGAGCGCGGAATGTATCCGCCGTTACGAACGATTGCCCCTGTTGATGATGTTACTACGAGTATTGGATGACCGAGTGCGGATTGATCGAAAATTGCGCGACTCCCTACCTGCCAGCATCCCGGATGCTACTACCTGGATCAACTTGTTGGGCGAAATTGTTCAGGAACGTCACCCTCGTTCCGAAGCTATTTTGGATACTTTGGACGAGGATTGCTTGCGTCTAGCTGAGGCATTGGAGAAAGATCAAGAAATATCCGAACCGGAAATTGCCCATCGCCTGCGCTATAATCAAGGTAATCCCGCCCTGCGCTTGGCCGAAACTTTATGTGAGTTAATGGGTGATAAGCTTCAACGCACTCACTACGTGAAGTCTCTGGATAGTGCCCTTATGGTTGACCTGCCCAACGGGCTCGCAATCAAGCGTCGGATGCGCCGCAGCGCAAACAGTGGTGAACGCCGCGCTCAGGACTTGCGCGCCATCGTACTCACTCCACCGGCACTGGAATTTCTGGTGCATCGTCACTTACAACGGACGGCTACTGAATCCACACCTTTGTCCTTGCAAGGTTTCATCACATTGTTGCGGGATCGCTATGGCCTTTACATTGCCCATGAACCACCCGGTCAACCGATCCCCCAAGAAATGTTATTGCGCAACAAAGCGTATTTGGAACGGCGGTTACGTGATTTGGGATTACTGATTGGTGTCAATGACGCCGAAAGCATGAAACAACTAAAACCGCATTATTATAGGGAGACGTGTAATGCTGCCTGATAACGCTGTCCCGCTACTTGCTAAAGCGTTTAGCAATTTATTAGGACGCCCCACGCCAGGTGGTATGGCTTATGTCCGCTGTTTGCCACCAGACATAGTACGCAAATTAGCCAATGATCCTCGTTTTAGGATTACCGTCTGGCAAATTGCCGCCGTGGTTGAAGTAGAGGAACCAGCCAAACGATTGATTACCGCTGACCGGGCGATGGAATGGCGCGAGGCTAAACAGGACGCAGCATTATTACTGGTTGACCCTGCCGCTGCTGGCGCTGGAATGGATGGTATTTATAACGCAACGCGGGAAATCAGCGAACGCGAGCTATTTGATACTGCTCATGATTTGGCTCGCGATGACTTGCCCCGGGTCTATAAAAATTTTGTCAAAAAGGCACTGACTAAAGCTTGGAGAGCCGGACGCCAGCGTGCTCTGGTTCCTTGGAGTGTGTTTATTTACCTTTGCCGGGCTGCGCAAGATGCTGATCAGATCGGTAAAGCACTGCCAGAAATTGGATTATGGCCAATCGCTATTGACGACAAACCGAGCGAACAGGATTTGGATAGATCTGCGATCCTAGCTGAAAAACTATTTCCAATCCAAGGTGTGCGCCTGTCGCCAGAACAACGAGTAGAATCTCTCAAATTTGATGACAGTGAGCAGGAAATCCAGCGCCACCTCATCAGTTTTTTGCGCGAGACGGAGCGACTACCACGCTTGGAAGCATTAGCCCGCGTGCAGGATGAACCTGTTTTTTACCTTAATCGACTTCCACTTATTAGACCTGAAGAACAAAAATTGCAATCTATTCATTGCTTGTCTTGGCGTAGTAATACTACTGGAAATCCATTAAGCTGGTCTGGCTTATCTGTAGAAGGTGAACTTACTCCTGAAAATCGGAGAACGCAACGTCGACTCGTACTATTATTAAATCCTGATACTGACAACCCTAGAGACCGTGCCCGCCTCGAAGTTCGCTGGCGGGTTGAACCAGAAATTCTGGCTAAAGAGGTAGTAGATTATTTAGTACAAGTCCGTACCGAACAAGATATTCTTACTGAGAAACCTATTCGACATTCTGGCAAACCCATCCAGAAAGCAGTATTCACTCAGGATGATTTTGAGGAACTGATAGATGATAATGCCCTTTTTGAACCTCAAGTCGTGATTCGGGCCATCGGTAATAATCCCTGTGAAACTGAAAGTGAGGATTTTATCCTGTGCTTTGGACAAAAAGAGCAGACTGCCAAAAGCAGCGCCGGTAAAGTCTATCCTACTCTCGCCTTAGCCGCTGCACATATTGTCCAGGACGGCGAATCTTATAAACATTTGGTAAAACAAATCTATAACGGGCAATTCTTCAGTCACGACAAAAAGGGCCATATTACCTGTCGCTGGGAAAATAAAATCGCACGAGTCTATGGCCCGCCCTTATTGGCTGAACTGGCCAAGGATTGGATAAACCAGGAAGGCGCTTTGGGACGCTGGCGCTTGCGGGTGCGGGCGGATGGCACGCCTTTGGGCAAGGCAGAATTTATCCCTATCGCCGCTGGCGCCTCGGCGGACAAACTGATTCAGACATCCCGCAAACTGGCGGACCATCTCAAGAGCAGTCAGGGACCGCTCGGCATTTTTTATAACGATGAGAAAGTCTTCAATGACTACGTGCAGGCGGCCAATGAAGTTTGGAAAACCAGCGCGCCCGAATTGACCTTGATTCATACGCTGGAAGTAATCTCCCTCGCTGGGCGCTGTCTGGGCTTGATCGTTCTGCCTACCCATCCTCTGCGCGTAGCGTGGCAACAAGGTTTTGATTTACTTGTAGAACATCAACGTTATACTGAAGAACTGCCAGCCCCCAAAATCAAGCGCCTCCTGGAAACCATCACGGGCGCTCATTACCCCGCTTTTCTGCCCGGCTTGAATCCGGGCGAAACCTTCGTATTCGCTGACACCCTGGGCTTTCACACCGTCGCCCTGACTCCGGTTCACGACCAGGAACCCAAGGCCACTGTGGCCTTGATGGCCCGCTTGCTGGGCGATATCGAAGATGCCGCGCCGACCGTGGGTAAAAGCGCGGCGGCGGCTCTCGCCGAGGAAGTACGTCGCTACCTGCAACTGCATCCCGATTACCGGCGGATTCAGGTTCACGCCCTGCGAGCCGGGGATGCCATGCCGGTCGCCCGCGCCTTGGGCAAAGCGCTTCCAACCCTCAATGAGGAAGAGGTGGAGTTGCCAGACGACGGACACTCCCGGCGCGATGACCATGATCTTTGCTACGAACTGGACCTGTATCCAGCCCAGCCCACGGAACTCACCGGACGTTTCCTCTCGGCTACTGTGGAACGCCGCCGCACCGGCGCCGGTTCGGTGCCGGAAGAGGATCGCTGGTTCATGGAGAGCGTATCCCGCCCCGGCGGCGTAAATTTGCCCCGCTTGCGTTGGGCGCGACGGGATACTCCGATTCCGGAAACCCCCGCGCATCTGGCGCTTACCTTCGATGTCTTCACCTCGCGCGTGGAATGCCGCCCGCTCTCCAGCTTGCCATCCAGTGGCGTCCTGGAAGCGCACGGCCTCACGCTGATGCCGACGCGGGAATTTCAGCCCGGCCCGACCCCGCACTGGCTCAGCTTCATCCCTTCCGAGCCAAAAGGCGAAACGCATCCTGCTACCAAACTCCTGACCGTCCGCCAGATCAATTTGCACAACACCCTCCTGCGATCTGTCGTCCGCCATCTGGGCGGCGGCCCTGAAGACTGGCCGGTGCTATTGACCGAGGTCAACACCGATCAGGCCGATCTGCTGAAAAACCTGCATCATCTGTGCGATTGGGTCATCACTGCCGACCGCAACGCCGGGCTGGAATACTTCGACTCCCCCCGCGACCTGCCCTTGGTTTACGACGCCTACCTCATTGATTGCGTACCGGAACGGGACGATCTCGGCTTCCTGCAACTGATCACCTCCACCAGCAGTTTCGACGAGGTCCGGCATCTGCTGGACGGCGCGCTGAGCGAAATGGGTCTGTCCGCCAGCCAGCGCAACTGCGAGTTTCTGCTGAACGCCTTGCGGGCGGTTAGTGGCCGGCTGGCGCTGCGGCTGGCGGGACTGGGCCACACCCCGCAGGAAATGATCGCCGTCGCCCTAGTCCATCGTCATTGCACCCAGGCCAGCGATGCCGACAAGGTATGGCTGCCGCTGGCGGAAGGCTTCTTCATCCCCCTAGACGACGTGCCGGAACTGTTCCGCGAACCGGGCAAAACCCCGGCGGGCAGTGAGCAGCGCGCCGATCTCCTCTACCTCAGCGCCCCCAAGCGCAGCGGGCTGCGGATCACCTTCATCGAGGTCAAATTCCGCCGCTATCTCAAAACCGCCCGCGCTTCGGACTTGGCTGAAACCATGGAACAGCAGATTGATGCCTCCTGCCGGCGTTGGGAACAACTGTTCGGCCCCCGAACCTCCGCTCTCGAAAAGACCGTCAACCGCGCCTGGCTGGCGCGCATTCTGCGGTTTTACGCCCGCAAAGGCCGCCGCCATACCCTGAGCGAGGATGCCTTCCAACGGGTCATGCGCGAGATTGACTGCATGGTTAAGAAGGAAACCGACCTGCCGTCGCTCGGCAAACTCCAGCGGACAGGCTTCGTCTTCTGCCCGGAATACCACGGACGCCAGCCGGTGGAGATCAGCCAGGACGGCGAAGCGCAACTGTGGCTGTTCGGTCCAGGAATTTTGCCGGAATCGCCCATCGCCGCTGTTCTACCGGAAACCCCGCCTTCCCCCCGGATAGACCCGCCCGCCACACACTCGCTGCCTATAGCGATGGATCGGAGTGAAGGAGAATCGGCGGCGCCAAATACGCAAAGAGAACCTGCTCTCTCGCCTGAAGCCGACATCCTGCTCGGCCACCGCGACGGCGGCGACGAACCGGTAATCTGGCGGGCCACTATCAGGGCCAATCCCCATCTGATGATTCTCGGCCAGCCCGGCATGGGCAAAACCACCAGCCTCATCAACCTGTGCCTGCAACTGACCGGGCACGCTATCACCCCAATCATCTTCTCCTACCACCAGGACATTGACGAAAAGCTGACCGCGCGCCTGACCGACCCGCCGCTGGCGGTGCGCTATGCCGGGCTGGGTTTCAACCCCTTGCAGGTGGACGGCGACGCCCCGCTGGCCTATCTCGACAATGCCGGCATGTTGCGCGACATCTTCGCCGCCATCTTCCCCGAACTGGGCGACGTGCAACTGGGACGGTTGCGGGAAGCGCTCAAGCAAAGCTATCGGGATCAGGGCTGGGAACCGGGACAGCGCGGCGCGACGCCTCCCTTCCGCGCCTTTCTCGACCTTCTGCGTGCCGACGCCAAACCGGACCGGGGGTTGCTGACCTTGCTCAACCGGTTCAGCGAACTGGACGACTACGGTTTATTTGACGCCGGCGGGACCTTGCCCAGCCTGCTGGATCAAACCCGTCCGGCGCTGATCGAAATACACGGCACGCAGAACGACTACCTGCAACGGGCGTTCGCCACCTTCGTGCTGTACAACCTGTACCAGAACATGTTCCGGCGCGGCCCTCAGTCCCGCATCACCCACGCGGTGATCTTCGACGAGGCGCACCGGGCGGCCCGGCTCAAGCTGATTCCGACCATGGTCAAGGAATGCCGCAAATACGGCATCGCTTTCGTCGTCGCCTCGCAAGAAGCCAAGGATTTCGATCCATCCCTGTTCACGGCGGTCGCCAATTACCTGACGCTGCGCCTGAGCGAAACCGACGCCAAACTGATGGCCAAAACCTTCGCCGTAGCCGACAAGGTCGGGCTGTACACTGACCGCATCAAGCAGATGCCGAAATATCGGGGAATGTATTACGGGGAAGGCTTGCGGGCGCCGGTCAACGTCGCCCTGCTGGCTGAAACGCCGGCTTAAATGGTTTCCTCATTGTCGAGGGAGTCGGTGGTATCAAAGGGAGCAAATTTGGCCCTGTTTCGCTCTTTAATCCAGAGTCCGCGCCATGATCATAGCCCGTTGCAGGCTAACAAAACACCAGCGCCTGGGTATCACGGGCTTTCGACATCGCCCAGCTTGACTTGACCCTGCAAGGCGTCGAGCCGCCGCCGGGCCGCCGCGATATGGTCCTCTTCCGGCAACAACCGGGCGATGATCCGCCCCCGCGAGGTGATGCGGATTTCCTCACCCGCCGCCGCCCACCGGAGATAGCTGGGCAAATGGTAGTCGTTCACCCCCCCGGCTGCGGCAGGGGCGCGAGGGGCAGTCCGGCGCGCCGGTCGGCGATGGCGCGTTCGAGATAGCGCCACGGGGTGTGGCCGCGCTGGCGGCAGGTGTCGATGA
>Ga0209573_1003398_pt1 | contig 17585 bp, 15 predicted proteins | sample TNRBio252014_DNA_FD_185870 | JGI IMG/M metagenome (GOLD analysis project Ga0209573, IMG submission 185870) | Wastewater treatment Type I Accumulibacter community from EBPR Bioreactor in Madison, WI, USA - TNR Reactor_6/25/2014_ DNA (SPAdes)... | ecosystem: Engineered > Bioreactor > EBPR >...
GCCGCGTACCGCTCGTCCAGATCGAAAAAGCCCCGCTGATCCACCATCACCGCCTCCCGCTGATCACAGCGGCAGTGAATCAGCCGTCAACCCCCAGCGCTAGCGGTTTTTCGAGGTGTCCGCTTGGCGAAGTTATAGGCGTTGAGAAACGTCTTGAGATGGGCGCGGAGCTTGTCGTGCGTTTCGTAGTGGTAGCGGCGCACTGTCAGCCTCTCTCGGTCGCGATGTTGCGGCCCGCCACGAACGGCTCAAGAGATTGTTCTGTCCAAACTTTCTCCAGCCGTTTCATGGCCGCCGCTCATGCCGTCGCTCGCGTAGCTGGCGAGCTCGTCGAGGGCGCAGATGCTGATGCGGAAGGGCAGCAGTGGCGAGGACACATCGAACGTCATCAAGCCTGTTTCTTTGGATCGCGTGTAATGAAAGACAGCTTTCCCCTCGGTCACTATGTGAGCCAAAAATCCTCCGTTACATATACCTCTCAATCTGTCCCTTAGGCACTGACGTCAGACGGCGGTATCTATTCCGCTGCTTGCACGGCGAGCGAACGGTCGCCGAACCAAGATTTGCGCACGGCCTCGCGGACCAACGCGCCGACCCCGGGCGAGTGCGGCCGCCCGCGGACGCTCACCAGATTAACCTCGCGCCAGAACTCAGGCTCGACCACCGGCAAACCCACCACCCCGGGGTGTCGGACGGCGTTTGCCGGCATGAATCCGAAGCCGAGGCCGGCGGCGACCATGGCGAGCGTCCAGTCGTCGCGCTCACTCCAATAAGACGGCGTGCAGGTTACGCCCTGCTCGGCAAGAATTCGGTCGGCATACCCTGCGAACTCGCAGTTGACCCGGTGAATGTAGGTTTCGCCGTTTAACTCGCGCACCGGGAACGCGCCTTCATTGGCCAGCCGGTGTCCGCGATGCACGGCAATCATCATCTGTTCGCGGAACAGCGGGATCACGTGCAAACGGTCATGGGTCTCTTCGCCCGGCAGGGCGTAGATGACGACGTCGAGATCACCATCGAGGAGCTGGGCGCGCAGTTCAGGAGCGCCGGCATCACGTAACTTTAGTTCGATGCCCGAATGGCGATTCTTCAACGCCGCGATGAGGTCGACGATTTCGTACGGGGAGATGGTGCTCATGATGCCGAGCTTAAGCGGCACCCTGCGCTGGGTCCGGTATTCCTCCGAGAGCCGTTTCGCCATCTGCGACTGATCGAAGACGGCTTCCAGATAGGGGCGCACCATGCGACCGAGTTCGGTGAGATGCGTGTTGTTTCGTTCGCGGCGGAAGAGGTGGCCTCCAAGTTCCGACTCGAGCTGCATGATCGAGCGCGAAAGCGATGGCTGCGAAACGTTGCACAGCTCGGACGCCCGCGTGAAATTGAGTTCTTCTGCTACGGCGAGGAAATAGCGCACCTGATGCATTTTCATGACACGGTCCGATTTCCCAAAAAGCCCCCTTCACCTCAACACTACAGTCAATCCCGCGGTATAGATTCGTCCGCGAAAGCCTGCCAGCGCACGGGCGCCAGGACCGCCAGCCTGTGTGCGCCCGGAAGCTATACGGTCGCGATAGCCCTTCCGCATCGAATCGTTAGCCGGACGGCATTTCACCTTTGATCGGGAAGGACGCATCGTTCCGCCATGAGCACATGCTCAAGCGGCTCTGATCCCGGAGATGGTTCATGACGGACATCGCGGCTTCCGTTCGCTCACCGCTGCGTTTCACGCGTTACGCTCCCGCCGTGGAGGCGATCTCAGAATTCGTCGGCTTTCTGGAACTTAGACTGGCGCCTGTCCTCGACCTTATCCTCCGCGTCTGGCTGGCACAGGTTTTCTTCGCATCCGGCATCGTCAAGACGGCGACGTGGGACGCCACGGTGTGGCTCTACACGTATGAGCATCCCGTACCGGGCCTGTCGCCGAACGCCGCGGCCGTGCTGGGAACCGCGATCGAACTCATTTGCCCGATCTTCCTGGTCGTGGGGTTGCTCACGCGCGCCGCTGCCGTTCCGTTGCTGCTGACGGCATTGTTTCTCCAGGTCACGTACAAGCCGCTGGATATCCATCTGTATTGGATGGTGTCGCTTGGGCTTGTGTTCATCCGGGGACCGAGGGCGCTTTCCCTTGACCATCTCGTGGCACCTCATCTCGTCGGATCGGCGTTGCCGTTCGCCGCCTCCCTGCAACGCGTGGGCAGGACTTTGACGGGTAGCGTCGCCCCGCTATACTTTGTTTTTCTGCGGATCTGGCTCGCCTATGCCTGCGTCAGTCCACTAGTCGCTCGCGTTGGCGCCGAAGCGGCGACGCTTGGTTTTGCCCTGGAAGCGGCCTCAGTCCTATCGTCGGCGGCGTTGCTCGTCCTGGGGCTGGCGACTCGCATCGCAACCTTGCCGCTGATCGTGCTTTCGGGCGCGTTGCTGGCTGCCGATCCCGATCGGGACGAGCTCGTGCTGCGGATCATGTTGCTCGGTATACTTGCCCTGGAGGGAGCGGGTTTGATCTCTTTTGACCGTATGATCGTGAACGGCGTGAAGAGACTGTTCCCGAGCCTTTCCGGCGATGCGGCGTGGCTGGACGGCGCGCCGCGGATCCTCATCGTCGGAGCCGGCTTTGGCGGCGTCGCCGCGGCGCTCGGGCTCTGTCACGCGTGGGCGCGGGTCACGCTGGTTGATCGCCGCAACTACCACCTGTTCCAGCCGCTTCTCTATCAGGTCGCGACGGCGACCCTGTCGCCCGCCGACATCGCCACTCCCGTTCGCGCCCTCTTGCGCGGCCAGACCAACTGCCAGGTCATCATGGGACGGGTGACGTCGGTCGACACGGTAAACAAGGCGGTGACCATCGGCGATCAGCGTGTTCCCTATGACTACCTCGTTCTCGCCACGGGCGCCCGGCACAGCTACTTCGGCAAGGACGAATGGGAGCCCATTGCACCCGGCCTCAAGAAAATCGACGACGCCACCGCCATACGGGGCCGCATCCTGTCGGCTTTCGAGCGCGCCGAAACGACGGATGACTTCACTGAGCGGCAACGGTTGCTGACCTTCGTGATCGTCGGGGGCGGCCCCACCGGCGTCGAACTGGCCGGTGCCATCGCCGAACTCGCTCGCTATGGGATGGCGGGCGAATTCCGCTCTGTCGATCCGGCGACGGCGCGCGTCATCCTTGTCCAGTCGGCACCACGTGTCCTGCCGGTCATGCCGGAGGGCCTTTCCGCGAAGGCACTCAGGTCGCTCGAGCGTCTTGGTGTGGACGTTCGCCTCAACGCCCGCGTCGAACATGTGGACGAAACGGGTGTGCTGATCAATGGCCAACGCGTCGAAGCGCGGACGGTGCTGTGGGCTGCGGGGGTCATCGCGTCCCCTGCCGGCCGGTGGATCCAGGCGCGCAGCGACAACGCCGGCCGCGTTCTCGTCAACCCAGACCTCTCGGTGCCGGACCTCGAAAGCGTGTTCGCCATCGGCGATACCGCAGCCTGCCCGGATAAAAACGGGGGCATGCTGCCTGGGCTCGCCGCTGTTGCCAAACAGCAGGGCTGGCATGTGGCGAAGTTCATTCGGGCGCGGATCGAAGGGCGGCCGGATCCCGGGGCCTTCCGTTATCGCGACTACGGCAGCATGGCGACCATCGGTCGCAAGGCCGCTGTAGCCGCGCTCCCGGGCGTTCGGGTGAGCGGTACGGTGGCATGGTGGCTATGGGGCTTCGTGCACGTCGCGTTCCTGTTGGACGTGAGAAGCCGCATCACGGTGATGATCGACTGGTTCTGGTCATATCTGACCTACGCTCGCAGCACGCGCCTCATCACGGGCGGCGAAACCGCGCCGGAGTAACCAAGGCATCACGAACCTGCGAATTGCCGGTTTGAAACCGCCGTGTATGATCGGCGTGAGGAAACATAAGGCGGCGCTGAAGTCGCCAAAACGAGAACAGGAAAGGGGGTCGTGGACTTCCACCAGGTCAAGTACTTTCTGGTCTTGTGCGAGACGCTGAATTTTACGCGCGCTGCCGAACGGTGCAACGTTTCCCAGCCGAGTCTGACTCGTGCCATGCAAAACCTCGAGGCGGAACTCGGCGGGCCCCTGTTTCATCGCGAGCGACAGAACACGCATCTGACAGAGCTTGGCCGGCTCATGTTTCCGTATCTGGAAAAGTTGTTCGGTCAGCTGGAAGCCGCCCGACAGCGCGCGAAGGAAATCGCCATCCTCGATGAGGTTGAGTTGGGGGTCGGACTGATGTGCACCCTGGGTCCGACGAGGCTGATGGAACTTATGGAAACCTATCGTTATAAGCATCCGGGCGTTTCGCTTAGCCTGCGCGACGCAACAGGAAAGACACTGGCGGAACTGCTGAGAGGCGGGGAAATCGACGTCGCGGTCCTGGCACTTCCAGAGGCACATGATGACCTTCATACGTTAAGTCTTTTTTCCGAGCGGTTCGTGATCGCCTTCGGTCCCGGCCATTGGTTTGAGCAGATGGATGGATTGAGCGTTAAGAATCTCGATGGAGAGAAGTATCTGCGCCGCACCAACTGCGAATTTGGCGATGAGTTTCACGGCATTTTGCGGGAGCGGGGGGTGGAGCCCGTTTGCATCTACCGCAGCGAGCGCGAGGATTGGATACAAGTCATGGCGCGCGCCGGCCTCGGGTTCGCGATCGTCCCGGAATTTGCGTTGACCGTTGACGGATTGCAGACCAGACCTCTGATCGATCCGCCACTGGCACGTTCCATCGATCTCGTTACCATTCGCGGCCGCCCCCATTCGCCAGCGGTCGGAGCTTTCGTCCGAGACGCCATGCGCCACACGTGGCCGGCTTAATTTTGGGCGACGCGAATCCATGGAATACTTCCAGGTCAAGTACTTCCTGTCCCTTTGCGACGAGTTGAATTTCACCCGCGCCGCCGCGAGGTGCAACGTTTCGCAGCCGAGTCTGACCCGCGCGATCCAGGGCCTCGAAGCCGAGCTCGGCGGGCCGCTGTTCCACCGCGAACGCCAGAACACCCACCTCACCGAACTGGGCCGCACCATGCGGCCGTACTTCGAAGAGGTGTTAACCCAGTCGGAGGCCGCAAAGGAGCGGGCGCGAAGTTTCGTGAAGCTCAGCGATGCGCCCCTGAACGTCGGGGTCATGTGCACCATCGGTCCCAACAAACTGCTTCCTCTCTTCAAGGAATTCCAGTCGCAGTATCCGGGCGTGGATATCGCGTTTCGCGATGCTCGGGCGGGGCTTCTCCAAAACATGCTCACTGAGGGCGAACTGGATGTCGCCATCTTCGGCATTCCGGGCGAGATCCACTCGCGTTTCCATGCGATGAAGCTGTTCGACGAGCGCTTCGTGATCGCCTTCGCACCCGGCCATCCGTTCGAAGCGCTGAACGACGTGCGGCTCGCGGACCTCCATCAGCAACGGTATCTCGCGCGCATCAACTGCGAGTTTGGCGATCACATGCGTGCCCTCTATGGACAGCGAAGCATCGTGCCGGTGAGACCTTATCGCAGCGAGCGCGACGACTGGATTCAGGTGATGGCGCTGTCCGGGTTGGGATTCACCTTCATTCCCGAGTTCGCGATCACCGTTGCGGGCCTGGAAGTGCGGCCACTCATCGAGCCCGAGGTCCGACGCTCGATCAGCGTGATCACGGTTCGGGGTCGTCCCCATGCGCCCGCCGTCGGCGCCTTCGTGCGCACGGCCATGGCCTGCCGTGAGTCCTTATGACGCCTTAGACGGAGGCGGCGACGCCTGTGCGAGCCTTGCCACGGCCACCAGCACGTCGTCAGGCTCGGCGCGTCGGGCATGATCGGCGTCAACGACGGCGAAATCGACCATGCCATCCGAGCTCACGACATACGTGGCGGCGAGCGGCAGCTCCCATCGACCGTTGGCATTGCGGTGCGGCAGATCGATGCCGAGCTCCCGGTGCACACGGACGAGCGGAGCCGGCAGCGCGTACAACAGGCCGAACAGCTTGCACACCCGACCGTCGGCATCGCTGAGAAGCGGATATCCCAATGCCGCCGCGTCCGCAAAGGTCCTGGTCGCGTCCGGGCGCTCCATCGTAACGGCAGCCAGCCGTCCGCCGGTTTCCACGACCTGCGGCGCAATGCGGCCGTACGCGAGGAGGGTGGCGGCACAAAGCGAGCACCAGCTGCCGCAAAAGAACGTCAGCACCGCCGGGCCTCGATCGAGGAGACCGTCAGCGCTGACCGTCCCACCGAGGACGTCCGGCAGCGCGAAGTCCGGCATGACTTCACCGGCCCGGAGGGCGGCTGAAATGGCGCCGGAGGATCGCAGCCATTCGATACCCAGGTCGAAGATGGGAATGTGCTCCACGGCCAGCGAGCGGCGAGCCGCCGCCGAACGGGCCTGGAGCTCCTGGGCAAGGCTCATGTGACTCCCTCCGTCGGCGGCTGCCGGGTCGCTGCATGGCAAAACGGGCCACGGCGCGATGCTTGCGGGCGGATCTGCCCTTAACCCCGTTCGCTCGCGAACAGCTTACGCGCAACCAGATGGTCCACCGAGATCGGGCCTGGTCCTCGCGCCAACACGTACGCCAGAATCGATGCCCAAAGCAGGTGTTCCGACCAATTCTCGGGGTAGACAAAGACCTGGATGACCAGCGTCATGCCGAGCAGCGCGGCAGCCCCTAACCGGGAGGCGATGCCGAAGGCGACCAAGACCGACGCGACGAGTTCGTTGAAGGTGCCGAAATATGCCGCCAGTTCCGGAGTCAGTAGCGGCACCCGATACTCGTCGGCGAACAGCTGGACCGTAAGGTCCCAGCTTGCGATCTTGGTCAGGCCAGATTTCCAGAACACGCTGGCGACCCCGACCCGCATGGCGACCTCGATCAGCGACAAAGGAATGCGGGCGAGAGCCTGCCGGGCCGCCGCCGCGGTCTGGACAAATGAACCGGCGGGGCTCGATTGATAGGGGACCGATGTGGACATGGATGTCTCCTTGTACTTCAGGATATGAGTGAGAAACCGCAAAACAGGCCGCCCTCGAGACAGGCGGCAAGCAAGCCAGCGACGTCGATGTCACCGCCGACCGACAGCGCGACGCCACGGGCGTCGCTCAGTCTGCCTCCGAACGTCAGTGTGCGGAGGAAGGCGAACTCGCTTCGCGACAGCTTACGCCAGCCGACATGTTCGTCCTGGCGATGGACGAGAAGTCGAACTCCGCCTTCCCGCAGGTCGACGCGGGCCACGTCATCGCTCTCGACCTGGTTGACCTGCCAGATCCGGTCAATCGGAAAGGGTGATGCGATCAATCGGCACGACGGATGAAAGGCCAAGCCGAGATCGAGATAGCGGGCCTTCGGCACGCCTTCCAATTCCGGCGCCTGAAGCTGGGTGACGTCCGGCGCGTGAAAGGAGACATTGATCGCCCATTCGAGCCGGCCGACATCCCGCAGATACACCAGGTGCCGGGTTTCCGGCAGCGACCCGATGTGGTCAGGAAACCCGCCGCCATATTCGAACAGGCACGGACTCGTCGGCGGTGCTTCCCGAACGTAACCATTGGCCGCCTGGCCGAAGAACGCTTTGCCGACGAGACGGCAGGTGACCGGATACGTGGACCGCAACGCCTCGGCCAGGGTCAGTACGAAGTGATGGCGGTAGATGTTCAGCCTCTGTGAGGCGCCCGGAGAGTCCGAAACGACGGCACCGACGATCGCGGACATGTCACCGTCGCGGATGGCCTCGGCAAAGGAGGCCTGGAGTTCAGGCAGCGTAGGCATGGTTGACCTCCGATAGCGCTTCCATGCGTCGGCGGTCGGCACTGGTGGCCTCGCCGATGAGAACGGACAGATCCGGCAGATCACTGTCCCACTCGACCAGAGCCGGCGCATGCGGGAAGCAACGGACCGCCATTTCGTAGAGTTCCCACACCGGCGGTGCGACGCGGGAGCCGTGATCGTCGATGAGAATGATGGCATCGCCGGCGATGTTCGCGGTATGTCCAGCCAGGTGGATCTCGCCTACCGCCGCCGCGGGCAGCGCGTCGATCCACCGTCGGGTATCGCCGCCAGTGTTGGTGCAGCTCACGTAGATGTTGTTGACGTCGCAAAGCAGGCCGCAGCCGGTGCGCGAAACGAGCGCAGCGAGAAATTCCTCCTCGGGAACGGCCGAGTCGACGAAGCGCAGATAGCGAGACGGGTTCTCGACGAGAATCCGGCGCCGTAGCCGCTCCTGCACGATCGACACGTTTCGAACGACCGAGTCGAGGGCGTCCTCCGTGTACGGAACGGGAAGCAAATCGTTCAAATAAACGCCGTCCGTGGAGCTCCACGCGAGGTGCTCAGAGACAAGCGATGGCTCAATGCGCTCGACTAGCGACGCGACACGCGCCAGATGGTCGCGATCGACGCCCTCGACGCTGCCCAGTGAAAGGCCGACGCCATGAATGCTGATCGGCCAGTTCTCCCTTAGGGTCTCGAGCTGGCGCGACGGCGCGCCACCGCCAAGATAGTTCTCGGCATGGACCTCGAGGAACCCGACAGCCGGACGGGTGGCAATGATGTCGGCATAGTGCGGAACTCTGAATCCGACTCCCGCAGGGAGGAAACGGGCGGTGGGAGAGAAGATTCCGCGCATTGTCGTTGCTCCCGTCCGGCCTAGGTTCGTTACGCGCCCTTGGGCTCGGTGCTGCCGCCATCGATCTTGCCGCACGTGCCGGCGGGCAGATAAATCCAAGCGTCCGCCTGCTGATCCTTCTTGGCGGTGCCGGCACAGGACGATTTGGCGGTCTGGCAATCGTTCTTGCCGGCCTTGCTGACGCCGTAGCACTTCTCGAACTTGAAATCCGGTTTCTCAGCGGGACCGGCCTGGGCCGTCGCACCGGTTGTCAAAGCAAGAGCACCAGCGAAGGCAGAGGCGAGGGCGAGTGTCTTCGAGTTCATGGCGATACACCTTTTCATGATCGTGGGCCGTTCGGTCTGCCGGATCGTTTCTGCCGAATGCCTGCGGCGGTGATCACCGGTCGACCATGGTTAAACGATCCTGCAACTGCGTCTCGAAGTGAAATACCGACCGTCTATTGCTTCCATAGCGGAACTGCATGCCGACGGCCGACGGTAGTCATTGCAAGCGAGCGGGCTACGCCGCTTTCCGGCATGCCTTTGCGTGCGCCGGTCCATACGCCCCGGTCATCGAAATGAAAGCCAATCGCTATTTCCGTTGCGACGGCGACGGCGGCAGCCTGTCGGGTGACACAGGATCATTGACGTCCTGTGTACGATTGCGAGGAGAGCAGCCGCCATGGACGTTGGTTTCGATTTCACGGAATTGCATGACCAGTCCCTGCCGCCAGTTGTGATGCCGTTCTGTCCCATTGAGAAGAAGTTGCAGGGGCAGAAGGCGCTCGTCACCGGCGCCAGCTCTGGTATCGGCAAGGGCATCGCCCTCGGCTTGGCGCACGCCGGTGCCGATGTTGTCGTCAACTACGTCAGCGAGCCGGAAGCGGCCGAGGAGGTCGTGGCGGAAGCGAGCCGCTGTGGCTCCAAAGCCTATGCCCACCGCTGCGATGTTTCGCACGAGGACGAGGTGCAGGAGATGTTCCGGCGCATGGTCGGCGAGTTCGGCGCCATCGACATCCTGGTCAACAACGCCGGACTGCAGAAAGATGCGCCGTTCGACAAGATGACGCTGGATGACTGGAACACGGTGATCGGCGTCAATCTCACCGGACAGTTCCTCTGCGCGCGCGAAGCCATTCGGGCGTTCAGGCGCCGCGGCGTCGCTCCCCACGTCTCGTGCTCCGCGGGCAAGATCATTTGCGTCAGCTCGGTGCACGATGTCATCCCCTGGGCGGGACACGTGAACTACGCGGCGAGCAAAGGTGGCGTCTCGCTGATGATGAAAAGCATCGCGCAGGAAGTCGCCCCCTACCGAATCCGCGTCAACGCCATCTGCCCGGGGGCGGTGCGGACCCCCATAAACGTCCAGGCCTGGAACACGCCCGAGGCGTATGCCGAGCTCATGAGGCTGGTGCCGTACAAGCGCATCGGCGAGGTCGATGACATCGCCCGCGCCAGCGTGTGGCTGGCCTCCGACGACTCCGACTACATCACCGGTGCCAGCATCTACGTGGACGGCGGCATGACCCTCTATCCCGGCTTCGACACCGGAGGCTGAGATGCGCCGTACGTTCCTGGGCCTTGCATTCACCGTTCTGACCGCGGCCGCTGTCGCCGGTGACGGCGGCGACACGGTTTATTCGGATTCGCGGACCGATCTCTCCGATCTGCCGGCCGGCGAAGCGCCGTGGTGGCCGAGCCGCTACGGCGCCGACGACCAAGTCGGCACGCTCAACGAGATCACCACCGAGCGCGTCCGTGACGCGTTGCCGCTCGGTGGTGGCGGCCGCGTGCTCAGTCTCGGGCGGATCCTCGATGAAAACGTGCCGGTATTCCCGGGACGATTTTGGCGGCAGACCATCGATCTGTCGCCCCATGCCGTCAACCTTCGCCGGCCGGACGCGCACGGCCGCGGCTGGGGCCGGAACGAGATCAATTGGATCACCGAGGTCCAGGCGGGCACGTTCCAGGTGGGCACCCAGCTGGATTCCATCGGCCACATCCAGATCGGCGACCGCTTCTACAACGGCTGGAAGGTGCGGGACATCGCCGAGTCCTGGGGACTCGGCCGCTTTGGCATGGAAACAGTGCCGCCGATCGTCGCCCGCGGCATTCTCGTTGACGTCGCCCGCTCCAAGGGCGCCGATCGCCTTGACAAGGGCTACGTCATCACCGTCGAGGACGTACAAGCTGCCCTCGCCGAACAGGGCGTCGACATCGCCGCGGGCGACGTGGTGCTGTTCCATACTGGCTGGGGACGTCTGTGGGGCAAGGACAACGATGCCTTCCTTTCCGGTGAGCCGGGACCCGGCCTCGCGCTCGTGGACTGGCTGTACGAGCGGCGCGTCGCTGCCATTGGTGCGGACACTTGGAGTCTCGGACCCGTGCCGGGCGAAGATCCCTCGCGCCCGTTCCTGGTCCCGCAGACCATGTACGTGAAGATGGGTCTGTTCGGATTCGAGAACCTCGCGACCGAGATGCTCGCCGAACGTCAGGTCTACGAATTCATGTTCGTCAACACGCATGCGCGTACCCGCGGCTCAACGGCGGCGATCGTCGCGCCGGCCGCGGTCTACTAGGAGCAACCGGAATGAGCGAGCACTACGATTTCATCATCGTCGGCTCCGGCGCCGGCGGATCGGCCGCCGCCCATCGGCTCGCTGCAACCGGCAAGCGGATTCTCATCCTCGAGAAGGGACAACCGCTACCCGGCGACGGCAGCACTCTGGACGTCGGAACCGTGTTCCGCGAGGGACGTTTCAAGAGCCGCGAGCCGTGGCTGGACGGCAAGGGTCGGACGGTGATGCCGGAGGAGTATTTCAACGTCGGCGGCAAGACAAAATGGTACGGGGCGGCGCTTCTGCGCTTTCAGCCGAACGAGTTCGAGGCGGATCCGCAGCATCGCTGTCTCGGTTGGCCGATTGCGTACGACGATGTCGCACCCTACTACGACCGGGCGGAACGGCTGTTGATGGTGCGGCATTTTGCGATCGAACCGGAGCTACGCGCCATTCTCGATCACGTCGAGCGGCAGGATCCGGACTGGCGGGAGCAACCGCTGCCCCTCGGCCTCGACCCCCTGATCCTGAACCATCCCGAGGAGGCCCGCCACTTCGACGGTTTCGCCTCGGCCAAGGACCTCAAATCCGACGCCGAAGCCCGCTTCCTCGACGCGCTGGCCGCCGCCAATCACGTCGATCTAGTCACCGGCGCGGCGGTGACCGCGCTGGAACCCGCCCGCGATGATCCCCGGCGGGTGGCCGGCGTGCGATGCGCCGACGGCGCCCGCTACGAGGGCGATACCGTCCTGCTCGCGGCGGGTGCGCTGCACTCGCCGCGGCTGCTCGAGAGCTATTTGCGGACGACCGGCCTCGCATCCGCGTCGGCGTCCTTCCCCAACGTCGGGCAGAACTACAAGTGCCATCTCAACTCGGCCGTCCTTGCGATCTCGCGGTCGCGGAAGACGGATCTCCTCCGCAAGACGGTTCTTCTCCTGCATCCCGCGTTCCCCCACAGCAGCGTTCAGACTCTCGGTTGGATGGACGGCGAGATCGTCGGCGCCCAGCTCCCCGGGTGGCTCCCGTCCGCGGTCGCCGACGCCGTCGGATCACGCGCCTATGGTTTTTGGCTTTGTACCGAAGACGGCTCATCGCCCGACAACCGCATCCGGGCCGCCAACGGCGCCGGCTTCCCGATCCTCGATTACAACCCGGGCCGGCTGCCCGAGGCGGTCGACGAACACCTGCGGCTGTGGCGGACACTGCGTCGTCAGCTCCTGGCGGCGGGGTTCGTGGCGTTCACCAAGCCGATCCCGCTCGAAGGAACCGCGCATGCCTGTGGCACCCTGGTGGCGGGCGCCGACCCAGCGCAGTCGGTGGTTGGAGCCGACGGGCGCGCCCACGACCTCGTCAATCTGTACGTGGTTGACGGCAGTGCGCTGCCGCGGTCGAGCCGGGTCAATCCGGCGCTCACAATTTATGCCTGGTCGCTCCGGGTTGCCGACCGGCTTGCCGACGGAACGGAGGACGGAAATGCCTGACGTGCACCCGCTGAACCCGGAGAGCCAGCGGCTGGAAAACCAGCGCTACGACAGCGAGCCGTGGCGTCTGTGGGGTCCGTACCTCTCCGAGCGCGCATGGGGAACCGTGCGCGAGGACTACAGCCCCTACGGCGACGCATGGAACGCGTTTTCCCATGATGACGCCCGATCGCGGGCCTACCGGTGGAACGAGGACGGCCTCGGCGGCATTTGCGACGAGCAGCAGCGCCTCTGCTTCGCCATCGCCTTGTGGAACGGACGCGACTCCATTTTGAAGGAACGCGCCTTCGGCCTGACCGGAAACCAGGGCAATCGAGGCGAGGACGTCAAGGAATACTACTTCTACGTCGACGCCACGCCCAGTCACAGCTATCTGCGATTCCTCCTCAAGTACCCGCAGGCAGCCTTTCCGTACGACCGTTTGATCGAGGAGAACGCGTGCCGGGACCGTCACGCGCCACCCTTCAACCTGCTCGACACCGGCGTGTTCGCCGACAACCGCTACTGGGACGTGGAGGTCCAGTACGCGAAGGCCAGTCCGACCGAAATCCATATCCGGATCGACGCCCATAATCGCGGCCCCGAGCCGGCAACGCTGCACCTCCTGCCAACCATCTGGTTCCGCAATACCTGGTCGTGGGGGAGCAACGCCGAACGGCCGGCGCTGTGTGCGGCGGTGCCTCCGGCAGGCGCCGCGTGGGCTGTCACGGCCCGGCACGACACTCTCGGCGACTATGTCCTTTACGGGCGCGAGGCGGCAACGCCCCTGTTCACCGACAACGAGACGAATGCGGAGCGCCTGTGGGGCATCGCCAACGCCCGCCCTTACGTTAAGGACGCGTTTCACCGCCGGGTGATCGGAGGTGAGAAGGATGCCGTTAATCCGAACAGCGAGGGCACGAAGTTCGCCGCCTGGCACGCGCTGACCGTTCCGGAGGGGCAGTCGGCCCGCGTTGCGCTCGTGCTTTCCGCAGCCCCCATGGAGGCGCCGTTCGCCCGGTGCGAGGTCGTCCACGCCAGCCGGCAGGCGGATGCGAACGTCTTCTACCAGGAGCTCCTGCCCGAGGCGAGCCCGGAGGACCATCGCATCATGCGCCAGGCCCTGGCTGGGATGATCTGGTGCAAGCAGTTTTTCAATTACGACGTCGAGCGCTGGCTCAAGGGCGATCAGCTGCCGCCACCGACCAGCCGCCGTTTCGCGCGCAACAGCGCCTGGAAGCACCTGAGGGCCTGCGACGTCCTTTCGATGCCCGACGGCTGGGAGTACCCCTGGTTTGCCGCCTGGGATCTTGCGTTCCACTGCGCAGCGCTCGCTCTGGTCGACGTCGACTTCGCCAAGGATCAGATCGAACTGGTCCTCACTGAGCGCTACCTGCATCCCAACGGTCAGATTCCCGCCTACGAATGGAACTTCTCGGACGTCAACCCGCCGGTCCACGCCATGGGCGCGCTCAAGGTGTTCCGCGCCGAGCGAATTCAGCGCGGCCGCGCCGACCTCGGCTTCCTAAGGCGGGTGTTCCACAAGCTCCTGCTCAATTACGCCTGGTGGATCAACCGCAAGGACGCGGACGGCCACAACGTTTTCGAGGGCGGCTTCCTCGGTCTCGACAACATCTCGGTCTTCGACCGCTCGCAGCCGCTGCCGGCGGGCTTCAGCCTGAAGCAGGCCGACGCGACCGGCTGGATGGCGATGTTCGCCCTCAACATGACGGTCATGGCGCTTGAGCTGGCGACCGCCGATCGCGACTACGAGGACATCGCCATCCAGAGCTATGAGCAGTTCCTCGCCATCGCCAACTCGGTCGGCGGTCACGCCGACGGCGGCGTGTCTCTTTGGGATCCCGAGGCCGGCTTCTTCAAGGACCTGATCGTGACGCCGGACGGGCAACACCACCGCATCGACGTGTACTCGATGGTGGGTCTGATCCCGCTGTTCGCCACCGAGATCGTCGACATGCGGCTGCTGGCGGGCGTGCCACGGTTCGCCGCCACGCTTCGTCAGCACCGCGGCGGTTCGTTCCAGGGAAACTACGTGTGTGCGTGCCCGGACTGGGAGAATGACCGCGGCGAGCATCTGTTGGCGCTCGTCGACCATACGATGCTGCCGGGCATCCTCTCCCGCATGCTGAACGAGGGCGAGTTTCTGTCCGATTACGGCATTCGCAGCGTCAGCCGACTGCATGCCGAGCACAAGGACATCGGCGTTCTGCCCGGCATTGGCGCGGCGATGATCGAATACGTCCCGGGTGAGTCGAACTCCCCCTTGTTCGGCGGCAACTCCAACTGGCGCGGGCCGATCTGGATGCCGGTCAACTACACGCTCATCCAGGCCATCGAGAAGTTTCACCGCTTTCTTGGCGACGGCTTTACCGTGCCTGTTCCCTGCCTCGGCGGCCAGGCGCTCACCCTCAACGAGATCGCGACGCTCATCTCCGAGCGGATCGTCGACATCTACCGCGTCGGCGACGACCGGCGGCGACCGGTGTTCCGCGCCCAGCCGCCCTTCGACAGCGATCCGCACTGGCGGGACCTGCTGCTGTTCTACGAGTACTTCCACGCCGACACCGGCGAAGGCCTCGGCGCTCAGCACCAGACCGGCTGGACCGGTCTCATCGCCAACCTCGTGATGCGCCGCTACCGGAAAGACATCCCCGAGTACTGGAGCCACCACGCCGATCGCCGGCGGGCGGCCGAGTAGGAACACAATTATGGCCACGTCGACAACTGCATCCGTCCTAAAACCGGCGGTCCTTATCGTCTACGCCGCCGGTCTGCTGCAGGGCCTGACCCTGGTCAGTTTTCCGGCCCTCAGCTCGGTCTTCACGCAAAGCCTCGGCTTCAGCGCCGCGGAGTACGGCGCGGTGTTCCTGCCTCAGGTGACGCTCGCCGTCGTCGGCGCCACGGCGGGTGGCGCATTGGCCGGGCGCTTGGGATTGAAGCAGCTGCTGATTTGCGCGCTCCTGGCCAATGCGCTGTCTCAGCTTTTCTTGGCAACGGCCGCCTTCGCCGGCGATGCGGCGTTCCTCAGCGTTATGGTCGCGACCGCGGCGCTGGGCTTCGGCTTCGGACTTGTCGGCGCCCCGATCAACAGCTATCCACCCACGCTGTTCCCGGCGCAGCCGCACGCCTCGGTGGTCGCCGCGCATACGCTGATCGGCCTCGGACTCGCCACCGGACCTGTTGTTGCCGGCGTCTTCCTGGCTATGGGCGCCTGGTTCGCTTTTCCGCTTGTGCTCGCGGCGCTGGCCGTCGGCCTGGCGGCGGCAACGGCGGCCACGGCCCTTCCCCAACCGCCGGCGTCGCCCGGCGTTGCTGCGGCCGCGCACCACTGTCCCATCTCCGCGCCAGCGTTTTGGTTCTCCTTCGCCATCACCGTCCTCTACGCCTTTGCCGAAGGCACCTTTGCTAACTGGGCGGTGATCTACCTCGCTGAAGCGAGGGGACTGCCGGAGATGACGGCGGGTCTCGCTCTCTCCACATTCTGGGGCACGCTGGTGATCGGACGCCTACTGATCACCGTCATCGTCACCAGGGTGTCGCCGAAGTTCGTCTGGGCCAGTCTGCCTGTTCTGATGATCGCCGCTTTCCTGGCCCTGCCGCTCGCCGAAGGCGCAGTGCTCGGCATCGGCGTTTTTGCGCTCGCCGGGCTTTCGTGCTCGGCCTTCCTGCCGCTCACCATCACGCTGGCCTCCCAGCGCTTTCCAGATCACGTCGCGTGGGTGTCATCGATGATGATCGCGGCACTGATGGTGGGGGTTGGCGTCGGCTCGTTCGCCGTCGGCGCACTGCGCGAGATGCTGTCATTCGAGGACCTGTACCGACTATCGACGGCGTACCCGGCGGCGGTTCTTGTCCTCACCATCTTCGTTTTTCGCGTCCGCACCCCGGCGCTCGCCGCTGAGGTGCGGTAGTCGAAACATGGGCTTCTTCTTCAGAAGAAGAATTTTCGAGAAGATGACTTGTCGGAGCGTTGCGACGAGGTCTGATGCAGCCGCTCGCCCTCCGTCCACGCGTGATTGGGTGCGCGGCGTGAGTATGCGTGTTGTCTTGGCATCGGTGCAAACGTCGGTGCTTGCACCGATGCAAGAGACGCAGCTTATGGCTCAGGTTCATGTTCTGACTGGCCCCGAGCGGCGTCGGTTCAGCCTTGAGCAGAAGCGTGCGATGGTTGCGGCGGCGTTCGCGCCCGGGGCCGTCGTGGCCGATGTGGCACGGCGGGCGGATGTTTGCTCCAGCCTGATCTACCGTTGGCGGCGGGAACTGGGGGTCGCCTCTCACGGATTTGCTGAAGTGATCCTGGCGCCGGGTGTTGCTGGCGGCGATGGAGCCGACGATGCGGAAGGCCTTGCGGCTCTCCCTTCCGCCGTGGCCTGCTTTTATGCCGCCCCACTGGCCTGGAATTGCTCCGCCGTAGACAGAAGTCTCTGGGACTTCAATTTCATCTATGCCTCCTGGCTGGTCATCCACCTCGCTGTCTTGCCGATGGCTCGACGCTGGGGAACGTAAAGGAGATATTTGCGCGCATGACTGGTTTGCTGCGACCGGACGTCCCTCCTGAAGCGGGACGATCCGGCTGAAGCCTACCGGAAGCGAGCCCGCAGTAACAAAAAGCGGAGTGCTCTGACAGTAAGCGTCCTGTGACGTCGCCGCGGCAGCCTGACCAAGCAATGCCCACGCCAAGCCCAGCAGCGACGTCACAGGACGCTACGATAGCTAAGTCGCCACCGCCCCATTACGCAGGATTTCGTTCCCTCTTGCTTTCTTTGTGATGACTCGGCTCAAGCGCCGTGTGCTGACTCGTGTGTCAGCGTCGGTGTAGCTCATTGATATATTTGATGGTTTTGGTTGCGGGGGCAGGATTTGAACCTGCGACCTTCAGGTTATGAGCCTGACGAGCTACCGGGCTGCTCCACCCCGCGGCGGGGAGTGAGAGGTTTTGGGGTGGCGTGTGTTGTTTTTGTTTTATC
>Ga0209573_1003399_pt1 | contig 17585 bp, 8 predicted proteins | sample TNRBio252014_DNA_FD_185870 | JGI IMG/M metagenome (GOLD analysis project Ga0209573, IMG submission 185870) | Wastewater treatment Type I Accumulibacter community from EBPR Bioreactor in Madison, WI, USA - TNR Reactor_6/25/2014_ DNA (SPAdes)... | ecosystem: Engineered > Bioreactor > EBPR >...
GTAGCCGGAGCGATAGATCGGGTAGGCATCCGCGAGGGTGAACCGCTCGAGACTCTCGATCTCGTCGGCCCGGACGCCGAAGAAGGCCAGGTCCTCCTCCACCTGCCGCCGCAGCTCGGTCTCGCCGTGGGGCCCCGACAGCGCGCTCGTTTCCAGGGTCAGCATCGTGCTGCCGGCGGGACAGCACGCGGCGGAGAGGTTCTTCTGCTCGCTGATCCGCTGGAAGTGGAAGCGCCCGTCGACGAGGTAGGTCCAGTGGGCCCTGGAGAAGCGCTCACGGCGCAGGGCGGCGTACGCGAGGACGATGTCGCGGAACTCCAGCTTCCCGCCCGGCGGGACCGCGATGCGTCCCGAGGCCTCGAGAAGGCCCTCGAGGCGGGTGAGCGGGATCGTCGAGACGACGGCGTCGCACGGCAGCTCGGAGAGCCCGTCCGGCCCGCTCAGGCCCACGGCCGCGATCCGGCCTTCGGGGCCCGCCCTCAGCGAGGTCACGTCGAACCCGCGCAGGACGCGTCCGCCGCGCTCCTCGATTCCGGCGGCGATCGCCTCGTAGACGCGGCCGATGCCGAGCCGGTGGTACCCGAACTCGTTCCCGAAGAGGTGCGCGTGCATGGTGTTGCGCCGAAAGAGGATCTCGGCGAGGAGCGTTCGGATCGACAGGCGCGGGAGCTTGCGCCGGGCGAGCTCCACCGAGAGCTCGTCGGCCGGAACGCCCCAGACGCGCTCGGTGTAGTCGCCGAAGCAGAGCCGATAGAGGGCGGAACCGAACTGGCCCTCGCCCCAGGACCGGAACGACGCCGACGGCGGATCCCCGAAGAGCCTGCGGACCCGGGCCGCGAGGAACCCCGTCACGATGCGCGCGGAGAGGCCGGGCGGCAGCTTGCGAAGCCCCTCCAGCAGCCGGAACGGGTACTGCAGCGTGCGTCCCGCCAGGACGAGCTCCATGCGCACGGGACCGAGGAGGTAGTCGCTCCCCGCGTGGCTCTCGATCAGCTTCGTGATCGCGCGGGTCCGCGGGTGGTACGCGTGGGGGCCGAAGTCGAGGACGAACCCGCCGCTGGGGCGGCTCGCTCCCTTTCCACCGATCCAGGGATGCCTCTCGACGAGGGTCACCGCGTACCCCCGTTCCTGGGCGTGGTGGGCCGCTGCGAGGCCCGACGGGCCGCCGCCGAGGACGACGAGCCGTTTCGGGGCGCCGGGGCTCTCCTCGTTCACGGCGCGGCCCACTCCGGGGTCAGCTCGTACAGGTGCACGTGGGTCGGATCCCCCGGAGCAACGGAGCTCTCGAGGATCTCGACCCGGAGCGTCTCCGCCAGCATCGGCTTGAAGGCGAAGCGCGCGCTCGAGCGGTCCCCGCTCTTGATGACGCCGGACTGCAGCGTGACCTGCCGCCCGGCGTCGGCGCCCGTGCCGGTGACGACGACGCGCACCACGTACTCGTCCGGGCCGCACACCACCCGGAGCCCGCGCAGCGCTCTTCGCCCGGCCAGGTTGACGTCCAGGACGAACGGGTTCGCCTCGAGCCCCCGGAAGAGGGACATCGGATCGCCGTCGAACGCCTCCTGGGGCGATCCGTTGTCGTACCGCGAGGTGACGACCCCGACGCCGGTGAGGTCACCGATCGTCACGGTCCCCTGCGCGGGTGTCCGGCGTTCCTCCTCTTCCTTCGCGATCGTCTCGAGGATGTCGGGCGCCCAGCCGACCTTGTAGAAGACGAAGCCGGGCAGCCCGTCGGGCTGGTGGAGAACATCGAGAACCCGGATCGGCGTGAAACGCCCGCTCTTCCGGACGGCGTCCAGGTCGGCCGCGACATCGACGAAGACGAGGTTCTCGCGGATCGGCTCGAGGGTCTTCGCATAGATCGGCGCGAGGTAGTCCCGGATCCCGCCGACGTCGACCCTCTCGGGAGAGCCGAAGAACCTGGGAAAGATCTCGCCGCCGTTCGCGAAGTGCGGCGTCACCGTGAGCACCGTGCCCGGGTGGGCGGCGAGGAACCTCGGGATCGCCTCGAGGTAGAGCTGCCGAGACCCCCACTGCGTGCCGTAGAGCCCGTAATCGGAGGTCCACGTCGGACCGTTCCGGAGAGCGTCATCCAGCATGAAGATGGAGTATCCCGACAGGACGGCGGCGGAGGCGGCGGCGGCGGCCGTCGCCGGCCGGGGAGCCACACGGCCGAGCGCGCGGAGGACGGCTTCGAACCCCACCGTCATGACGAGCGCCGCCGGCACGACGAACGGGACGGCCCTCCATATCTCCGGCGCCGTGACGGCGCCCGCGACCGGCGCGGCCAGGACGACGACGAGGAGGCTGCGGTAGGGAGCCTCCCTCATCCGCCAGAGCGCCCAGCCGAGCCCGAGGGCGAAGAACGGGAGGAGCCACTGGGCGAGAGCCGCGTAGCCCGGCATGCCGTGCCGGGGAGACGGGGCCTGCTCGAGGAACCAGTACGCCGGGCTCATCAGCTGCCCGTAGCTGTCGGCGACGGCCGCGAGCTTCTCCGGCCACGTCGGCAGCTTCAGCAGCGGCGACTCCGTCAGGCTGAGCTGTTCCCGGAGGAGCTCCGGGTTGTTCAGCCGGAACAGGAGCGCCGGAAGGAGAAGGGACGCGGAGAAGAGGCCGGCTCCGAGGCTGTGGAGCCAGTTCCGGAGATGGAATCGGAGATTGACGAGAACGAGGAGCCCGGCGGTGACCGGCACGACGACCTGCCCCGACGCGTACGAGTAGAACGCCAGCGCCCCCGCGAGGGCCGCGGCGTATAGCCACTTCGGCGACGACGTGAGAGCGGCGAGGTACCCGGCGACCATCAGGGCGTAGAACGCGACCATGAACGGCACAACGAGGGCCGTCCGGGAGTGGAGGAACCAGGTCGGGAGGGCGGCCGCGACGAGGATCCCGAGCCACCACCAGCGCAGGCGCAGCGAGCTTCGCGCGGCCCAGGCGACCCCCAGGGGAAGCAGGCAGGCGACGAGGGCGCTGATGAACCGGCTGACCCAGATCGAGCTCTTGCCGTGGACCAGGACGCCGACGACCTGAAGGTAGACGCTGACGCAGATGCTCGCGTCCCACGCGACGGGGAAGAACGTCGGGAATCGCTCGCCGCCCGGGCCACGGAAACCGGCCGCCACGTAGTCGCGGGCGTGGCAGACCTGGACCGCCTCGTCGAACAGGTAGTAGATCGGGAAGTCCTCGAGGCGGAAGAAGTGCGTGAAGAGGTAGACCGCCGCCGCGAGGACCGCCGGCACCGCGACGAGGAGCCTTCTGCCCCGGTTCATGCGGGCTCGAGGACGGGCTCGGGGAGGGGAAGGAGGAACCGGCCGCCCCGTTCGAGGAACGGCTTCTCGGCGGCAGCGACCTCGGCCTTGTAGTTGTAGGCGAAGAGGAGGGCGACGTCGGCCGAATCGGCCCGGAAGACCTCCGGCGCGACGATCGGATTCCGGGTGCCGGGAACGACCCTCCCCTGCCGTTCCGAAGAGGCGTCGACGACGTACGGGATCTTCTCCGGGCCGAGCCCGCAGAGGTTGAGGTGCATCGTCGCGCGACCCGAGGCGCCGTACCCGACGACCCGCCGGCCCCGCCCCACGAGGTCGAGGACGAGCTGCCGAAGCCGGTCCCGGCGGGAGAGGACCTCTCCGGCGAACGCGTCGAACGTCGCGGGCGCGTCGAGCCCGAGCCGGATCTCGAGGTCGAGGAGCTCCCTGACGGACGGGCTCGCCGGCTCGGGCCTCGGAGACCCCTTCCGCTGCGCGTACACGCGGATCGAGCCGAAGTGGATCGGGATGCGCGCGACGTCGAAGATCTCCATCCCGTATTGCGCGAAGAGGTGCGCGAGCGGCCGGAGCGAGTGATGCATCAGGTGCTCGTGATACATCATGTCGACCTGGTACGTGTCGATCAGGTCCGGGAGGTAGTGGACCTCGCAGACGAACAGGCCGTCCGGCTGCAGGAGCGTGGAGATCGCGCTCGTCGCCTCGTGCATGTCGTCGATGTGGGCAAAGACGTTGCACGCGGTGACGACACGGGCCGAGCCGTGCTCGGCGACGAGGCGTGCCGCCGCGGCGGGGCTCAGGAACTCCTCCACGACACGGCAACCCGCCGCGCGGGCGACCCGGGCGATGTTCGCCGCGGGCTCGAATCCGACGGCGCGCACCGGGAGGCGGTCGAGCGGCCGGAGGAGGACCCCGTCGTTCGCTCCGATGTCGACGACGAGGTCGCCGGGCGAGAGGAAGCGTTCGTGGAGCGTCCGCGCGAGGCCCGCGAAGTGATCCCTGAGGGTTGCGGTGGTGGAGGCGAGGAACCTGTAGTCCTTGAAGAGCAGCTCGCGACGCACCGTCTCGACGGTCTGCACCTCGCGGCACTCGGTGCAGACCGCGAGGGTGAGCGGGAACGCCAGCTCGGTCCCGGCGTCTTCCGGCCGGGGGAAGGCTCCGGCGAGCGGCATCGGCCCGAGCTGGAGGAACGGGCGAAGGGACGCCCGGAGGCAGATCCGGCAGTCGTCGCGCCGGGTGAAGTGGGTCGTCTCCTGCGCCGCGATCACGCTCTCCGCCCCCCGCTCAAGCGGCCGTCCGGGCCGCCGTCCCCGACTCCCAGCGCCGCAGCTCCTCGAGCTGGAGGTCGAGCGGCCGGACCGGCAGCCCCGCGAAGCTGCGCCGGGAGGCGAGCGTCCGGACGCTCCGGGGGTCGTCGACCGGCCGGAGGGAACGGGCGATCCCGTAGACCCGGCGGATCCGGGCGAGGAGCTCGTACTTCGTCACCGATTCGCCCGCGAAGTGGACGAGGCCGGTCACCCCGTCGTCGAGGCATCCCGTGAGAAGCCGCGCCGCTTCCAGGGTCGTCACCCCGTTCCACGAAACACCGGCGAAGCCGTCCACGAGCCCCTCGCCGCGCCGGAACCACTCGAGGAGGCCCGCCCGGCCGTGCGGCTCGGGTCCGATGACCGACGTGCGGATCGTCAGGTGCGGCGGCCGCGTCACCTCGCCGGAGAGCTTGCTCTCGCCGTAGGCGTCGGGAGGATCGGGAACGTCGTCCTCCGTGGCGCTCCCCCGGGAATGGGAGAAGACGCCGTCGGTGCTGATCTGGATCAGCCGCCCCCAGCTGTGCTCCTCGAGCGCGTCCGCGAGCCAGCGGGGAAGGTCGGTGTTGAGGGCCTTCAGCTCGCCGGCGGGGCTCCCCGGCCTCGCCGCGACGCAATTCACCACGACGCAGGGCGAGGCGCTCGCGAGGAGCGACGCGAGGGCCGGACGATCGGAGACGTCGCATCGCCAGAGCCCCTCGTCGACCGCGGGAAGGCCGGTCGGGGTCCGCCCCTGGGCGGCGACGCGCCGTCCCTCCCCTCGCAGCCGGAGCGTCACCACGTGGCCGAGCATCCCGGTCGCCCCGAGGACCACGACCGTCACGGGTGCGGCCCCCACCCTTCGGTCGCGAACGGGCTCGCGAGCGCGTCGAACGGGACCGCGGTGTCGCTCGGAAGCGGGGCCCTGTCCAGCCACCGTTCCCGCCGGAGCATCGCCTCGATCTCCGCCAGGTCGAGGCGGCGGGCCATCGACGAGGAGAAGTCGACGAAGTCGACCCTCTCGAGCGCCGCGCGGTCGTAGCGCTCCTCGACACGGGGGATGTGGATCATCGGGAGGAGCACCATGAAGCGCCCGAACCGGTAGGTCCGCTCGCTCTCGTCGGCCGAGACGAGGATTTCGTGGGTCTTCTCGCCCGGCCTCTTCCCTATGACCGTCGTGGCCGTCGTCTCGTTGCCGAGCCGGCGCGCCATGACCTCCGCCAGGTCTCCGATCCTCATGGCGGGCATCTCCAGGATGAAGATCTCGCCCCCGACCGCGTGCTGCGGGACCTCGAGGATCATCCCGATGACGTCGCGGACGTTGAGGAAGAAGCGCGTCATTTCCGGGTCGGTGACCGTCACCAGGTTGCGGTGCAGGACCTGGCTCCGGAACAGGGGGACGACGCTTCCGGCGGTGCCGAGGACGTTTCCCGCCCGGACGCAGATGAACGCCGTCGTCTCGGAGAGGTTGTTGGCCGAGACGATCAGCTTCTCGCCGATCGACTTCGTCGTCCCGTAGAGGTTGAGGGGGCTCGCCGCCTTGTCGCTGGAGATGTCGATGACGCGCTTTACGCCGCACGCCAACGCGGCGTCGATGACGACCTGCGTGCCGAGGACGTTCGTCTTGACCGCCTCGAAAGGGTTCTCCTCGCAGACGGGGACGTGCTTGAGCGCCGCCAGGTGGAAGATCGTGTCGACGCCCTGGGCCGCCTGCGTGAGCCTTTCCGGGTCGCGGACGTCGCCGATGACGAAGCGGACGCGACGGTCGTCGTTCAGCTGGCGGCGGAGGAGGACCTGGGCGGCCTCGCTGCGCGAGTAGATCCGCAGCTGGCGGGGGGCCCACTGCTCGAGAAGCAGCTTCGTCAGGGCGGTTCCCCACGACCCGGTCCCCCCCGTGATCAGGATCGTGCTGTCGCGAAACACGAGCCGCAGGATAGGTACTTTGGATCGCCCCTACAAGTCGCCGGGACCCTCGGGAGCAAAGAAGCGCCCGCGGGACGCCGCCGCCGCGGCGGCTGCGCTCTATCATCCTCGCGATGGAGATCCGTGCGGCCCACGTCCCCCTTTCAGGCTGGGGACGGATCGCCCAGGAACAGACTGCCGCGTACCGTCCCGAATCGTGGCACGCCCTCGAGGCCGTGGTCGCGTCCGCCCCGGAAAGGACCGTCCTGGCGCGCGGGCTCGGACGCAGCTACGGCGATTCGGCCCTGAACGGCGGCGGGGCGGTCGTCCTGACGGAACGGCTCGGCCGGATCCTCGACCTCGACGAGGAGCGGCGCACCGTCACGTGCGAGGCCGGGACGTCGCTCGCCCGCCTCCTCTCGTTCCTCGTTCCGCGCGGCTACTTCCTCCCGGTCGTTCCCGGGACGCGCTTCGTGACGGTCGGCGGCGCCCTCGCCGCCGACGTCCACGGCAAGAACCACCACGTCGACGGGACGTTCGGGCGCCACGTCGAGGAGCTGACGCTCCTGACGTCCTCGGACGAGACGCTCCGCTGCTCCCCCGGCGAGAACGCGGAGGCCTTCGACGCCACGATCGGCGGGATGGGCCTGACGGGGTTCATCCTCTCCGCGCGCCTCCGGATCCTCCCCGTCGAAACGCCCTTCGTGCGCGTCGTGAAGCGGCGATCGAAGGACCTCGACCAGACCCTGGCGCGCCTCTACGAGGAAGAGCACCTGAGCCGCTACTCGGTCGCCTGGATCGACGGCCTCGCCCGGGGACGCGCGCTGGGGCGTGGAGTCCTGATGCGCGGCGACCACGTCCCGCTCGCCGAGCTCCCGCCCGGCCGGCCTTCCCGCGGCCACATCCCGGAGGCCACGGGCCCCTCCATCCCGTTCGACGCACCGCCGTTCGTCCTCGGCCCGACCTCGATCGCCGCGTTCAACGCCCTCTACTACGCCGCGGGGCGCGACGGGACGGCCCTGTCGGGCTTCCCGGCCTTCTTCTTCCCACTCGACGCCGTGGGCGCCTGGAACCGACTCTACGGCCGGCGCGGCTTCGTCCAGTACCAGGCCCTCCTCCCTCGCGGGTCCGCCGCCGAGGCCTGCCGCAGGCTCCTCGAGGAGATCTCCCGGGAGCGCGCCGCCTCCTTCCTCGCCGTCCTGAAGACGACCGGCCCCGAAGGGCGCGGCCTCCTCTCCTTCCCGCGCCCGGGCGTCACGCTCGCGCTCGACGTCCCGAACGTCGGAGAGCGCCTGAGACCCCTCGCGAAGAGGCTCGACGAGATCGTCCTGAAAGCCGGCGGGCGCCTCTACCTCGCCAAGGACTCCCTCACCGACGCCGCCACCTTCGCCGCGATGTACCCGCGCCTCGCCGAGTTCCGCGCGGCCCAGGGCCGTCTCGACCCGAAGGCGCGGTTCTCCTCGGGCCAGGCGCGCCGCCTCGCCCTGCTGGGGGAGCGGTGACGGGAAACGTCCTCGTCGCCGGCGCGGGCTCGGCCCTGGCCCGGGCCCTCGCCGAGGGTCTCGCCGGCCGCGGGCACGGCCTCGTCCTCGCCGCCCGCGACGCCGCGGAGGCCGGGCGCACCGCGGCCGACCTCCGTCTCCGCTTCGGCGTCCCCACGTCCGCGCTCGCCTTCGACGCGCGCGACGCGCTGGCCACCGCCGCCCTCGTGGCGCGGGCGGACGCGGCCCTGCCGGGCGGCCTCGCCGGCGTCGTCCTGGCCTTCGCCGCGATGCCCGAACAGGAGCTGGTGGAGCGTGACGGAACCGCCGGCCTCGCCATGACCGACGTGAACGTCCGGTCGACGATGGCGCTCCTCGAGTCCGCCGCCGCGCTCCTCGAGACGAGACCGGGCTCGTTCCTCTGCGCGTTCTCCTCGGTCGCGGGAGACCGCGGCCGGCGCAAGAACTACGCCTACGGCGCCACGAAGGCGGCGCTCTCGACCGCGATGGAGGGCCTTTCGGCGCGCCTCGCGCCGAAGGGCGTGACGGTCCTCTGCGTGAAGCCCGGCCCGACCGACAGCCCGATGACGTGGGGTCTCGTCCCGTCCACGTCTCCTCTTCTTCTCGCACGCCCGGAGACCGTCGCACGCGACGTCCTCTCGGCGCTCGCCAGGAACCGGTCCGTCGTCTACACCCCGTGGTTCTGGCGCCCGATCATGGCCGTCCTGCGGGCGCTTCCGGCCACCATCTTCAGGAGGCTTCCGATCTGATGTCCGAGGACCGGTCCCGCCGCTTCGGCCTCCTCCTGCTCCTCCTCTTCGCCGGCGCGGTCGCCGTCCGGGTCTTTGGCCTCACGTGGGACCAGGGCCACAACTACCACCCCGACGAGCGGCGGATCGTCGAGGCGGTCCTCGAGCTGTCCTTCTCGCCGCTGCAGCTCGACCCGAAGTTCTACGCCTACGGATCGCTCCCCTTCTACCTCACGCGCGGCGCGGCCTCCCTCCTGGGGAACGTCAACCCGTGGTTCCTCTCCTGGGACGGGATCCTCCTGACGAGCAGGGTCCTCTCGGCGGTCTGGGGAGCGGCGGCCTGCGTCCTCCTCGCCCTCCTCGGCAGGAGGCTCTTCGGGGAGAAGGCGGGGCTCCTCGCCGGGACGTTCCTGGCCATCGCCGTCTTCCCCGTCCAGAACGCGCACTTCGGCACGAACGACATCCCGCTCGCGACGCTCGTCACGGCGACGTTCCTCCTCCTGGCACGAGCCCTGGACCGGGAGACCCCCGCCGCCTTCGGCCTCGCGGGCGTCGCCGCCGGCCTCGCCCTCGCGACGAAGGCGAGCGCGATGACGCTTCTCCTCCCGCTGGCCCTGGCGCCGCTCCTCCTCTTCCTCCGGACCCGTCGCCTCTCCCGCGCGCTCCAGGCCGCCGTGGCGACAGGCGCCGGCTTCGCCGCCGCGTTCCTCGCCGGACAGCCCACCGTGGTCTTCGCGGCCCGGCAGCTCCTCGCCGGCGTCGCCGAGCAGGGGCAGATGGTCCGCAACGCCGGCTCGGTCCCCTACACGAACCAGTACGTCGGCGTCCCGAAGGTCCTCTACGACCTCGGCGAGCTCGTCCTCTGGGGCCTCGGCCCGGCCCTCGGGCTCGCGGCGCTCGCCGGGGTCGCGGCGCGCATTCGCCCCCTCTGGAAGAACCGGGACCCCCGCGAGCTCCTCCTCTGGGCGTGGGCCGTTCCCTTCTTCGCCGTCACGGCCTCGTTCGACGTCAAGTTCCCGCGCTACCTGCTGCCGCTCTATCCCCTCCTGCTCCTGGCGGCCGGGGCGCTCCTGGCCCGGCGGGAGGGCGAGGGGGGCGGACGCCGCTTCGCGCGAAGGGCCGTCCTCGGGCTCTCGGGAACGTACCTCCTGGCCTTCCTGTCGATCTACACGCGGCCCCACACCATCGTCGCGGCCTCGCGGTGGTTCCACGAGAACGTCTCCCCCGGAGCGACGGTCCTCATCCAGCACTGGGACGAGGGCTTTCCATTCACCCTGCCCGACCGCCCGGCCGAGGGGTTCCGCATCGTCGAGGTGCCGTTCTACGACGCCGACGGGCCCGAGAAGACCCGGCTCCTGGCCGACCGCCTCGCTTCCGGAGACGTCCTCGTCCTCCAGACGAAGAGGCTCTACGGAGCGATCACCCGCGCAAAGGAGCGCTACCCCGACACCGACCGACTCTTCCGGCTCCTGTTCTCCGGCGACCTCGGCTACACGCTCGTGCGCACGTTCTCCTCCCCGCCCCGGCTCCTCGGCGTGAGCCTCCCGAGCGAGCTGGCCGACGAGTCGTTCTCGGTCTACGACCACCCGAAAGCGGTCGTCTTCCGGAACGCGGACCGGCTGACGTCGACGGAGATCTCGCGACGCCTGCGGGCCGCCACGCCGTCCAGGTCCCTTTCGCGATCCGACCTCCTCCTCGCCCGGCCAGACGACCCCCACGCCGATTCCGAGGAGCGGATCGGCGGCACGCGGTCCACGCCGCTGGCGCTCCTCCTCTGGGCCGCCCTCCTGCAGGCGTTCGGCCTGGCCGCCTGGCGCCTCCTCGCCTCGCGCCTTCCCGCCACCCCCGGCGTCTACGCGCTGTCGAAGATCGCCGGCGTCGCGATCTTCGGCGCGGCGGCCTGGGGGCTCGTCTCGTGGGGCCCGTTCACCTTCGTCTCATCCTTCGCGCTGGCCGTCGCCCTGGGGGTGATCCTCCTCGGGGTCTTCCCGGGCCGGACGCCTCGCGAGGTCCCGAAGCGCGAGCTCCTGACGACCGAAGCGGTCTTCTGGGGCGCCTTCCTCTTCTTCGGTGCGCTGCGGGCCTGGTCGCCCGAGATCTACTGGGGCGAGAAGCCGATGGACTTCGGCATCCTCAACGCGCTCCTCAGGTCCGAGCTCCTCCCCCCGCCGGAGCCCTGGTTCTCGGGAACGCCGCTCTCCTACACCTACTTCGGCCACTTCGTCGTGGCGGCCTTCGCCAAGGTGCTCGCGGTCCACCCCGCCCTCGCGTTCAACCTCGGCGTCGCCTCGACCGCCGCGCTCACCGCGGCCGGGCTCTTCGCCGCCGGCGCGTTCCTCGGAGGCCGGCTCCGGACGGGCGGGTGGGCCGTCCTGCTCGGCCTCTTCGCCGGGAACCTCTCCGGGCTCGTCGAACTCTGGAAGCGGCGGGCCGTCGACTTCGACTCCTTCTGGGCCGTCTCGCGGGTCCTGAAGAACCAGAGCGAGATCAACGAGTTTCCGCTCTGGAGCTTTCTCTTCGCCGATCTCCACGCCCACGTCCTGGCCTACCCGCTGCTCCTCGGCTTCCTCGCCGTCCTCCTCCTCATCGCCCGGCAGCGGACGAGCCCCGGGCTGTACGTCCCGCCGTTCGGCCGCTCACTTCTCCTCGGCCTCGCCGCGCTCTTTCTCGCCACACTCCTCATCACGAACGGCTGGAACGCGCCGACGGCCGGCGGCCTCCTGGTGATCCTCCTGTCGGTCTCCGCCTTCGCGGCCACACCGAGGCCCGAACCGCCGCTTCCCGCGCGACGCATCGGGCGCTTCTTCGCCGGCGTCGCCGTTCCGGGGGCGGCCATCGTCCTGCCGGCGATTCTCTTCACCCTTCCCTTCTGGCGTCGCTTTTCGCCGCCTCCCCGGAACTTCGGCTGGGAGGCAGGGCCTTTCTTCGACCCGCTCCCGTTCGGCCTCGTCCACGGGCTCGCCCTGGTCCTCGTCGTCCCGTTCCTCTTCTTCCTCCTCGCGGGAACGGTGGACACCGCCGGCCGAGCGCGACGCTGGCGGGCCCTTCTCACCGGAGGGCTGGCTCTTCTCCTCGCCCTCTCCCTCGTGAAGCTCCCGGGTCTCCTCCACGCCCGCCTCGCCCCGGCCCCCTCGATCCGCGTGTTCGTCCTCGGGCTTGCGGCGATCGGCCTCGCCCTCGCGTTCGGCACCCGGCTCGCCCCTGGCGATCGGACGGCCCCGGCCCTGGCGGCGTTCGCGTTCCTGATCCTCGCGGCATCCGAGCTCGTCTTCGTCTGGGACCGGATGAACACGGTCTTCAAGTTCGGGCTCGACGTCACGATCCTGCTCGCGGTCGCGGGGGCGGCGGCCCTCGAGAAGCTCGTCTCCGGGCGATGGAGCCTGGCCCGCGGCGCCTGGCGCGCCGCCGCCGTCCTGGTCGGCCTCGCCGCGTTCGCGACCTCGATCCTCGCCGTCGCGGGCCACGTCCGGACCCGCCGGGTCGAGACTCCCCGCGGGACGCTCGACGGACTCGCCTACCTGAAGAACCACCGGCCGGAAGAGGCCGCCGCCGTGGAGTGGGTGGAGAAGAACGTCCCGGGCCTGCCGTCGATCGCGGAAGCCTACGGCCCCGCCTACCAGGAGTACGCGCGGTTCTCCTCGAATACCGGCCTGCCGACGATCGTCGGCTGGGACTATCACGTGTTCCAGCGGGGCAAGCCCCGCGCGGCGATCGAGACCAGGATCTCCGACACGTACGCCCTCTTCGCCTCGGGCGAGTCCTCCGCGAGCCGCGTACTCTCGACCTACGGCACCCGTTTCGTCGTCTCGGGCCGGGAAGAGAGGGCCCGAACGGGCGGAGGCGATGGACTCAAGGCGCTTCCGGGCCTCCTGTCACCCGCCTTCTCGAGCCCCTCTCTCACGCTCTACCGCGTCCGCATCGGGCCGCGGCTCGGCACCACGCTCCAGCCGAGAGCGAGCATCGCCTCCGTTGCGACCTACGAGCCTCCGCCGGACGCTGCCAGCCTGGCGGAGCCCCGCGGCGCGGCGTGCGGCCCGGACGGCCGCATCTGGGTCGCCGACTTCGGCCACGACCGCGTCGTGCGGTTCGAGCCGGGACTACGCTCGCCGGTGGCTTTCGGGACGAAGGGGACCGGGAAAGTCGAGTTCCAGCAGCCGAGCGCCATCGCCATCGGCGCCGACGGCCGCGTCTACGTGGCGGACACCTGGAACTCGCGGATCCAGATCCTCTCCCCGGAGGGCGAGTGGCTTTCCGAGCTGACCGGGGAGCTCTTCGGTCCGCGGGGCGTCGCCGTGGACGCGAAAGGACGCGTCTTCGTCTCCGACACCGGCAACGGCCGCGTCGTGAGGTTCGGAGCGGACGGAAAGCTGCAGAAGGAATGGGGGCGGTCGGGGCCGGACCAGGGACGGCTGGCCAACCCGATGGGGATTCTCGTCGACACCGCCGGACAGGTCTGGGTCGCCGACAACGGAAACGGCCGCCTCTGCCGGTTCGACCCGGACGGCCGCCTCCTCTCCACGGTCCAGGTCCCGGGCTGGAGGCTGGAGGCCTGCTCGGAGCCACACATCGCCTTCGACGACACCGGCAACACCTGGATTTCCGTGCCCCTCTCCGGCGAGGTCTGGACACTCAACCAGAAAGGGGAGATCCGGATGAAGGTGAAGGTGCCAGGGAGCTCGGGAGACCAGGTGAGGATCACCGGCCTCGCTCTCGTCCCGGCCGAGCGGAAGATCCTTGCGACCTCCCTCGACGGCAGGCTCCACTGGTTCAAGCTTCGTCCCGGGGGCGGACGCTAGGCGCTCAGAACCGGGCAAGGGACGGGGGAGGGCCGGAACTCGCGTTCCGGGCCCTCCCCGCCTCACGATGCCTGGAGCGCTACTTCAGCTCCTTCCACCAGATGGGCCGGAAGTTGGCTCCGCTGCCGAGCGCCGAGGTTTCGTTGATCCCGTACAGACCGGCCTGCTCGGACCCGAGGCCCGCGATCCCGGTGAAGACCAGCGAGCCGACCGTCGTCAGGCCACTCGCCACGCCCTGGCCGGCGAAGGTCGTCCTCACGGCCGCGCCGCCGGGGTCCAAAGAGGTGTTGCTCGTCCCTTCCCGCACGGTGAGAGGGGCGTCACATCCGTTCGTCTTCCACTCGACGGTGACGGCGTAGGAAGCACCGTTGCAGCCGTACGACGGGTCGTAGATGACGAAGATGCCCTTGTTCGGCAGCAGTCCGCTCGGGTCGATCAGGAGGAGCGGGGCCGCCGTCAGCTGCGACCGCGGTGAGAGCGTCGCACCGTAGAAGGCGACGTCGGTCGACACCGCGCTGCATTCCCCCCGGGCGAAGGCCGCGGCAGAGCAGCTCTCCGGACGGAGGATCTCCTTGATCTTTATCTGCAGGACCTTGTTGTCCGGAACCGGCTGGTCCCAGTCGGCCTTGTCGTTGGCCGCGAAGTAGAGACTCGGGATGAAGTACGGTTCCGCGCCCCCTTCCGTGCCCGTGTTCGGCCCGTTGACCCGCTGGCTTTTCTCGTAGAACGTGCCCGAGCCGAACGCATAGACGTTGCATCCCGCCGTCGGCGGAAGGCCGAATCCTCCGGCGGCGGGCGGGTAGTAGAGCGGCTGGGACTGTCCGGCGACGGCCGAGGCGTTGATTCCGGGGGTCGCCAGCGAGGCTGAGATGTCGTTTGGATCCAGGAACCAGATGCGGCCGTTGAGATCGGCCTGGAGACCCCGTGTCGCGATGTTGTCCGACGCGAACGAGGAGGAGTCGTGCTGGAACCGGACGCCGTCGGCGAAGGCCTGGCTCCCGACCCAGGGGGTGTAGGTCGCGTCCAGGTCGAGCTCGTAGGAGACGTCCGTCCCGAGCCGGGTACCGTCCGCCGCGTTGAGCTGGAAGACCCGCGGCTTCTTCTGGGCGTCCCAGACGCTTCCGGTGTCGTAGCCCGAGCCGAAGTTGATCGACCAGGCGTCGGGGGCTCGCGCCGAGAGGGCGGGCAGGCTCCAGGTCTCACCGAGCCCCGGAAGGTCCGCCTCCGTCTTCTGCCAGATGATCTGGACCGGCGCGTTTGCAGGCTCGCTCGCGCGTGGAGGAAACACGCCGTAGTTCGGGTCCGCGGGAACCGGAGGGACTGCCGCGGAATCCCCGGCGTAGGGATGCGTGATGTCGATCGCGGCGACCAGCTTGCCGCCTTCGGCGAGGGTCATGAAGCCGACGGAGCGCCACGAACCCGGCGTCCCCGGGAAGTAGACGTCCCCGAACCTCAGGGAGCCGGCAACCCCGTAGATGTTCTCGAATCCGGCCGGTTGCCCGGTACCCTTGAAGGAGGCTTGGTCGTAGTTCTCGAACAGGCGGACCTGGGAATCGAGGAGCTGTGGAGGCAGGAGCGCGAAGAGCTCCTCACCCGTCTCAAAGTCGAACGCGTGGAGCATTCCGTCGTTCGAGCCGATCCAGACGATGGTCCGGCGAAGCTCGTACTCGCGCTCGAAAGCCGGATGGTCGTAGGCGAGCTTCGCCTGGCCGTAGAGCACGGGACCGGCGACGATCGACGGGACGGTGTTGATCAGGGGGCCGAGGATCCTCGTCCTCCTGGCGCCGCTGCCGTCGTTGCCGCGGATGAAGTCGAGGACCGGCGCCGTCAGGGTCGGCTCGATCGCCTGGAGCGTCGCCAGCGCGGTGTTCTTGACCTCGATGAGGTGAAGGAGCGTGGGATCCCACGTGTAGATGCGCCTCGTCGCCGTGTCGCGGGAGGCCAGGAGGGCCGCCGCATCCCACACGCGGTAGCCGGGCAGGTGGTTCCCGTCCGCTTTGAACTTCGACGAGTCGAACTTGTAGAGGTGCCCCTCCCAGTCGGGATACTCCGTCGAGGAGAGAAAGACGAACCTGCCCTGGCCGGCGATGCTCCCCGAGGCGACCGGCCCTCTCACGGGAGCTCCGGTGGCGTAGTCGCCCTTGGCGGCCGCGGCCGTGATCGCGTTGAAGGCGGTGACGAGAGTGTCGCTGTCGTCGGCGAAGAAGGCGTAGTCCTGGGTGTTGTCGTAGACGATCGAGAGACACGCCGTCGGGCGAATGCCATTGGCCGGGTCGGGGTCAGGGTCCGGGTCCGCGCAGAGGCGCGGGTCGAGCAACCAGTCGAACCCGGCGTCGAACCCGGCGGCGGTCGGCGGCGCGTTCGCGTCGGTCCTCCCCTTGAAGGCCGTGTAGTTCAGCTCGCACTTCCCGACTTCCGAGCCGAAGCCGATGACCCACGTCCTCGGGTTGATCGGGGCGTCGCGGGGGGCCTTGCCGACGCACGGGGTGGTGAGGTTGAGGTTCCAGATGTCGTCCGTGATCCCGGGGGGATAGTCCTGCCAGACGTTGCTCGGGGCGGGCGTCGTGTCGGGACAGTTGCCGTTGAGTGGGTTGCCCCATTCCAGGTTCGGAGCCGTGCCCGTGTTGCAGGCGTTCGACTCCCCGTCCGTCACCAGGATGACCCCGTAGTTCCGGAGGCACTGGTAGAGCGGATCGCCGGCGAAGGTGTCGATGAGGTGCTGCTGCGCCTTCTCGAGAGCGCTCCGCGTCGGCGTGCCGCCTCCCATCGTGATGCCGCCGTCCCTCGCGAGACGCATCGCAGCGAGCATCCCGGTGACGTCGGTCCCCGTCGGGTTGATGGCCGTGATGAGGAGGTTGCTGGCCGTCGTGTTGTAGCTCCCGCAGGTGTCCGGAGCGACGTTGGAGTAGGCGAGGAGGCCCCAGTTCACCTCTTCGGAGGTGTCGCCGATGATGTTGGAGGGCGCCTGCTCGTCCCAGGTTCCGACCTTGTTCCCCAGCCCGTCGACCTTCGGCTTGCCCGTGGCCGGGTCGAAGGCGTCGAAGGGCGGGCCCGGATCGGGGTGGACGCCCGTCCCGGGGAAGGACAGGTCGAACTGCCAGGTCGTGCACCCGGGCCGCAGACCCGGGCCCGGAGTGCAGTCGGGGTTGATCTCGGTCACCGTGTACGTGCCGGAGTACGGCGGCGCCTCGCGCCACTTGTTGCTGTCCTTGATGGAGCTGATCGTCACGGTGTTGGCGGCGTTCTTCCATTCGCCCTGGAAGGGCGTCTGGTCGAGTACGACTCCCGTCGCCGGGTCCACACGGAACGCGGGCGGGGCGTAGGACGGGATGATGGAGACCGAGTCACCGAGGGCGTTCTTCATCGTCGCAATGCGCGACGGGAGGTCGAACTTCAGGACGTGGCGCCAGACGCGCGCCTCGCGCGGATCGATCGTCGCGGGGTACGGCGTCGGCAGCGGGAGAGGCGTCGCCGTGGCGACGGGAGTCGGCGCGGTGGCCGGCGTCGGCGTCGCGGCCGGGCACGCGGGGGGCGCGGCCGGCGGCGGGAACATCGCGATGTGCGGCAGGCGCGGCAGCGCCCTGCCGTCGTTCGGACGGGTCAGGTCGAGGCTGGCCCAGCGCACGGGCCCGTCGTCCTGACCGGGCAGAGGCGACAGGCGCCCCTGTCCCCCGGCCCGCGTCGGTGTGGCCGTGGGCGTGGGGGTCGGAGTCCTCGTCGGGGTGTGCGTCCGCGTCGGCGTCGGCGTGATCGTCGGCGTGTTCGTCGGCGTGTGCGTCGGCGTGTTCGTCGGCGTGTGCGTGCGCGTGGCCGTCGGCGTCAGCGTGTTCGTCGGCGTCGGCGTGATCGTCGGCGTCCGCGTCGGCGTGTTCGTCGGCGTCGGCGTCGGCGTGTTCGTCAGCGTCGGCGTGACCGTCGGCGTCCGCGTGATCGTCGGCGTGTTCGTCGGTGTCCGCGTCGGCGTGTTCGTCCGCGTCGGCGTGATCGTCGGCGTGTTCGTGATCGTCGGCGTCCGGGTGGCCGTCGGCGTGATCGTCGGTGTCGGCGTGATCGTCGGCGTGTTCGTCCGCGTCGGCGTCGGCGTGATCGTCGGCGTCAGGGTCCGCGTCGG
>Ga0209573_1003403_pt1 | contig 17575 bp, 10 predicted proteins | sample TNRBio252014_DNA_FD_185870 | JGI IMG/M metagenome (GOLD analysis project Ga0209573, IMG submission 185870) | Wastewater treatment Type I Accumulibacter community from EBPR Bioreactor in Madison, WI, USA - TNR Reactor_6/25/2014_ DNA (SPAdes)... | ecosystem: Engineered > Bioreactor > EBPR >...
AGCGCAAGGGGGCGGCGTGGGATGACGGAGTACGGGAGCGCATGCTGGGGATCAGATCAATATGCTAGGCGAGTGCGGAGGCCCTGGGTTTGGACCCCACCGTGGACAGGCATTCGGCCTGACCTGACGCTCACCATCTGCCTCGACTCGCGATCAAGGACAGCTATGCGGATGCGGTTTCCAATAGCCACAGCCGGCCATAAGCGGACACAGGGAGCCGTTTCCGGAACCGGCCGTTCGATGCGACACTGCCGCACCGCGACGTGCGCGAGCGATGTGCGAACTGCCGCGCCAAGCGCCATTTCTCGCGTTCGTGCCGCAATCGCCATTGCCCGCAGTGCCAGACGCGGGCCCAGGAGGCCTGGCAAACCAACGGCGTAGCCGAACGCTTCGACAGGACGTTGAAGGAGCAGGCGATCCACGGCTGCATCTTCAAGAATGTCGAGGAAGTCCGCGCCGCAGTGACCGACTTCAAAGACCGCTACAATCGTCATTGGCGTCTCGAAAAACTAGGCTTCATGCCGCCCCACGAAGCCCGTCAGGCTAATGCCATGCGAAAGGTCGCCTGAGTTGCAAAACCGTGTCGATACAATACGAGCCGGTACAGGCACGGCACGACGCTTGCGGCGCGAGGGATAAACCCTATTCGTTAGGCGTCACACAGTCGCGCTATTCAAAGCATGCTTGCGTTGGCATAGGAATAATCGCAATGACTGAACTCGGAACGGAGGCTGAACTGCCGCAATGTCCGGACTGCGGGTACCGCGGTAAGGCCGTTCGGCGCCTGTCGCCGCGAATCTACTTTGGAGCAATTCCTTTCGTGCTCCTCAGTCTGGTGCTTGTTCTCCTCTTTCCTCCATCCATCGTGGCTGTAGTGGCGCTCGGGTACTGGCTCTTCATCAAGAAGACCTGCCCGCAGTGCAAGTCGGAGAACATCAGAACCCAACCGCGCCACCGCGACGACGCGAGTTCACGAGATGTGACTCCGACGGTGGCTGTTTCATTGGCCACTACTGCACCGTTCTTCTCCCTCGCGCTACGCGCCCGCGCACGGCACGACGATTGCGGCGCGAGGGATAAACTTTATTCGTTCGGCGGCGGAGGCCTTACGGTGGCGGCGACCTTTTCCGAGCGTCTCCGCGAGTGGCGGGAGGTCGTCTCAACCGCGCCTACTGCGGAAGACCCTGAGGTGCTGGGCGGGCGGCAAGCCGAACACTTCCTGCACACTTTGGTTCAGTCGCACTTCAACTTCAAGGGTGCCAGCCTGTACCCGAATAAGCGGGTGCCGGCAGGCTACCGTCGCCGAGAGATTGACCTGATCGTCGTCACCGCCAAGCGCATCCACATCATCGAGATCAAGAACTGGTCCGGCAGCCTCCGCATCGTCGGCAATCGGTGGGTGCAGACGAACCGCAACGGCCGCGAGATCGAGCATCCTGACTTGGTGGCCGACCACCAGGACAAGAACGTAGTGCTGATCGAGTACCTTCGCCGCCAGGGCGTACAGCTCGACCCCAAGGTGCAGGCCAAGTACCTGTCAAACAAGGTCATCTTCATGAACCCCCGGCTGGTCGTTCAAGACCGGGCCATCACCAACCACCCAGACGTTCTCCTGCCGCACCGCCTCAACTCGTACCTCAACCAGCAACGCCCGTCGGGGTTCGGGGAGCTGATACTCGGCTCGCTGGTTCAGTGGTGCCTCGACACAGAGTCCGCCGATGTCGTCATGGACGGGTACTTCGGCAGTCTCACCCCGGACAAAGTCGCCGGGGTGAGGGCCGCAGTCGATCAACTTGGCACCTGGGACACGCTCCAGTACTTCGGCTCGCGGGTCGAGATCGGCGACCTCATCCAGGTCTCTGTCGGGGGCGCAGTCGTTTCACGGGAGCAGATCGGCGGTCGATGTATCTGCCCGGTTCGCTGGACCCGGCACAAGACCTGGGGGTTGTTCAAGGCGCTCACCGGGGTCGGGCCGCTCGGTTGGCTGCACCTGCCGGATGGCGCACGTCCCCTGTCGCCGTCGGATTTCGTATTCTTTCATCGCCCTGGGGAGCAGGCTCCGATCCAGATTCCGCTTCTCGGGCTGAACGCTATCACTGTGGGGTAGTGGCTGGCAGCAAAGGCACGGCGAACCAGGCGCTGCACCTGACCCGGCCCTCAAACCCGGGCCGGGCAGGTGAGCTGTGTCGTTGAACGACAGCTTTCCTAAAACCTCAACGGCTGCAACGGGTCGATAGCGGGAATTGGGGATTTCCGCAACCGTTCATGCCTATCGCATATAGCCGAGCGGAATCGAGCGACTCCATTGGCCGAACTGCTGTGTGACGGGGATTTTCAAGTTGATTACCAGTCGCTAAGCGTTCAGCCGCTTTCAATCTGGATCCAAGAGTCGATCCCGTCTGACAAAACAGTACTCAACTGCCGGCCTTTCAATGACGAAGACGCAAAGTTTATGAGCGCCATCTAGACCTCATCAGAACGATCAACGATCTCAAGCTTGAACTGCCAGCCCTCGAACGCCGACAGCATACGCCCGAAGTCATTCCATGAGATTTCACGGCCATCAATCACGAGCAGAGGGGTCCGCTCCACCGCAGACTCATCCCAATCGATACGCCCCCGCACCGTCTGCTCAGCGATCTCAGTTTTCTCGCCTTCAGTCGCCAGATGCCTGATCGAGAGCAAACGGCGAAGTCGTTCGATCAGCTTCGCAAGCAATGCAAGTAGCTCTTGCTCAGGATTCCCGATGACCTGGCACTGATAGCCTGACGGGCGACCATCGCGAAGTTCAAAGGCATCCAGAACAACGATGCTCCCATGAAGACGCGTTCGGAAGAAGAAACGATGCGTTTCCCCTACGCTGTCCATGAGGTCGATCGGCTCGAGCGGGATATCTTCAAAGTGCGCAAGACCCCCTAGCCGGGCAACGTCCGCGTTGAAGCATCGAGTACAAAGCTGGCGACAGCTTCCTTCGGCACCGCGATAACTGACGATGTCGTAGTGCGGCGTAAGCTGGCCACAGCTCTCGCATGGAATCGTGTCTTGGTCCATCACGCCCCCTCGAGGTGCCTTCATTTTTGAAGCTTGCTCCGCCGGCCAGTTGCCGGCGATACCCAGGCTGATCGCCGGGCGCCGTGGCGTCAGAGTACACCCGAAAAAAACGCCCGAGGGACTCCCCGGGCGTTTTCGACTTTATTGACCTGTTCTCGACCTTATTGCCACGTTGTCGACTTTATTTGCGCGGAACAACCGGATATCAAGTGCTACGTCCTCACTCGACAGTGACCGATTTCGCGAGGTTGCGGGGCTTATCCACATCCGTCCCCTTCACCAGCGCCGCGTGGTACGACAGCAGCTGCAGCGGGATCACGTGCAGCACCGGCGACAGCATGCCGTAGTGCTCGGGCATGTGCAGGATGTGCACGCCTTCCGACTCCGGAATCTCGCTGCCCGCATCGGCGAAGACGTAGAGCTCGCCGCCGCGTGCGCGGACTTCCTGCAGGTTGGACTTGAGCTTTTCGAGCAGCTCGTCGGCGGGCGACACGGCGATGACCGGCATGTCCTTGTCCACCAGGGCGAGCGGGCCGTGCTTGAGCTCGCCGGCGGCGTAGGCTTCGGCGTGGATGTAGGAGATTTCCTTGAGCTTGAGCGCGCCTTCCATGGCGATCGGCCAGTGGCTGCCGCGGCCGAGGAAGAGCGCATGCTCCTTGCCGGCGAAGCGCTGGGCCCACTGCTCGATCTCGGGTTCGAGCTCAAGCACCTTCTGCACCGCGACCGGCAGATGGCGCAGCGCGGCGAGGCGGCGCTCCTCGTCCTCGGCGGACAGCCGCCCGTTGATCTTGGCCAGCGCGAGCGTGAGCAGCGCGAAGGCGGCGAGCTGGGTGGTGAAGGCCTTGGTGGAGGCGACGCCGATCTCGGGGCCGGCGCGAGTGATGAAGCGCAGCGCGGTCTCGCGCACGATGGCCGACTCGGGCACGTTGCAGATGGCGAGCGTGCGTTCCATGCCGAGCGCCTTGGCGTGCTTGAGCGCGGCCAGGGTGTCGGCGGTCTCGCCCGACTGCGAGATGACCACGACCAGGGTGTCGGGGTCGGGCACCGATTCGCGGTAGCGGTATTCGCTGGCGATCTCGACCGTGACAGGCAGCTTGGCGATGGATTCGATCCAGTAGCGCGCGACCAGGCCGGCGTGGTAGCTGGTGCCGCAGGCGAGCACGAGCACGCGGCGCACGCCGTCGAAGACCTCGGCCGCACGCGCGCCGAAGTGCTGCGGGGTGATGCCGGCGCCGCCGGCGATCAGCTCCAGGGTCTGGGCCAGGGCCTGCGGCTGCTCGAAGATCTCCTTCTGCATGTAGTGGCGGTACTTGCCGAGCTCGACCGCGTCGGCCGACAGGCTGGAGATGTGCACCGGGCGCTCGACCGGGCTGCCGTCGGCGCGGATGACGATGTAGCTGTCGCGGCGCAGCTCGGCGAGATCGCCGTCTTCCAGGTAGACGATCTTGCGCGTGACCTGCAGCAGCGCGGCGGTGTCGGAGGCGGCGTACATGCCGTCCTCGCCGATGCCGAGCAGCAGCGGCGAGCCGCGGCGGGCGACGATGACGCGGAAGGGGTCGGCCTCGGCGACCACACCGATGGCGTACGCGCCGACGAGTTCGTTGGTGGCCTGGCGCACGGCCTCGAAGAGGTCGGTGCTGCCCTGCAGCTTGTAGTGGACGAGGTGGGCGATGGCCTCGGTGTCGGTCTCGGACTCGAAGACGTAGCCCTTGCCCTGCAGGTCGGCCTTGATGGACTCGAAGTTCTCGATGATGCCGTTATGCACCACGGCCAGGCCGCCCGAGATGTGGGGGTGGGCGTTGCGCTCGGAGGGCACGCCGTGGGTGGCCCAGCGCGTGTGCGCGATGCCGATGTGGGCGGAGAGCTGGCGGGCGTCGGCGAGCGCGGCAAGCTCGGCCACGCGACCGCAGGAGCGCAGGCGGGTGAGCTCGCCGACCAGCACGGCGAGGCCGGCGGAGTCGTAGCCGCGGTATTCGAGCTTGCGCAGGCCCTCTAGCAGGACCGGGACGACGTTGTTGGTTGCGATTGCGGTGACGATGCCACACATGGCGGGGCTTCCTTGTCGGTCTTTGGATTCGGTGGGGAGGGCTGCGGCGGGCGGCGCTCAGCGCGGCTGCTTGACCGGGCGCTTCCAGTTCTCGAGGCTGATCTGCTTGCTGCGCGACACGGTGAGCTGGCCGGCGGGGGCGTCCTTGGTCAGCGTGGTGCCGGCGCCCAGGGTGGCGCCGCGGCCAACCCGCACCGGCGCGACGAGCTGGGTGTCGGAGCCGATGAAGACCTCGTCCTCGATGACGGTGCGGTACTTGTTGGCGCCGTCGTAGTTGCAGGTGATGGTGCCGGCGCCGATGTTGACCTTGCTGCCGATGTCGGCGTCGCCCACGTAGGCGAGGTGGTTGGCCTTGGAGTGGTCGGCGATGGTGCTGTTCTTGACCTCGACGAAGTTGCCCAGATGCACGTCAGCGCCGAGCACGGTGCCCGGACGGGTGCGGGCGTAGGGGCCAATCACGCAGGCCTGGCCCATGGTGGTGCTGTCGATGTGACTGAAGGGCTCGAGCCGGGTGCCTGCGCCGATGCGGGCGTTGCGGACGACGCAGTGGGCGCCGATGCGCACGCCGTCGCCGAGCTCGATCTCGCCTTCGAACACGCAGTTGACGTCGATCTCGACATCGCGCCCGACGGTGAGGCTGCCGCGCACATCGATGCGCGCCGGATCGATCAGGGTGACGCCCTCTTCCATCAGGCGGCGGGCGATGTTGCCCTGGTGGATGCGCTCGAGCTCGGCGAGCTGCATCTTGTTATTGACGCCGAGCGTCTCGGCGAAGGCGTCGGGCTGCACGGTGGTGACCTCGACGCCGTCGGCCACGGCGAGGCCGATGATGTCGGTGAGGTAGTACTCGCCCTGGGCGTTGTCGTTGCCGACGCGGCCGAGCCAGGCGCGCAGGTGCGTGACCGGGGCGACCAGGATGCCGGTGTTGACCTCGCGCACCGTGCGCTCTTCGTCGGAAGCGTCCTTCTCCTCGACGATGCGGGTGACGGCGCCGGCGGCGTTGCGCAGGATGCGGCCGTAGCCGGTGGGGTTGTCCATCTCGACCGTGAGCAGGGCGAGGCGCGCATCGCCGGCAGCGGCGACCAGGCGGCGCAGCGTGGGCACGCCGATCAGCGGCACGTCGCCGTAGAGCACCAGCGCCACGTGGCCGTCATCCAGATGCGGCAGCGCCTGCTGCACCGCGTGACCGGTGCCGAGCTGCGGTTCCTGCCGCGCCCAGGCGAGGTCGGCGGCGTCGAGGCGCTCGCGCACCACCTCGCCACCATGGCCATACACCACGCAGACGCGCTGGGCGTCGAGCGTGCGCGCGGCATCGAGCACGTGGGCCAGCATCGGCTTGCCGGCGATGGGTTGGAGGACCTTGGGCAGCACCGAGCGCATGCGCTTGCCTTGACCGGCGGCGAGAACGACGACTTGCATGGTGGAGGCTCCGGGGCGAGATGAAGAAATTCGACGGGTTTCGGGCGCGCAACCAATCGCATCCGCGCCCGCGGATCGGAAAAAACGCGCGGAGTCTAGCACGCGACCTGCACCGCCGATCGTGAGCAAACGCATGGTGCGGGCATGAAAGATCACACCAGCGCAACAAAACGCGCGTCTGATTGACGCATTGCACAATTCGATCGTTTTAGCGCATGTCGCGGTCACATACAAGGTCTAGAATCGCGTGCTGCACCGCACCCAAGAATGAGAGTTGCCATGAAAGCTCCTGCCGCACAACAGATGATCCAGAACCGCACCTTCGACGAGATCCAGGTGGGCGACTTCGCCCAGCTCGTGCGTACCCTGCGCCCCGAGGACATCCACCTCTTCGCCGCCATGTCGGGCGACGTCAACCCGACCCACGTCGACCTCGAATACGCGCGCTCGAGCCAGTTCCGCGAGGTCGTCGGCCACAGCATGTGGGGCAGCACGCTGATCTCCACCGTGCTCGGCACCGAATTCCCCGGCCCGGGCACGGTGTATGTGTCGCAGGGGCTCAACTTCTGGCGCCCGATCACGATCGGCGACACGCTGACGATCACCGTCACCTGCAAGGAAAAGTTCGAGCACAACCACCACGTCCTCTTCGACTGCCTGGCGGTGAACCAGGACGGCCTCAAGGTGATCGACGGCATCGCCGAGGTGATGGCGCCGACCGAGAAGATCGCGCGCGCCCGCGTCGTCCTGCCTGAAGTCACCGTCTCCGATCGCGAGCTGCGCTATCGCCACCTGCTGTCGGTGTCGGCCGGCCTGTCGCCGATCCCGATCGCGGTGGTTCACCCCTGCGACCGCGAGTCGCTGCTGGGCCCGGTGCAGGCTGCGCGCGCCGGCCTGGTCGACCCGATCCTGGTCGGCCCCGAGTCACGCATCCTCGCCGTCGCCGAAGAGCACGAGATCGACATCAAGGGTTTCCGCATCATCGACACCGCGCACAGCCACGCCTCCGCCGAGGTCGCGGTGGCGATGTGCCGCGACGGCGGCGCCGAGGCGCTGATGAAAGGCTCGCTGCACACCGACGAGATGATGAGCCAGGTGATCAAGCACCTGCGCACCAACCGCCGCATCAGCCACGTCTTCCTGGCCGACGTGCCGACCTACCCGCACCCGCTGATGATCACCGACGCGGCGATCATCATCGAGCCGACGCTTGAAGATAAGGTCGACATCATCCAGAACGCGATCGAGCTCGCCCACATCCTCGGCTTGCCCGAGCCCAAGGTGGCGATCCTGTCGGCGGTCGAGACCGTCACCTCGAAGATCCGCTCCACCATCGACGCCGCCGCGCTGTGCAAGATGGCCGACCGCGGCCAGATCCGGGGCGGCCTGCTCGACGGCCCGCTCGCCTTCGATAACGCGGTGTCGCTGGTCGCCGCCAAGACCAAGGGCATCAAGTCGGTGGTCGCCGGCAACGCCGACATCCTGGTGGTGCCCGACCTCGAGTCCGGCAACATGGTCGCCAAGCAGCTCGAATACCTCGCCAACGCGCTGATGGCCGGCGTGGTGCTCGGCGCGCGCGTGCCGATCGTGCTCACCAGCCGCGCCGACACCGCCGAGACGCGCACCGCGTCGTGCGCGGTCGTGCAGCTCATGGCCCACCGCAAACGTGAGGCCCTCAAGGCATGAAAGCCGTCCTCGTCCTCAACGCCGGCTCGTCGAGCCTGAAGTTCGCGCTTTACCCGATCAACGGCGATGTCGCCGAAGCGCCGGCGGTGTCCGGCCAGGTCGAAGGCATCGGCGCCACGCCCGAAATCACCTTCAAGACCGCGACCGGCGAGCGCATCCACCAGCGCGTGCCCACCGAGGGCAGCCGGGGCGAGCAGCATCGTGACGCCCTCAACCACGTGTTCGCGCTCCTCAACGAGCACAACCCGGCGCTCGACATCGCCGCCGCCGGCCATCGCATCGTGCATGGCGGCGACCACTACAGCGCGCCCACGCGGCTCGAGGAGGCGGTGCTGCGCACGCTCGACACCTTCGTTCCGCTCGCGCCGCTGCACCAGCCGCACAACCTGCGCGCGGTGCGCGCGGTCGCGGGGCTGATGCCGAACGTACCGCAGGTGGGCTGCTTCGACACCGCCTTCCACCGCACCCAGCCGGCGCTCGCACAGGCGTTTGCGCTGCCGCGCAAGCTGTCGGCCGAGGGCATCAAGCGCTACGGCTTTCACGGTCTGTCGTACGACTACGTCGCCCGCCAGCTGCCGCAGGTCATCGGCGAGCGCGCCAGCGGCGCGGTGGTGATCGCGCATCTGGGCAACGGCGCCTCGATGTGCGCGCTGCGCGAGGGCAAGAGTGTGGCGTCCACCATGGGCTTCACCGCGGTCGAGGGCCTGATGATGGGCACCCGCACCGGCAGCCTCGACCCCGGCGTGATGCTCTATCTGATGGAGCAGAAGGGCATGGACGCGAAGGCGCTGACCAGCCTGCTGTACAAGGAATCGGGCCTGCTCGGCGTATCGGGCATCAGTCAGGACATGCGCACCCTGCTCGCCTCCGACGCGCCCGAGGCCAAGGAAGCGGTGGACCTGTTCTGCTACCGCATCGCACGCGAGCTCGGCTCGCTGGCCGCCGCGGCGGGCGGGCTCGACGCGCTGGTGTTCACCGGTGGCATCGGCGAACACGCCGCCGCCGTGCGTGAGAAGGTCGCTGCGCTGTCGGCCTGGCTCGGGATCGCCATCGACCCCGCCGCCAACGCCGACCACGCCCGCCGCATCGACACCGCGGCCAGCCGCGTCGCGGTGGCCGTGGTGCCGACCAACGAAGAACGCATGATCGCGCGCTACACGGCCGCAACGCTGGGGCTGTAAACCCCATTCGCGCCTGCCGGCGCTCCTACAGGCGCTCCGAAGCCGGGGTTTCATGTAGGAGCGGCGGCAGCCGCGAACCAGCCACGCGGAGGCGACCGTGGTCGATGCGGAGGCGCTGCGTTCGCGCCCTCCGGCGCTCCTACGGGCGCCCGGAAGCCGGGGTCTCATGTAGGAGCGCCGGAAGGCGCGAACGCGGCCGCCCTGTGCTACCGTCATGTCCCCACCCCGACGGAGCGCATCATGAGAACGACTCGCACCCTCCTCGCCACCGCGATCATGATGGCCGCCTTCGGCGCGCTGGCGAAGCAGCCGGTCGACACCGGCCACGGCGGCGCGGTCGCCACCATCGCCGACGAAGCCAGCCGCGCCGCGATGCAGATCCTCGACGCCGGTGGCAACGCGATCGACGCCGCGGTCGCCGCGGCGGCCACGCTCGGCGTCACCGACCCGTTCAGCTGCGGGATCGGCGGCGGCGGCTTCATGCTCATTTACTCTGCCAAGGACCAGCGCGTGATCGCGATCGATCACCGCGAGGTCGCCCCGGCGAGCTTTCACCCCGGCGTGTTCCTCAACGCCGACGGCAGCGAGATGGACTGGAAGGCGACCGTGCCCAACGGCGTCTCGGTCGGCGTACCCGGCACGGTGCGCGGCTGGCACGAGGCGCTCACCCGCTACGGCACGATGAGCCTCGCCAGGGTGCTGGCGCCGGCGATCCGCGTCGCCGAGGACGGCTTCGAGGTCGGCGCCAACTTCCACCGCATCAACAAGGCCAACGAGGCCAAGTTCGCGCGCTTCTCGACCGCGTCGGCGCTCTACCTGCAGGACGGCAAGGCGCTGCCGGTCGGTACGCGCTTCCACAACCCCGACCTCGCGCAAACCTACCGCGACCTCGCGCGCGGCGGGGTCAAGGCCTTCTACGAAGGCCCGATCGCGGCCAGCATGGTCGCCGCAGTAAACCACCCGCCTGCCAATCCCGGCGTCACCGTGCTCGCGGGCAGCCTGAGCATGGCCGACCTCAAGGACTACGAGGCCCGCCTGCGCCAGCCGGTGCGCTCGAGCTATCGCGGCTACGAGGTCTACGGCATGCCGGCGCCGTCGAGCGGCGGCATCGCGATCGCGCAGGCGCTCAACATCCTCGAGACCTTCGAGCTCACCGGCAAGTCGCGCGCCGACATCGAGCACCTCTACCTCGAGGCTTCGCGCCTGGCCTTCGCCGACCGCAACGCCTACGTCGCCGATGAGGAATTCATCGATGTGCCCAAGGATGGCCTGCTCTCCAAGGCCTACGCGCGCGAACGCGCCAGGCTGATCGGCGCCGTCGCCGCCCCGGGCAAGGTCGCAGCGGGTGACCCCTACCCCTTCGAGGCCGATCCTTCGGTGCCGCTGCGCCCGCAGCCCAGGCCGCTCGCGCAGGAATCCACCCACACCACCCACCTCGCGGTGGCCGACCGCGAAGGCAACGTGGTCGCCTACACCTTCACCATCGAGGACTGGGGCGGCAGCGGCATCGTGGTGCCGGGGCGCGGCTTCCTGCTCAACAACGAGCTCACCGACTTCGATTTCAGCGGCCCCCACCCCAACGTGCCCGAGGCCTTCAAGCGCCCGCGCTCGAGCATGAGCCCGACCATCGTGCTCAAGGACGGCGCGCCCGCGTTCACGATCGGTTCACCCGGCGGCTCGACCATCATCACCACCGTGCTGCAGACCATCGTCAATCACATCGATCTCGGCATGAGCCTGGCCGACGCGCTCGCCGCGCCGCGCCTGAGCCAGCGCAACGGCGACACCACCCTGGTCGAGACGCTGCTGCAGTTCCCCGCCAGCGCGCCGGCCAGGGCACTCGAGGCGAAGGGCCACACCTGGCGCGAAACCGACCAGATCGGCGCCGCCAACGGCATCCGCTTCAACGCCGACGGCACCGTCACCGCCGTTAGCGAGCCACTCCGCCACGGCGGCGGCAGCGCGATCGCGCAGAAGCAGTAAGGAGCGCGCATTTGCCCGGCCGGCAAGGCGATCGGGTACCGGCGCAGCGGCTTGGCGGCGGCGCTGCGGCGCTGCCGCTTGGCGGCGGCGCTGCGGCGCTGCCGCTTGGCGGTTCAAGCTGCAAAGGTTCGCGGCTGCCGCCCCGCCTGCATATCGTTCGGGCGCTGTAGGAGCGGCGGAAGCCGCGAACCTCCCCCGTTTCAACCTCACCGCGGCGCTCAGCCCGCGACACCGTCCAACAGCAGCTTGACGCCCGACAACGCCAGCGCCCAGGTGGCGAACAGGAAGAACGGTCGCTCGGGGATGCGGCGCAGCAGGCGCAGGCCCAGCCACACCCCGAGCGGCACCAGCGGCACCAGCATCGCCGACATCAGCAGCGTTTCGCGGCTGAACAAGCCGATTGCAACATAGAACGGCAGCTTGGCGAGGTTGATCGCGGTGAAGAAGAACACCGAGGTGGCGACGAAGACCTCCTTCGCCAGGCGGCGCGAGAGCAGATAGGCCATCACCGGCGGGCCGCCCGCATGCGCGAGCGTGCTGGTGAAGCCTGCGCTGGCGCCGCACAACCAGGCGAAGCCCCGCGGGACATCGTCGCCCCCCGGGACCGGCGCCCCGGTGCGCAGCAGGCGGTCGGCGGCGAACGCGATCGCGATCACCCCCAGCGCGAGCTTGACCATGCGGTCGGACAGCACCCCGAACAGCAGCGTACCCAGCGCAATGCCGAGCAGCGCGGCCGGAATCAGGTGGCGCAGGTCGGCCCACTGCGCCTTGCCGCGCCACACGCGGATGCCGACCATGTCCATGACGATGAGGATCGGCAGCACCACCGCGACGGCGTCACGCGGCGAGATCCACATCGACATGAACGGCACCGCCAGCCCGCCGAGCGCACCGCCCAGACCCGCCTTGGAGACCCCGGTGAGCAGGATGGCGAAGGCGGTGACGACCCAGCCGAGGGCGTCCATCTGCATCGCGCGGAACCGGTGCTTACAGGCGGCCGGCGATGAACTGCAGCGCCAGGCCGTAGCCCTGGATGCCGAAACCGGCCAGCACCGCCTCGGCGACGTCGGACAGGTAGGAGTGATGGCGGAAAGGCTCACGTCGATGCACGTTGGAGATGTGCACCTCGACGAAGGGGATCGCCACCCCGCTGAGGGCGTCGCGGATCGCCACGCTGGTGTGGGTGTAGGCGCCCGGGTTGATCAGGATCCAGCAGACGCCCTCGATGCGTGCCTGATGGATGCGGTCGACGATCGCGCCCTCGTGGTTGCTCTGGAAGCACAGCAGTTCGAGACCGAGCGCTCCAGCCTGCGCGCGCAGGCTGTTCTCGACGTCGGCGAGCGTGGCCGCACCGTAGATCTCCGGCTCGCGGGTGCCGAGCAGGTTGAGGTTGGGGCCGTTGATGACGAGGACCTTGGGCATGAGTCGCGTGCTCCGGGGGACGGGATCGGGGAAAAAGGGGTCCGCAGACCGCCCTGCAGGCATCGCTGCAGCGCGGAGGATAGCAGCGCGGTCGAGCGCGCTGTAGGCGCAGCGCGCGTCGCGGGGCGTTGCGCCCCACGGGCACGGGCCAGCCAGAAAAGTTCGCGGCTTCCGCCGCTCCTACCGCGGACCGAAGTCACCGCACCGTCCGTGGGACGGAATCGCGCCGCCGCAGGGACCAGAATCGCGGCGGTTCATGTAGGAGCGGCGGAAGCCGCGAACGGCTGCCGCGAACATTTGCCGTAAATGAAACCGCCGCGGCGCCTGCGGCCGCGGCGGCGAGGACTCAGGCGCGTTCAGCGCGGCAGCAGGCTCTCACCCATCAGGAACTCGTCGACCGCGCGGGCGCACTGGCGGCCCTCGCGAATCGCCCACACCACCAGCGACTGGCCGCGGCGCATGTCACCGGCGGCGAACACCCTGGGCACGTTGGTGGTGTAGCAGCCAGCGCCGTCGGTGCTCGCCTTGGCGTTGCCGCGCACATCCTTGTCCACGCCGAAGGATTCGAGCACGCCACCCACAGGGTGGGTGAAGCCCATCGCGAACAGCACCAGGTCGGCCTTGATCTCGAACTCCGAGCCCGGCACTTCGGACATCTTGCCGTCCTTGAACTCCAGGCGACAGGCCTTGAGGGCCTTGACCTTGCCGTTCTTGCCGATGAACTCCTTGGTGGCGACGGCGAAATCGCGCTCGCAGCCTTCCTCGTGCGAGGACGAGGTGCGCAACTTGGTCGGCCAGTACGGCCACACCAGCGGCTTGTTCTCCTGCTCGGGCGGCATCGGCATCAGCTCGAACTGGGTCACGCTGGCGGCGCCGTGGCGGTTCGAGGTGCCGACACAGTCGGAGCCGGTGTCGCCACCGCCGATCACCACCACGTGCTTGCCCTTGGCCGAGATCGGGTTGGGCTTGTCGCCGGCAACCTGCTTGTTCTGCGGGATCAGGAACTCGAGTGCGAAATGCACGCCGCCGAGCTCGCGCCCGGGCACCGGCAGGTCGCGCGGCACTTCCGCGCCGCCGGTCAGCACGACCGCATCGAATTCCTGCTGCAGTTGCTCGGGCGTGATGACTTCCTTCGCGTCGTTGACGATCCCGGCCGGCATCTCCTTGGCGCCCACCAGCACGCCGGTGCGGAAGCGCACGCCTTCGGCCTGCATCTGCTCGACGCGACGGTCGATCAGCGACTTCTCCATCTTGAAGTCGGGGATGCCGTAGCGCAGCAGGCCGCCGATGCGGTCGTTCTTCTCGAACACGGTGACGTCGTGGCCGGCACGCGCCAGTTGCTGTGCGGCCGCCAGGCCCGCCGGGCCGGAGCCGACCACGGCGACCCGCTTGCCGGTCTTCTCGTCGGCCACCTGCGGCACCACCCAGCCCTCTTCCCAGGCCTTGTCGATGATCGCGTGCTCGATCGACTTGATGCCCACCGGGTCGGTGTTGATGTTCAGCGTGCACGCCGCCTCGCAGGGCGCGGGGCAGATGCGGCCGGTGAACTCGGGGAAGTTGTTGGTGGAGTGCAGGACCTCGATCGCCTCGCGCCAGTGGCCGCGATAAACGAGGTCGTTCCAGTCCGGGATGATGTTGTTGACCGGGCAGCCGTTGTTGCAGAACGGCACGCCGCAATCCATGCAGCGCGCGCCCTGGATCGACGCCTGCTCGTCGCTCAGGCGAGCGACGAACTCCTTGTAGGTCTTCAGGCGCTTGTCGACCGGCTCGTAAGCCTCCGACAGGCGCTGATATTCCATGAAACCAGTGGGCTTGCCCATTTATGCGGCCTCCTTCTCTGCTTCGCGCGCCTGTGCCATCTCGGCCAGCGCACGGCGGTACTCGTGCGGAAACACCTTGACGAACTTCTTCCGCCAGACGCCCCAGTTGTTCAGGATCTCGCGCGCGCGCACGCTGCCGGCGAAGCGGACGTGGCGCTCGATCAGGCCCTTGAGGATGAGCTCGTCGCCCATCGTCAGGTGGTCGATGTCGACGCGGCCGTGCGATTCGAGTTCGTCGCCCGACTCCGAACCCTTGCGCGCGGCGATCTCGTCGGGCAGCGGCTCAAGCGAGACCTGCGCCATGTTGCAGCGCTGCTCGAAGCTGCCGTCCTCGTCGAGCACATAGGCCACGCCGCCCGACATGCCCGCGGCGAAGTTGCGCCCGGTCTGGCCAAGCACGACCACGGTGCCACCGGTCATGTACTCGCAGCCGTGGTCGCCCACGCCTTCCACCACCGCGGTGGCGCCGGAGTTGCGCACCGCGAAGCGCTCGCCCGCCACGCCGGCGAAGTAGACCTCGCCCTCGGTCGCACCGTAGAGCACGGTGTTGCCGACGATGATGTTCTCCGGCGTATTGCCGCGGAACTCGGCCTTCGGGCGCACGATGATGCGCCCGCCCGAGAGGCCCTTGCCGACGTAGTCGTTGCCCTCGCCCACCAGCTCGAGCGTCATGCCGCGCGCGAGGAAGGCGCCGAAGCTCTGCCCGGCGGTGCCGTTGAGGCGGATGTGGATGGTGTCGGACGGCAGCCCGGCGTGCCCGTAGCGCGCCGCGACCTGGCCCGCCAGCATGGCGCCGACGGTGCGGTTGATGTTGCGCACCGGCAGGTCGATATTGACCTTCTCGCCCTTCTCGAGCGCTGGCCTGGCGAGCGCGATGAGCTGGTTGTCGAGCGCCTTGTCGAGGCCATGGTCCTGGGTCTCGGCGTGCAGGCGCGGCACTTCGGCGGGCACGGGCGGCAGGTAGAAGATGCGCGAGTAGTCGAGGCCCCGCGCCTTCCAGTGCGAGATGCCCTTCTTCATGTCGAGCAGGTCGGCGCGGCCGATCAGCTCGTCGAAGCTGCGCACGCCGAGCTGAGCCATCAGCTCGCGCACTTCTTCGGCGACGAAGAAGAAGTAGTTCACAACGTACTCGGGCTGGCCGGAGAAGCGCGCGCGCAGCACCGGATCCTGGGTGGCGACACCGACCGGGCAGGTGTTGAGGTGACACTTGCGCATCATGATGCAGCCTTCGACGACCAGCGGCGCGGTCGCGAAGCCGAACTCGTCGGCGCCGAGCAGGGCGCCAATGACGACGTCGCGACCGGTCTTGATCTGGCCGTCGACCTGCAGACGGATACGCGAGCGCAGGCGGTTGAGCACCAGAGTCTGCTGGGTTTCGGCGAGGCCGAGCTCCCACGGCGAACCGGCGTGCTTGATCGAGCTCCACGGCGAGGCGCCGGTGCCGCCGTCATGACCGGCGACCACGATGTGGTCGGCCTTGGCCTTGGCCACGCCCGCCGCCACCGTGCCGATGCCGATCTCGGACACCAGCTTGACCGAGATGCTCGCCGCCGGGTTGGTGTTCTTGAGGTCGTGGATGAGCTGTGCGAGGTCCTCGATCGAGTAGATGTCGTGATGGGGCGGCGGCGAGATGAGGCCGACGCCCGGCACCGAGTGGCGCAGGAAGCCGATGTACTCCGAGACCTTGTGGCCGGGCAGCTGGCCACCCTCGCCGGGCTTGGCGCCCTGGGCCATCTTGATCTGGATCTGGTCGGCGTTGACCAGGTATTCGGTGGTAACGCCGAAGCGGCCCGAGGCCACCTGCTTGATCGCCGAGCGCAGCGAGTCGCCGGCATTGAGATCGAGGTCGCGCGCGATGCGGTTCTCGCCGATCACCTGCGACAGCTTGATCGCCTCGGTGAGCGCCTTGAAGCGCATCGGGTCTTCGCCGCCTTCGCCGGTGTTTGACTTGCCGCCGATGCGGTTCATCGCCACCGCCAGCGTGGTGTGCGCCTCGGTGGAGATCGAGCCGAGCGACATCGCGCCGGTGGCGAAGCGCTTGACGATCTCCCTGGCGGGCTCGACCTCGTCGAGCGGCACCGGGGTGGTCGCGGCCTTGAGCTCGAACAGGCCGCGCAGCGTCATGTGGCGGCGGCTCTGGTCGTTGATGATCTTCGCGTATTCCTTGTAGGTGTCGTACTTGCCCGAGCGCGTCGAGTGCTGCAGCTTGGCGATCGCATCCGGCGTCCACATGTGCTCTTCGCCGCGGGTGCGGAAGGCGTATTCGCCGCCGGCATCGAGCATGTCGTGCAGCACCGGGTCGGTCGAGAAGGCGGCCTTGTGCAGGCGGATGGACTCTTCCATCACCTCGAACACGCCGATACCCTCAACCTGGCTGGTGGTGCCGGTGAAGTACTTGTCGAGCAGCGCCTGCTTGAGGCCGACCGCCTCGAAGATCTGCGCCCCGGTGTAGGACATGTAGGTCGAGATGCCCATCTTGGACATGACCTTCATGAGCCCCTTGCCGACGGCCTTGACGAAGTGCTTGACAGACTTGGCTGCGGCTTCCGCGTCGTCGGCCAGATGCGCCAGGGTCTCGAGCGCCAGGTAGGGGTGCACGGCTTCGGCGCCGTAACCCGCGAGCACCGCGAAGTGATGGATCTCGCGCGCCGAGCCAGTCTCGACCACCAGGCCGGTGCGGGTGCGCAGGCCCTTCTCCACCAGGTGCTGATGGATGGCCGACAGCGCCAGCAGCGCGGGAATCGCGATGCGGTCGGCCGCCAGCTTGCGATCGGACACGATCAGGATGTTGGTACCGCCCAGCACCGCGTTCTCGGCGTCGGCGCACAGCGAGGCGAGGCGCGCCTCGACGCCCTCGTTGCCCCATGCGGCCGGATAGCAGATGTCCAGCTCGGCGGAGCGGAACTTGTTCTGCGTGTAGCGCGCGATGTTGCGGATCTTGGCCATGCCCTCGAAGTCGAGCACCG
>Ga0209573_1003404_pt1 | contig 17561 bp, 17 predicted proteins | sample TNRBio252014_DNA_FD_185870 | JGI IMG/M metagenome (GOLD analysis project Ga0209573, IMG submission 185870) | Wastewater treatment Type I Accumulibacter community from EBPR Bioreactor in Madison, WI, USA - TNR Reactor_6/25/2014_ DNA (SPAdes)... | ecosystem: Engineered > Bioreactor > EBPR >...
CAAACCCATTATTTTCTACAGATAAATCAATTTATTTGTCCCTGACATCCACTGCCGAGCCACCGAATGCAAAAACATCCGAAACAAATGACCTATAACTACATTAGATTTTTATTTTTGCATAAAAAATTACTAATCATCAAATTTTGTTAAAATGGAAGAAAAGCAAATCGTTCTGGATGCATTCAAAAATGCAGAAAAACCATTGAAAGCAGGAGAAGTGGCTACCATCACAGGAATAGACAAAACCAAAGTGGATAAAATCATTACGGAACTGAAAAAAACTGAGGAGATCTATTCACCGGTCAGATGCTTCTACACCGCAAAAAAATAAGACACACTCACATTCAGCAGTTAATTAAAAGCAAATTCGCTTTTTATTGCTAAATTTGTGTTAAAGCTTTTAACAACACCAATATTTCATGATTAGCTGTAGTTCTGTAGCAGTAAAATTCCAAAATTAGAACTTACATTGAATGACCATAGAACAAGCTGAATCTTCCTGGCTGAAAAAGCTACCCAAGCGGCTTTTATATACACTTGGCTTCATGTTTTTGATGCTGGTTGTATTGTTTTTGGTAAGCAGCCTGGAATCGGTTCAGAGTTGGTATGGGCAACGAATAGCCGGTTATCTGACCAATAAAACCGGATTTGAAGTTAAAATCAGCTCCATGCAACTCAATCCGTGGAGCGGCGTTAAATTGATGGATGTTGAGATCACTGATCCACAGGGTCAGATCATGGCCTCAGCAGAATTTTTGAAAACCGGTTTTGTAAAAAATCCATTCCTGTTCATTTTCAACCAATCTTTGGCATTCAATACTTTAGGGATCAAATCAGCCAGGCTTTTTCTGCGCAGGTATCCCGGAGAAGCCGATACCAATCTGGCTACATTTCTCAAAAAGCTGAGCGGAGAAAAAAAAGGGAATAAATCTTGTACCAAACTACACATTCGCCATGTAAACCTGGAAGATGTTGTCGTTGAAGACTTTAGTCATGCTGGCACCAAATCTCAATTCAGCCTCAAAAAAGCAAAGATCAAGGTGGATAAAATAGATTTGTGCGACCGGATTTTTATTGGGGCAAAATCTGTACAGATCGCCGGTGGAGCAGTTGAAATCTCATTTCTGAAAGAGGATGAAGATTTATCGGACGATCAGTCTGACCAAAAAGACAGAGGTGCCGTATTCTTCGCTATAGAAAAACTCAGTCTTTCAGATACCAGATTCGAATTGAGCAACCTCAGAAATGACCGTTCCTACCCGGAAGGAATTGATTTCAATCATATCCTGATGCAAAAAATGGAAATGGAAGCCGAAGAGCTGACCTTTGATACCGACCTCAATGTGGCAGCCCGTATTGAACACCTGGCTTTCGTGGAGCAGAGTGGTTTGAAAGTGAACACAATGTCTGTTGGTCAATTTTCAATGACCGAAGGATTGATCGAGTTTAAACAATGGGAACTTGAAACACCCAATTCATTTGTTGAACTGGATGCACAAATGGAGTATGAAGATAAGGATGCATTCAAAAATTTTGCGGATGAATTGTATTTCATCGCCAAAGTAAGGGAAAGCGATCTCCAGACATCTGACCTTTTTTATTTTGCTCCAAGACTGAGCAATAACCAGTTTTTCAAGGATATTTCCTCCAAACATATAGAGTTCAAAGGATTGGCCAGAGGCACAGTCAACAATCTTAAAATCAATGACATTGACCTTGTAATAGAAGGCGAAACCACTGCGAGTGGTGCATTCCGGGCGAGAAATCTGACCATTCCGGATGAAGCGCTGATGAACATTCGTTTGAATTCTTTTACCAGCAATACCCGAACGATCGTCAAATTCATTCCGGGAATAAAGGTACCCGAAAACTTTCACAAACTGGGCAATCTTCAATTTGAAGGGTCTTTTGACGGTTTTCTGGATGATTTTGTAGCTTTTGGACAATTACAGACAGAACTCGGCCAGATAAATTCAGACTTGCGTTTGCAGTTGACCAAGGGCGATAAACTTTCTTCCTATAGTGGAAAAATAGGTCTGCAGCAATTCAACGCCGGAAAACTGCTCGATGTTCCTGAATTGGGTCATGTAACGATGACAGCCAACGTTTTAAATGGCAAAGGTTTCGATAAAAATAAAATGACTGCAGAACTTCGGGCAAAAATTGATTCGCTTGGATTCAAAGGCTATGTGTACAAGAATTTTTTAATGGATGGTTTGCTGGAACAAAACAAATTCAACGGGGATTTCAGCATTGCAGATGAGCATATCGCCTTAAATTTTTCAGGCTTGATCGATTACGGGAAAGATATTCCGGTGATCAACATCAACGGAGCTGCAAAAAGCGTCCATCTCGACCAACTCAATCTGTCAAAATTACCAATCTCCATCACTTCAGAATTTGATATAGACCTAAAAGGAAAAAATGCCAAAGACCTGGAAGGAACATTGACAGTCAGAGAAATGCACCTGAAAAACCAGGAAAAACAAATTTTTGTGGACAGTGCATTTTTGTCCACCAGGCTGAACAATAAAGATGAAAGGTATCTTGACTTTACCTCTGAATTCCTTTCTTTTTATTTTGACGGAAAATACGATGTTTTCAATATTCCGGATGCGATGTATTCGCTGCTTAGCAATAATTTCCCGGAATTGACCGAACCTTTACAGTATAAACCCAGACACAGCTTTGATCCGGCGCATTTTTATGACTTCTATGTTTATATTCCCGACTCGAAAGCCTTGCTGGAAATATTTCAGGATGTAGTAGCCCGTGGTCAGGAAATCACACTCAATGGCAATGTCAACTATAAATTGAATAAAATCGACATCAATGTAGATGTAGGAAAACTCAGTTATGGCAATCTGTTTTTGAAGGATTTCAACGCATATATTGACATCCTCGATGATTATGGTACGATCCGTATCCAGGGCAAGGAACTGAAAATGAACAACATGATGTCTGATCGTTTTACCTGTTCAGTTGAACTCAATGATCAGATCGCGCAATACGAGATCTCAATGAATACCAAAAACAAGGAACTGGGAAATTTCAGTCTGAAAGGCTTTATGGAGGGCGCTCCACATGGATACCTGCACCAGATCAAATCAGGAAATGTAGACCTATATGGAAAAACCTGGTATCTCACTGAAAACGGTCATTTTGTAGTTGGTAAAAATTATATAGAAGTTGAAAATCTGGGGCTTGTCAGAAATGATCAGAAAATCCATTTTGCTCATATGAATGATCATTTGGGTGTGAAAGCAATATTGGATGGTTTCGACATCGACCTGCTGAATGCTGTTCTCGATTTGAACAAAATGAGCCTTGGTGGCAAAGCTGAAGGATTTATATTATTCCCGGAGATCATGAAAGGCAACTTCTTTTTCGAAGGTGCAGTCAGATCAGGCGAATTGCTAGTCAACAATGATCCATATGGTAAAATGACGGCGGTCATCCAAAATGATCTGGTCAATGATGATTTCTTAAACATCACTGCATCAGTAGACAACAATATCCATCGCATAGATTTTGACGGTAAACTGAATAAAACGAACAAATACCTCAATGGTTTGGCCAAAATCCAGAAATTCCCTATCTCTTTCCTCGAATATTTCCTCCAGGACCTGGTAACAGGCACCAAAGGATATGTCAGTGGCGAGTTAAAAATATTTGGACCGGTCAAAAAGTTACAATTCAGCGGAACCGGCATGGCATACGATGGAGGAACAAAAGTGAATTACCTTGGAACAAGTTATACATTTAACGAACAAAAAGCAACCGTTTCCAACACCTATATAGACCTCACAGGCATGCAAGTCAGAGATTCCAAAAATAATATTGCAGTCATTAAAGGTGGGTTGAAACACAACACTTTCAAAGACATCGTGTTCGACCTGACCATTGAATCCACCGGTTTTGAAATTTTATCCACCACTGCAAAGGACAATCCGGACTATTTTGGTTATGCCATGGGCTCATTGATCACCCGGTTTACCGGACCTGTTGAGAAGGCCAATATTTCAGTGGATGCTACCGTATTTCCGGTTTCTCATTTGACGATCCCTGTGGATGATTATACGACCGAAACAGGACAGTCTTTTATCAAGTTTAATTCGAAACTGCCATCTGAACAAGAAAAATCCAAAACTGTGATTGAAGATCTGGGCCTGGCCATCGAAATGAACCTGACGATCCAAAACGGGGCAACTGTCAATATTTTCCTGGATGAACAGGCTGGTGACAACATCAAGGGCCAGGGTTCGGGTGACATCCGGCTGGTTGTCCCGAGAGTTGGTGATATTGAAATGTATGGAACACTTGCCATAGAAACAGGAACTTACCTCTTCACTGCCATCAATGTGATCCAAAAACCTTTTTCTATCCGCAAAGGCAGTCGGATCAGCTGGAGTGGCAGGGTATTGGATGCTGAACTGGACTTGTATGCAGATTACAGAAATGAAAGTGTTTCACTTTCCAACTTCCTTAGCAAAGAAATCAAAACAGCCGAAGAACTGGCTGATGTTGCCCGTAAAAGAACACCGGCTGATGTCATCATGCATTTGACCGGATCCCTGCTACGACCCAACATCACTTTTGACCTCGAATTCCCGAATCTGGATGCTGAAGTAAAATCAGCTGCATTGAGTAAACTCCAAAAACTAAGAACAGACCAGAACCTCATGTATACGCAATCGGTCGCTTTACTTTCTCTCGGAACTTTCCTTCCTGAAGATGACATCAGCGCCTTTGATCCCACCGGATTGTATTACCAGTATGGGTGGGAATTTGCATCTGTCATGATTTCAAAATATCTGACAGGTATTTTTGAGGAGTTGGTGCAAAATTCCAGTTGGATCACCGGTGTTGATGTCGATGTTAACTTTGCCAATAACAGCGTGGTGGAAGGAGACCGGGATGACGGAAGTTTTTTCCCTGATGCTTATGGTTATGGAGCCAAACTTTATCTTTTTGACAATAAAGCGAGCATTGAATTTGCCGGTAATTATGTTCACCGTGCAGCCATTTCCCGAGACAGGCGATATACCAACAATGGGCTGATATTCAAGTATTATTTCACCAAGGACAGAAAGCTAAGAATCGAAGCGTATACCAAAAACGATTTCGATGAGATCAATGAAATTTACAGATGGAAATCCGGTGCCGGGCTTAATTTTACACACGAATTCGGCAATATTGAAGACATGAAAAAAGACATCCAGACAGACATGAACGCTTTCACGCCTTCCCGTTAAAAAATGATATTAGACACAGGCAACCAGTTCGAATCTTCCAGATCCATCATGGCATTGATGCACTTGAATGCATCATAAGTGGACAGTTCACTGATAAGGATCTTCCTTGTTCTGATCTTTCCCTGATCGATGTATCGCTGTCGTTTGATACCTTCGAGCAAAGGTTGTTCAGGTGTATACAACCATTTGTTTTTCCTGAAAACCAGATTGGCTATGGAACTGTCTGTGACCATTCCTTCCACCACTATGATGATGTCATCATATGCCCGTTTTTGCAACAATAAACCATCGATAGCCGATCTGTCAGCATATTTGTATGGGTAAAACCTCGTTGCAGCATGGACTGCCCGGAAATATTGTTTCTTTTTTGGGAAATAGGATTCAAAACTGATTTCCAAAGCATTGAGATCATACAAAACCCTGCATTTCACCAATTGATCGCGCAAGTGAGCCGGACAGATGATTTGTTCACTGAGCTGGATAGGGTTTATAGCATGACGCAAATCACGGATCGTTTTGTCCATTCTTCGTTGATGGAATTCCAGGTCCTTAACCTGTCCGTGATCAATTTTTATCGTTTCAAGAAACGGGTACATAAACTTTATCTATCAATTCCTGATATTCCTTTTCGGACACACTTTTGCCTGTGATCCCACCTCCGCTCCTGAAGATCAATTGCTCACCTGATTGTTCGATGTATCGTATCATCACGGCGCTGTCCACAGAATCTCCGTCAAAATAACCAAAAACACCGGTATAAAATCCTCTGGGACCCGCTTCTGCTGCTTTGATGATCTCCAAAGTCTTTTTTTTGGGAGCACCGCTGACCGAACCGGCAGGCAGCAGTTCAAACAGCATATCCCCTATCCTTTCCTGCCAGTCATCGGAAAGTCTGCCGGCAATTTCTGAACTTGTCTGGAACAATCCGCCGCCTGCAGTTTCAATTTTCTCCAGATATCTGAATTTGTTCACTTTTATACCTTCAGCCACCATGGAAAGGTCATTTCTCATCAGGTCCACAATGGTGTAATGTTCAGACAACTCCTTCGGATCGTTCATCAACAGTTCCGCAGCTCCGGGGATGGAAGCATCGATGGTTCCTTTCATCGGAAAGGTAAATATCTGGTTTTGGCTGATTTTGATAAAAGTTTCCGGAGAAAAAACCAAAAAATCTCCAGGTACACACAGTTTGTATTTTGCCCTGCTGATCAAAAACAATTGTTCCAGCGAATGATTCGACTTCACCAGGGTTGGATACGTCAGATTGAGCAGATAGGAATTGCCGTGGCGAATATGCTGCATGACCAGATCAAATCCATTTTGGTAAATGCACAAGGGAACAGGTATGGTTTCCCACTGCAAAGGAAAAGGAATTTGCACCGGATCCGGCAATTTTTGAAGGTTTTTGATATCGAAAAAAAGTGACTGATCCATCGCTTCCTGTATGGTCAAAATCCTTGGTTTTGCCATTTCAAAATCGACGATAAAAAGAAATGGAATGCGTTGAGCTCCCAAAACATTCATCTTTTTTCTTGCCGCATCTTTTTCCATAGCCTGCAAATATATATTAAGTTGTGTGATTTTTATGACATCTGTTTTGAAATGGTGAATTGGACGCTTCATCCAAATTATCATTTCCAAACATTCAATCGATGATCCCGGCTGAATTTCAAAACACATATCGGGAATATTTTTTCGCCATTCTCAACAATTTTTTAATCCAAATACAGCCAATTTTTTTCTCATTGAAGGATTTCTACATCTCAAATTGAATGGTTTCTCCACTTTAAACTAAATTCACCTTTTGAACGTTGAATTGTTTTATTATTAGAGATGAGTTTACTGATCATAGACAATAAAGATTCATTTACATTCAATCTGGTTGAATTGTTCCGGAATATTTATCCGGGCAGGAAAAAGGTCGTTGAATATGAACAGATGAATCTTCAGGAGTGGAAAAAGCATACTTACCTGGTCATTTCTCCCGGACCGGGATTGCCGCAAGACTTCCCTCTTTACAACGAATGGATCGGACATCTTTCACCTGAACAAACTTTACTCGGCGTTTGCATGGGACATGAGATCATCGCCAGCTATTTTGGAGGAAAGCTGGAACAAATGGAAACGGTGTCACATGGGGTTTCAAACGAAATTTATTTCACAAGTAATATTGACAGACTGTTTTCAGGGTTATTGGAGCCTGTAGGAGTTGGTTTATACCATTCCTGGACCGTTTCAGAAAATGGATTACCCGATTGCCTTGAGATAACTGCCAAAGACATCCATGGACAGATCATGGCTATCCGGCACAAGCATAAAAATATCAGCAGCGTCCAGTTTCATCCTGAATCATACATCACCAAAACAGGTAAAACCATGATGGAAAACTGGCTTTCAGGTGGTAGATAAACCGTTAAATCTGAGAAATAATGAGTTTTTTACATATTTTTTTAAAAATTATTTCAAAATTCAAATATAATTGTACCTTTGCGCTTCGAATTTAAACGGGGCTCCGTAGCTTAATTGGATAGAGTACCTGACTACGGATCAGGAGGTTGAAGGTTCGAGTCCTTCCGGAGTCACTATCAAGTCTCTGGGATTAAATAAAAGAATAGAGAAAATGGCAAGAATTGATGTATTAACCGGTAAAAAGCCGATCACGGGTCACAGCGTTTCACACTCTAATGTGAAAACAAACAGGTGGTTTGCACCAAATTTGCAGAAGAAGCGTTTTTATATACCCGAATTGGACAAATGGGTGACCATGAAAGTGGCTACCAGTACGATCAGAACGATGAACAAATTAGGTGTTTATGCATATCTCAAAAAGCTCCAAAAGCAGGGAGTTGATGTAGGCATTAAATTGTAATAGCAAAAAAACATTATTATGGCAAAGAAGAGCAAAGGCAACAGATTCCAGATAATTTTGGAGTGCACTGAACACAAAGCCAGTGGAATGCCGGGTACATCCAGGTACTTCACTCAGAAAAACAAAAAAAATACGCCTGAAAGGCTGGAGTTGATGAAATACAACCCCATTTTGAGGAAACACACGATTCATAAAGAAATAAAATAAGCACTCATGGCTAAAGTAAGTAAAAACGCAAAAATTGCTCAAAGGGCAGCAAATGCAGGTACTGGTAAAGATTTTGTGAAGATCGTAAAAAGTATCAAAGATCCTGTTACCGGAAAATATACTTATAAGGAAGTGATGATCCACAAGGATGAAATGCAAAATTTCCTCGGAGATAAAAAATAATCTATTCCCAGAACGGAGTAAATGAATAAAAGGCTTTCTTGTTTAAAGGAAGCCTTTTATTTTTAATCCCTATATTTGTAAAAATTTCGTTTATGAGCTTTATTTCTAAATATTTCACCAAACAAAAAAAAGAAGACCTCGATAAAGGTCTTGAAAAAACCAAATCCTCTATTTTCAGCAAGATCACCAAGGCAGTTGCCGGAAAATCCACTGTAGATGACGATTTTCTCGATGAACTGGAAGAGATCCTCGTACAGGCAGATGTCGGCATCGAAACAACTGTTAAGATCATCGGTTTGCTCGAAGAACGGGTAGCAAGGGATAAATATATCAATACAGCAGAACTGAATATGATCCTCAAGGAAGTGATCGTTCAACTGCTGGACGACAACAATACGTCTGATCTGGAAAGTTTTGAACCTACTTCCGGGAAAAATCCGCATATCATCCTGGTGGTTGGGGTTAATGGAACAGGAAAAACCACTACCATAGGCAAATTGGCCAATCAATACCAAAAGCTGGGTAAAAAAGTTGTGCTGGGTGCAGGTGACACATTCAGAGCGGCAGCATTGGATCAGCTGAAGATATGGGCCGATCGAACAGGTTCAGGATTTTATGACAAGGGCATGGAATCCGATCCGGCAGCAGTCGCTTACGAAACCACTCAATATGCCATCAACAACGGTTATGATATCGCCATCATCGATACAGCAGGCCGCCTGCATACCAAGATCAACCTGATGAAGGAATTGTCCAAGATCAAGCAGTCGATAGATAAAAAATTGCCCGGAGCACCACATGAGATCCTGTTGGTACTCGATGCGACTACCGGACAAAATGCGATCGAACAAGCCAAACATTTCACCAATGCGACAAACGTCACAGCACTGGCTTTGACCAAACTCGATGGAACTGCCAAAGGCGGCGTGGTGTTGGGCATCTCTGATATTTTCAAGATCCCGATCAAATATATCGGTGTGGGTGAAAAAGTGGATCAGTTGCAGATTTTCAATAAAGCAGCCTTTATCGATTCACTTTTTGAATAGGTTACGAGAAATAGTACTCTCTGTTTAGTTTCTGTTAGCGCATGTATTTTGATTAAAATATACTTATATTGCCGTATAAACTCAAGTTTTGACCCGGATATTCATTAATAGTTATAAAACTATTGGCTATAAGAGTATCATACTAAACAAATAGGAGTTTTACTTGAATTTCATTGTTTTCTGAATTTATAAGTTCAAACAAATATTCGGGTTCTTGTATTACTGATGGATGTTAGTCCTTAACATTGTTTGAAGTTTACCCCAGAATCATTTCCTGGTTCAATATTTCATGTTACCAGTTGACTATTATCCAGCTTATTCCAAACAATATCCCGTATTCATCCCCTATCCTGTTGCCCATCAAAATATTCTTTTGAAATAATCGCCATGTCATAATTATTTCCTTGTACTGAAAGCCTCGTTTAGCACCTAAATACTTTTCACTTTTCTTGAATAACTGCACGAAAAACCGTAATTTCGAAGCCTGAATCGTAACACAGGTTTTAGCAATTTTCTTTAACCTGCTTTGAATGTTTTGATAAAAAAATGAATGCATGGCATCTAAAAAAATCCTTGTCACAGGCGCATTTGGCCAGATAGGCACAGTGCTGGTGGAAACACTGATCAAAAAATATGGTTATGACAACGTTGTTGCTTCGGATCTGGCTCCGGAAAACAAACTTGACAGTTTGTACGAACCGCTCAACATCCTTGATTCGGCACGGTTTAAAGAGGTTATTGTAAAGCACGATATCAGTGAAATCTACCACATGGCGGCCTTGCTGTCGGCTGTTGGAGAAAGCAAACCCTTGTATTGCTGGGATGTCAACTTCGGTGCATTTCTGGCTTTGCTCGAACTGGCTAAATCAACTGGTGTCGATAAGGTATTTTTCCCCAGTTCAATCGCTGTATTCGGACCGTCTACACCTCAGTTCAACACACCACAGGAAAGTCCGTTGGTTCCTTCCACTGTCTATGGTGTGTCAAAGGTAGCAGGTGAGTTGTGGTCCAATTATTACCACATGAAATATGGATTGGATGTGAGATCCGTTCGCTATCCAGGCATCATTGGTTATCAGACCATGCCTGGCGGTGGCACCACAGACTATGCAGTGGATATTTTTCATCAGGCCATTTTGAAAGGTCATTTCAACTGCTTCCTGTCAGAAAACACACGCCTTCCTATGATGTATATGGAAGATGCCATCCGGGCAACCATCGAACTGATGGAAGCGCCTGCCGAAAAACTGACAGTCCGTTCTTCATACAATCTGTCAGCATTCGATTTTACTCCAAAAGAAATTTACAACGAGATTAAAAAGCATATCCCTGAATTCACGATCGAGTATCAACCCGATTTCAGGCAAGCGATCGCAGATTCATGGACCAAAAGCATTGACGATACCAAAGCCCGTGAAGACTGGGGCTGGAAACCTGAATTTTCACTGGAATCCATGGTCGAAGACATGATATTTCAACTCAAACAAAAATATTCAAAATAAAAATATCTATCCATGCATACGCTCAATCAGGAACTGCAAAAAGAACTTCAGGACATCAGAGAATCCGGTTTGTTCAAAAATGAACGCATCATCACCACACCTCAGGCCGCTGAGATCAGCACTACGGCTGGCAATGAAGTGTTGAACTTCTGCGCCAATAATTACCTGGGACTGTCTTCAAATCAACAGGTAATGGAAGCTGCAAAAAAAACCATCGACACACATGGTTATGGAATGTCCTCTGTTCGTTTTATCTGCGGCACCCAGGATATCCACAAAACACTCGAACGAAAAATCGCAGATTTCGTGGGGATGGAAGACGCTATCCTTTATTGTTCTGCTTTCGATGCCAATGGCGCTTTGTTCGAGCCCTTGTTAGGCCCAGAAGACACCATTATTTCTGATATGCTCAATCACGCTTCCATCATCGACGGGATCCGTCTTTGCAAAGCAGAAAGGATGAGGTATGAAAACAACAATATGGCAGACCTGGAGTCCCGACTTCAGGAAGCCAAAGCCCGCGGTTCCAGGCGAATCATGATCGCTACCGACGGTGTTTTCTCCATGGATGGCATCATCGCACAGATAGACAAGATTTGTGACCTGGCAGAACAATACGGAGCGATCGTCATGGTAGACGACAGCCACGCCAGCGGTTTTGTGGGTAAAAGAGGACGCGGAAGTGCTGAACATGCCAATGCTTTTGGTCGTCCGGACATCATTACTGGCACATTCGGTAAAGCACTGGGCGGCGCATCCGGAGGATTCACCGCTGCAAGCAAAGAAGTGGTAGAACTGCTTCGCCAGCGTTCAAGGCCATATTTGTTTTCCAATACCATGGCACCTTCAATCGTCGGAGGTTCCATTCATGTTTTGGATATGTTGACAGAAACTACCCATTTAAGGGACAAACTGGAGAAAAATACCGTACAATTCCGCAAAGGCATGACCGATGCCGGTTTTGATATAGTACCGGGTACCCACCCGATTGTTCCGGTGATGTTGTACGATGCGCGTTTAGCACAGCAATTCTCCGAAAAACTGTTACAAGAAGGCATATATGTTATCGGATTTTTCTTCCCGGTGGTTCCCAAGGATAAAGCGCGGATCCGGGTTCAACTATCTGCTGCCCATGAACCGGAGCATGTGGATAAGGCGATCGCGGCGTTTACCAAAGTAGGTAAGGAGCTGGGAGTAATTTGATAATGGTTAATGGTTAATGGTTAATTGTTAATTGTTAATTGTTAATTGTTAATTGTTAATTGTTAATTGTTAATTGTTAATTGTTAATTGTTAATTGTTAATTGTTAATGATTAATGGGTAATGGGTAATGGTTAATTGTTTAAAAAAACTCACTTTATCTGCTTGAATTAACATGATTTGCCAAATATTATTTTAAATACCAATATTGAATAATATTTTTAATTTGCGATCTTGATTTTAAAAGGACCATGGGTTGAAAATAAATCCATAGATTTTGGTTCGATCTTTTTGAGACCTTGATGAGAGTATAAAATATTTTGTGTAAACTCCAAATTCGTTCCATCTTCTATAAATGATTCACTATCCATAATTAACCATTCATTCATCATTAACCATTAATCATTAACCATTAATCATTTACCATTAATCATTTACCATTAATCATTAATCTTTTACCATAAACCATTAATCATTTACCATTTATCATTTACCATTTATCATTTACCATTAATCATTTACCATTAATCATTTACCATTAATCATTAACCATTAACCATTAACAATTAACCATTAACCATTAATCATTTACCATTAACCATTAATCATTAACCATTAATCATTTACCATTAATCATTAATCATTTACCATTAACCATTAGCCCTATTTTCCTTCCACAACGCCTTTCGACGTTTTCAGAATAGCTGTGATCAATTTCATGATTTCGACCGCATCAGAATTTATTTTATCAAATTGATCTGCTGCTAAATACTCAGTAGCTTTAAGTAACTCAAGCCAATAAATGGTTTCATTTATTTCCTTTTGGGCAACACCCATTTTATGTTTGAAATCGTTTTTAGTCTCCGCATGTTCAGCTTCCCTGACCATTGCACCAACACTCGTTCCACTCCTCAACATCTGTTTTGAAATCACATATTCTTTTTTCTGCATAGTCAAAAACTGATGCAGTTTAACCACTTCTATCGCAAAAGCAAAACTTTTGTTTTTCACTACATTCTCCCTCACTCCTCTATATTTTCATTCATCATTAACCATTAATCATTTTATCATTAACCATTAATCATTAATCATTAACCATTAATCATTAATCATCTACCATTACCTCAATTGTTCCAGCGTGCGTTTCTTCTGATCCAGCTGATGCTCGATGACCAGGTCATAATCTGAACGCCTGTCACCGAATTTACTTACGACCACAAACAATTCCAGCGACATCAGGAACACGAAAAGCACCATGTAAAATGCCAACGCAACCGGTCTTTCCCTGAGGATCTCGATGATGGCATTCAATTCCTCCAGAAAGCCTTGCTTGGACTTCAATTCCTCTCGCAACACTTTCTCTGCATCTAATTTTTTCTGCGTATACTCTTCCTGCTGTTTACGCAGCACATCCAGATGATGGTTATTGATCGAAGCCTCCCTGATTTTCGGATTATCAATAGGAATGGTGGAGATGGTCTTTTGAGGAAGTGTTTTATAGGTTCCATCCTCCTGTTTTACCTGCAGATGGGTGGTGCTGCTTGAAACCGTGTTGATGGTAGGTCGTTTCGATATTTCCGCATACAATTCCAGGTTTTTCCTGTCCAGCGAATCGATCTCCTTTTGCAATTCCTGCAGTTTGGTGTTGATGATGGTCAGCCGGTTGGGCAACTGCTCATTGACCTGCCGGTCGATGATCTCGATCATTTTTTTCTCGATATCCTCCTTGAAAATGATCTGATCCAGAATCGCAGACCCGATGATGGCCATAATAAATGCGATCACCAGTCTGAACAATCCAAGCCAGTTATTCTTTCCTACTGTAAGTATGATTTGACGCTCGATCTGGATCACAATGATGACAAAAATGAAGGAAACGATCAAACTTCCCCACCATGGCGTACGAACATAACGCTCCGCAAAAGAAAAACCTATAAATGCCCACAAAATGATCAGTATCAGAATGGCAGAGGTGTATTTTTTCAACTGTTTTCTGCTCGATTCAGTACAATTGCCCAGTATTTGATAATTCCAGCCTGTCAGCAGGCAACCGAGTTTAGTCCACCAATTTTTCATGATGTATGATCCATTTTAAAGTTTTGCAAAGAAAGAGAAGCCAGGCCACGTGTGAAGCCTACTTCATAAGATTTAAAAATACCGGTCATATATAATTCACCGTTGTCGAGATCCGCTTTCATCCGGTTCAGCTCTTCCACATGCTGTGCATAGGTGATCTTCCTGGATTTGAGCAACTCCACGATGTCGGTCAACCCTGCCTGTTCTCTTGAAAGTATATGGAAATCAATTTCCCGCAATAAGTCCCCGTATTTCAGGGTAGTCTGCCTGAACATTACTTCGAGATTGCTCCTGATAATGGACAGGTTGGTTTCCTTATAACTTGAATCCGGACTGGTCAGTGCATCGTGGTAAGCTCTTTGCTCAAAGTCCTCTCTCAAAAAGCTATAGATCATATCTATCGGCAATCTGGATCCAAAGGAGGTAAGTTCTGCTGAATATCCATTGCCCGATAATCCCGTAGCGCCGATATCTGAAGGTATGTCACTTTTTTGTGGCGTATTTGACTGGTTTTGCTCAGCCAATGCTTGCTGAGTCTGCTCTTTTTTTCTGAAAAAATCGAAAAGTCCCATGTTGATTTGTTTATTTAAAAGTTTGATTTTTCATATCTGCACATGACCGTTAATGTACAACTTAATCCCGGAAGATTTCGTCTTTTTCCCATTCAATCCGGATTCAGTAAAAATACTTCACCATAACTGAGTTAGGTTTTGGATTATTACTTTTGGGTCGTGGTATATCAGGAATATTAGACCAATGATATCAAAATGGGGTCGACTTTCATCGATTGACTGATCAGGGCTTGATACTGCAAATTTCAATCGGGCAAAGTTCCAAACTGCAATTTACGATGAACAGGCAGGAAATTCAATGATTATATCTACGTTCAATTTTCCAGTATATCATTCCATGTTCGACACGTATTTGTTTTGCACCTGATTTTTTCAATACATTAATGGAAGCTTCATGATCAATTTTGCAATCTGCCGTGATTATTTTGACATCTTTTTGTTCAAACGCCCAATCGATCAAGGCATTCACTGCTTCTGTGGCATATCCTTTTTTTCTTTCAGAACTGATCAGCCCGTACCCGATATCAATTTCTCCGGCTTCATTCGGAGGAGTTTTGAATCCAACATCACCGATCACTGTATCATCATCCTTTTTTACCAGCAGAAAGGAAGTGTATCCTTTGTGATCAACGATTGATTTTAATTTTTGAATGATCTTCGGCAAAATGGAAAGGAAATCATCATCAGGCCAAAATTCAGTTGACCTTAAAAGCGATTGATTTTCGATAAAAAATTCGCCATTCTGTATCTGTTCAGCAATCTCAAGCGAAACAGGCAACAGGTACAGCCTTTCTGTTTCAATGATTGATCTCATTATTTTTTGACTATTTCCCAATGATTTTGATTTAAACCAGCATCTCAAAGTTTATTAAACTTCACAAATATCCGATGAAATGAATTCAATTCTGTTTTCTTAATGTATTAAATAAATGACTTTTTTCAACTTTAATAATTCATTTGTCTCACAAAATTAACACTGACTTAAAGGTTAAACCCCGAAGGGGTGACATGATTATTGCATGGATAATTCCTAAAATCCCATAGAGATTTATAGTTGATAATTCGATACAAAAATATCATTTGATCATAGCGATTATAGGATAATAATGCCACCCTTTCAGGGTTTTTAACGGCATTTACATGATCATAGGCTATAATTATATCATCCTTTAGGGAATGAAAATGACTTTTTTTGAGAAAATGACCTTTATCTATTTTCTATAATACATCCAAGAATCCGCGTTTCATTTCATCACAAAAACAAACTTCATGTTGCTTAGTTTTGGCACCTAAGCCCTAAGTATTCATGATGGTAGAATGAGGCTTTGATATAACATGTTAATTTATTTTAATCTACTTCATGAACTAATTAAAACTTTCGTTCTATGGAGAAGATTTAACGATCCGGCTTGTATAAACTTTTGAATCTAAAAATACCTGAATGATATATATTCCGGGCTTCAGGTTTTCCAGATTGAGTGCATGTTCATTTCCGGATCTGATCTTTTGACCATTTATATCATATATGTAGTAAAAAATGGGTTCAGCGTCAGCTTCAATCTGTAATTTATCGGTAAATGGATTCGGGAATAACCTGACGGACTCATTTTGCTTCAGATCTACAGTTGAATCCCTAACAAATTCATATGTACAGGAATCACGATGGCCGGTTGAGTATAAACCAATTTCATCGTCCTGATAACATCTCAATGAGTGGATAAACTGTACATCGCAAGCGCCATAAAATTTATTGTCAATATTTGCCAGAAATACCAGGTCACCCAGTTTTTGAATGACGATTCCATGGTTATCGTAGGGGAAGCCAAAGTAATTGTAAGTATAAGTGACGAATAGTCTTTTGAGCGGCATTTCATTGATCAGGACAGTATCCACGGAATCAACACTGATCACAACGGTGTCTACGTCATTGTATTCGTCGACAGTGAGCAATTCCCAATGATCGCCCTGAACAGCTGAAAAGTTGTAAAGGATTTGGAATGTATCCAACACCGGCTCATATATCATCACAGCTTCACTCTGTTCATAAGTGTAAATTTTCTCATTGTATAATGCATTGCAAGACAAGAAATCGATGTTGATCCGTTTGCAGGCTTTCCCCGATATGTCAACTATGGAATCGCAAAACACCCGATGATAGTCTATATCCCCCGAAAAAGCATAGCTGACATCGTAATACCATTCTGCTCCAAGGGGTGACCATTCCTGTGAGATACCAGATCCAGGAAGGAAAAAAAAGAGGAAAATGAGTATTTTTTTCATTATATTGATAGCTTGATAACACTTAGTTGTATAGTCTTATAGTCTGAAGTCTTTTGGCAAATGATTTACAAAAAGGATCAAAATCTCCATTTCAAATCGAAATTAATGCCTATTGCTCAATGTACGTTCTCAATTCCAGCCTGGCAGACTATTTAGCTAACCACCTTAATTATTAAAACTGTTTAAAACTTGAATTCCAAAAAACCTGTTTGCGATGAAGTTTGAATGAATAAATAAAAGTGGCTCTATGTTGAATTGTGTGGATTTTTATTTAATATGATCAACAAGGGTCTTTGATTCGATGATTTTTTGATTACTTTAAAGTAAATTGATTTTTTTGAAAATTCCACGAAAAGCACGAAGCAGA
>Ga0209573_1003405_pt1 | contig 17561 bp, 14 predicted proteins | sample TNRBio252014_DNA_FD_185870 | JGI IMG/M metagenome (GOLD analysis project Ga0209573, IMG submission 185870) | Wastewater treatment Type I Accumulibacter community from EBPR Bioreactor in Madison, WI, USA - TNR Reactor_6/25/2014_ DNA (SPAdes)... | ecosystem: Engineered > Bioreactor > EBPR >...
GCAACCTGCCAGTGGATGGTCACAATCTATCAGGGTCTTGGCTACCGGCTTGTCGAGGTGCCAACAGGCTCTGTTCAGACGCGCCTGGAGTTCATCCTGCAGTCCATATAGTCGTGAAGCTGCGCAATGCGGTTTACGTGCGGCCAAAGCCGGATTAGAGATACGCACTGAATCAGTCTGGATCGCTTGACCTGAAATGTCCGACGACGAGATCAGATATGACATCTTGGCCCAGGAAGCATTGCGCGGCGTCATGCGCAAGGTCCTGCAGGAGGTCGCGCGCACCCGGTTGCCGGGCAACCACCACTTTTTTATCACCTTCATGACCAATGCGCCGGGCGTGCGTATTTCGAGCCGCCTGCGCGAGCGCTATCCCGAGCAGATGACGATTGTACTGCAGTTCCAGTATTGGGATTTGAAGGTGACCGATGCGGGCTTTGAGGTTGGTCTTTCTTTCTCGGATACGCCCGAGAAGCTGGAGGTTCCCTTCTCCGCAGTCCGGGGTTTTTATGATCCTTCGGTCAATTTTGAACTCGAGTTTGACGTCAAGACCGACCCGCCCGCCCAGGCTGCGGGGGCCGCTGAACCCGCCAGGCCGAAGCCGGTCAGCGCGCCTAAGCCCAAACTGGTGCCGGAAAAGCAGGCTCCTCAAGAGCCTGAAAACGCCGAGTCCGCCGAAGGCGGAGCCAAAGGCGGTGAAGTCGTCTCGCTCGACGCCTTCCGCAAGAAATAGTCGCTGAAAGATGGCCGAAATCGTCAATCTGCGCATTGTGCGCAAACGCAAGGCGTCTGAACAGAACAAGCGCGAGGCCGAGGCAAACCGCGCTTTGTATGGTCAGACCAAGACCGAAAAGCAGGCCGCAAAGCTCCAAAACCAACGCCATGAAACGAATCTGAACGGCCATCTGCGGCAGCCATCCAAGCCGTGAGCAGCGTCGTCAAACGATCCGTCAGCATTGGCGGCCACCGCACCAGCTTTTCCCTGGAACAGCCATTCTTTGATGAACTGGTGGCGATTGCCGCACGGCGCGGTCTCGCATTGGCCGCTCTGGTCGCCGAAATTGACCGCGATAGGCAGCGCGACGCAAACCTGTCTTCGGCGCTGCGCGTTTTTGTGCTGGAGCAGGTTCGGCCAGCATCCAAGGGCGATTGACCGCCTGCCGGCGCCCTTGCTTGCAATCACCGCCCCACGTCGAACTGAAGATCCCCGAACGAGCTCGAGTTGGTCGGCGGCGGCGGGGCTGGCGGAAATACCGGGATCGCGGCTGGTTTGGGCGCTGGTTTTGGTGCAGGCTCCACGGTCGCTGCCGGTTTTGGCTGCGGTTCTGGTTTGGGCGTTTCTTTCGGCTTGGCGGCTTCCTGCTCAGCCTTTTTCCTGGCCTCTTCCGTAGCTTTCTTTTTCTCCTCTTCAGCGGCGGCTTTTTGCGCGGCCACCTCCGCAGCCTTGCGTTTTGTCTCCGCTTCAGCAGCGGCCTTTTGCGCGGCTTCCTCTGCAGCCTTGCGTTTTGCCTCCGCTTCAGCAGCGGCCTTTTGCGCGGCCACCTCCGCAGCCTTGCGTTTTGCCTCCGCTTCAGCGGCGGCCTTTTGCGCGGCCTCCTCTGTGGCCTTGCGTTTTGCCTCCGCTTCAGCAGCAGCCTTTTGCGCCTCCTCCTCTGCGGCCTTCCGTTTCACCTCTTCAGCGGCGGCCTTCTTCGCCGCCTCCGCTTCGGCTTGTTTGCGCGCCGCCTCGACCTCTCCAAATAGCCGCACGGTTTCTGCACGGCGGTGGGCTTCTTCCGTCGCGAACGCCAGCCGCTTCGATTTCAGACTGGAAAAGTGCGCCACTTCACGCCGCAGCCGCTGTTTCTCCATGATTGCGGCCTGCATAGCCTCTACCCGGGCCTGCTCCAGCTCCAATTGGCGCTGGGTGAGAAACTGCGCCAGCGGCTGGCTATCCAGCGTGACGGCAGGAGCGCCGACTGGTCCGGTCAGCAGAAACCGCACAGTCGGTTCGGATCCTGCCTGTCCATCGATCCCCGCGTCATAGGCAAGCTCAGCTTCTCCTTCGAGTTGCTGCTGCGCCACGTCAACGCGCGCTTCAACCGTCAACGCCGCCTTGCCGCTGTCAAAACGGGTCGCGGGCATTCGCACTACGCCACTTGCGACATTGAACGCAAAACGGGCATTGCCAGCCTTGTAGGTTCCTTTACGGATTGCACCAGGTGCAAAACGGTCGATGCTTGCCGCATCGATATCGCGGCCAATCTGGTCCGAGGCTGCAATTAGTTGCGGCAGCGCGGCATCGTTGAGGCCCTTGATCGCCAGGCCTTCGAGCGTCGCCACGCCGGTCCCTGACATCGCCGCAGCCATAGCCTCTATGCTCTTGCCGTTGGAGGTCACGCTGGCGGAAATGTCGGCGGCGCCGCTTAATGATTCGTTGGCAAGCCCAAAACCGGCCAGCAGGGTGGAGATGTCGGCGCTGGTCGCCGTCAATTGCGACGACAGCAACCCGGCCCCGCTTTCATTTTTCAACTCGACAAGACCGGAGATCTGGGCGCCAAGCGCTTCCCCGGAGATATTCGCCAGCCGCAATTGTGTTCCGTCCAGTTGCAGATCAAAGCTGGCCTTGTTCACCTGCGGCAGCGGTCCGGCTTCCAGCACGTCAACGGTAAGGGTCAGGTCGCTCGAGAACGGCGCAACCGGTCGCGTCTGGAACGGCTGGTCCGGCCACGCAACGCCATCTGCGCTGACCAGCGCCGGCGCGCCAAACACCAGACCCGCCGCTTGTTCAAAATCGAGCTCATCCAGCGTCAGAGCCCCGCTAATGGCTGGAACACTGGCCCCGAAGGCGACATTCAGGTCACCACTGAAATCGGCTTTTCCGGCCAGACCCGTCAGGTTGCTGATAACCAGCAGATCATTGCCGAAATCGATGTCGGCGGTAGCGGACAAATTAGTCCCCAATCCCATACCAGGCATCGCCCAGCCCACAGTCATCAGCCAGGGCTCGATATCCTGGGCCTGCAGCGAACTCTTTCCGCGCAGTATGATATTGGCCCCCTGACGCTGACTGTCTCCGCCAAACGAAAATACGAAACCCTCGCCGTTCAGGCTGATCGTTGTCTTGACCCCGCTGGCCAATGCTCCAACCAGATCAAAATCGATGCGGCCCTTGCCAATATCCGCCAGAGGCACGGTCGGCAGGCCGATCAGCCCCAGTAGAGCCACGGAATCCTCATTGTCGATTTCGCCGCTTGCCGAGAAGGGCGACGTCCCCGCGAACGCATCCAACCCGCCCGAAAGCGTAGCCGACAGTTTCGATTGTCCGATCAAGCCCTTGATACTGAACGCCGAACTAGGCGCCTTGCCATCTTCCTGCGCGACACTGGAAACGATATCAAGCCGCGTTTCGCCGAACAGTTCAGGCGCAGCTGATGCGCGCTCGGCCAGTTGAGCTACAAGCGCATTGTCCGGAAACCGCGCCGCCAGTTCTGCAACAAACGGCGCCAGATCGCCTGCCGTCAGCGTTGCGTCGAGGTCACCGATCGGCGCGCCGCCGAGATCGCGCACCGTACCTGTGGCCGAAAGCGATGCGCCGGCCATATCGCCAATCGCCAGGCGGTCGATGTCGAGCCGGTTGTCCTTCAGGCGCAACGCCGTATCTATGCTCGCGGCCAACAGCCCGAAAGCTGAAACAGGCCCGCCTTTCAGTTCGAAATCGATATCGTGCCCGGCCAGCCGCGACTGGTTGTCCTTCCCGGTCAGCAGCGAGATCAGCGCCAGCGCGGTGTCGCCGTCCATGGCTGCGCCGGTCAGCTTGGCGGCGACATAAGGCTTCTGACCTTCATTCGCCATTCGCTCGACCTGCCCGGTCAGTTTGGCTGCGCCAAGGATCATTTCCAGATTGTCAAAGCGCTGGCTCTGGCTATCCAGCGCCACCGTGGCCCTGAATCCCAGCGCCGGCAGCCGGCGGATTGCGGCGTCGACATCATTGCTCAACCAGGCTGCAAAGCCGGTCGGCTGCTTCACCGCCAGCAAAAGGTCGCCGTCAAAATGAGGCGTATCGCCTCCAGCGAGCAGGCCACTGGCTTCCAGAGTCGACCGGCCCGGTAGCAACGCCGACGCCGATTTGATGCGCCAGGCGCCGCCCTCCGGCTCGGCTGCAAGGTTAACGTCCCGAATCGTAGTGGAGCCTGTCACCACCGCTGGCAGGCTGACATCCACCGTTCCCGGGATTTGCGGCTGCGGGATCGCCGCCAGCATCTCGCCAAACTGTTGCAGCCGCTCTGCCAGCGTGATCGTTGCGCCTTCCGCCTCGTCAGAATCGTCCAGCCGGATCTGCGCGCCATTGGCGACCACCGAAAATCGCGGCTCGCCGCCTATATCGATAAAGCCGGAGCCTTCCGCCACATAGGGATCAGCAATCGGTCCGGTCTCAAAACGAAAACTCTCGACATCGAGCCGGTCGCTGCCAGCTTTGAACGCGCCGGTCAGCCGGTTGGGCGGCATATCGGCGCCGGGCTGAGCCTTGCCGTCGCCATCCCGCAATTCCACGACAACGGGCTTCACGCCCGCAACCCGGAATGTTCCGGCATAGGCCAGTGCGCCATCCTTGGCGGTCGCATTCCCCTCGGCCTCAACCTTGACCGGAAATGCGTCGGGCGTCACGCTCAGCTTGAGCGGCAAACCGTTGACGTTCACCGTACCGGCGGAGGCTTCAATCACGGCGGGCTGGCCATTGGCGCGTAGCGATCCGCTGACCCGCCAGGGCCCGGCCAGAGAGCGGGCCGAAACATCCGCGTTGATTTCAGTCAGCGCAAGAATGCGACCGCTGCCTTCGTCTGCGACACGGACCTGACCTTCGACCACGGTCAGCTTTTCAATCGAAATATGACGCGGATCGACTGGCGTCGAAGGGCGCACCGCCCAGTCGATAGTCCCGTCGGCGCGCGCCTTGATTTCCACTTTGGGCCGCTCCACCTGCATATCGAAAATATGCACGTCGCCGCTCAGAAAAGGGGCCAGCTCGGCGTACATGGCGAATTTTTCAGCGGTCAGCACCGCATCGCCATTGGCTCCACTCACAACTACATCGGAGAAGGCAATCGATGGAAACGGCAAAAGCCGCGCTTCGGCGTCGCCGCGCACTTCGACCTTGCGGCCAAGGATGGCGCTCGCTTCGCGCTCGAAATCAGAGCGGTAGCTGGTCCAGTCGACAAAATACGGACCGACCAGCGCTGCGCACAGCGCCAGCACCACAAGGCTGCCGAAAAAAACAAAAAGTCGAACCAGCATTTTTTGCGATCAGGACCCCGCCCGGATTCGTCTTCATGCTCTAGAGCATGCGGCGATGTTCACAAAGTGGCAACAACGGCAACGTGCACGAGACTGTCATTTGCAGCCCGCGCTCACCTGAATCCTCCATTCAGAATATCTTGCCCGGATTCATGATATTGTCTGGGTCGAACGCCTGCTTCACCAACGCCATAAAATCGACGGCGTCACCGAGTTCTGCGCGCAGATAGGCCACTTTGCCCTGTCCAATACCATGCTCGCCGGTGCAGGTGCCATCCATGCTGATGGCCCTGAGGTTCAGACGCGACACGAATTCTTCGGCCCGCTCGATATCTCCCGGATCGTTTTCGTCCATAAGCACCAGAACATGGAAATTGCCGTCCCCTACATGGCCGACGATGGGCGCGACGAGACCCATCGCTTCAATGTCGGCTTCCGTGGCGGCGATGCACTCGGCCAGCCTTGAGATTGGCACGCAGACATCGGTCGACAGCGCCTTGTGCCCCGGTTTCAGCGCTACCGAAGCCCAATAGGCGTCGTGCCGGGCCTTCCACAACTTGGCGCGTTCTTCGACGACGCTGGTCCATTGGAACGGCCCACCGCCGAACTCTTCCGCGATTGACCCGAACATCCCGGCTTGTTCGGCGACGCTCGCCTCCGAGCCGTGGAATTCAAGAAACAGACAGGGGCTTTCGGGGTAGTTCAGTTTGGAATAGGCGATCATCGCCTTCATCTGCAGCTGGTTCACCAGTTCAATCCGGGCGACCGGTATGCCCGTCTGGATGGTCATGATCACCGCATTGCAGGCGTCCTCGACGCTCGGGAATGGACAGACACCGCCTGAGATCGCTTGCGGAATGCCGGCCAGTTTAAGAGTCAGCGAGGTGATAACTCCAAGTGTGCCTTCGGAACCGACGAGAAGCCGGGTCAGGTCATAGCCAGCCGAACTCTTGCGCGCCCGCTGGGCCGTGGTGATGGCGCGCCCGTCGGCCATGACTGCCGTCAGGGCAATAACATTGTCGCGCATTGTCCCGTAGCGCACCGCGTTGGTGCCCGACGCACGCGTCGCCGCCATGCCGCCGAGACTGGCGTTGGCCCCCGGATCAATTGGAAAAAACAGCCCCGTAGCGCGCAAATGGGCGTTGAGATCCTCCCGCGTCACTCCAGGTTCGATCGTACAGTCGAGATCTTCGGTATTCACCGCCAGTATCCGGTTCATCCGGCTGGTGTCGATTGATATGCCGCCCGCTGGCGCATTTACATGTCCCTCCAGCGAAGTGCCCGCGCCAAAGGCGATCACCGGAACCTTGTGCGCCGCACAAGTCTTCACAATCTCCTGTACTTCCCCGGTAGATTCGGGAAAAGCCACCCCATCGGGCGCCTGATTCGGAATATAGGTCGTGGTGTGCGCGTGCTGCTGACGGACCGCCGCGCCAGTCTGGAAGCGCTCGCCGAAACGCTGTTTGAGGATACCCAGCACAGCCGCGATGCCCACCTCGTTGCGCACAACGCTGCGCAGATCTTTCAGCGCCATAATGTCCTCCCATCCAGTCGACGCACTGTCGCAAACGGTTATGCTAGCTGTCCACTGCAACAATGACGGACCAGAACAGATAGCATGTCAGCCCAACCTTTCACCTCCACCCCGATGGACGTCGAAGCCGCATGGACCGACTTCAACGGCCATCTGAACATGGCCTACTACAATGTGCTGTTTGACCGGGGCGTGGATCAGGCATTTTCCGCCATCGGAATAGGCCCCGAATATACGCGCGAGCGCCGTCTCACCGTCTACACTGCCGAGGTCCACATCTGTTATGTCAGGGAACTGCATGAAGGCAGCCAGGTAACCGTTTCGACGCAGATCATCGATCACGACGACAAGCGCATCCATCTCTATCAGGAAATGCGCCACCTCAACGGCTGGCTTGCGGCAAGCTCGGAGGGGCTGTTCCTGCATATAGACATGGGCGGTCCACGCGTTACCCCCTTCCCTTCGGACAAGGCGCCTCAGCTTAAGGCCATGGCTGCGGCCCACGCCATGTTGCCTCGTCCAGAGCGCATCGGCCGCAAGATCGCCATTGTGCACAAACCGCGGTCGTAACTTATCCTTGCCGCTCTCTCTTGCAGTGCTATAACCCCGCCTCTAGCAAGCGGCAGGATGCAGTGATGAAGCCGGTTCGGCTCAAGGGATGGACTGCGCTGCGCAGCTTTGCATGGTTCGTCACCAATCCTGTGCTTGGCACACGCCGCATTCATCAGGAATACGGACCATTTGTCGAATTGACCGGGCCCAGGCGCAGCAAGGGTGGCGAGCAGTCAGCCATTCTTATGATTGCTGATTCCGAACTGTATCGCGAAATGCTCACCGACACCGATAAGTGGCGCAATACGCAGATCGTTACCAGTGCGCGCTGGAGCGAGGCGACGCGGCGTCTGTCCAAAGGCGTAACACGCCTCACCGGGGAACGACATGCCTACTACCGCAAGCTGCTGACCCCACCTCTGAAACGCCCCCCCATTCTGGCACTGGCTCCCGATATGGCGCGGACGGCGGCTGAACACGTCGCTTCCTGGCCAACCGATATTCCCCTGATTACGACGCACATTGTGAAACCACTGACCAGCAGTCTCGCCACCTATCTTGTACTGGGCGACGATCTGCAGCGCGCAAAACCAATCGTTGAATTGTCGGATCTCGCTATCCAGGCGAGCCTGCCGCTGCCTACGCCGGCCTTCTTTCGCTATCTGGTCAAGGCAGCCGAACTGGAACAGGCCCTGCTCAGTTGGGCTGAAGACAAACGCGGGCAGCCGCAAGGCCGCGATATCCTTTCGATCATTGCTAACGCACCTGACGAGAGCGGCAACCCGCCGTCGGCCGAAATTATTGGCGGCATCACAGGTTTTGTCTTCGCAGCAGCTTATGACACTTGCCAGAATACGTTGTCATGGACGTTGCTGATGCTGTCGCAATATCCCGAGATCGCGCAGGCGCTGGCGGCGGAGATTGACGACGCGCTCGAAGGTGGTCCGGTCACAATCCAAAAGGTTGGCGAACTGCCCATGCTGAACAATGTTGTGCGCGAAACCATGCGGCTGTTCACGCCCATTCCAATCACGATGCGAAAATCGACCAGACCGGCCAGCCTTGGTGGCGTCGAGGTCGGCGCAGCCCAACGCGTAGTGATCGCGGCGCTTGAGATCAACTGCAATCCCACAATGTATCCCGACCCCCATGAATTCCGGCCGCAACGCTGGGATACAATCAAACCGACGCCGTTTGAATACACCGTGTTCGGCGCTGGCGGACGTATGTGCCCGGGCGTGACGTTCGGCCTCCAACTCGTCAAACTGGCCATCGCGACAATCGTTTCACAACGGGTCATAGAGCTGGCCCCACGGGCCAAAGTAGACTATCGGCTGCGCGTCACGCTGCAGCCTGCAGGCAATGTTTCGGTCATCTTGCGCCACCGCGGCGCTCCTTACCGGCGCGTACCGTTACGGGGGCGCATACGCGATCTTGTTCGGCTGGAAGCTTAGGCAAGGCCCGTGTTCAACAATCAAAAGATCGTACGAGCCTATGACCGGCTCATGAACAACAGCCGCCAGCGCCGCTACTATGGCGATTCCGGCTTTTACAATTTTGGCTATTGGGCAACTGGCGCAACGAACCAGCGCGCCGCCAGCGAGGCTTTGGTTGACGTTCTGGTCGAACGTCTGCCGCAACAACACGGCAATATACTTGATGTCGCCTGCGGCATGGGCGCTTCGACGCATCGACTGGCCGAGCAACACAAATTCCGGCACATCACAGCAATCAACCTGTCGCAGGCGCAGATTGATGCGGCCAGCAAACGCGCGCCGGCCGCGACAGTGCTGGTCATGGACGCATCAAAACTCGAATTCCCCGCCAATACGTTCGATTCAATCATTTGCGTCGAGGCAGCCTTCCACTTCAACACACGCGAGGCTTTTCTGCGCGAAGCGTTGCGCGTGCTCAAACCTGGCGGCGGCCTGAGCCTGTCCGATATTGTCGCGCGCAGGTTTGTCGGCCCGTTGACAGGTCATGCCGGCATGCCCGGGGCCAACCAGCTGCCCAACATTGCAGCTTACGAGAGCCTTTTGAAATCGATCGGTTTTGCAGGCGTCAGGATCGACGACGTTACCGGCGACACGTTGGGCGCCTTCCGCCGCTCGATAAAGCAATGGCCGGCGGCCGAACGCATCAATGGAACAATGAGCTTCCGATCAAGCCTCGGCGTTGCCGCAGGCGCCCAGCTCATCTCTGGCTATTTTCACGCCACGATCCGAAACTACATGCTTGTCTCGGCCCGGAAGCCCGGCTGACCGCATGAGCGGCCAGCTCAGCCCAAATTCAAGCAAGCTTCTCCTTGAAGAATGAGATGGTTCTGCCCCATGCCAGATCGGCAGCTTCCTTATTATATCTGGCCTCGGACGTATCATTGTTGAAGGCGTGCTGGACGCCCTCATAGATGTAGACGGTGTATTCTTTGCCTGCCGCCTTCAACGCATCTTCATAGCCCTTGATACCCGCATTGATGCGCTCGTCCATGCCAGCATAGTGCAGAACCAGCGCCGCCTTGATCTTGTCGATGCCTTGCTTGGCCTGTGCGCCATAATAGGCGACGCCGGCCGTCAGATCGGGCGAAGCGACCGCGAGATTGTTCACCGTGCCGCCGCCCCAGCAAAAGCCAACCGCGCCAACCTTGCCATTGCCATTTTCATGAGTCTTGAGGAAATTCACGGTTGCAACGCCGTTCGCCGCCGTCTTTGCGGGGTCAAGCTGCTGGAACATGGCGCGCGCTGCCTCTTCATCGGCAGGCGTGCCGCCCAGTGGCGATAGATAGTCCGGCGCCAGCGCGACAAATCCTTCCAGCGCCATCCGGCGCGCCACATCCTTGATATGCTCATTCAAACCGCGGTTTTCATGGATCACGATCACCGTGCCGACCTTGCCGGCGAGATCTGCCGGACGAACCAGATAACCTTTCATCTCACCGCCATCTCCCGGCCAGGTGATGTTTTCGGTTTTCAGCCGCGCATCATCAGCTGGCACAATGGCCGCGCGCGCCGAACTCGCAGCCAGCATGGGTGCGATTGCGGCCGCCGCGGCGCCCGAGCCGGCAAGCTTGGTGAGCTTGTCCATGAAGCCCCGCCGGTCGAGCGTCAGATGGGTATATTCGTCATAGGCGTCGATCATTGCCTGGGTGATTGGGGGGGCGTCGTTTCGGTCGTCCATAGAGCGTTCTCCCTTGTCACTTCACATCCTGACGACGAGGATAGGCCCGGCCCGGTTGCGGTCCAATCACACAAGGGTGAGCGCGGACCAAACTTATCGCGGCCGCAACAGATTTTATCGCCTGATCAGTTCGCCAGCGGCTTCAGAACCAAGGTGCTGGAAATCTTCCACAAGCCAGGCGCTTCGATGCTGACACCATTCGCAAGCACCGACACCTGACTTGACGGTCCGCCGTCCAGGTTGATCGCGCGTTCACATCCGAAGCCGCCGTCTGGCTCGCCGGTCGACAGCAGTTGCCCCACCTCATACAGGCTGAGCCCTCCCGATACCTGCACGATGACAGGTTTTTCGGCGTCATTGGTCAGACACACCACACTGCGGTTCTGCCGGTCGAACCCGTTGGAGCGTATGCCGTTCTTGCCCCCAGGGTCGACAACCAGCGGCCCGGTCTGGAGCGCTGCGTCAAATCGGCTGCCGGGCGTGTAGTCACGCGCCGGTATCGCGCCGATACGCCCGTCTTTGGCGAACAATATGCCGGTCAGCGGGTTCTTCGCCTTATCGGCGTCGAACGGGTTGAGTTCCTTGCCGTCCACCACAATCATGCCGACTGGCGAAAGCCTCGATTCCTTGTCGAGGTCGAAGAAACCCGCATTGATGGCCAGCAGCGCATTCTTGCGGTTACGCATTTCGGCGGCTGTCTCACCGCGTGAGGTGGTCGACCTCACCAGCGACATTCCGATCTTGGCCTGATCATAGCGCCAGGCCAACACCGCAGTCTTGTAGTCAGCGGTCTCGATACGGCGATATTCAAGCCCGTCGGCTATGCTGGTCCAGGGCGCTGTCGCCGCCGCTTCTCTGAGCGCCGGCACAGGATCGCCCATCTGCTGCAGTCCAAAGACTGACAGCCGGGCAAAATCCTTGTCAATGGCTTCCGCCCTGGCCACCCACTCGTCACGCACGCTTTGCGGTTCGCCACGCTGCAGCGCCAGTTCCCCCATAGCGGCGTAAGCGGCTGCGAAGCGATCATCGGCGTCTATCGCCTGCTGGATCAATTCGGCCGCCTGCTCCCATTGATTGCGCGACGCTCGCTGGCGCGCCGCCAGAAACAGCGCATAGGCGTAGCCGGATTCGGTCGGCCGGTTCGCGCTGTGGAGCCGTTCGAACGTACGCATCGAAATGTCGAACATGTAGTGTATTGTCGGCGGCAACACCTTGTAGTTCTCAAAGTAGAATTTTACCGGCCCCTCGAAGCTTGTCGTCGACACAGCCGCGCCGTCAGCCCGAACGAGATCAAGGTCGAAAGAAACGACGTCGCCAAGCAGGGTCACCTGCGCGTGGATCGAGTGTGTCGGCGGGCGCTCCGGCGCGCGACCGGTCAGCGCGCTTGAAATATAGGCTTTGTTGACGACGTAATATTCGACAAGGTTGCGCGCCAGCTTGTCGGCAATGTTGCGTGCATAGGGGTCATCGGGCGGGAAGGCCTCAATCAACTCCAGCCGTACCTCCGGCGACGGCTCCTCGTTGCGCCCCTCCCCGGGTTTCACGAAATCCGAAACAATCGGCACGTCGACCACAGCGCCAAGTTGAGGAAAGCTCGCCGGAAAAACAAAATCTCCACGATCAAGCCCAATCACATTGGACGTCGAATAGATCGGGTTCTGCGCTCCCTTCGTCTTGAAACTGATCTGGTCTGCGAGAAACGCGCCAAGTCGCGAACCAGTCAGGAAACCATCCGGGCTCAGTGCGCGCTTGTCGCCTGACAGCGCGGCGATGAAGGTCTGGCGAAATGTCCCATCGTCCAGCGCCGTCTCACCGGCGTTTCCCGAAGCGATGAACTGGCGCGCCAGTTGGGTAGTGGCCTTAGCGACCGACGCCGGCGCACTGGCGCGGCTGGCGTTGAACACGGAACCTGAAAAGCAGCTATCAAAGATGGCGAGCACGTGGCGCGCCTTAACCTCGTTCATGTAGCGGCCAAAATCAGACAGCGGCATGGCGACCCGCTGAAACGCGGATTCCGAGGCCGGCGTCCGGCCCGGATCGGGTGCGTCGCGCCCCACCAGATAGCCTTCCGGGCCGATTGTGTGACCATGCCCGGCGAACCAGATCAGAAGCCGAGCGTCAGGGTCAGCGCCTTTGACATAGACAAAATCCTCGATAGCGCGCTTCAGCGAGGCCGTATCCAGGTTGCGCTCGATCTGGACATCCTGGAAACCTCCACTTTTCAGCGCCGCGCCGATCGCCTCGGCGTCCGGAATAGCCATCCTGAGCTTTGGCCAGACCTGATAGTCGTCAATCCCGATAACCAGTGCGTGTGAAGTGGAGAACGGCCGCGCCTGGCTAGCCGAACCGTCCAGCGGCGCAGCGCCGCGCGGTTGCGCAGCAGCAGCCGAAGGCAGCAGCACAAAAACCAGCGCCAGCAGTCTGAAAACACCGAACACGCGCGCCATGCGCCACAAATGCCCCGAACCGAGACGACCACGTCAGATCGCAGTGACGATTTAACCCTGTCTGCACATCAAGTGCAAACCTGTCGTCAGACTGCTCTCGGGAGTTCGATGACAAAGCGCGCGCCGCCGTCAGCCGGGGCTTCATAGCGCACATTGCCGCCATGCAGTTCGGCAATCTGTTTGACCAGCGCCAACCCAAGGCCCCAGCCGCCTGAGGCCTCGCTGCGGCCTGATGGGCGATAGAAGGCCTCAAACACACGGGTCTCTTCACCCTTGGGCAATCCGTCGCCATGGTCGCGCACCGACAGGCGTACGAGCTTTCCGTCAGCCTGCACCTCAGCTTCTACTGGCGGCCGCCCATGACGTCCGGCATTCAGCAGAAGATTGCGGACCAGCCGGCGCAACAGCTTCGCATCGCCATTGACCTCAGTTACCTGTCCGGCTGCCTCAACGCCATGCCGCGCGCACTCTTCCGCAACCAGCGCAGTCAGGTCCAGCCGCTCGGTCTTTTCCAGCTTGCCGACATGATCAAGCCGGCTGGCCAGCAATATCTCTTCAACCAGTTCGTCGATCTCCTTGAGATTGGTGACGATCTCTTGCCGCTGATCCGTCACCCCTTCGCCGTGCAGGTCGACCGCCATGCGCAGCCGCGCCAGCGGCGAGCGCAGTTCATGGCTGGCGTTCGCAAGCAGGCTGCGATGCGCGTTGACCAACTGTTCAATGCGCGCCGCCGCCGCGTTAAAGCTCTTCGCAACGATGGCGATCTCGTCCCCTCCCCGCACCGGCACACGCGCACTGAGCGAACCTGAGCCAAATTTCTCGACGCCGGTTCGAAGCTGCTCCAGGCGGCGGGTAAGATTGCGGACAACCGGATAACCCGCCGCGCCAACGACGGTGGCGATCAAAAGCAGATATGGCAGGACCCGCTTGCGCGATCCGCCGCCAAATGGATCAAGGCCAACGACAAGTACGCGTCCGTCGCGCAGCCGGATCTGCATTGCGCCGTCGCGCCCTCCAACCTGAGGCGGCGCCTTGCCTGATGATGCGATCAGCATCCCGTCTATGCCATAGAGACCGATATCGGTGTCCAGCGCCTCACCCAACCGCTCCACCATCTGCCTAAGTTCGGCCGGGTTGTTATTCAGCGGAACCATGCGCCCGACAAAATGTTCGAAGCGTTTGCGCCAGTCGAGTTTGTCGCGGTCCATACTGGAGCTCCAGTAGATCGCACTGGCCATCGCGACCGCCGCAAGGCAGGCAAGCAGCGTAATGTAAACCTTCAGAAAAATACTCTCGCGAACGCGCGCGCCAACGCGGCTGAAGCCGGAGCCCAAAAAGCTGAACGGACGAAACCGCCTCATCGCCTGACCTCGGATGATCCCTGCTCCTGCCTCATGGATCAATCCTGCTGCCGGGCGAACACGTAGCCCGAACCGCGCACGGTGATAAGCCGCTTTGGCGCTTTCGGATCGGCCTCGATCGCGGCTCGTATACGTGAGACATGGACATCAATCGAGCGGTCGAAGGCTTCGAGTTCCTCGCCCTTCACCATATCCATCAATTGCTCGCGCGAAAGAATGCGGCCGGCATTTTCGGCCAGCGCCACCAGCAGGTCGAACTGATGGCTTGTCATGGCCCGGTCTGCTCCATCCAGGCGCGCGGTGCGCGAGCCGGGATCAATCTCCAGCTTGCCAAACCGCATCACCCGCTGGGCGTCCGTCCCGCCGCCGCGGCGCCGCAATATCGCCTTCAGCCGGGCCAGCAGTTCACGCGGATTGAACGGTTTGGGCAGGTAATCGTCGGCGCCCAGTTCAAGCCCGACAATGCGGTCAGTCTCATCGCCTTTGGCGGTCAGCATCAGCACCGGCACATCGGAAAAAGCCCGGATCAGCCGGCAGGTTTCAAACCCGTCAATATCTGGCAGCATGATGTCGAGAATGACGGCGTCGGGCGTGCGTCTGCGCACGGCATCGACGCCGCCTCGGCCAGTTTCGGCGCGAGCGACGCCAAAACCGTTGCCGGTAAGATAGTCACTGAGCATGGCGGCGAGCCGCGCATCATCGTCGACGATCAGAACTTCATCCGCCATACTCGTCCTCAAAGGCCCGTCATGGACCTTTACTTCGGCGCGCGCCTATTTGCGGCCGCCCTTGAAGTTTTCCAGTTCCGTCGCCAGCTTCGCGCGCTGCTCCGGCGTCAGCACATTAGCTGCCTCGACGATCGAAGCGACAGCCTTTTTCGAGGCTTCGTCCATCTCCGCCACACGATCGGTGCGCAGTTTTTCAACCGCTGCCGCATCAATTGTCGGCGCCGCCAGCAAAGTCACGAGTTCACCACGCGATTCCTGCATACCGTCACGAAGCGGCTGCATGTCGGTGCGCGCCTGCTGTAGCAGCGTTTTGATCTTGTCGGCCTGCTCCTGGCTTGCGCCAATGTCTGTCAGCACGCCGCCGAGACGATTTTCCATGCCACCGCGTCCGTGGCCGCCCTTGCCGTGGTCGCCCATCATGCGGTGCATTCCCCAGCCGCGGCCTTCACCGTCGCCGCCGGCGCTTTGCGCCACCGCGCCGATGCCGATAATCGCCGCCATAGCTGCACCGACTGCAAGCGAAAGCTTGGGAAAGCTCCAGCCGGTCGCCTTGGCGGGCGCGGCCTCATTGGCGTCGTGCTCGATCGTCACGCCGTCCTTTGCGCCTTCTTCTCCGGCATTGTTGGTCTGGTCAGTCATTTATGTGCTCCAAATCAAGGCAGCGTCATTGCTGCGATGACGGCACATTAGGACGCGCACATTTCCGCCATTCGCGGCCAATGTAAAGAAATGTAAAGCTGCCGCCTTTGACACAGACTGCGGCGCGTTGCCCGCCGCGTATTCGCACATTAGTGTTGTCCTTGGCCATTGGGGGCTGCCATGACCTTTGACGCCACGCCACAAACGCCACCGCCTAAGCGCCCTGGAGCGGTGCGCACCTTCCTGACGGCCGACCGCGCGCCGATGTGGTTCACCGTCGCCGCCCTGCTGTTTGGCGCGAGCGGCACCTATTTCATCGCGCCGCAAGTCAACGCCCAGTTCGAGGCGCAGAAGATCAAGACCGATTTTGTCATTCGCAATTATAACGACCTGCGCACCAAGATGGAGGATTTCCAGGGTCTCTACACTAACGCAGTTCAAAAGCAGCTCGCCGGCGAGCCGGTCCAGGCTGACTTCATGAAGCTGCAAGAGCTTGTCGCCCGCATCAGCGCCCAGAACATGGCGCTAATGCCGATGTTCGTCACCGAAGGAGGCCCGCGCGCGATCGCCCAGGTTCACGGCGGGCTGAACGGACTCCTGCAGGTCATTTTGGCGCACGCGGGACAGGATCTGTCTTCCCCTGAAGCGACTAAGGCCTATGACGACAAAGTGCAGGAAGCGCAGCGCAATCTGGTCGAACCCCTGCTTGAACTTTACGTGCGCATCGCTGAGGTCGGCCAGTTGAATCCGACCGAGAAGAACGCCGAACTGGCGGGCGACTAGGATTTTGCCAAATCACAGGAATATTTTCTTCTTGCACCGGAAATGACTTGCCAATCCGGTACAAACCGGAAACATCTCTAGCGTTTACGGGAAGAATCACTACATTCCCGGAACCATGTCAGGCTTCCCCGATGATATGCCCTTCTTTGACGAAGAGCCGAGCGGCTTTGCGCGCCCCGAGCGCGGCGAGGCTGCGGCGCAACGCCCGTCATCCAGCCCCGGATCTGGCATCGCAGCCCGCGCCATGGCGGCCCGTCACGGCAATTCTGCGCCTGATTATCTGGCCGGGCTGAACCCCGAGCAGCGCCTGGCGGTCGAAACCACCGAGGGGCCCGTGCTGGTTCTGGCAGGCGCCGGCACCGGCAAAACGCGCGTTCTCACCACGCGCATCGCGCATATCCTGGCCACTGGCCGCGCCTATCCAAGTCAGATTCTCGCCGTCACCTTCACCAACAAGGCGGCGCGCGAGATGAAGCAGCGCATAGGCATGCTGGTTGGCGAGGCTGTCGAAGGAATGCCCTGGCTCGGCACTTTTCACTCGATCGGCGTCAAGATCATGCGCCGTCATGCCGAACTCGCCGGCCTGAAATCAGGCTTCACCATTCTCGACACCGACGACCAGATCCGGCTTTTGAAACAGCTCATTCAGGCCGAGGGGCTTGACGACAAGCGCTGGCCGGCGCGCCAGTTCGCCCAGATGATCGACGGGTGGAAAAACAGGGGTTTGGCCCCCGGCGACATTCCCGAGGGCGACGCGCGCGCATTCGCCAATGGCAAGGGCCGCCAGCTCTATAAAGCTTATCAGGAGCGCCTGCAGGCTCTCAACGCCTGCGACTTTGGCGATTTGCTTTTGCACCCGATCCGCATCTTCAAAGCCTACCCGGAAGTGCTGGCCGAATATCACAAGCGCTTCAAATATATTCTCGTCGACGAATATCAGGACACCAACACTGCGCAGTACATGTGGCTGCGCCTTCTCGCGCAGCGGCCCCAGCAGCGCCCTGCCTCCCCGGCCGAAGGCCGGGCGCCCCAAGGGGCGTCCGAGTCGTTGCGAGGCCCTCGCGGAGCC
>Ga0209573_1003406_pt1 | contig 17559 bp, 14 predicted proteins | sample TNRBio252014_DNA_FD_185870 | JGI IMG/M metagenome (GOLD analysis project Ga0209573, IMG submission 185870) | Wastewater treatment Type I Accumulibacter community from EBPR Bioreactor in Madison, WI, USA - TNR Reactor_6/25/2014_ DNA (SPAdes)... | ecosystem: Engineered > Bioreactor > EBPR >...
CATTTCTTCATCGACTACGAGTTCAAGAGCCGCGTGCTCAGCGCACTGATGGGCGCGATGTTTGACCGCGCCTTTCGCATGTTCGCCGAGGCCTTTGAAAAACGCGCTGACAAGATTTACGGCGCGCCGTCGGCCTGACCAAGCGCTCGCAGGCCCAGTTCAAGCGCGGTGCGCACCGCGAGACGCCGTATATGGTCGCGCCCACGATTATCGAAGATGCGGTGCTCGGCCACCGTCACCCTCGCGTTGTGAGCAACCCCAAACCAGACCAGCCCGACCGGTTTTTCGGGCGTTCCACCATCCGGCCCGGCAACGCCGGTGACGGACAGCGCAATGCCGGCGCGTGACCGCGCAAGCGCGCCAATCGCCATTTCAAGCGCAGTCTCGCGCGAAACCGCCCCGTGGCTGTAGAGGGTGGCTTTTGATACACCCAGCATGTCCACCTTGGCGTCGTTGGAATAGGTGACGAATCCCCGATCAACGACCGCCGACGAACCCGGAATATCAGTCAGAGTCGCAGCGACCAGCCCGCCTGTGCAGGATTCAGCGGTCGCGGCCATGATGTTGCGCGCTTTGCAGACTTCAAGAAACCGCACGGCAAGCTGAGGCAGATCGCGGAATTCGTAGATTTCAGGCATCGGGCAGCCTTCCGGGGTAAACAACTGTGGCAGTCGCGATGGCGGCGATGCCTTCCTCACGCCCGATAAAACCGAGCCTCTCATTGGTTGTCGCTTTGATTGAAACGCGGTCGGCGCTAACGCCCAGCATCGCAGTTAGCGCGTCGGTCATGGCAGCGCGGTGCGGGCCAATTTTCGGGGCTTCGCAAATCAGCGTAACGTCAGCATTTGCGATGCGTCCACCGCGATCCCGCACGATCTTGGCAGCATATTCGACAAATGTCTTCGATGCGGCGCCACGCCACCTGGGATCGGTCGGCGGAAAATGTGTGCCAATATCTCCAGCCCCGCAAGTGGCGAGCAGTGCGTCGGTCAATGCGTGTAGACCAACGTCCGCGTCGGAATGACCGTTCAGTCGCATGCTGTGGGGGATCTTGACCCCGCACAGCGTGACATGATCGCCAGGTTCAAAGGCATGGACGTCATAGCCATTGCCGGTGCGCACATCGGGAAACGTGGCGCCGGTCAGTTTTTGTTCGGCCATTTCTATATCCTTCGGCCAGGTCAGTTTGACATTATCCGGCGATCCCTCGATCAGCGCCACGGGCAGGGCAGCCCACTCGGCAATCGATGCGTCATCCGTGAAGTCTGAACGCCCGGATTTCTCCGCGGCCTGATGTGCTGCAAGTATGGCGAGATAGGGGAATCCCTGCGGCGTCTGCGCGCTGAACAGCCATTCCCGGCTCACTGTCTCAGAGACAAGGTTGTCTTCACCACGGCGCTTGATTGTGTCGACCAAAGGTAGCGCAGGCAGCGCCCCTGAATCCGGTGTCAGCGCATCAATCGTGCGGTCAATCAGCCCAGCATCTACGAATGGCCGCACGCCATCGTGGATCAAAACAGCGTCCGGCACCGTGTCCTCAAGCGCAGCCAGTGCAATTCGCGTCGATTCTTGCCGTGTCGCGCCGCCATGGACCACCTGCACACGGGAGATGCGATCGCCAACCGCCTCAGCAAACAGCGCGTCATCATCGCGGTGGATAGCGACAATTATCGTGCCAATCCGCGGGTGATCCAGAAATGCATCGAGCGTTTGTGCTATGATCGCCTTGCCGGCGATTTGTCTGTATTGCTTGGGACCGCCCGCAGCGCCCGCACGTTCTCCCCGCCCGGCCGCCACAATGACAGCAGCGACGTGATCGGGGAAAGCATTTGGCGACGGCTTGTTTTCCATCGCCTGAGGCATAAGTGCGGACCGCGAACAAAGCCAGAGCCCGGAAGAGGCAATTCTGTTGAGACGACACTTTCCTGTTGCACTGCAGCACAGATATGGCTAAGAAATATGCAATCGGGATAACTGCATTGTTTTTAAGCAATCGTGCACCGCAGGATTTGGCGCAACCGCTTGAAATTGGCGGAGTCACCCTGCGCAACCGCGTATTTCTGGCGCCGCTATCGGGTATTACCGATCTGCCTTTCCGGCAACGCGCCTATGCCGCCGGAGCGGGTCTTGTGGTGTCTGAAATGGTCGCCAGCGGCGAACTTGCCAGGGGTCGCGGCGACACGGCGTTGCGCATCCAGCGCTCGGACCTGGGGCCCCACATGGTGCAGCTTGCCGGGCGAGAGCGCGCTGCGATGGCTGAGGCCGCGCGGATCGCCGAGGGCGAGGGCGCCGACATTATCGACATTAATATGGGTTGCCCCGCCAAGAAGGTCACCGGCGGCTATTGCGGCTCGGCCTTGATGCGCGACGTCGACCACGCCTTGACCTTGATTGACGCGGTGGTTGGCGCTGTGGACGTGCCGGTCACCGTCAAGATGCGTCTCGGTTGGGACGATGATTGCCTCAACGCGCCTGAACTGGCGCAGCGAGCCGTAGCGTCAGGCGTAAGCATGATAACGGTGCATGGGCGCACACGCTGCCAGTTCTACAATGGCGCCGCCGATTGGTCGGCAGTCGCCGCCGTCAAGCAGGCCGTGTCGGCGCCCGTTGTCGTCAATGGCGATATCCTGTCGCTCAACGATGCTCATGAGGCGCTTGCCCGTTCGGGCGCAGACGCCGTCATGATCGGTCGCGGCAATTGCGGCGCGCCATGGACTTCCGGTCTGATCGCCTCACAGGCCGCCGGATCGACCTCGCCAAAGCCCGATGACATCGCCTCCTATGTGATCGACCACTATCGGGCGATGCTTGCTCATTATGGCGTCGAGAGCGGCTTGCGGCAGGCGCGCAAGCATCTTGGCTGGTATCTCGATGCGCATGAGCCGCACGCTAGCCCCTCGCTTCGACAACAGATTTTGCGCTCCTTTGATCCAGCCGAAGTTATACGGGCCATTGCGGTCGTCTTCACGGCTCGGCGATCAATGGTCCAGGCGGCATGAACCTCGTGGGCTCGTCTGCAACGATCTCGTCCGAAAATGCCGCTCAGGTCGTGCTGGACACCATCCGTCGGCCTGTCATCATGATCAGCCCGGAGGGTTTCATTATCTACGCCAATGCCGATGCCGAGGACTTTTTCCGCGCCAGCGCAGCCTACCTAGCCCGCAGCAAGCTGGATCGTTTCGCGCCATTTGGCAGCCCGTTGCTGTCGCTGGTCGATCAGGTGCGTGAACGCTTGGCGCCAATGAACGAGTACCGCGTCGAGATCACTTCACCGCGCCTAGGCGCTGAAAAGCTGGTCGACATCTATGTCGCGCCAGTTGTCGAGTTTCCTGGCTCGGTCGTCGTGATGTTTCAGGAGCGCTCGATGGCCGACAAGATCGACCGTCAGATGACCCATCGTGGCGCTGCGCGGTCGGTGACGGGTCTCGCCGCCATGTTGGCGCATGAGATCAAGAACCCCCTGTCGGGCATTCGGGGCGCCGCTCAGCTTCTGGAGCTATCGGCGACCGATGAGGACCGGGCTCTGACGCGTTTGATCACTGAAGAGACCGACCGCATCGTCGCTCTGGTTGATCGCATGGAGATATTTTCCGACGAGCGGCCGATTGACCGCTACCCGGTCAACATTCATGTCGTGCTCGACCGGGTGAAGGCGATCGCCCAGAACGGCTTTGCGCGCGGCGTCAGGATCATCGAAATCTACGATCCCAGCCTGCCGCTGGTTCACGCAAATCGTGATCAACTTATCCAGGTCTTCCTGAACCTAGTGAAGAACGCTGCGGAATCCATTGGAGACAGGCCGGACGGCGAAATCACGCTGACGACCGCCTACCGGCCTGGCATGCGCGTTTCGGTCCCCGGGTCGCAGGAGCGTGTCTCGCTTCCGCTGGAATTCAAGGTGCAGGACAATGGCCCTGGCGTCGCAGAAGACCTGCTGCCGATCCTGTTCGATCCCTTCATCACCACCAAACAGAACGGGTCCGGGCTTGGTCTTGCGCTGGTCGCCAAGATTGTTGGCGAACATGGCGGCATCGTCGAATGCGAGTCGACGCCGCGCGACACCTCGTTTCGCATTCTCATGCCTGCCTGGCGCGGAGAAACCGGCGGGGAACCGGCCAACAAGGGAGCAACGGCTCGATGAGTGTGACGGGCCAAATTCTGGTCGCCGATGATGATGCGGCCATCCGCACTGTGCTCAATCAGGCGCTTTCTCGGGTCGGGCATGAAGTGCGCGTCACCTCCAACGCAGCGACGCTCTGGCGCTGGATAGCCGCCGGTGATGGCGATCTGGTCATCACCGATGTCGTCATGCCGGATGAAAACGCCTTTGACATGCTGCCGCGCATCAAAAAGGCGCGCCCGGAGCTTCCTGTCGTCGTCATGAGCGCGCAAAATACCTTCATGACCGCGATCCGAGCGTCGGAAACCGGCGCCTATGAATATTTGCCAAAACCCTTCGACCTGACCGAACTGATGAGTGTGGTGGCTCGTGCGCTGGCTGAGCCGCGCTCGCCAAAATATGCGGCGGCGGCGAACGAACCTGCAGACGCAATGCCGCTGGTTGGCCGTTCTCCGGCCATGCAGGATATCTACCGCATGCTCGCGCGCATGATGCAGACGGACCTGACGGTGATGATCACTGGCGAGTCGGGCACAGGCAAAGAACTGGTGGCGCGCGCGCTGCACGAATATGGCCGCCGCCGTGGCGGACCGTTTGTCGCCATCAACATGGCCGCCATTCCGCGCGACCTTATCGAATCCGAACTTTTTGGCCATGAGCGCGGCGCATTCACCGGGGCGCAGCATCGCTCAAGCGGCCGGTTCGAGCAGGCTGACGGCGGGACGCTGTTTCTCGATGAGATCGGGGACATGCCGATGGAAGCGCAGACCCGGCTTCTGCGGGTGCTCCAGCAGGGCGAATACACCACAGTTGGCGGGCGCACGCCGATCAAGACCGATGTGCGCATTGTCGCCGCCACGAACAAGGACCTTCGGGGCCTTATCGCCCAGGGTCTGTTTCGGGAGGACCTGTTTTATCGTCTCAATGTCGTTCCACTAAGGTTGCCTCCGCTGCGTGAACGGGCGGAAGACTTGCCTGATCTGGTGCGGCATTTCTTTGTGCGCGCCGAAGCCGAGGGCCTTCAGGTCAAACACATTTCAACCGCAGGCATGGATCTGCTGAAACGCTACTCCTGGCCCGGCAATGTGCGCGAACTTGAAAATCTGATTCGCCGTCTCTCCGCGCTCTATCCGCAGGATGAGATATCGCGTGAGATCATTGAGAGCGAACTCAATTCGGGCAGGGCGGCTCAGACATCTGCGCCCGCAGCTGGATCGGGCATGCCGGAAGATTTAACCATCGGGCGTGCAGTTGAGCATGTCCTGCAGCGCTACTTCACAGAGTTTGGCAGGGGCCTGCCGCCGTCGGGGCTTTATGACCGCGTGCTTGCCGAGGTGGAATATCCGTTGCTTCTTGCGGCGCTGGCTGCAACGAGAGGCAACCAGATCAAGGCGGCGGAACTCCTCGGTCTGAACCGCAACACTTTGCGCAAGAAGGTTCGAGAACGCGGCGTCAACGTCTTCAAGACCGCGCGCCAGGATTGAACAGACGTTTAGGCCAGAGATCGAAAAGCGCCGAGCGGTTGGCAGGTTGTTGCACAATCGCCACAATGCGTTGCAAAGCTGTCACTCTCAAAGCAATCTGAGAGCATGACGACTCAAACGCTGCAACCAGTGCCGACGGCATTTCGCGGTTCCCGCCTGACCGACACACGCCGTCTATTGTGGCTGCCGGGCGTGGCGGCGATTATTGGCGCGCTGGTTACAGCTGTCTTGTCTTTCGCTATTCTGGTGGGGATTACGCCGATCCAGCCGGACCGGCCGACCACATTGGTGCTGGCTGCGGTCAACGCGGCTTTCATACTCATTCTGATCGGGCTCGTTTGGCGCGAAGTCACACGCATCCTTCAGGCCCGCCAGCAGGCCAAGGCAGCCTCGCGGCTGCATGTGCGCATTGTCACCATGTTTGCGCTGGTTGCTGCGATCCCGGCAATCATAGTTGCGGTGATCGCAGCGGTAACGCTCAATATCGGCCTTGATCGCTGGTTTGAGATCCGGACCAAAACCATCATCAACTATTCGCTCGACATTGCAGAAGCCTATGTTCAGGAGAACGCCCGCAATCTGCGCAATACAACGCTGTCGATGGCCTACGACCTCGACAATAGCGTTCAGCTGTACAACCTTGATCGGACAGGGTTTTATGAGTTCTTAAACCGGCAGACAACGGGCCGGGCGCTGGCCCATGCAGCACTGATTGGAGCGGACGGATCTTTCCTGGTCAGCGCAAAGACCGCATCGGATTTCGCCATGCCGGAGCCACCGGAAGGCTCGGTTGGCGATGCGGCCAATGGCCAGGTCGTCCTGATCGAACCGCGCACCCGCAACATTGTGGGCGCCATCGTCAAATTGCGTAACTACGACAACACCTACCTTTACACGCTACGGCTAGTCGATCCGGAGGTCATACGCGCGCGTCAGGTCGTGCGCGCCAATTCGGACGAATATCGAGGACTGGAGGCGAATCGCGGGACATCACAGCTTGCGTTTGCATTGCCTTATCTGACATTGACGCTGATTGTCGTCCTGTCCGCCATATGGACCGGTATCGCGGTGGCCGATCGTCTCGTACGGCCGATCCGCCAGTTGATTGGCGCAGCCGATGAAGTCGCAACCGGCAACCTGGATGTACAGGTGCCGGTTCGGGTTTCCGATGGCGACGTCGGACATCTCAGCGACACGTTCAACAAGATGTTGCTGCAGTTGAAAGAACAGCGCAATGAACTGGTGACGGCGAAGGATCAGGTCGATGAGCGGCGGCGGTTTTCGGAAGCTGTGTTGGCTGGAGTAACGTCGGGGGTCATTGGCGTCGATCCCTACGGCACCATAACCATCGTCAACCGTTCCGCAGAAAATACGCTGGCGATCTCGTCGGCGAAATCGATCGGGCGCAACTTGTCAGGCCTGTTGCCGCATGTCGGCAAGGTATTCGAGCTGGGCCGCAAGTCCGGAAAGCCGGTCTATAGAGAACAGGTTACGTTCTATCGCGCCGGAGCGGAACGCACCTTCAATGTTCAGGTAACCACCGAGTCGGAACAGGCCGAAACGTCGAAATCGTCCTTCGTGGTGACGATTGACGATATCACCGATCTGGTCCAGGCGCAGCGTTCTTCCGCATGGGCCGATGTCGCGCGCCGCATAGCGCACGAAATCAAGAACCCGCTGACGCCGATCCAGTTGTCCGCCGAACGCATCAAGCGGCGATATGGAAAGGTCATAAAGGAGGATCGGGAGGTTTTCGACCAATGCACGGACACCATCATCCGCCAGGTCGAAGATATTGGCCGCATGGTGGACGAATTCTCATCCTTTGCCCGCATGCCGAAGCCCGAGATGAAGGTGCTCGATTTGCGGGAACCGTTGCGCGAAGCGTCGTTTCTGGTCGAGGTCAGCCGGTCCGACATTGCATTTGAGAGGGATTTTGGAGCCGATCCTCTTCCGGGAACGTTTGACAGCCGGCTTCTGTCACAGGCATTCGGAAACATCATCAAGAACGCTGCGGAGGCGATCGATGGGCTTGAGGACAAGTCAGGCGCTCAGGCCATCCGCATCCAGTCGAAGCGAGTGGGGGATCGCATTCGCGTCGACATCATCGATTCCGGCAAGGGCCTGCCGCGAGAGAACCGTCAACGTTTGCTTGAGCCCTATATGACCACCCGGGAAAAGGGCACGGGACTGGGTCTTGCGATCGTCAAGAAGATCATTGAGGACCATGGCGGGACTCTGGAACTCAATGACGCTCCGAACAGTTTCTACGGTGGCAGAGGCGCAATGATCTCCGTCTTCCTGCCAGTTTCAGGCACGCCAGCCCCTGCCGCCGAACGCGTGCGGACCGCTCCAGAAGAAAAAGAAAAGGTCGCAGATGGCATCTGACATTCTCATAGTCGATGACGAACAGGACATTCGCGAACTGGTCGCCGGCATCCTTGACGATGAGGGACATGAAACGCGCATAGCACATGACAGCGACAGCGCGTTGGCCGCAATTGCTGACCGTGTTCCGCGTTTGGTATTCCTGGATATCTGGCTTCAGGGGTCTCGGCTCGACGGCCTGGCGCTGCTCGATGAGATCAAGACGATGCATCCCTCGCTGCCGGTTGTCATGATCTCCGGTCACGGCAATATCGAAACGGCCGTGTCGGCGATACGGCGCGGCGCCTATGACTTCATCGAGAAGCCATTTAAGGCCGACCGGCTGATTCTGGTGGCCGAACGGGCGCTTGAGACATCAAAGCTGAAGCGCGAGGTTTCGGACCTCAAGCAGCGCAGCGGCGAAACGTTCGACCTCATCGGCATGTCGTCTGGCATGACGCATCTGCGTCAGATCATTGAGCGCGTCGCTCCAACCAACAGCCGCATCATGATCATGGGCCCGTCCGGTTCTGGCAAGGAACTCGTGGCGCGCGCCATCCATGCACATTCCGCCCGGCGGTCTGCGCCGTTCGTAACGCTTAATGCCGCCACCATCACGCCCGAGCGGATGGAGATGGAACTGTTCGGCACCGAGCCGAACGGAACCGAGCGTAAGGTAGGTGCGCTGGAAGAGGCGCATCGTGGCATCCTCTATCTTGACGAAATCGGCGACATGCCGCGTGAGACCCAGAACAAGATTTTGCGCGTCCTTGTTGATCAGCAGTTTGAGCGGGTCGGCGGCGCAAAGCGTGTCAAGGTTGACGTACGCGTCATCGCGTCTACCTCTCAGAACCTTGAGGCGATGATCGCCGAAGGCCGCTTCCGGGAAGACCTCTATCACCGGCTTGCAGTCGTGCCGGTGGTAGTGCCCGGCCTGGCTGAACGCCGCGAAGACATCCCCTATCTCGTCGATCATTTTATGAAACAGATCGCCCGGCAGGCCGGGATCAAACAGCGGCGCATCGCAGACGATGCGCTGGCTGTATTGCAGGCGCACAATTGGCCTGGCAACGTGCGCCAGTTGCGCAACAATATTGAGCGCCTGATGATTCTGGTGCGCGGTGATGATGTAGGTCAGCCGATAACGGCTGACCTGCTGCCGGCGGAAATCGGCGATGTGATGCCCAAGGCGCCGAATCAGTCAGACGTGCACATTATGGCGTTGCCACTGCGTGAGGCGCGTGAACTGTTTGAAAAGCAGTATCTGATGGCCCAGATCGACCGGTTTGGGGGCAACATCTCGCGCACGGCCGAATTCGTTGGTATGGAACGCTCGGCTCTGCACCGGAAATTGAAGTCGCTCGGCGTTTGAGTTTGCAGCTACTCGACTTCGACAGGAACTAGATGCGCGTCATTATCTGCGGAGCAGGACAGGTCGGATACGGTATCGCCGAACGCCTTGCTGCCGAGAAGAACGATGTGTCGATCATCGACACGAAGCCTGCGCTGGTCCATGCGGTTCGCGACACGCTCGACGTTCGCGGTTTCATCGGTCACGGCTCGCATCCGGAAGTGCTTGAAGCAGCCGGCGCAGACCAGGCTGACATGATCATAGCGGTGACACTGTACGACGAGGTCAATATCGTTGCTTGCGAAATCGCTCACGCGCTCTTCAACGTACCGACCAAGATCGCGCGCATTCGCAGCCAGTCCTATCTTAGTCCTCAATATGCCGATCTCTTCTCGCGCAATCATCTGTCAATCGACGTGACCATTTCTCCGGAAGTGGAGGTCGGTGAGATGGTCATGCGCCGTATAACATTGCCCGGCGCGACCGATGTTGTGCGTTTTGCCGACGACGACATCGTAATGGTAGCGATCGAGTGTCTTGAAGAATGCCCCGTCATCAACACGCCGCTGAGCCAGCTGAGCGCGCTGTTTCCTGATCTGCCATCCACCGTGGTCGGCGTGGTCCGCGATGACAATCTTTTCATACCTCGCTCCAGTGACCAGATGTTTGCCGGCGACCTGGCCTATGTGGTGACCACCAAGGAACAGGTCAAACGCACGCTCAGTCTTTTCGGGCATGAAGAGCCAGACGCGACCCGGTTGGTGATCGCAGGCGGCGGCAATATTGGTCTCTATGTTGCCCGCATGCTTGAGCGACGTCAGAGCAATGTCAGGGTAAAGGTGATCGAACCCGACAAGGACCGCGCAATGGTGGTCGCCGACGGCACAAGGCGCGCCGTGGTGCTCAATGGCAGCGCACTCGACCAGAAGCTCCTGACCGAGGCCGATATCCATCAGGCCGATCTGATGGTGGCGGTCACCAACTCCGATCAGGTCAACATTCTCGCCAGCGTCATGGCCAAGAGCCTTGGCTGCAAGGCCAATCTCGCGCTGATCAACAACACTGCCTATCACGATATGACCAAAACGGTCGGCATTGACGCCTTTGTGAATCCGAGCGCTGTGACCATATCGAAGGTGCTGCAACACGTCAGGCGTGGCCGTATCATCTCGGTTCACAGTCTGCATAAGGGAAGCGCCGAGATCATTGAAGCCGAAGCGCTGGAAACATCGCCGCTGGTCGGCTCGCCATTGCGGGATCTCAAGCTGCCGGCAGGGATGCGGATCGGCGCTGTGTACCGAGCCGGCGTTACGCTAAAGCCAAACGGGCAGTTGCGCATCAAGGCGAAGGACCGGGTTGTGATCTTTTCACTTGCCGAAGCCGTCAAACAGGTTGAGCAGATGTTTCGCGTCAGCCTGGAGTTTTTCTAGGTCGTAGTGATGATCTAACGGTTGACTGCGCCGCAGGTGAAACCGGTCAGCTTGAGGAGCGAGGAGGACGGACATGCAGCGCATATTCTACGACGAGCGACGACAAGATGGCCGATTTCAGCGCGGCCCCTGCGGGGTTGGGCCGAAATCGCCTCCCAACGCAGCCAATCGGTAAATCTTCACTACGACCTCAGATCAAATTACACGGGACCAGCAGCACATGCTCCGCATTGCCTATGTCAATGGCCGCTACGTCGAACATGCCGACGCGCAGGTTCATATCGAGGACCGTGGGTACCAATTCGCTGACGGCGTCTACGAAGTCTGCGAAATTGTGCGTGGCAACATCATGGACATGAGACGTCATCTTGACCGGCTGGACCGTTCGCTTCGAGAGCTGCAAATTGTCTGGCCAAAGCACCGCTCGGCAATTGAGGTGATCCTGGCCGAAGTCGTGCGCCGAAATCGCGTACGCAACGGCATGGTCTACCTGCAGGTGACCCGAGGCGTTGCCCCGCGCGACCATGTTTTTCCTGGCGCAGACGTGCCCTCGTCAATGGTCGTCACCGCCAAGCGCATAGATCGTGACGCGGCAACGGCGCGCGCCGAAAAAGGCGTTTCAGTCATCACAGTGCCGGAGAACCGCTGGGAGCGAGTTGATATCAAGACTGTCGGCCTACTGCCAAATGTCCTTGCGCGTCAGAAGGCCAAGTTGGCTGGCGCATATGAGGCCTGGTTCATCGACCCGGACGGAACGGTCAAGGAAGGCGGCGCCACCAATGTGTGGATTGTCAACCAGCAGGGCGTGCTCATCACACGGCCGGCTGAAACAGGGATCCTGCGCGGCGTGACACGCACGACCTTGTTCGACGTGGCCAAAAAACATGGCTTAAAGATCGAGGAGCGTGGTTTTACGGTTGAAGAAGCGCAAAGCGCGCGCGAAGTCTTCATCACCGCTGCGACAAGCGTCGTGATGCCCGTCACATCGATCGACGGCGTCACCGTCGCAAATGGACACCCGGGATCGATCGCGCTTTCCCTCCGGTCAGGCCTTTTTGACGTTGCGGAAAAAACCCCGGCCTGATACCGAAAAACATGGGTTCTCGCTGTGTGGCGCTGTGCGCATCCTGGCGTGTCGAGCTCCAAGACGATAAACACTACTCGCGGTCTGTAATCAGGCTGCAGGCGCGAGGGGGAACGGCGAAAGACAAGAAAAACATGGCGGAACGCACGCAGAACCTGCAAGATCTCTTTCTCAATTCGGTCCGCAAATCGAAGAACCCGCTGACGATCTTTCTGATCAACGGCGTCAAGCTGACCGGCGTTGTTACATCCTTTGACAATTTCTGTGTGCTGCTGCGCCGCGACGGCCATTCGCAGCTGGTTTACAAGCATGCGATTTCGACAATCATGCCAAGTCAGCCAGTGCAGATGTTCGAAGGTGAAGAAGCTGGCCGCGAATAGCTTGTCCGATCCATGCGAGGTTTGATGGTCGGTGGCTGAGAACACAAAAGGTTCGCCACACAAGGGCTATAATGGCCATACGCTTGACGAGTATGGTCGCAGTTCCGGCGCGCGCGCTGTCGTCATCGTGCCAGTCCTGCCGCGGCATTTCCGCGATGACAAGGATGGAAGCCGCGACGCTGCGCATGAGCGCTCGCCTGAGGCGCGGCTCGAAGAGGCTGTTGGCCTGACGCAGGCCATCGAGCTTGATCCAGTCAACTCAGCCATAGTGACAATCAACGATCCGCGACCTGCGACCTTGCTGGGAACGGGCAAAGTCGAGGAAATCGCTGCAATCATATCGGCCGAGGACGTCGAGGTCGTGATTGTGGACCATCCGCTGACGCCAGTGCAGCAGCGCAATCTGGAGCTGGCCTGGAAAGCCAAGGTGCTGGACCGGACAGCGCTGATCCTCGAGATATTTGGACATCGCGCCCGCACCAAGGAAGGCGTGCTGCAGGTCGAACTCGCGCATCTCAACTACCAGAAGGGCCGGTTGGTGCGCAGTTGGACCCACTTGGAGCGCCAGCGCGGCGGCGGGGGTTTCCTGGGCGGCCCCGGTGAAACGCAGATCGAGTCGGACCGCCGGCAGCTTCAGGAGAAGATCCTGAAACTTAAGCGCGAGCTCGAAACCGTTCGCCGCACCCGCGATTTGCATCGCGCCAAGCGCCGCAAGGTGCCGTTCCCCATCGTCGCCATCGTCGGCTACACCAACGCCGGCAAATCGACACTGTTCAACCGGCTGACCGGCTCCGAGGTGCTGGCTCAGGACATGTTGTTCGCCACGCTTGACCCAACGCTGCGCCGTCTGGCGTTGCCGCATGGTACGACTGTCATCTTGTCCGATACGGTTGGATTCATCTCCGATTTGCCGACCCATCTGATTGCCGCCTTCCGCGCGACGCTCGAAGAGGTGGTGGAAGCCGACGTAGTGATCCACCTGCGCGATATAGCCGATCCCGACACCGCCGCGCAGGCCGCCGATGTCGAGACGATCCTTATGGATCTTGGAGTCGATGCGCAGGATCGCGCAAAGGTGCTCGAAGTCTGGAACAAGATAGACCTACTCGATGAGGCCAATCGTGAGCGTCTGCTCGCGGACGCCCGCCCGGGCTTTGACCCGATCGCGATTTCGGCAGTCACCGGCGAGGGAATTGGCCAATTGCTTGCGGCAATCGAACAGCGCATTGCGGGCGGCCTGTCGGAATTCCCGGTCAGCTTGTCGGCCAGTCAGATGGGGCTCATCGACTGGCTTTACCGGCACGGCCAGGTCGTAACACGCAGCGATCTGGAAGATGGAGGCGTCGACCTTCTTGTCCGCACCACTGAGCAGGCGCGGGCCCAGATCGAAAAACGCCTGCGCGACACGCGCTAATCTTTTTCAACCGCGCTTGGCCTGCTGCCACAGCGTTTCCATTTCATCGAGCGACGCCTCATCCAACGTGCGGCCTTGTTGATCCAGCGCCTTCTCAATTGCATGGAAGCGTCGGCGGAACTTGTTGTTGGTCCCGGCCAGAGCGGCTTCCGAGTCCAGTTTCAGGTGCCGGCCGAGATTGACCAGCACAAACAGCATATCGCCAAACTCGTCCTTTATGGCCGTGGTTTCCCCGCTGGCGATGGCCACGCGCAGCTCGCCAATCTCTTCTTCCATCTTGTCGAGTATGGGCGCCGCCTCGCTCCAGTCAAAACCGGCGCGCGCCGCCTTCTCCTGCAATTTCAAGGCCCGGGTCAGTGCGGGCAGGGCGACTGGCACGCTGTCGAGATAGCCCGCGCCATGGTCTTCTGGCTCGAGCCCGCGCGACAGCCGCTCAGCGCGTTTGGCCGCCTTTTCTTCGGCCTTGATTCTTTCCCACATGCCTTTGGCCATACCGGCCGAGCGGGCCTTTTCGTCGCCAAACACATGCGGGTGACGTCGAATCATCTTTTCAGTGATGGCCTGCACAACATCTTCAAAACGGAATGACGCTTCTTCCTCGGCCATGCGCGAATGATAGACCACTTGCAGCAGCAGATCGCCCAATTCCTCCTTGAGATCGACCCGATCGCCTCGCGAGATGGCGTCGGCTACTTCATAGGCTTCTTCGATCGTATAGGGCGCTATAGTCCCAAAATCCTGCTCGATGTCCCACGGGCAACCCTTGTCGCGGTCCCGCAGCGCCGCCATGATTTCGACCAGGCGCGCTATGTCTTTCGATGGCTGCATGAGAACCCCTGTGCGCGGTCGGGCGCTTCGCGCCTAGCTGGTCGTGGCTTGGTCGAGAACCGACTGTGTTTCTTCATTGGCTGCCTGGCCTGGCCGCTTTGGCGTAGCTAGTGGCGCGGGTACAGGGGCAGGCATATTGCCTTTCATGAAACCGCGGCCTGCCTGAATTCCGCCAGTCAACTGCGCTTCAAAGCGCGCTTCGTCGCGGGCTCGCACATCGCGCACGGTTTCGGCGGCTTCTTCTTCGGAGACGCCGAGTTCTTCCAGCGTCCTTTGCCCGAACATCAGAGCTGATTCAAACGTCTCGCGTAGCTGGTATGTTACGCCTACCTCGACCAGCTTAAGCGAAACGCCACGGTCGAACGAACGGGCGAAGACCGGAGTCAGCGGGAACTCTGCCTGCATGTGTTCGGCGATGCGCACTGCCTGTTCGCCCTTGTCGACGCAAATTAACACCGCGCGCGCATTGCCGGCGCCGGCTGCATGGAGAATATCAAGCCGGGTGCCATCGCCGTAATAGACTTTGAAGCCGAACGTCGAGGCCGCCTGAATCATCTCGACGTCGTTGTCTATGATTGAGACATCAATGCCGCGCAGCAACAACGGCTGCGCCGCAATCTGCCCGAAGCGGCCGAACCCGATGATCAACACGCTGCCGTGCAGATCGCGCGCCAATTCGACCCCGTCGAGCGCTTGTACATCGTCCTTGGGACCAAACCGGTTGAGCAGAATAATCGCTATGGGTGTAAGCACCATCGAGATGATGATGATGGCGGTCAGGATCGCATTGGCTTCACCGTTGATAATGCCCTCGGCCGTGGCGGCGGAATAGAGCACAAAGGCGAATTCGCCACCCTGCGCCATCAGAACTGCGCGCTCCAGCGCCTCTTTGTGTGAGGATTTCAGGAACCGCGCGACGCCATAGATGCCAATGGCTTTGATCACCATGTAGAGGACGACATAGACGCCCACTATCTGCCAGTTGGCCGCAACGACTGTAAGGTCGAGCGACATGCCGACCGCCATGAAGAAGAGACCGAGCAGGATGCCGCGAAAGGGTTCGACATCGGCTTCGAGTTGATGCCGGAAAGTCGATTCAGACAGCAGCACGCCGGCCAGGAATGCGCCCATTGCCATGGAGAGGCCGCTGATCTGCATAACGAGGGCCGCGCCAAGGACAACCAGCAGCGCGGCGGCTGTCATCACCTCGCGGGCCTGCGAATCGGCGAGAATGCGAAAAAGGGGATTGAGGAGATAGAGGCCTGCCACGACCAGACCAACAATAGCCGCCATGCCGATGCCAACCCCGATCAGGCGTTCTGAGATGGTGATAGCTTCGCCGGCCGAGGCTGGGGCAAGGAACGCAACCAGCGCCAGAAGCGGCACGATCGCCAGATCTTCTAGCAGGAGAATCGAGACAATGCGTTGGCCCTTGGGCGAGGCCATTTCGCTGCGCTCTTCCAGCACCTGCATAACGATCGCTGTCGATGTCAGCACGAATCCGGCAGCTGACACGAATGACACCGCAGTGGGAAATCCTCCGGCGACTCCAGCCAAGGTTAGCAGGAAGGAGCAGACGGCGACCTGTAGCACTCCAAGCCCGAATATCTCACTTCGGAGGCTCCAAAGCCGTGACGGCCGCATTTCCAGACCAATGATGAAAAGGAACATCACCACGCCAAGCTCTGCTACGTGGAGTATCGACTCTGGGTCGGAGAAAAGTTTCAGTCCAAACGGGCCGATAACGAGCCCTGCCGCTAGATAGCCAAGGATCGATCCCAGCCCGAGGCGCTTGAAGATCGGAACAGCAATAACGCCAGCTCCGAGCAGGGCGACGACCTGGACCAGTTCAGTTCCGCCTGCTGCTGCTTCCGCCGCCATGAAACGTCCTTGCAATCCGGACGGGCGCTGAATGCGATCCGTGCCTAAGGACCTACATAGAATGCCGGCGCATACCCTGCCAAGATCGAACCAGGGTTTTCGTGACACTTGTCCAAAGCGTGAAATGCCTGGATCGTACGCCGATCTAGCGGATCGAACCGACCGCAGTCTCGTCCAGACGCTTCAAGTTGACGCCCATCACCGGCACCATCTTGTCAGCCACCTTCACGCTGATCGTCACGACCATCGAATCCTTGCTCCTCAGGCTGGCGATCATGGCCCCTCGAAGTTGCTTCCGGTTCAGTCCAAAGACGACCTTGCGCTGGTCGACAACATTGCCGGAAATCACGTCAAGACCCTTGCCGGCGGCTCCGTCCAGAAATTTACCGCGATAAGTGTTGCCCGCAAGCTCGACCGTCGCTGACATTTTCTGGTTGAACAGGCCGACACGACAATTGCCATCCAGAGTCAGACCGACTTTCTTGTCTGGAGTTATCCCGTTGAAATCACAAACGAACTTGGTTCCCTTGTATTTTCCTGCAATGATCTCGCCAGGACCGGACCATGCACCGACAATCCTGGAAAAATACTGGCGGTCAGATTCATTGGCATTGGCGGTAAATGCCTGTGCGGCCAAGAGGCCCGCTACAATAGCTGGAAACAGGACACGCTTTACAGAACGCATAGAGCAAACACCCGGCAACGAAATATTGAAGATCGCGACTGGGCGAACCATGAACAATTTTGGTTAACGCTTCCTGACGCCAAGGTTGTTCAAGGGAAGTTTTGCTCAATCAGTCGCCGGGCTTTTGTTCCCCGAAAGACGCGTCAGAGCTGACAGGAAATCGCCAAGACCCGGGCGTTTGACGGCTACAAATGGCAATGGCCGCGCAGTTTCCATCGCAGCGAGCCCGATGCGTGCGGTCATCATGCCGTTGACGACGCCTTCGCCGAGCTTGGCGGAAAGCCGTGCTGCAAGGCCATGGCCCACAATCTGTTGCACGAATGAATCGCTGATTGCCATCGACCCGGTTAACGCCAGATGCGCCAAAACATTGCGGGCGATTCGAATGAGGCCGAGCGTTCCTGGCCGCCCGCCATAGAGCGCCGAAAGACCACGGATCAGCCGCGACGCCTCGAAAATAACATAGGCCATGTCGACCAGCGCGCGCGGACTTACTGCTGTGACGAGCGACACACGCTTGGAGGCGTCAAGGATC